>OHAF01001761.1_pt1 | contig 18657 bp, 16 predicted proteins | sample 1577041 | NCBI WGS metagenome assembly OHAF01 (sample SAMEA3541495, study PRJEB24748) | human gut metagenome | biome: human gut; feature: human-associated habitat; material: faeces | place: China | collected 2012
TCCATCAGGGGCTTTTTGTCGTTCATCGCGGCCTCCTTGTGCGCTCAGTGCTTCTTTTTCTTGTGCTGAATTTTCTTCTTCTGCTCGGGTTCCGGCGTGCTGGCGAGCCATGCGCCGCACTTGGGGCAGCGCGACGGCGAGCCGCGGCCCAGATGTTCGCCGCACTTGGGGCAGCGGTAATAGCGCCACCAGGCGATGATGGAAAAGATCATCATGCCGAGGCCGATGAGCATGATGGGCATGCTGTCAAACGCCCATACGCCGACGGCTGAGACGATCGCACCGCCGAAGAGCAGTACGTTCTGCCAGATTCTGGCTGCTTTGTAATCCATTTTGGTGTCCTCCTGAGCAAAAAAGCGCCTTGCGGCGCTTTTTTGCAGTAGCTGTCATTTTTCTTAGCGGATCTTGCGTGCCTCGACGTAGTAGCGCTTGTCCTGCGCGTGACCCATGGAGAAGGTCTTGCGCGGCAGAACGCCGTCGGCCATGACGGTCTTGAAGAGCTGCTCCTTGCCCATCGCGGGAAGCAGGAAGCCCATGTTGCCCTCCTTGGAGCCGAGCTCGCGGGTGACCTCATCGCCGTGGATGTAGTCGACCTCGCCGCCGAACTGCTTGAGGTACTCGTCGATGAAGGTCTGCAGCGTGCCGACGGCCAGCTGGACCTTCGGGTCGGGGACGGTGACGAAATCGTCGTGGCCGTTCCAGCAGACTTCGATGACGTGGCCTTCGCCCTTGCCCTCGTGGGCGTTGGGATAGAACTTCTTGAACTCTTCCATGAACTTCTCATGGTCGGCGCCGAAGAGCACGCGGTGGATGGGCTCGAACTGGAGCGCGTCGTCGTGGTTGTTCACGACCTCGACAAGTGCGTAGCGGGAGGGCAGCGCGAGGTATTCCTCGGGAGTTTTGCCCTTCTTCTGCTCTTCATAGCAGGCCTTGGCGGTGGCGAGGGAGTGGTTGCCGTCGCCGACGGCGAACAGCAGGGGCGCGACGCCGGAGACGCCGTACTTGCTCTTCATTGCCTCGTCGGTCGTGAGGCCGGTCAGCGCGTCGGCGACTGCGTCGATCTGCGCAGCGGAGAGCTTGTAGCCCTTGATATGGCCGCCGTTTTCCATCAGGTCGAAGTCATAGACGCTCTCCATCTTGTCGGCCGCGGCGGTCAGGGGCTCGATGACGGTCTTCTCGGGGTCGTCAATGAGCAGCATGACGTGGGGCAGCTCGATGGGGGCGTTGCGGCGCACGCGGGCGCGCGGGGGGATACGGTCGAGCACGGTGCCCTCAGTCGCGCGGATCAGCGCGCCGGAGCCGGGGGTGAAGTCGTACTGGTCGAGGTCGACCATACCGATGAGGCCGTGACGGATCTTACCGTCGCTCTGGCCGCGCTCGATGTAGATGAGGGAGTCCTTGAGCGTCTCGAAGATGCCCTCTTCGAGGTACTTGCTCATCGAGGCGTTGATGTCGGCGATGAACTCGTCGACATTGGGGGCCTTCAGGTTGGCCTCGGGCAGGATGAGGCGCAGGGTGGAAGGCGCGTCGCCGACGGTCTTCTCCACGCGCTCCCAGTACTCGGGCTCAGAGGTGAACTGGTCGCATGCGACGACCGCCCACTTGCTCATATCGACATCCTTCTTGGGCAGCAGAATGTCGGAAGGATAAAAGCCAAGCTTGGAAAACTTTTCGTTCATGGTGATTCCTCCGTTATTTGTTTGATAAGCGGAACGCGGGGTGCTCCGCTGGTGCGATTGTAAAACAAATTATACAATAGCCCACGCGGAAAAAGCAATGGAGAAAGTGAAAAAATGTCCAAAAGCGCTTTATGAAAATGCCATGATAGAGCGCTTCGCGGCCCGCTTGCTTGACGAACGCCCCGCGGCATGATATTCTAACAAACTATGCGGAAAAATACGAAAGATTCAGGTGAAGATTTTGGATAAGTGCGCAGATCTGGGACACGGGGACGTCAAAAAGCTGCTCTTTTCGCTCTCCGTGCCGACGATCACCTCGCAGATCGTCAACATGCTCTACAATCTGGTCGACCGCGTGTTCATCGGCCACATGCAGCCCGCCGAGACCGTCGGAAAACTCGCGCTGACGGGCGTTGGCGTATGCCTGCCGATCATCATGGTTATTTCGGCGTTCGCGTCGCTCATGGCCATCGGCGGCGCGCCGCGCGCCTCGATCGCCGAGGGCGCAGGCGAGAGCGAAAAATCCGAGCGCATCATGGGAAACTGTCTGACGATGCTTGTGATCACGGCGCTGGTGCTGACGGTGCTGTTCGAGTCCTTTGCCGAGCCGCTTTTACTGATGTTCGGCGCGAGCGAGAACACCATCGGTTACGCGCTTGACTATATGCGAATCTACGCCCTCGGCACGATCTTTGTCCAGCTGACACTTGGCATGAACGCCTACATCACGGCACAGGGCTTCGCCACCGTGAGCATGAAGACGGTGCTCATTGGCGCGTTCTTAAATACGGCTCTCGACCCGCTGTTCATCTTCGTGCTCGGTCTCGGCGTGCGCGGCGCGGCGCTGGCGACGGTGATCTCGCAGGCAGTGTCGGCCGTGTGGGTGATGACGTTCCTCACGGGAAAGAAGACGCGCTGGCACTTAAAGCGCGAGAACCTGCGCGTGGACGCGAAGATCGTGCTGCCGTGTATCGCGCTGGGCCTTTCCCCGTTTGTGATGCAGTCGACGGAGAGCCTCATCGCCATCTGCTTCAACTCATCTCTCCTGCGCTACGGCGGCGACATGGCCGTCGGCACGATGACAGTGCTGACGAGCATCATGCAGTTTTCGAACATGCCGCTTCAGGGCTTGACACAGGGCGCACAGCCCATCGTGAGCTACAACTTCGGCGCAAAGAACGTCCAGCGCGTGCGCGATGCCTACTTCTGCCTGCTGCGCGCGTGCTTTACTTATTCAATGGCCATCTGGCTTCTGGTCGAGCTCTTCCCGCGCGCGTTCATCCTGATTTTCAATAATGACCCCGCGCTGGTCGAGTACGCGGCGTGGGCCGTGCGCATCTACATGGGCTGCAGCGGTATTTTCGGCATCCAGATCGCCTGCCAGCAGACGTTTGTGGCGCTCGGCAACGCGAAGACGTCGCTCTTCCTCGCCGTGTGGCGCAAGATCATCCTGCTCATCCCGCTCATCTATATTCTGCCGCACTTTTTCGCGGACAAGGCGTTCGCGGTGTTCCTGGCCGAGCCCGTGGCGGACTTCGGCGCGGTGGCGCTGACGAGCTTTACATTCTATCGCCAGTTCCGCCGCTCAATGCGCGAGCTGGAAGGTGCGGAAGCGACTGGGGAGCGGTAAAGAAAATTTTTAACGCAAAAATAAAAGGAGAGGGCAAGCCCCTCTCCTTTTATTTTTTACGCCTGGCCGCCGCTTTCCATCGGCTCTTTCTCGCGAAACAGCATCGTGATACACCAGATGCCGGCAAGGCCGACGAGCGTATAGATCACGCGGCTGAGCATACCGGTCTGTCCGCCGAAGAGAAAGGCGACGCAGTCAAAGCCGAAAAGGCCCACGCTGCCCCAGTTGAGCGCGCCGATGATAGCAAGCGTCAGCGCGATCTTGTCGATGACCATGAGGTTCCCTCCTTAAAAAGATGGTTTGGTCTTCGGTAGTCTTCCCGTGATGGGCGAAAATATGCGTACGGCGTTTTCTGCGTTGCCCGAAAAAGAAAACTATGATAAAATTAGGATAAAATATTGATAACTTTAAGAGAGAAAAAGGGGGAAGGACGCTTGCTGCACATACTGATGGGACGCGCGCGCACGGGCAAATCCGAGCGCGTGCTGCAAAGGATCGCCGCACTGGGGGACTCGTCGCAGCAAATCCTGCTTGTGCCGGAGCACGCCTCGCATGTGGCGGAGATGGACCTGTGCCGTGTTTGCGGCGACACCGCGTCGCGCCATGCCGAGGCCTTGACGTTCAAGCTGCTCGCCTCGCGCGTGCTGAGCATCTGCGGCGGCAGCGCGGACGTGACGCTCGATTCGGGCGGAAAGCTCCTGACGCTCCAGCGCACGCTCACGGAGCTTGCGCCGGTGCTCAAGGTCTACAAGCGCCCGTCGCAGCGCGCGGCATTTTTGGAGAGCCTTCTCGCCGTGATGGAGGAATTGCAGGCCTACGCCGTATCGCCCGAGCAGCTATCCGAGAGCGTAGCGCAGATTGAGGGCGAGAGCGGCGACAAGCTGCGCGACCTTTCGCTCATCTACGGCATTTACCTCAGCAAGCTCCACGCACCGGGGCACGACGCGCGCGATGTGCTTGAAAAGCTGGAGGAAAACCTCGAAGCGTCGGGATATATTGACAATAAAGACATTTTCATCGACGGTTTTTCGTATTTTACGGGGCGTGAGCTGCGCATTCTGCGTATCCTGCTGCGGCGCGCGAAGAGCGTGACCGTCACGCTCCTTGGCGACACGCAGGACCGCGAGCTCTTTTCCGAGAGCCTGCGCGTGCGCGAGCGGCTGTACGCGCTCGCGCGCGATGCCGGCGTCGCATGCGAGGAGAAAATTCTTCCGCAGGGCGAGGTGCGCGGCGCGCTCGACCATATCGAGCGCTGCTTTTTCGGCGCAGCGGACGAATTTACCCAGCCGACTGACGCCGTCGCGCTCTATGAGGCGGGCAGCGCGTACAGCGAGTGCGAATGGGTCGCATCGCAGATTTTGAAATTAGTGCGTGAGCAGGGCTATCGTTACCGCGAGATCACCGTCACGGCGCGTGATCTCGACTCCTACGCAGGTGCGATCGAGAGCGTATTCGCCCGCTACGGCATCCCGCTCTATTATGCCCACCGCAGCGATATTTTGAAAAGTCCCGTGCTGACGCTGCTGCTCGGCGCGCTGGACGCCGCGAGCGGCGGCTTTGAGTACGAGGATGTGTTCCGCTGCCTCAAGACCGGCCTCGCTGGCCTCAGCATGGCGGAGTGCGACATTCTGGAAAATTACGCGCTCAAGTGGGAGATCCGCGGCGCGATGTGGACGCGCGAGACGCCCTGGTCGGCGCATCCCGACGGCTACGGCGAAGAATGGACGGACGAGGCAAGGGCGCGGCTCAAGACGGTCAACGCACTGCGCGAGCGCGTGCAGGGGCCGTTTGCGCGCCTAAAAGAAGGCGTGGGCGGCAGCGGCGAGGCCGAGCAGAAGGTGCGCGCGCTGTACGGCTATTTGGAGGAGATCAAACTGCCGGAGGTCTTGCAGACGCAGACCGAGCAGCTTTTCGCCGCGGGCGAGGCCCAGCGCGCCGAGGAAACGGCGCAGCTGTGGGGCATTCTTTGCGGTGTGCTCGACCAGTTTGTGGAAATCCTGGGCGACGCGATCCTCGACGCCGAGGAGTTTGCGAGTCTGATGCGCCTTGTGCTGACGCAGTACAGCGTGGGCACGATCCCCGTGACGCTCGACGCGGTGAACCTGTGCGAAATGACGCGAAACGACCGCCACACGGTGCGCGCGCTGTTCCTGCTCGGCGCGAACGACGGCGTGCTGCCTGCGGCGGAGAACCGCGGCGGCGTGCTGCGCGACGAGGACCGCGAGGCGCTCGAGAGGCAGCAAATCTTCCTCGCGCCGCACGGGATGGAGCAGTTTCATCTGGAAATTCAGAATCTTTACGCCGCGCTGGCCCAGCCGACGGAAAAGCTGACGGTGTCCTATCCCGTTTCGGACGGAAAGGGCGCGGAGAAGCGGCCGTCGTTCGTCATCGGGCGCATCGCGCGTCTGCTGACGTCGATCAGCGTCGAAACAGAGAGCGCTGACAAGGAATATCGCCTGTCAGCAAAGTCGACGGCGCTCGAGTATGCGGGCGAGCATATCGGCGGCGCGCTGTGGCAGTATTTTGAAGAACAGGGCGACGCGGAGCGTGCGCTTGCCGCGATGAAGGACGCTTCGCGCTATACGCGCGGGCATCTGTCGCGCGACGCGGTGCACGCGCTCTACGGAGGCGCGGTGACACTGTCCGCCTCGCGCATGGACATGGCGCGCTCATGTCATTTTGCCTACTTCATGCGCTACGGGCTGAAAGCCAGGGAGCGCACGGGCGCGGGCTTTGATGCGCCGCAGATCGGTACGTTCGTGCACGATGTGATGGAGCACACGCTGCGGCAGGCGAAGGAGTGCGGCGGACTGCATACGCTATCGACGGACAAGCTGCACGCGCTCGTGCGCGCGTCGATCGAGGAATACATCGACCGCGTGTTGCCGGACTTGTGCGAAAAAAGCGCGCGCTTCCGTTATCTGTTCAACCGCCTGTGCGCAACGGTCGAGCGCATCATGGACGAGGTGAGCGAGGAACTGCAAAGCTCCGACTTTGAGCCGCTGGCATTTGAGCTGGAATTTGGTGCGGACGGGCAGCTGCCCGCCATCACGATCCGCGAGGAAAACGGCACGGCGCGCGTTGTCGGCAAGGTCGACCGTGTGGACGGCTGGCTGCACGACGGCAAGCTATATTTGCGCGTCGTGGACTACAAGACGGGCAAGAAGAGCTTCGACCTCGCCGAGCTGCGCTACGGGCTGGGGCTCCAAATGCTGCTCTACCTCTTTACGCTTAAAGAAGAGGGACAGATGCTTTTCGGCGGACACGAGATCGTTCCCGCGGGCGTTCTCTACACGCCCGCGCGCGAGCCGATGCTGCGCTGCGCGCGCGACACGGAGCCCGAAAAGATCGAAAAAGCACTCAAAAAGGAGCTGCGCCGCAGCGGCATGGTGCTCGAGGACCCGGCGGTCCTGCAGGCGATGGAGCACAGCGCGCTCGAATCGCCGTGCTACCTGCCCATCGCGGTGAAAAGGGACGGCGCGGTGACGGGAAGCCTTGCTTCTGCCGAGCAGCTCGGAAAGCTCTCGAAATACGTCGACCATATTTTACATGAAATCACGCAGGAGGTCTTCGCGGGCAACATCGACGCCGACCCCTACGCGCGCACGCCGCAGCAGTCGGTCTGCACCTACTGCGAGTTTGCGAGCGCGTGTCACTTTGAAAACGGCTGCGGCAGTGACCGCATGGAATACATCAAGGCGACGAAAAACGACGAATTCTGGCAGTACATCGACGAGGTGAACGGAGAGGGGGCGCACGAAAATGGCTGAAAAGCTGACAAACGAACAGCAAGCGGCGGTGGACAGCCGCGAGCGCAGTCTGCTCGTCTCCGCGGCGGCTGGATCTGGCAAGACGAAGGTGCTCGTCGAGAGGCTTTTTTCCTACGTAGAGCGCGAGGGCGCGAATCTCGACGATTTCCTCATCATTACCTACACGCGCGCCGCGGCGAGCGAGCTGCGCGGCAAGATCGCCAAGGCGCTCACCGAGCGCATGGAGCGCGACCCCGGCAACTACCATCTGCGGCAGCAAATGCTGCGCGTCTACCGTGCGGACATCAAGACGGTGGACGCGTTCTGCACCGCGCTTTTGCGCGAAAACTGCCATCTGCTCGGCGAGGACGCGCGCGGCCACGCGCTGCGGCTCGATTTCCGCGTGCTGGACGAGAACGAGGCGCAGGTGCTGCGCGAGCGCGTGCTCGCGCGCACGCTGGACGATTTTTACGACCATCTGACGCCCGGCGGCACGCTGCTGGCCGACACGCTCGGCGCGGGGCGCGACGATAGCGCGCTTGAGGACTTAGTGCTCGAGCTGCACGCAAAGCTGCAGGCGCAGCCGTATGAGGACAAATGGCTCGAGGCGCAGCGCGCGTTTTGGCGCGCTGTGCCGGATAAGATCGAGGACACGCCCTATGGAAAAATTCTGCTCAATGAGGTGCGGCGCAAGGCGCGCCACTGCAAAAACCTTTTGCAGCGCGCGGCGCAGGAGATGTGCGCGAATGACGCGCTGAACCAGAAGTATGCGCCCGCGTTCCTCGACGCGTCCTACCAGCTTGAAGCGCTGGAGGGGAAGACCGCAGAGGGCTGGGACGCCGCGCGCGGCGTGACCATCGCGTTCCCGCGCCTCGCCGCGGTGAAGGACAGCGACGGCGGCGAGATGAAAGCGCGCATGAAAAGCCTGTGGGACAACTGCAAGGAGACCGTCAAGGGCTTTGCCGAGATTTTTTCCGCCTCGTCCGACGAGGCGGTGGAGGACCTGCGCACGATGGCGCCCGCAATGCTCGCGCTCATCGACCTGACGGCGGACTTTTCCCGCCGGTACAACGAGGAAAAGCGCCGGCGGAATTCTGCCGACTTCTCCGATCAGGAGCACGAGGCCATCCGCCTTCTCATCGGAGAGGACGGCGCGCCGACAGAGCTTGCGCGCATCGTCAGCGCGCGCTACCGCGAGATCATGGTGGACGAGTATCAGGACACCAACGAGGTGCAGAACCGCATTTTTGACGCAATTTCTTGTAAAGGAGAAAACCTTTTCACTGTTGGCGACGTCAAGCAGAGCATCTATCGCTTCCGCCTAGCCGACCCGCGTATTTTTTTGCAGCATTATAACACCTGGCCGCCGCTTGAGGACGCAGAGGAGCACGACAGCGCGAAGCTGCTGCTCTCGCGCAACTTCCGTTCGCGCAAAGAAGTGCTGGACGCGACGAATTTCATCTTCTGCAACATCCTTTCCGAGGAAATGGGTGAGCTCGACTACGGCGCGGATGAAATGCTGCGCCTCGGCGCGAATTATGTCGAATCGAGCGCGTGCGGCGCGGAGTTCCATCTGCTCGATCTGCCGACGCAGACGGGCGAGCAGCGCGTGCGCGCGAGCGAGGCTGAGGCCGCGTTCGTCGCGGACTATATCAGCGATATGCTGACAAGTGAATTTCCTATACAGGATGACAAAACAAAAGAACTGCGGCCCGTGCGCGAGGAGGACATCGTCATATTGATGCGCTCGCCGAGCACGCGCCTTTTGGACTATCGCCGCGCGCTGGAGGCGCGCGGCCTCCACTGCGCCGCTGACGCGGGCGAGGACTTTTTTGCCTCGATGGAGATCGCAGTGCTGTTCGCGCTCTTGCAGGTCATCGACAATCCGCGGCAGGACGTGCCGCTCATTGCCGTGCTGCGCTCTCCGCTCTTCGGCTTTACACCCGATGAGCTCGCGGCGATCCGCGCGCGGCAGCGCACGGGTGACTTCTACGATGCGCTGCTTTTGAGTGAGGACGTCCACAGCGTAGAATTCCTCAGTACGCTGGACGCTTTGCGCAATAGCGCGGCGCACCTGAGTGTGCGCGAGCTGCTGAGCGAAATCTACCGCCGGTGCAACGTGCTCGGTATCTTCGGCGCGATGCGCCGCGGGGCGGAGCGCAAGGAAAATCTGCTCGCGTTTTTGGAGCTCAGCGAGGACTACGCGCGCTCGGGGCGGCAGGGGCTTTTCGATTTTGTGCGCACGCTGCGCGAGCAGCTTGCTGAGGGCGAAGCGGGGACGATGCAGACCGCGCACGCATCATCAGGCGTTCGCATCATGTCGATCCACAAGTCGAAGGGCCTTGAATTTCCGGTCGTGATCCTCTCGGACCTCGCGCGTCGCTTCAGCAATATGGACTTTTTGAGTTCGGTGCTCGTGCACCCGCAGCTCGGGCTGGGGCCGGTGTGCGTGGACACGCAAAGGCACATCCAGTACCCGACGGTCGCACGGCAGGCGCTCGAGCGAACGCTGCGGCGCGAGGCGAAGGCCGAGGAGCTGCGTGTGCTGTACGTTGCGATGACGCGCGCGAAGGAAAAGCTCGTCATGGTGCACACGCAGGCAAACGCGAAAAGCCGCGTCGCCGACCTTCTGGCGCTGAGCGATTGTCCTGTGCTGCCCGAGGCTGTGGACAGCGGCAAGTGCATGGGCGACTGGATCATGCTGCCGCTTTTGCAGCGCAGCGAAGCGGCGTCCCTGCGCGAGCTTGCGGGACAGAGCGGCGAGGGACGCTTCTATGCTGACGAAACGCCGTGGACGGTGCGTGTGCACGACGGTTTGAGCTTTGTGACGCCGCAGCAGCGGCCCGATGACGCGCCAGTGGATGCCGCGCCGCCGAAGGATGAGCTGCCGGTGGATTTTGCTGCGCTGTCGTACCGCTACCCCTACGCGGGGCAGACGGCCTTTCCCGCCAAGCTGACGGCCACGCAGCTCAAGGGCCGCGCGCTGGACGAGGAGATATCCGAAAATACAACGCTCCCACCGCGGCTGCGCAGCCTATATAAACCAAAATTCCTTGCGGGCGAAACGACGCTCACGGGTGCGGAGCGGGGCACGGCGCTGCACCTTGTGATGCAGGACCTTGACTTTTTCTGCGAAGCAAGCGAGCAGAGCGTGCGTGAGCAGGTCGAAAAGCTCAGAGCGCAGCGCAAGCTGACCGACGAGCAGGCAAGCGCCGTCGATGTGCGCGCGATCGTCCGATTTTTGCGAAGTGATCTTGCCGCGCGCATTCGCAAGAATGCGCAGACGGTGCGGCGCGAGTACCGCTTCTCACTGCTGCGTCCGGTGCGGGACTTTGCCACGCTGGACGCCGACGACGCGGTGCTGCTGCAGGGCGTGGTAGACTGCTTTTTTGAAGAGGATGGCGAGCTTGTGGTCGTGGACTTCAAGACTGACCGCATCGGAAGAACACAGATCGAAGAACGAGCTGAGCACTACCGCCCTCAGCTTGAGGCATACTCCATGGCCCTTATGCGCGTGATGGGCAAAAAGGTCAGGGAAAAGGTGCTGTATTTCTTCTCGGTCGGCGAAGAAAAGGTGCTGTGAATACATAAAAACACCCTCCGCGGGAAATCCGCGGAGGGTGTTTTACAAGATTTGCTCACACGATAAAATGCTCTAAGATCAGCACTGTCGCGCAGCAGACGAGCGAGACGGGGAGAAGTCCCAGTCCGCACCAGGCGGCGACGATGCCGATGACCATGGCCGCCGCGCCCGCGATGGGCGACTGCGTGGCGTTCATGATGGCGGGGAATGTCATCACCGCGAGCGTGACGTAGGGCACGTAGAAGAGAAACGAGCGCAGGAAGGGATTCTGGATCGGCTTGCGGATCAGCGTGAGCGGCAGGACGCGGATGAGATAGGTCGTGGCCGCCATGACGAAAAGATATAAATACGTTTTCATGCGACGAGATCATCCTCCTTGTGCGGGAACAGAATGGCGGCGGCAGCAGAGATCACGATGGTCAAGACCAGGATGCGCATGCCCTCGGACAGCTCGCGCGTGAACGGCAAAACGCTTGCAAGAAGCGAGCAGAGAAAGCTCACGCCGATGCAGCCGAGCACGATGCGGTTCTGCTTGCCGACGGGGATGATGATGGCGAGAAACATGCCGAACAGCATCACGGAGCAACCGCTGACGGCCCAGACGGGCATGAGATTCCCCATCAGCACGCCGAGCACGGTGCCGATGCTCCAGCCCGGCATGGCCGCGCACATGGCGCCGAAGTAATACCACACCTCAAGATACCCAGGCTGCGCGATGGCGAGGCCGAAGATCTCATCCGTCAGGTCATAGGCGATGAGGAGCCGCCAGAGAAGCGGCGTATCGGGCGAGAGACGCTGGCTGAGCGCACAGCTCATCAGAAGATAGCGCGCGTTGACGACCAGCATCATCAGCGCCATGGCCCAGAGGCCGGAGTCGGCGGCAATGATGGTGATGCCGCCGTATTCACCCGACGAGGCGTTGTTCAAAAAGCTCAGCAAAAAACCCTGAAAAATGCTCAGGTGCGCGTTGTGCGCGCTGATGCCGATGCCGAAGCTGACAGCAAAATAACCAAGCCCAATGGGGATGCCGTCGCGCAGTCCCCGCAGGAAATGTTTTTTCGACATAATTCTGATGTTCCTTTACTTCCAATCATCCGTGCGCAAGGCGCGTAAGTGTCATTATACGACTGAAAACGGCAGAAGTAAAGAGAAATTGCATAACGAGCGTTGAAAAATTGACGATGAAATTAGGGAAAAGTGCTAAGGAAGGGAAAAGCGCGGAGAGGATCAAAAATTTCTCTTGCAATTTGACACAAAGCGTGGTAATATCCTATATGGCTTTTTTAGAAAAGTACATTTGGATCAGAAAGAGGTGAACACGAGCAATGAAGGAAGGAATCCATCCCAATTATCAGCAGACTACTATTACTTGCGCCTGCGGTAATGTGATTGAGACAGGTTCTACCAAGCAGAATATCAAGGTAGAAGTGTGCTCTAAGTGTCACCCCTTCTTCACTGGTAAGCAGAAGCTGGTCGATACCGGCGGCCGCGTTGCCAAGTTCAACAAGAAGTTCGGCCTGAACTAATTCAATCACAAAAGCAGCTCTGCTACGGCAGAGCTGCTTTTTTCTGCTTTTTTGGAACGCTCAGTTTTGCCCGTCGGGATATTCGACGATGAAGGGGAGCGGCTCACTGAGACTTTGGTCGAGGTAGTTTATCTCCTCGTAGCTGTCGCCGCCTGCAATGGCGCGCACCTGGAAGAGGCGGACGCGCAGTACTGTGTCGTCCGCAAGGTTGACGACAAGCTCGCAGACGAGCGGCGTTGCCCCGAGCGGGAGCGTGAAAGCCTCCGATTCGCTGCTGGAGGCATAGGCGAGGTCATAGTACGTCACGCCTTCTATGACGGATGCGCCCACAGCTTCGGCGCTGTCATCGCCGACATAGGTGACGGCGCTGCCATCGCTGTAGGACGCTTCGAGCGGTACGCGCTTGAGCAGTTGATTCGCACGTTTGTATTCAAGGCGGACGCTGCTGATGGGCGAGCTGGACAGCGCGCCGAGCGAGATGGTGCCTAGCGGGATGTCGGCATTGCCCGGCGTGAACTGGTACTGCCATTTGCTGCCGGCCTGACGCTCGTAGGAGATGGGGGAGAGAAAGCTTTTGAGCTGCGGCTGATACTGGGATTTGAGATTGCTGATCGTATCGAGCTCCTGCGACTGCGTTTCGCCGTTCGTCATGAAGTTGACATTGACGCCGAGCTCGTCGCTCAGAGGGACGGTTACACTACCGTGCAGATACCCGAAGCCATCCTGCGTGAGCGGAACATTGTAGACAGACGGACCGACGCTGCTCAGTGGAGAGGAGCTGCTGCGGTCGATCACGCCGATGTTGACGATCGTGTTCTCACTGATCGTCTTCGGCAGAAGAGAAAAGGCAAGCGTGCACTCCTGCTTTTTGAGGTTGACGCTTTTGACCTCGTAGCTGTATTGCGAGATCAGGCTCGACTCGCGCGCCAAAATGTCCGAGACATTATTGCTGATGCCCGCGATCTGGTTTGAGAGGTTATTCTGCACGTTGTAGAGCTGGCTGCGAAGGTCATTTACTTGCGTGCTGAGCGTGTTGATGCGGTTGTTGTAATGCACGCCGACGGCGATGAGCGCGGCGAGCGCCACGGCCGCACCGCCGATGATCTTCTTGTGCTGTATGCAGAAATCGCGGAAGCTCAGCTTTTCCGCGGGAGCTTTTTCGGCGTTGCTTTGAACCGGCGATTCGGCGGCATCCTGCTCGGGTTTGGCATGCTCCAGACTGAGCAGCTCGTCGACGGAAACGGAGTAGAGCTTAGAGAGTTCGATGAGCTTGCTAAGCTCCGGCTGCGTGGCGCCGCTCTCCCATTTGGAGACGGCTTGGCGCGAGACACCGAGCTTCTCCGCCAGCTCCTCCTGCGACATGCCGCTCGCGCGGCGCAGTTCGTAGAGCTTTTCATATAGTTCCATGAAAGGTTCCTCCTTGGGGAAATGTTGCTGCGTTCGACGCCGTGCACTGCGCCTTTGCAGGAAAAGCATAGCAGGAAAACAGGAGAAAACGCCACCAACCGGGCGTTTCTTTTTGTCAACCTGAGGTTGCGTCTGCCTTATTTTCGCATGAGAGGGCAGGAAATGTCAATGAAAAGCGTTTTTGCCTTTTCTTTTGGCGGAAAATACACTATAATAAAAATGATTTGTACAGCGCCGATTTCGGCGCGATAAGGAGAATCTATGGAAGAATTGAAAGAGAACAACGCGCCGCGCGACAGGGCGATTTTAGTCGGCCTTTCGTCGCCGCGGCTCGATCGAAAAGAGAATGCCGACGAGGAGAGCCTTGAAGAGCTCGGTGCGCTCGTCGAAACGGCGGGCGGCATCAGCGTCGGCGTGGTTTTACAAATGCTGCCGTCGCCGAACCCGCACACATTCATTGGCGAGGGTAAGGTGGACGAGATCCGCGAGCTGGTAAAGTCGCAGGAGGCGACGATGGTCATCTTCGACAATGACCTCTCGCCCTCGCAGATGCGCGTTCTGTGCGAAGAATTCGGCGTGCAGGTGCTCGACCGCAGCGGCCTCATTCTCGATATCTTCGCCCAGCGGGCGAAGACAAAAGAGGGCCGGCTTCAAGTCGAGCTTGCGCAGTATCAATACCTGCTGCCGCGCCTGATCGGTATGTGGACGCATCTGGAGCGCCAGGCGGGCACGTCGGGCAAGGGCCCCATCGGCTCGAAGGGCCCCGGCGAAACGCAGCTTGAGACCGACCGCCGCCACATCCACAGAAAGATCGACAAGCTGAAGGCGGACCTTGAAGAGGTGCGCCGCGTGCGCGCCACGCAGCGCGACCGCCGCAGCAAGAATGAAATTCCCGTCGTCGCCATCGTCGGCTACACGAACGCGGGCAAGTCGACGCTTTTGAACGCGCTGACCGGCGCGGGCATTCCCGCGAATAACCGCCTGTTTGACACGCTGGACACGACGACGCGCCTTCTCACGGTGTCCGACACGCTGGATGTCGTGATCTCCGACACAGTCGGCTTTATCCGCAAGCTGCCGCACCAGCTGGTCGAGGCCTTCAAGGCAACGCTCGAGGAACTCGAATACGCCGATCTTCTTCTGCACGTCATCGACATTTCCGACCCGCACTGGCTCGAGCAGGCGCAGATCGTGGACGAGCTGATCGAAGAGCTCGGCGCGCAGCAAATTCCCTGCCTGCGCGTTTACAACAAGTCCGACCTCTACTTCGGCGATATCCGCCCGCACGGGGAGGACAGCGTCAACATCAGCGCCAAGACCGGCGAGGGCGTGGATGAGCTGCTTGCGCGCATCGACAAGCTCCTCGACAAGGGCACGCGCCGCGTGACGATCCACCTGCCCTATGACAAGGGCGGGCTTCTCGATATGCTCTACCGCGAGGCAAAAGTCGAATCCGTCGAATATGGCGAGACCATCGACATCGTGGCCACCTGCGTGCCGCGCGTCATCGGCCAGGTCAAGGACTATATCGAGGGCTACCGCGAGCCAAAGGAGGACTGGGAGGAATGACATTTGAAACGACGCGCCTTCTCCTGCGTCCGTGGTGCGAGAGCGACGCGGAGAGCTGCTATCGATACGCGGGGGATCCGTTTGTCGGCCCCGCCGCAGGCTGGCCAGCGCATACGAGCGTGGAGAACTCCCGCGAGATCATCCGAACCGTCCTCTCGGAGCCGGACACATTTGCAGTCATTTTGAAGGAACGGCCAGACGAGCCTGTCGGCTCCATCGGCGTGTTTCCGACGGAAGCGCCGGAAATCGGGAATGAGCCGGAAATCGGCTATTGGATCGGCCGCCCGTTCTGGGGTCAGGGGCTTATCCCCGAAGCCGTGCGAGAGCTGCTGAGGTACTGCTTTGAGGATAAAGACGCACAGCGGGTCTGGTGTTCGCACTATGCCGGCAATGAGAAGTCAAAGCGCGTGATCGAAAAGTGTGGCTTTTCTTATCAGCTGACCTGTGAAAGGCCGGCGCTTGTGGACGATGCGCTGCGGCCGACGCTTTTTTACGCTCTCACGAAAGAAAAGTGGGAGAAAACCCGCTGAAAGGAACATTGAAACCATGACAGAGTACCTTGTCCCATACGCAAACGCGGAGAGCGAGTTTGAAGAAAAGCGCTCGCGCTTCATCAGCCACGTTTTCCTTGTGGAGAGCGAGGCGGAGGCCCGCGCGCGTATCGACGAGATGAAGAAGAAATACTACGACGCGCGCCACAATTGCTGGTGCTTCGTCCTGCACGACGGTACCGTTCGCTACGGCGACGACGGCGAGCCGCAGGGCACGGCAGGCCAGCCGATGCTCAACGTCTTCCAGCGCGAGGGCGTGGAGAACGTGGTGTGCATCGTCACGCGCTACTTCGGCGGGATCCTGCTCGGTGCGGGCGGGCTGACGCGCGCCTACGCCAAGGCGGCGAAGGACGCGCTTGACAATGCGGGCAAGGCGCGGATGAAGCCGTTTTCCGTGCTGCTGCTCGAATGCCCGTACCCGATGTTCGAGCGCATAAAGCTGCTGATCGAGGGACACGAGGGAAGAATCGAGTCGAGCGATTACGGCGCTGCCGTGACGCTCACGTTTCTTCTGCCCGTGCAGAAGACGGCGGACTTTTCTGCCGCGCTCACGGAGCTCTCCGGCGGACAGCTGAGCGCGGAAGAGGTCGAGCAGCGCTTTCTGCCCGGCGCAAGGGAGTGACGGCATGAGTTTGCGAAGAAAAATCTACGAGGTCATCGAGGTCGCGGACAAGGACGACCGCGACAGTCTCATTTACGACCGCTTCATGCTCGTGTGCATCGCGGCGAGTATTGTACCGCTGTGCTTCAAGGAGACGAACTCGCTGTTTATATGGCTCGACCGCGCGACGGTCACGGTGTTCATCGTGGACTATCTGCTGCGCTGGTGGACGGCGGACCTAAAGTACGAAAAGAGCGGAAAATGGGCGTTTCTACGCTATCCGTTCAGCTTTTTCGGTATTGTAGACCTGCTGTCCATCCTGCCGTCGCTGACGATGCTGTCGTCGGGGTTCAAGCTATTTAGGCTTTTCCGCCTCAACAAAGCGCTCAAGGCGCTCAAATTCCTGCGCTACTCGCACAGCTTTGAACTTATTTTGAACGTTATCAAGCGCGAGAAACGCGCGCTCGCGGCGGTGTGTGTGCTGGCGGGCGGGTATATCGCGCTGTCGGCGCTCATCATGTTTCAGGTGGAGCCCGACAGCTTTGACACGTTTTTCGACGCCATCTACTGGGCGGTCGTCACGCTGACGACCGTCGGCTATGGCGACATCTATCCGACGAGCGAGATCGGCCGCATCGTGAGCATGACGTCGTCGTTCATGGGAATCGCCATCGTCGCGCTGCCGACCGGTATCATCACGGCGGGCTACATGCGCGAGCTCAGCCGTGAAAAGTGGGACTAAATAGAGAGGGCAGAACCATGGAGATCAGAACAGCAACGATGAACGATCTGGACGCGGTCGCGGCGGTGGAAGCCGAGTGCTTTCCCGTGGCCGAGGCAGCGACAAAAGAGGAATTCGCCGAGCGAATCAAATATTACGGCGACCACTTCTGGCTGATGTTCGAGGGCGACAAGCTCATCGCGTTTCTCGACGGCTTTGTGACGGACGAGCCCGACCTGACCGACGAAATGTACGCGAAAGCATCCATGCACGACGAAAATGGCGCGTGGCAGATGCTCTTCGGTCTGAACACCTTGCCGGAGTACCGGAGAAACGGCTACGCGGGCGAACTGCTCCACCGTGCCGTTGAGGATGCGAGAAAGCAGGGGAGAAAGGGTGCAGTCCTGACCTGCAAACAGCGGCTCGTCGACTACTACGCGAAGTTCTGCTTTGTCGACGAGGGCGTGACAGACAAGTCCGTGCACGGCGGCGTTGTCTGGCACCAGATGCGCATCACATTTTGATCGAGACTGACAGAAAAGGAGCACGCTTGCGCGTGCTCCTTTTTTGCGATTTTTATTGCTTTCCCGCGAGGTAGTAGTCGCTTTGGCCCGGATGGTAGAACGGACAGGCGGTCAGCTTGCCGCGCAGGAACGACGCCATCTCGTCCTCATCGAGTTGCTCGTCACAGTAGTAGCTGTCGGACTCTTCATCGTAGCTGTAATAAACGCAGTCTTCGCACAGGCTGATGGACATGAGATCATCTCCCGAAAGAAATTAGTGCTGATACTCGAATTCGAGCTCGTACATGCTGACGATGTCGCCGTCCTTGATGCCGAGGTCCTCGAGCTGCTGGAAAACACCGTTTTCTCGCAGCATCTTATCAAAGAACATCCGGCTCTCGTAGTCACCGAAGTTGACGTTGCTCATAAGGCGTTCAAGCCACTTGCCCTCGACAATGTAGGTGTTGTCCTCGACGGTGATCTTGAGCGGCTCGCTCGCGTCGATCTTCACGGGCTTGGGAACGTACTCGGGCTCGTAGACCGTGACGGGCGGGAGCGTGGAGAGCTTTTCGGCGATCTTGAGCACGAGCTCGCGCGTGCCGGTGTGCGACGCGGCGGACAGGGCGAAGAGGGGATAGCCGAGCGGCTCGACATGCGCGCGCAGCTTTTCGAGCAGGCTCTCGTCCTCCATGATGTCGGTCTTGTTCGCGACGACGATCTGCGGGCGGGTGGCAAGGTCGGGGGAATACTGCGAGAGCTCTGCGTTGATGGCGTCAAAGTCCTCGACCGGGTCGCGGCCCTCGCTGCCCGACACGTCGACGACATGAACGAGCAGGCGGCAGCGGTCGATATGGCGCAGGAAGTCGTGACCAAGGCCCGCGCCCTCGGCTGCGCCCTCAATGATGCCGGGGATGTCGGCCATGACGAACGAAACGCCCTCGTCGACGTACACGACGCCGAGGTTTGGGTAGAGCGTGGTGAAGTGGTAGTTTGCAATCTTGGGGCGCGCCTTCGACACAACGGAAAGAAGCGTCGACTTGCCGACATTCGGGAAGCCGATGAGGCCGACATCGGCCAGCAGCTTCAGCTCGAGCACGACATCGTGCTCCTCGCCCTCAAGGCCCGATTTGGCAAAACG
>OHAF01001762.1_pt1 | contig 18654 bp, 17 predicted proteins | sample 1577041 | NCBI WGS metagenome assembly OHAF01 (sample SAMEA3541495, study PRJEB24748) | human gut metagenome | biome: human gut; feature: human-associated habitat; material: faeces | place: China | collected 2012
GCGGCGGCCTGTTTGCGCTGCGCCTCGCTGCGCTCGCGCGCGGCCGCGTCGAGCTGCTGCTGGGCGGTGCGCCCGGCGTTGAGCCCGTCCTGAATGCGCGCGTCGCGCGCGGCCATGAACGACACCAGCGGGTCAAACAGCAGCTTTTTCAAAACCACCAGCAGCACGAAAAAGCAGATCACCGTCCAGATCAGTTCGGAGATGTTGATGCTCAAAGCGTGTGCCTCCCTTGTTCCGGGCTTCTCAGCCGAGCTTGCCGATCAGCAGAAACGCGATCAGCAGGCCGTAGATCGTCAGCGATTCGAGCAGGCCCATGGCGATGATCATGTTTGAGCGGATGGTGCCGGCGGCCTCGGGCTGGCGCGCGATGGCGTCCATGGCGTGGGCGGCGGCAAGACCCTGGCCGATGCCGGGGCCGATGGTGCTGATGGCGATGGCGAGCGCGGCGGCGATCGCAATGATTCCGGTTGACATAACTCTTTTCCTCCTAATGTTTCTTAACGATCGAATCTTCTTTCCTTGCGTGGTTATGGGATGCAGGGCGTCACTCCTCGATGGCTTCCTCGATATAGATCGACAGCAGCATCGTGAACACGACGGCCTGGATCAGGCAGAACAGCAGGCTCAGCACCTGCATGAGCAGCGGCAGCACGAGCGGGAAGAGGTTGCCGAGCTCGTGCGTGACCATTTCCTCGCCGTAGAGGTTGCCGTACAGTCGCAGCGCGAGGGAAAACGGCCGCACGATCTGCTCGATGAGGTTGAGCGGCAGCATGAGCAGGAAGGGCTTGATGAAGCTCTTGAGATAGCCCCCCAGCCCACGGCGCTGGATGCCGACGGTGTGCGTCATGCAGAAGGCGATGATGGCCAGGCCCGCCGTGACGGACAGCGTGGCCGTCGGCACGGTGAACACCTGCCCCGCGCCGGGCAGCAGCCCGATGTAGTTGGACACGACGATGAAGATGAAAAACGTCGCCATCATCGGGAAGTAGCGCCGGGCATTGGCCGGGCCGAGGATGCCGCCGTAGAAGCCCTGCAGCTTTTCGACGGCCATTTCGGCGGCGTTTTGCAGTGGGCCGGGCACGTCGCGCAGCCTGCGCGTGGCCAGCCACGACAGCAGCGCCAGCACGGCGATGATGACCCACATGGTCACGACCGCGCCGGTCACTTCCAGCGGGCCGATGGAAAACAGTACGTTCGTCTCACCCATTGGTGTCGTCCCTCCGTTCGTCCGCCGGGTCGGTATCCGGCGTGCGTTCCTGTGCAGTGTTTTCGGGCAGCTCGGCCGTCTCCGCGTCCGGCACTTCCACGCCCTCGGCGGGGATGGTGTCGTCCATTTTCCGCGCGAGGATCCACACGCCGGCGATGCTGCCGCCCGACAGGCCGACGGCCGTGCCGATGAGCGTGCCGGCCAGCGGCAGCGGCACGACCTTGCGCAGCAGGTACACGAGCACGAGCGCGGCGAGGTTGATGACCTGCCGCAGGCCGCTGGTGCCCATGACGGTGGCCTGGTTCTGCTTGGCGCGCTGTAGGCTGCGGCGCGTCAGCAGCGTGTTGCCGGCGGCCACGAGCAGGCCGAACACCAGTCCGGCCACGCCGCCGAGCAGATATTGTCCGATCGACATTTGCTGTCCCTCCCGATCTGCGGAAAACCCCGGCAATGCCGGGGCAATTTCTTAGCGAAAACTTAGCGGATACTTAACAGTATTCTACTATATCATGATGACGAAAAATTGCCAATACCTAATTTAATGATTTGAATAATTTTGTTGAATTCTACAAATAGCAGCAAAATGCCCCGGAACGCGCCATGCCGCTTCACAAACCGGGGGAAATAGTATATACTGTGGGGCAGAAAAAACCGCGGGTCCCGGCATCCCACAGGGCACCCCGCGGCGAAAAATCTTCCGAAAAGAGGGATACAGTATGAAATACATTCTCGTCATCGGCGACGGCATGGCCGACCATCCGCTCGACACGCTCGGCGGCCGCACGCCGCTCGAAGCATCGAAAAAAGACGCGATCGATGCCCTCGCGCGCCACGGCATCCTCGGCAGCGTGCGCAACGTGCCCGAGGGCTTCGCCCCCGGCAGCGACACGGCCATCATGTCCATCTTCGGCTGCTCGCCGCGCAAGTACTTTTTCGGCCGCGCCCCGCTCGAGGCGGCGGCGTCCGGCATCCGGCTCGCCCCCGGCGATGCGTGCTACCGCTGCAACATGGTCACGTATGCCGATGAGGACGTACCGTTCGAGCACAAGCACATCCTCTCCCACAGCGCGGGCAGCATCGAGGGCCGCGAGTCGGACGAACTTGTGACGATGCTCTTTGACCACCCCGACTTCCGCCCGCTGGCCGAGCAGGCCGGCATGGTCATCCACAAGGGCTCGTCGTTCCGCCACCTTGCGGTGCAGAGCCACGTGGACATCAAGGGCATTCAGCTCGCCCCGCCGCACGACCACCTCGGCGAGGAGATCGGCCCCATCCTGCCCACCGGCTGCCCGAACGCCGACGTGCTGCGCGAGCTTATGCGCCGCGCGTTCGACATTCTCGACCAGCACCCGATCAACGTCGCGCGCCGCGCCGCCGGCAAGCTCCCGGCCAACGGCGTCTGGTTCTGGGCCGAGGGCACGGCGGCCGCGCTGCCGAACTTCCCCGAGCACTACGGCTCGGACGGCGGCGTCGTCTCGGCCGTGCCGCTGTGCCACGGCATCGGCATCCTGACGGGGCTTGAGGCCGTCACCGTCCCGACCGCGACCGGCGAGTGGGACACCGACTACGCCGCGAAGGTCGCCGCCGCGCTGGGCGTGCTCAAAAAGCACGACTTTGTGGCCCTGCATCTCGAGGGCCCGGACGAGGCCACGCACAACCACGACCTCGAGCACAAGATCTATTCCATCGAGCGCCTGAGCGCCGACGTCGTCGCCCCCGTGACCGAGGCGCTGCGCGCCGCGGGCGAGGACTTCCGCCTGCTGCTGCTCTCGGACCACATGACGTATATGGCCAACGGCGCGCACGGCGCCGACCCCGTGCCGTTCGTGCTCTATGACAGCCGCGTGAGCGATGGCTCCGGCCTGCCGTATTCCGAGGCCAACGGCCGCAAGGGCCCGTACGTGGACGACGGCGCGGAGCTGATGGATCTGCTCTTCGAGCTGAAAAAACTGTGACCGGCACGACGACGGAGCCCGCGTGGGCGAAGCTGAACCTGTCGCTGGACGTGCTCGGTGCGCGCTCCGACGGGTTTCACGACCTGCGCATGGTCATGCAGAGCGTGGACCTGCACGACGACGTGACCGTCACGCTCGACGACACGGGCGTCTGCCGCGCCGAGACCAACCGCAGCTACCTGCCATGCGGGGCGGACAATGTGGCCGTGCGCGCGGCGCAGGTGTTTCTCTCTCGCGCGGGGCTTACCTGCGGCGTGCATATCCGGCTGCACAAGCGCATCCCCGTGTGCGCGGGGCTGGGCGGCGGCTCGTCGGACGCGGCGGCCGTGCTGCGCGCGCTCGAGCGGCTGACCGGCGCGGGCTTCACCCGCGCGGAGCTCGAGGAGATGGGTGCGCAGGTCGGCTCGGACGTGCCGTACTGCGTCGCGGGCGGCACGATGCTGGCCGAGGGCCGCGGCGAGCGGCTCACGCCCGTCACGCCCATGCCGCGCATGCCGGTCGTGATCTGCAAGCCGGACTTCCCGATCTCGACGCCGGAGCTGTTCCACCGCGTGGACGCGCGCACCTCGCGCTGCCGCCCGGACACGGAGGGCATCTGCGCCGCGCTCGCCGACGGGGACATGCCCCGGCTCGCCCGCCGGATGTACAACGTCTTTGAGGACGTGCTCACCCACCGCGAGGGCGAGATCGCGGCCATCAAGAGCCGCCTGCTCGACGGCGGCGCGCTCGGTGCGGTCATGAGCGGCACGGGCTCGGCCGTGTTCGGCATCTTTGCCGATGCCGACAGCGCGGCGTATGCCAAGCGCCGGCTCGCGCGCGATTATGCCGAGTGCTTCCTGACCGAGACCATCGGCCGCCTGGAGATCTGAGCGTCCCCGGATTAAAACCGAACAAAACTGCCGATACTGAGCACAGATGCCCGGTACCGGCAGTTTTTTCATCACAGAAAGGCGGACATACGATGCATACCCATTCTCTCTCCATCCATCCCGATCCCGGCCGCGCGCTGCGTCCGTGGGAGCTGGCGCTGCTGCTGGCCGTGTGCGTGACGCTGCTGACCGGCACGTGGGCGCAGGCGCGCAGCCAGCTGCTCGCGGCCCGGCTCGTGCGGCTGCACGTGATCGCCGTCTCGGACGACGACGCCGAGCAGGCCGTGAAGCTGCAGGTGCGCGACGCGGTGCTGGCCTATCTCGAGCCGCAGCTGCAGGGCATGACGGACGTCGACGCGGCGCAGCAGCTCATCGCGGGCAACCTCGACGGCATCGCCCGCGCGGCGCAGGCGGCGGCGGGGGAGCGGCCGGTGCGCGTGGCGCTGGGCCCCGAGCATTACCCGACGCGCGACTACGGCACGTTCGCCCTCCCGGCGGGGGTGTACACCTCCTTGCGCGTGACGCTCGGCGCGGGCGCGGGGCACAACTGGTGGTGCGTCATCTTCCCGCCGCTGTGCGCGCAGGCGGCGGGCCTGTCGGAGCAGGCGGTGCAGGCGCTCTCGGACGACGATGTGCGCCTCGTCACGGAGTCCGGCGGCGGCTATGTTGTGCGCTTCCGGCTGCTGGAGCTGTGGGACGCGCTCGTGCAGCGGCTGAGCTGACGGCGCGGCGCGCAGATGGGACAGACAAAACAGCACCCGATCCCATGGGATCGGGTGCTGTTTTTTATCGTCCGCTCAGTAGCTGTACACGCCGCCGCCGATGAACTCGCGCAGCATGCTCTCGGGCGCGAGCAGGGCGGGGTCGATCGTCTCGAAGCGCTCGAGCGCCGGCAGGATGCTGCGGATCTCCGCATAGCGCTCCGCGCCCTCGGGCACGGCCGCGAGCAGGGGCGCGGCAAAGTTTTTCATAATGGACACCTCGCACGGGAACGACGAGTCGAACATCAGGTTCGCGCGCTCCTTGAACGGGGAGATGAAGCGCTTCTCGCCGCGGCGGACGTTGGCCCACATGTCCAGCGTCGCGGCGGCGGGCGTGCCGCGGAAGTTGCTGTCGCGCACGAGGCGGCGCAGCAGACGCATCCACGTGCCCTTGAATATCTCCTGCCCGTCACCGTCGACGACGACGGAGCGCGCGCTGATATACAGCCGGAACGCATCCGGGCAGTAGGCGGCGATGTCGTCATTGAGCGCGTGGATGCCCTCGCACACGACGACCTCGTCCTTGCCGAGACGCATGGGCCGGCCGATCGGGCCGGACTGCACGCGCGTGACGAAATTGTAGCGCGGCAGGTGGATCTCCTCGCCGCGGGCGAGCGCGTTGAGGTGCTTGCCGAGCAGGTCCATGTCCAGGCACGCGGGGGACTCGAAGTCGATGTCGCCCTCCGGCGTGCGCGGCGCGGTGCGCGGGTTCACGGTGCGGAAATAGTCGTCCATGGCGAGACTCTGGCTGCCAATGCCCATCCCGCGCAGAGCCTCGGCAATCTTCATGGCCGTGGTGGTCTTGCCGCTGCCGGACGGGCCGGACAGCAGCACGATCGGGCACGTGCGCACATTCTCGGCGATGGCGCGGGCCGCGCGCTCGATCTTTTCGGCATAGGCCGCGTCGCACGCATCCACGAATTCCTTGGGGTCAGCCTGGATGCGGCGGTTGATCTCCTGGATCTGATAGCTCATAGGAAAAATGCCTCCAGTTTTGCCTTGGCCGCGCAGATGCGGTCGATATTGGCGATGTATTCCGTGGGATATTTGGGGTCGATGTGCCGCTCGAGCCGGCCGCCGGGGCACACGAGCTTCGTCGAGGCGCCGCCGCCCATGGCGAGGATGCTGCACAGCTCCTCCATGATGCAGATGTTGTAGAGATTCTCCTGTCCCGGCCGCGTCCAGCCGACGTTTTCAAATCCGCCGGACATGAACTTCTGCCGGTAGAGGTAATACGGCGCGTAGCCCGCCGTGTTGAGCGCGGTATTGGCAAAGTCGAGCATCTCGCCGACCTGCGCCCCGTCGGGGACGGGCGCCGTCTGCTGCGAGAGGTCTGCCCCGCGCTTGCGCGAGAGCGTGTGCACGGTGATATTTTCGGGCGCGAGCGCGAGCACCTGCTCGAGCGTGGTGCGAAAGCCGTCCGGCGTGTCGCCGGGCAGGCCGGCGATCAGGTCCATGTTCACGGCAAAGCCGCCGGTCGTGCGCACGAGCTGCAGCGCGTCATAGATGTCCTGCGCCGTGTGGCGGCGGCCGATCGTTTCGAGCACGCGGTCGTCGAGCGTCTGCGGGTTGACGCTGATGCGGTCGACCCGGTGCGCGCGCAGCACGTGCAGCTTGTCGGCCGTGATGGTGTCGGGCCGGCCGGCCTCGACGGTGAACTCGCGCAGGGCGCTGAGGTCGAATGCCGCGTCGAGCTGTGTGCACAGCGCGTCGAGCTGGCGCGCCGAGAGCGTGGTCGGCGTGCCGCCGCCGATGTAGAGCGACACGACGCGCAGACCGGCGCGGTGCACGGCCTCGGCGGTCGCCGCGATCTCGCGCGCGAGCGCCTGCAGAAATTCCGGCACGAGCGCCATGCTCTTTTCCACCGACTGGCTCACAAAGCTGCAGTAGGCGCAGCGCGTCGGGCAAAACGGGATGCCCACGTACAGGCACACGTCCTTTTCGCCGAGCGAGTCCATGGCGCGCAGCGTAGCGTGGGCGGTGCGCACGACGAGCGCGGCGCGCGCGGGCGCGACGTCGTAGTGCCGCTCGAAATAGCGCGCGGCCTGCACATCGCCCATGCCCTGCGCGAGCAGGGGGGTCATGAGCTTGCCGGGGCGCACGCCCGTGAGCATGCCCCACGGCCGGTGCGGCAGGCCGATGCCCATGGCCGCGCGGTAAAACGCGCGCTTGACCGCACCCTGCAGCCGCCGGTCGGTCTCGTTGGGGTCGGTCAGTTCCTCGTTGGGCACGCTCGTGCGGCCGTTGGCCGTCCGGCCCTGATAGACGAGCACGCACGTCGCGGTCGTCACCTTTGCGCCGGACATGAGCCGCAGCTCCGCGCGGTCGCCGGTCGGCCGGCCGTCCGGATACACCGGGCGCTCATCCGGAAACAGCGTCAGCAGCATCTGCTCCGCCGCGTAGCGGTAATCATGTCCGATCAGATAGAGATTCATGGTTTTCAGTTATCTCCTTTTCCCGCGTCAGGTCAGGAGCGGTCCTTGGCCTTGTTCTTGAGTTCTCTGGCCTTTGCCTTCAGGGCTTTGGCCAGCTGCTTGCGGCGCTGCGCGTGCTCATGCACGCGCGTGAAGGCCGGGCCGTTGGTCTTGCCTTCGCGCAGCGCCGGGAACGCCTGCGCGATACGCTCGTGCACGATGTTGCGCTGACCCAGCAGCTCCTCGCGGCGCTGCAACAGTTCGCTGCGGCGGGCCAGCAGTTCGCTGCGGCGCATGAGCGAGTTCTCGGCGCGCTTTTCTGCGATCTGCTCGCCTTTTTCCTTCGCGTCGGTGTAAACCTCCATGCTGCGGTCCTTCACGTCCGAGGCGCGAATATAGATCTCCTCGCCGATCTCGTCGGAGATGGCCGTGAGCGAATCCTCGATGGCCTGCAGGGCGCGCAGCTTCTTCGGCAGCTTGCGGATCTCCATGGCGGTGATGATGTTGTCCGTGATCCACAGGACGCTGAACGTACCGAGCAGCGCCCAGCCGAGCTTTTTCGGGATGAGGTCGACGACCTTGGCCACGAGCGGCTGGAACACATCGACCACGAACACGCACGCCAGCCCCCACAGCACCGAGAACTCCAGACACACGTAGCCCTTGATGTTCAGCGGGCGCTTGGAGTAGTCCCACCACTTGTCGTGGAACACTTTTTCGAGCGCCCAGCCGGTGAGGTATTCGATGGCGCTCGTGAACAGCACGCTGCCGCCGAACAGCAGCCAGAAGCTGCTCTTGAGCGGCCCGAGCACGAGCAGTACGCTCATCACGCCGAAGCCGTAGATGGAGCAGATTGGGCCGTTGACGAAGCCGCGGTTGACGAACTTGCCGTGCGCGACGGCGGCGAAGGCCACCTCTGAGCACCAGCCGAGAAAGCCGTAAATGTAGAAGTACCAGAGGATCTGGAACCAGGAATAGGGCACAAGCACGAAAAAAACTCCTCTCAGATCTGGGCGCCTGCGGCGATACTGCCCCAGTCTCATCATGATGGTTCAAAGATTATAACATAATGCTCCGGGCATTTCCAGTCTTTCCGGCGCGGATGGGGACAAAAGCGGCAAAATGGACAAAAACACAGCGGAGTGCCTTTTCAAGCCTTCCCCTTTGAGGAGAAGGCTTGAAAAACTGCCATCTGCCTTTGTTTTTTCGCGCAAAAAAGCGGAGCGCACGACGGTGCGCTCCGCTTGGAAAACCGGGGATTTACTTGATCGTCAGCAGCAGCTCGCCGGCCTTGACCGACTGGCCGCCCTTGACAAAGACTTCGTCGATCGTGCCGTCCATGCGGGCGACGACGCTCGTCTCCATCTTCATGGCCTCAATCACGGCGAGCACGTCGTTGACCTTGACCTGGTCGCCGGGCTTGACGTTGACCTTCGACACCATGCCGGGGATGGACGCGCCGGCCTGGCTCTTGTCGTTCGGGTCGGCCATGACGACGGTCTTGGCCGTGTCGGTCGCGGTCGGATCGGGCACGGCGACCTCACGGCGCATGCCGTTGAGCTCGAACTGCACGTTGCGCGTGCCGTCGTCGTTGCGGTCGCCGAGGCCGATGTACTTGATCATGAGGGTCTTGCCGTCCTCGATGTTGATCTTGTTCATCTCGCCGACGGCCATGCCGTTGAAGAACACGTGGCTGCCCATGCGCATGATGTAGCCATACTCCTTGCGGTGGCTGATGAACTCCTCATAGACCTTCGGGTACATGGCGTAGGAGATGAGGGAGCGCGGCTCCTCGTAGTTCGGGTAGAACTTGACGATCTCGCGGCGCAGCTGGTCCCAGTCGACGGGCGGCAGCAGGTCGCCGGGGCGGCCGGTGATCGGCTTCTCGCCCTTGAGCACGACGCGCTGCAGATCCTTCGGGAAGCCGCAGGGCGGCTGGCCCATCATGCCCTTGAAGTAGCTCACGACGCTGTCGGGGAAGGCGAGGGTCTCGCCGCGCTCGACGATGTTTTCGGGCGTGAGGTCATTCTGCACCATGAAAATCGCCAGGTCGCCGACCATTTTGGACGACGGCGTGACCTTGATGATGTCGCCGAGCATGAGGTTGACGGTGCGGTACATCTCCTTGACCTCCGCGAAGCGGTGGCCGAGGCCGAGCGACTCGACCTGCGGCTGCAGGTTCGTGTACTGGCCGCCGGGGATCTCGTAGCGGTAGATATCGGTGACGGGCACTTTGAGGCCCTTGTCGAAGCTCTCGTAGCGCAGGCGCACGTCGGCCCAGTAATCGGCCAGCTCCTGCAGGCGCTGCGGGTCAAAGCCGGTGTCGCGCTCCTGACCGCGCAGGGACTCGACGACGGCGTTCATCGACGGCTGGCTCGTGAGGTTGGCCAGCGGGCCGATGGCGGTGTCGACCACATCCACGCCGGCCTCGGCCGCCATGAGATAGGTCGCGATCTGGTTGTCGGTGGTGTTGTGCGTGTGCAGGTGGATGGGGATGCCGATCTCCTGCTTGAGGGTGCTCACGAGCTTCTTGGCGGCGTAGGGCTTGAGCAGGCCGGACATGTCCTTGATGGCCAGCATGTGCGCGCCGCGGCGCTCGAGTTCCTTGGCGAAGTTGACGTAGTACTCGAGCGTGTAGCGGTCGCGCGTCGGGTCGAGGATATCGCCGGTGTAGCACACGGTGCCCTCGAGGAACTTGCCCTGACGTAGCACTTCGTCCATGGCGGTCTCCATGTTCGGCAGCCAGTTGAGCGAGTCGAACACGCGGAACACGTCGATGCCCTCGCGGGCGGACTCGGCGATGAAGGCACGCACAAGGTTGTCCGGATAGCTCGCGTAGCCGACGAGGTTCGAGCCGCGCAGCAGCATCTGGAACGGGATGTTCGGGATCTTCTCGCGCAGCATCTCCAGGCGCTCCCACGGGGACTCATGCAGGAAGCGGTAGGCGGTGTCGAACGTCGCGCCGCCCCACATCTCGAGCGAGAAGCAGTCGGCGAGGATGTCGGCCGTGCCGTCGGCGCCCTTGAGCATGTCGCGGGTGCGCAGGCGGGTGCTCAGCAGGGACTGGTGCGCGTCGCGCATCGTCGTGTCGGTGATGAGCAGCTTCTTCTGGCCGAGGACCCAGTCCTTGACGGCCTCGGGGCCGTCGGTGTCGAGCAGGAGCTTGAGCCCGTCCTGCTTCGTGATCTCGCGCTGCGCCTTCGGGAAGCGCGGCGTGTCGTACTGGTGGCGCTCGGCGTCGGGATTGTTGACCTGGATGTTGGCGATGTATTTGAGCACGCGGGTCGCGCGGTCGCGCGATTCGGTGAACTCGAACAGCTCCGGCGTCTCGTCGATGAACTTCGTGTGGCACTTGCCGGCGACGAAGGTCGGGTGCGTGAGGATGTTGGTCACAAACGGGATGTTCGTCTTCACGCCGCGCACGTGCTCTTCATTGATGGCGCGGGTGGCCTTGCGGCAGACGGCGGGGAAGGTGCAGTCCCAGCTCGTGACCTTGACGAGCAGGGAGTCATAGTACGGCGAGATGATCGAGCCCGTGCCGACGTTGCCGCCGTCGAGACGCACGCCGAAGCCGCCGCCGGAGCGGTAGGCCTCGATCTTGCCGTTGTCGGGCGCGAAGTTGTTGGCCGGGTCCTCGGTGGTCACGCGGCACTGGATGGCGTAGCCGTTGACCTTGAGGTTGTTCTGGTCGCCGAGACCGATCTCCGGGTGGCTGATCGGCTGCCCCTCGGCGATGAGGATCTGCGCACGCACGAGGTCGATGTTTGTGACCATCTCGGTGACGGTGTGCTCGACCTGGATGCGGGGGTTCATCTCGATGAAATAGTGGTTGCCGTCGCGGTCGACGAGGAACTCCACCGTGCCGGCGTTGACATAGCCGACGGCCTCGGCGATCTTCACGGCGTCAGCGTGCAGCTGCTCGCGGATGCTCTCGGGCACACTCCACGCGGGCGCAAACTCCACGACCTTCTGGTAGCGGCGCTGCAGCGAGCAGTCGCGCTCGCCGAGGTGGCGCACGTTGCCGTACTGGTCGGCGAGGATCTGCACCTCGATGTGCTTGGGCTGCACGAGGTACTTCTCGATGAAGATGTCGTCATTTCCGAAGGCCTTGCGCGCCTCGCTCTTGACGAGCTCGAACGCGGGGATGACATCCTCGGGCATCTCGCACAGGCGCATGCCGCGGCCGCCGCCGCCGGCCGCCGCCTTGAGGATGACGGGGAAGCCGAAGCTGATGGCCTTCTCAAGCGCCTCCTGCCCGTCGCGCAGGGGCTCGGAGCAGCCGGGGATGACCGGCACGCCGCACTCCATGGCGATCTGCTTGGCCGAGAGCTTGTCGCCCATCTTGCCGAGCACGTCGCTCGGGGGGCCGATGAACGTGATGCCGGCCGCTTCACAGGCGCGGGCAAAGTCCGCGTTTTCGGACAGGAAACCGTAGCCCGGATGGATGGCGTCGACGCCGCGGCGCTTGGCCAGGTCGATGATCTCGGGGATGTCGAGATACGCGCCCAGGGGGCTCTTGTTCTCGCCGACGAGGTAGGCCTCATCGGCACGGGTGCGGAACATGCTCAGTTCGTCTTCCTTGGAGTACATGGCCACGGTGTGGATACCGAGGTCATAGCACGCGCGGAAGATACGCACCGCGATCTCGCCGCGGTTGGCGGCAAGGACCTTGTTGAAAACCTTTTCTGACACGGTCGTGTCTCCTTTCTGACTGCGGCGGGGCCGCAGAGGTGGGGGCGGCAGCGGCGCGGGGTAGAGATCCGACACGCTGCCAACGCCGGAATTATATCATATATCAGTAACAATAGAAATAAAATTTTTGATTTTTGGCGAGTTTAAAATCTAACAAATACGCCCGGCGCGGAATTTACATGCAATTCTTTTCTCGCCGCGCGGAATGTGGTACAATATCGGACGAAAATTCAGGAAAGCTGGAATGAATTTGGAAAACATTTGCTATATCGTCGGCGCGGCCAGTCTTGACGGCGTGCGCCTGAGCCCCCGGCCGGGGGACTACGTGATCGCGGCCGACGGCGGCTACCGCACGCTGAAGGCGCGCGGCATCGAGCCGGACTTCGTCATGGGCGACTTTGACTCCCTCGGCTACCGGCCGGACCACCCGAACGTGGAGACGCACCCGGTCATGAAGGATGACACCGACCTCGGCCTCGCCGTGCGCTGGGCGCTGGCGCACGGCCGCCGGAAGTTTGTGATCGCGGGCGCGCTCGGCGGCCGCCTCGACCAGACGATCGCGAGCTTTCAGACGCTGCGCGGGCTCACGGACGCGGGCGCGCAGGGCTGGCTCATCGGCTGCGGCTGGGTGGTCACGGCGGTGCAAAACGGCACGCTGGCCTTTCCCGCCGGTATGGAGGGCACGGTGTCCGTCTTCAGCAGCGGCGATGCCGCGCGCGGCGTCACGCTGCGCGGCCTGCTCTACGAGATCACGGACGCGGAGCTGCGGTGCGCCATGCCGCTCGGCGTGAGCAATTCGTTCACCGGCGCGGCGGCCACGGTGCGCGTCACGGACGGCACGGTCTTTGTCCTCTGGCAGGGCGACGCGCTGCCGGACGGGCTGGAGGTGTGCCATGGAGCGGATTGACCTGCACACGCACACGCTCGCGTCCGACGGGTCGGACACGCCGGCCACCGTCGTGCAGCAGGCGGCGGCGCTCGGCCTGCGGGCCGTAGCCGTCACGGATCACGACACGTTCGCCGGCCTGCCGGAGGCCCTCGCGGCGGGGCAGCGCTGCGGCATCGAGGTCGTGCCCGGCGTGGAGCTGTCCACCGTCTGGGGCGGCGAGGAGGTGCACCTGCTCGGCTACTTCATGGACACGGGCAATGCCGCGCTGCGCGCGCTCATGACCCGCGCGACCGACGAGCGCAATGCCCGCAACGAGACCATGGTGCAGCGCCTGCACGACGCGGGCTACCCCATCACGATGGACGACCTGCACGCGGCATTCCCGGGGCAGACGGTGCTCGGCCGGCCGCACATCGCGGCGCTGCTCGTGCAGCGCGGGTGCATTCCCTCGGTGTCCGACGGTATGCGCGGCCTGCTCGGCCGGGGCAAGGCGTTTTACGTCCCGCGCTATAACATCCCGCTGGAGGATTCCATCCGCGCCCTGCGCGCGGCGGGCGGCGTGCCGGTCGTGGCGCACATCTTCAAGTACCGCTTTGACGATGCGCAGCGCACCGCCATGCTCGCCGCTGCGGCGGACGCCGGGGCGCTCGGCGTCGAGGTGCGCTACACGACCTATACGCCTGAGCAGACGGAGATCGCGCAGGCGCTGGCCGCGCGCTTCGGCCTTGCGCCCTCCGGCGGCTCGGACTACCACGGCCTGCGCAAGCCGGACATCGCCCTCGGCTCCGGCCGGGGCGGGCTGCGCGTGCCGTATGCGTACCTCGCCGGGCTCAAAGCCCTTGCCGGGCACGAATGTGTGTGATACACTAACAGAATTCAGTCCATTTTTGAAATTTTTCCGGAGGTGGTTTCGTGAAAACCCTTCTGCGCCCCTATGAGGGCACGCTGCCGTATCTCTTCGTCAGCTACGCGCACAAGAACGACGCGGCCGTGCTCGAGATCATCAGCACCTTGCAGTCGCGCGGCTTTCGCGTCTGGTACGATGAGGGCATCGAGGCCGGCAGCGAGTGGCCGGAGAGCATCGCGTCGCATCTTGAGCGCGCGCAGCTCGTGCTGGCGTTTTTGTCCCCGGCGTACCTGCGCTCGGACAACTGCCGCAAGGAGATGCACTATGCCCTGACCAAGCGCAAGCCCGTCATCAACGTCTAACTCGAGCCGACGGAGCTCTCTCCCGGCATGGAGATGCAGATCGGCAACCTCTTCGCGCTCATGAAGTATACCTATCCGAGCGAGGAATATTTCTACGACAAGCTCTTCTCGGCCGAGCTGCTCGATGCGGGCAAATTCGCCGGCGAGCCGCCGGAGCTGCCGGACGCGCCCGCGCCCGCGAAAAAGGCGAAGGAGAAAACGCCCCGCGGCGAATCTCCCCGCCGGGCCAGGCGCGAAAAGCCTGCCAAAGTGCCAAAGCCCGCGCGGCCGAAGAAAAGGCGCCGCGGCCTCGCGGCGGCGATCATCGCCGTCGTGCTCGTCGGCTGCCTGATCGCGGCCGGCATCGTCGGCCACTTCACGGGCCTGCTCTACCGCTTCACGGTCAAGACCGTCGCGGTGCAGACGCTCGCGGACGACACGGTCGCCCAGTTCCAGAACCCGCTGCTCGAGCAGGCCGCGCGCGACTATGCCGGCAAGCCCGCGGGCGAGCTCACGGTCGCGGACCTCAAGGGCCTCACGGCGCTGTACGTCTGCGGCGACCGGTACTGGTTCGCCGCCCCGCAGCAGGGCGTGGACGCGGCGGCTGCCGGCGTCGAGACGGCGGAGATGATCGACCCCTCCGGCCAGACCGTCACCGTGCGGCGCGGCGACATCCGCGACCTGTCCGACCTCGCGTATTTTCCGAGCCTGACGGCGGTCTCGGTGCAGTTTCAGTCGCTGACCTCGCTCGAGAGCCTGCCCGCCTGCGGCGTGGAGGTGTTCGATGTCAGCGCCAACCGGCTCACGAGCCTGTCGGGCATCGAGCAGCTGCCGAAGCTCACGGCCCTCACGGCCGACGGCAACGCCGTCACCGACCTCACCGGCCTCGGCCGCTGTCTGAACGTGCGGAAGCTGAGTCTCAACGGCGCGAATGTGTCGGATCTGTCCGAGCTGCGCGCGCTCACGAAGCTGCAGGACGTCACGCTCTCGCACTGCACGCGCCGCGAGCTGCTGATCCCGCTGCACAAGTCCTCGCTCACGCGCGTCACGCTCGTGGACTGCGATCTGCGCGGCGATTTCTTCCACAGCTTCGACCGCGAGCGGGCGCTCACGGCGCTCTCGCTCACCGACTGCGAGCTGGACAGCACGTCCGGGCTGGAGGATTTCACCGGGCTCACGGAGCTGACGGTGCGCGGCGTTTCCGGGACGTTTGACTGGTCGGCGCTCGGCAGTCTGCCGCTGCAGACCGTCATGGCCGACGCCCTGCAGGCGGACGCCATCGCCGCGGCCACCACCGTGGCCGTCACGGTCGTGGATTGACCGCCGTGGCATGATTTCAAGTGAAAAGCGGCCCTCCCGATCCGGGAGGGCCGCTTTGCCTGTTAGCGGCGTTATCGTTTTCCCCAGCGCGGCCGTCCCGCACCCTTGGCTCCCTTGTGCAAAGGGAGCTGGCAGCCGTCAGGCTGACTGAGGGATTGACACGTCAAAATCTTACACCGCAGCCGGTATCCACAACCCCTCCGTCAAAAATCGGAGATTTTTGCCATCTCCCCTTGCACAGGGGAGGCATTGGCAGCGCGCCGGTCGTGCGGGGTAAATCTGGCAAATGCCTTGCCCACGCAAATCTCCCGCAAAACGGAAAACGCCCCTGCCGGAACGGACAAACCGGCAGGGACGTTTCCATAGGAGAAATGGAGTTGGAAAAAGGAATTATCATGTTGCTTGGGGGAGAGATTGCGTGTTTTGTCAGCGGGCGGAGAGGCTCGTGTGCGGTCACGAAAATTCCCGCTTGCTATCTGACAGTGCCCATTATATAATGCCTTTATGGATAAGTAAAGCAAATGTTTCTGATAGTTAAATTAGCGTTTCTAATTTGTGAGGTGCTTATGAACCGATACATCGCCTTTTTGAAGGCCTTTGAGCGCAACAGTTTTTCGGACGCGGCGCGCGATCTCGGCTACACGCAGTCGGCCGTCAGCCAGATGATCAAGTCGCTGGAGGCGGAGCTGGGCGTGACACTGCTGGTGCGTTCGCGCTCGGGCGTGACGCTCACCTACGAGGGCCGCCACCTGCTGCCGTACATCCGCGACACGGTCAATGCCTACCGCATGCTCCAGTCGCAGGCGGCGGGCTTCAGTGGGCTGGAGCAGGGCACGATCCGCCTCGGCACGTTCACGAGCGTGTCGAGCTTCCTGCTGCCGCCGGCCATGGAGCGCTTCCGCCGGCAGCACAGCCGCATCCGCTTCGAGCTCTACCAGGGCCTGTATTACGAGATCGAGGACTGGGTGCGCGAGGGCGTGGTCGATTTCGGCTTCACGGACATGTCGCGCACGACGCCGTTTGCCTGCGAGCCGATCTATCAGGACACCATGCTCGCCGTCCTGCCCGAGGGCCATCCGCTGGGCGAGAACATCTTCATCCAGATCGATGAGCTGGCGGCCGAGCCCTTCATCCTCCTCGAGGAGGGGCGCGGCGGCGGCTGCATCCGCGAGCTGCTCGCGCGCCATCCGCAGATCAACGTGCAGTACCGCGTGGCCGACGACTACACGATCCTGAACATGGTTGAGAGCCGGCTCGGCGTGTCCATCCTGCCGGAGGCCGTGCTGCGCCGCAGCGGCCAGCGCCTCACCGCGCGCCGGCTCTCTCCGGAGCTGCAGCGCACCATCGGCGTCATCTATAAGCAGAAGACTGGCCTGTCCACTGCCGGGCAGCTGTTTTTGAGTGAGCTCAAAGCGTCCAGGATCCCGCCGCGCGGCTGAATTTGCCGCATTTGGGTGTTTACACCGCCGGGCGGTTGTGCTATCGTAGAGCGGTACATTTGCAGGTGCGCCGTGCCCGGTATGGATACCTTATTTAAATAAGGCGGACACGGCGGGAAGGAGCGGATATTCATGAGCATGACAGGCGCCATCGTCAACGCGCTGGCCATCGTGGCCGGCGGTGCGGTCGGTCTGTTGTTTCAGCGGGGCATCCCCGAGCGCGTGAGCAAGACGGTCATGATCGGCCTCGGGCTGTGCGTGCTGTATATCGGCATCTCGGGCGCGTTTGCGTGCCAGAGCATTCTCATCGTCATCGTGGCCATGACGCTCGGCGCGGCCGCGGGCGCGCTGCTGAACATCGACGGGGCGATCCACCGCCTCGGCACGTGGGTCGAGGCGCACGTTCGCCGGCACGAGGGCGGCCCGTCGCTGGCCGAGGGCTTCGTGACGGCGAGCCTGCTGTGCTGCGTGGGCGCCATGGCGGTCAACGGCTCGCTCGATGCCGGCATCCGCGGCGACAACAGCATCCTGCTCACCAAGTCGATGATCGACCTTGTCTTCTGCGCCATGCTGGCCACAACGCTCGGCGCGGGCGTCATGCTCGCGGGCGCGGCGGTGTTCGTGGTCGAGGGGGCGCTCACGCTGCTGGCCGGGGCGATCGCGCCGCTGCTCTCGGAGGCGGCGGTCGCGGACCTCACGTGCGCGGGTTCGCTGCTCGTGGCGGCCATCGGCCTCAATCAGACCGGCGCGACGAAGATCAAGGTGGCGGACTATTTGCCGGCGCTGCTGTTCGTGCCGCTCATCCGCTGGCTGGTCAGCCTGCCGGTCTGGCAGCAGATCGCCGCGTGGTTTTGAGCGATACTATTTAAATATAGAAACACCCCGCCGGTCGCGGCGGGGTGTTTTTTGCATATTCAGGAGATGGACAGCGCGCGGATGCGGCCGAGGCCCGGCAGCACGCGGCCGAACAGCGACACGAGCGGCCCGACGATCAGCGCCGACACGACCGTGCCGATGCCGAACGAGTTGATAAGCAGGCCGAGCGTGAAAAAGAGGTAGCGCAGGGCAATTTTTTGGCGTTCTGGCCGCGGGGCGCGGGGGACATGGACATTCTTCTTCCTGAAAAATTTGAGGATATAGAAATAGCGTAGCCGTTTTTGGGACAGCTGTCAAGGTCTGTACCACGAGGAAGCGCAAAAAACGCGCGCGGAGGGTTGTTTTTCCCGCGCGGTTGTGTTATGATACTCTTTCCCGCGGGAAGAAAGGGTGTGGGCACATGGGTTTCTGGCTCAACCAGGCGCTGGGTTTGCTCGGCAGCCTGATCGTGTTTGCTTCGGTACAATTCAATAACCGCCGCGTCATCCTCGCCGCGCAGGCCGCCGCCTGCCTGATGTGGATCGTGCACTACGGGCTGCTCGGTGCGACGACCGCCGCGACCATCAACATCCTGTCGTTCGCGCGCAGCGTCGTGTTTTACTTCAACGACCGCAAGTGGGCGCAGAGCCGCGCGTGGCTGTGGGCGTTTCTGGCGCTGTACGTCGTCAACACCGTCCTCACGTGGGCGGGGCCGATGAGCCTGCTGCCCGGCATCGCCATGAGCATGACGACGGTCGCGCTCTGGACGCGCGACATGCGCCGCACGCGCCTGCTCTACCTGACGAATTCGCCGTTCTGGTTCACGTATGACATCCTCGCGCGCTCGTACTCGTGCATGGTCATCGAGGCCATCGCCTTCGTGTCCTACGCCGTCGCCGTGTGGCGGTTCGATATCAAAAAACAGCCGCAGGCATGAAAAATATGCAAAAATGCCCTGCCTTCTGGCAGGGCATTTTCCTGTTTTAAAAGGGTCTCACGGAGTTCGTGAGCTGCCGCAGTGCAGAAAGCCTCGCAGAGTTTGCGCCTGCGGACGCAAACTCTGCG
>OHAF01001765.1_pt1 | contig 18619 bp, 10 predicted proteins | sample 1577041 | NCBI WGS metagenome assembly OHAF01 (sample SAMEA3541495, study PRJEB24748) | human gut metagenome | biome: human gut; feature: human-associated habitat; material: faeces | place: China | collected 2012
TAGCGTTGGGAGAGAATTTTTTCTCTCACCAACGCTAAATATTATACAACCTTTATTTTAAGGAAAAGTGTAAAGGTTAAATGATTTACACTTTTTACGTCTTGAATTTCACCAACGTAAGCCATTTTATTCATTATTTTTAGTTTAATACCGATAATGATCTCATTACCAAATCAATGTCCCTATTCTCCAACTCCTGGATAATATGTAAGTATGTTTTTTGAGTCGTATTCATGCTAGAATGCCCCAACCTTCTTGCAACACTAGCAATAGAAACTCCTGCAAACAAGAGTATTGATGCGTGAGTATGCCTTAAACCATGAACTGAAATTACTGGTATATTTGCCCTCTTGCAATGTCTAGATAATATATCATTAACAGTCGAATTATAAACCTTATCTTTTATAAATATAGGTTCATCATCTGATAAGCCTTTAATTAGTTCAGAAAATTGAATTACCATTTGCCAATCAATCTGAACTTTTCTCACAGATGACTTGTTCTTCGTTGGCATAAATCCACCCTCACCTTTATAGTTCCAAGTCTTGTTTACAGAAATTGACTGGTGGGCAAAGTCAAAGTCTTTTGGTGTTAAGGCGAGTGCCTCTGAAAATCTCAAGCCCGTTTTAGCAACTAGCAATATAAACCAATCCCAACTTATCTCAGAAGAAAGGTTGAGTGTAGAAATAAGTGTATGCAATTCAAACTGGTTTAAGTATTTTATTTTCTTATTCTTACTCGGAGTCTTACCTTTAATTATAGCCTTTCTAGTAGGGTCTCTATCAATCAAACCTTCATCAACGGCATCTAAAATGGCTCCCTTTAATTGGTGGTGAAAATCCATAGTTGTTTGTCGCTCGTGATTTATAGCATAATCATTTAAAATTTGTTGATAAGAAATCCTGTTTAGACCAGATAATGTTAAGTCTGGAGCAAGTTTTTTCAACCATCTTTGAGTCATTTTATACTTAGTTAAAGTTACTTCCCTGATAGCACCTTCCTTATATACAGAAATCCATTTTGCATAATAGTCACAGAATAACTCTGTCTTTTCTTCCTTATTTTTCATTTTATCCTCCCATTTATAGAAAATGGCTCACGTTGACAAGAAAAAAGTTCTATGAATTTTTGAAATAACTAAAACATCTGATATTATCTACTCAATATCAATACCACCCTTTAAAATAAACTCACGAATTAGCTTGTCAGCCTTAATATTTGCTCTAGCCTTACTGATTTCAATCCCCTCTTTATTTTGGAAATAAGCCTTTACTTTGTCTTTATCTTTGGTAGCTTTCAAGACATCCAGTCTTCCGAATTCATTGATGGTACTTTCTGTTAATTTTAAGTCCATCATATTTCTAAGTGTTTCTTCATCTAAGCCTAGCATAACTGCAAATTGATGTATCTGGTCATTCTTTGCCTTAAACTGATAGTCTGTTATGTAATCTCTAAAAGTCTTACCCTCTTCAAGAAATACATCACCTCTCTGTAGGTCATGTAGAAAAATATTGGCATATTTCTGTTCTTCTTGATTTAATGTTGCAAAAGTATTATGAAGATCATTTAATGCACCTTCTTTAAATTCCTTCGATACCTCATCATTATGTAATACCTTTATATACTTTTCAAACCGGCTATTCATATAGTCAGAATCTATTCTTCCTGTATCAATTTCAGTGATGTATCCTTCAAGATAAAATGGGACATCTTCCCTTATTGATTCGGGGTCAGCACGATGTATTTCTTTGTACCTCTGAACTAAAACAAGATATTGTGTTTCGTCAAAATCCAGCGTAACTAGATCTTTTTCACCATTTTCTTTTTCAATTTCACATGAAGGATTTGACCACCTAAATCCCTGTATTTTTGCTGCCTCTAAGTGTTCATTCAGTGTTTTAAATAGAGAAGCAAACTTGGCAACAACCCTTTTATCATCTGGAAGCTTTGAAAAGTCCGCCCTATTTGCATTTTTGAATAATTCGTTTATATCAGCAAATAATACATTCATTTTTTCTATATTCTTGTGTATCTTATTTACAAAAAGCCCTATAGATTTATTTCCGGAATAAAGACTTACCGCTTGGTTTATATTTCTTTCCATTGTATGAGGTTTTCTATAATATCTAATCGTTCCAAAAGGTTTATCTGGTCCAAATAGCCTATTAGTTCTTGAAAATGCCTGTATTATATTTTCATATTCCATCATCTTATCAAGATACAAGGTGTTCACCCATTTTGAATCAAAACCAGTAAGCATTTGATCTACAACTATTAAGAGGTCAAGCTGCTTATCAGGTTGCCTATCAATAGCCTTATAGTATTCTTTATGTGCCAATCTTAAAGCAAGGTCCTTTTTAAAGGCTGCATGTGTTCCCAGTGAAAAATTTTGTTCATATCTCTTATTATAATCATCTATAATTTCTACTAGACCATCTTGTTTATATTGTGCTTTGTCACGTTCTTTTTCAGAAGTCCCCTTAGCATCAACATTGGGATCAAACAAGCATGTTGTCTTCAACCAAGGCAACTTTTCTTTAAATAAATGATAATATTCTATCGCTTCTGGGATACTACTAGTTGCCAAAATAGCATGAAATTTTGATCCTCGGCTTAAATCGAACCACTTATCAGCTATATCCTCTATAACCTTGTTTCTATGCTCTGATATTGCATATTGTGAATTAGGTAGAAAGTCTTCAATCCCCTTGATATATTTGCCATAGTCACCAGTGTAGCCAGCCATTTTAACTTTTGAAGAATCCATATAGTCAAAATATAGTTCTTTTTTTCTTTCATCAAAGTTTATTTCATCACGATCCTTGACTTTTGCCCTTTCCATTGCGACACTTCGACGTATATCACTATCTCTAAAGGTCATAACTTTATAAATATCAAATCCAAGTACATTCTTATCCCTTATACCATCAGCAATGCTATACCTATGAAGTTCGTCACCAAAAACGGAAATTGTTGTACTCATTTTCTTTTCATTTTCATCCTGTATAGGTGTACCTGTAAAACCAAAAAAAACAGAATTTGGAAAAGTGTTTTTAATAGTTTGAAGCATTTCTCCAAAAGTTGATCTATGTGCCTCATCCACTATAAATACAATTCGCTTTTTATTGATTTTTTCTATATCATCAGCTTTAAGACCATCATCTTCATCCTTTATCCTACTCATCTTTTGAATAGAAGTCACAATCAAGGTATCAAGGTGAGAATCACTCTTTAGCTTGGAAATAAGTGTATAAGTATTTTCAGTAGACTTTATACTGGACTCTTCATTACTTATCCCCTTAGATTCTCCGGCGAATCCACGGTACTCGCCCAAAGACTGGGTTCCTAGTTCAATTCTATCCATTAAAAATACAACTTTATCTGCTTCTTGTGAGTCAGCGATAAGTTGGGCTGACTTAAAACTTGTCATTGTCTTACCAGAACCAGTTGTATGCCAAATAAAGCCACCACGCTGGTTGCTTTCATCCCACTTAATCTTTGCTACTTTATCTGAAATTGCATTTGCAGCATAATATTGGTAACTACGCATTACCTTTAAAATACCATCTGATTCATCAGCAATTGTATAAAAACCAATCAATTGGTGGGCCATTGGTATAGATAATAACGAAGATGCTATTTCCTTCCAATCGTTTATAGGTTCATTATTAAAATCTGCCCACTTAAAATAATAATCTGAGTTAAATCTTCCATCTGGTCCTGGATTGGCAAAATATCTAGTTTCATTAGGTGTCATAGCCACAAATACTTGAACAAGCGAAAATAAACCTGTAAATATACCCTCTTTTGAATACTTTTCAATTTGATTACAAGCCTGGCTTACAGGTATTCCACTTTTCTTTAGTTCAATATGAATTACTGGCATACCATTAATTAATAGCATTAAGTCACCACGACGGTCATTCAATATCTTTGACTTACTTGGAAATACTGGTTGCTGAACAATCTGATACCTACTCTGACCAGCTGCTATTTCTCTTCTATCATATATCTTTAAACTAACTTCTTTGCCAAGGTGTTCTAAATCATCAGGATTATCTCTTTTTATGGATACAGTTTTACCATTTATAAATTCATTGAGTTTTATAGGTGTACGCAAGGAGTTAATCTGTTCTAATACCTGTTGCATTTCACCTTCAGTCAAGGGATAATTATTCAACCTATCGATACCACGGTTATTATCGAACAGTATATTTGCCCAGTTTTGTAATAGCTCAGATTCTGTAGGATATTTTATAACATCCTTTTCCCATCCCTTGTTAGATAAGAGATTTATTAGTGTTTCCTCAAAGTCTGATTCGTATTTAAAGGTCATATTTTCTAACTCCTTCCGATTTTTTGTTGTATTTTTTATAAAAAGTCCATTTTCCATTGATTGTTTGATTTGTTTTAGTAATTTTAGCTTACACTGATGAAGGGTAATAAGGTTATCGATGTCATTGAAGAATTGTCCTAGTGCATGCTGTTCTTCGTATTTAGGAATGAGAACATCAATTTCATTTATGGCTGTTTTTGATAAACTCGGAACACCTGTAGACTCATCTTTCTTTTTCCAGTCGATGTTTTGAAATATATCAAAAGCAAAATTCAATGCAATTTTGTCTCTAGGAACAGCGTAAAATAGGGTATCCACAGTCCAAAAAGGTGACTTAAGGACATACGGTTTATCTATTGTGCCTTTTCTCCCAATTCCGATAGCATCCTCGTCATAGGATAAGGCTTGATTAACGCTAAGCATATAACCGCCTGTTCCATAAACAGGAATATCACCCTCTGATAGATGTTTGTAATCTCTTCCGCTACAAACATCAACAACTTCTCCCAACTTACGCTGTTCCCAAGTTGTTTTTGTTATAATTGAAAAAATACAGTCATTTAACCTTAATAAATAGTTATACTTACACTGATGAAGGGTAATAAGGTTGTCGAGTTGCTTAAAATATGCTCCAATAACGGCTTGTTCTTGCTCTGATTTTGGCAAAAATAAATCAATATCAAAAAAATCATCTGCCGAAATATTTAATAGACCATGGTTTCTTGCACCTTCTGCTGCTCTTTCATATACACCTTTATGCCATCTGTCTGTATCAAAGAAAAACGTCAAAAAATCGCTATTAGTTTTCTTTTTATTTTTGATACAAAAAACGATGTAAAGTGTTGATAATACACCTTTTCTATACAAATCAAGTCTCTTAACTGCACCATACGGAAAACCATCCGATGTGCTTTTGTTGTAAGCAAATTCACCGTTTAAAACCAAGTAATAGTTACTCACATCTCGACTTGCGACACGATTGTTAAAATATATGACTTGATCTATTAATCCATACTGTGCTGAGATAGTCAGTGGCAAAGTCGATTCGTTATTTATATTTTTACGAACAACTCTATCAGTTACCTCTACCAACTTACGCTGTTCCCAATCTTCCGTAAATCCCTTAAAACGAATTGCAGGCTTTTTTCTATCTTTCATACTATTCACCCAACAAAAGTGCCTTGAATTCACTTAAGCCCTTCATATCATATTCATTACCTTCCAATTCATCTATCATTGAAGCCAACTTCATTTCAGTCTCCTTGATTTCTTTTTCTAGTTCAAAATATGTTGTCTTGTACTTTGACCCTAGTGCTTGAATCTTAGAAACTAGGTTGTCTACAATTGTATCTGGTAACTTATTTATGCTTTCTAATAGGTTTCCAATCCATTTTTTATCAAGTAATTCACACACCATTGAATCTGTTAAATTTTCAATAGTCTCTTTTGTAAGCATGTGAAGTTTAGCTGTTTCACTTTTTATTTCTTTTTTCAAGTCTTTTTCTTCCTTTGATAGTCTTTCATACCTGTCTAACTTATCAATAAAGGATTTTACTTCTTCTATATGAGCTTCTTTTTTTAGTTCCTTTAGTTTTTTAGTTACTTCCTTAGAAACAAAAGCATCATTATTATCATTTAATACCTGACCATCTTTTTCTTCTTCTGTCATATCTTCAATGATTTCTTCATATAGTGATGGTATTTCAGCTAATCTAGCCTCTTTTTCCCTCAGTTCTTTGTATCTATCTGATAGAAGTTCTTTTTGTACTAGTTCAAATGGTATAACACGACCAATCCATCCGTCTTGAATTTCTTGTTCCTTGCCATCTTTCTTTTTAGTGACTAAATTTGGATCAACTTTTTTTGTCGCAGCAAAGCCTTCTGTCTGTATTATTTCTAGGTCGACTGCTATCTTTCCCCATTCATCATCTAGTATTTGATATGCCTCATACTTATCTATCAATGGTACTTGATCTAGGCGTTTGAAAATATTTTCACTGATTACATTTTCAGACTTGCTAATTTCAACATGTTCCATTTTTTCTATCCACTCATCTTTTAGGTATAGGTGGAAATCAGCAAAAGCGTCCTTAAATGCTTTCTTAAAAGTTTTAATGTCAGCGTGATTTTTAATTGTATTTTTTATATCTTCTGTAGCAAGTTCAACATAAGGTATATCACTATTAGTAAATAAGGCTGACTTTAAAGTTGGAAATGCCTTCCAATATTCTTCTAGACCATCTATTTCTGTCATCGGAATACCACCAAACATTGAAGCATATAGATCCCAAGTTTCGGCAGGTTCAGATGAATCTACATATCTTGGTATGTTCAAATTGTAGTCATTACTCCTAATTTCTTCCCTCGATACAAGCCTAGAGAACTTATCAATACTTTCTCTATTCATTACTGCATCAACGATTCTCTTAATATCAGAAGCTCTTAACTTATTGTTTTTGCCCTCTTTTATAAACCCTTTGGAAGCGTCAATTATTAGGGTGTCTGTATTTTCTCTTTTCTGTTTTAACACTATGATAATTGTAGGTATACCTGTTCCAAAAAATATATTAGCAGGCAAACCTATTATCGTATCAATATGGTTATTTTCTATAAGGTTTTTACGTATTTGTCCTTCTTCTCCACCCCTGAATAAAACTCCATGAGGCAACACAATCGTCATTATTCCATCAGGTTTTATATGGAATAAGTCATGTAACAAAAAGGCGTAGTCAGCTTTTCCCTTTGGAGCAAGTCCAAAGCGAGAATATCTTGGGTCATGCTCTTTATTTGAAGGATCCCAAGCTTGCGAGTATGGGGGATTTGATACAACAGAATCTACATAAAGTGGATTGTATGTATTCACTGGGTCATTTTCATCAAAAAATGGCCAGTCTTCTTCCAAAGTATCACCATTTCTTGTGACTATATTGTCCGGTCTAATACCTCTCATCACCAGATTCATTCTAGTAAGGTTATAGGTATTTTCTTTTAATTCTTGGGCATAGTATTTAATATTATTTGAATCTGGCATATATTTAGAAATACAATTACCTATATTTATTAGCAATGAACCTGAACCACTTGTAGGGTCGTATATTTTTATTTCTTTTTTACCTTTTAAGTGTTCTGCTACAATTTCTGACATCAAAACAGAAACCTCATGAGGAGTATAGAATTCACCTGCCTTTTTGCCTGCATTTGCAGCAAACTGACTTATTAAATATTCGTATATAAAGCCTAGGACATCATAATCTTGCTTTCCATCCATTGGTATATCTTTAATCAACTGTAATAATCCACTTATAGCCTTAGTCTGTGAATTTGAGCTATCCCCTAGCTTACTAAGTCCTGTTTGTAGAGTGTCAAATACCTTATCAAAAACTTTTTTATGAGTTGGATAAATCAACCTATTAAAGGCAGATAAGGCATCTCTTACATCTGACACATCAAAATCTCTCCCCTTAGAAATCCAAGTTGAAAACAAATTTTCATAGGAAATAAAGTATCCAATATTTCTCTGTACGTATTCTAAAGTCTCAATTTCATCTTCTCTTAGATCTTTAATATCTGCATCATCAAAGTCATCTTCCTTTAAAAATTTAATTTCCTGGTCTGACAAATACTTGTAAAATATAAATCCTAGAATGTAGTCCTTATATTCATTTGCTTCAATTTTGGAACGCATTTTATTTGCTGACTCCCAAATTTTATTTGCAAGCTGTTGTTTATTCATTACTTTTTCCCCTATTATGTTTTTTGTTATTATATCAGCTATCTTTAAAGCTTATTTTTATTTATTAATTATATCAACTAACCAAATATAGCATCAGTAAATGACTCTGCATCAAAACTCTGCAAGTCTTCAGCCCTTTCACCGACACCTATCAGCTTAACTGGTACATCTACTTCAGACTTAACTGCTAGGACTACACCACCCTTGGCAGTACCATCCAGCTTAGTCAATACTATACCTGTTATATTGGCTACTTCCTTAAAGGTCTTGGCCTGGCTAACTGCGTTCTGGCCTGTTGTAGCATCTACTACCAGTAGGACCTCCTTCTTAGCCTCTGGGTATTCCCTGTCTATTATCTTAAATATCTTGCCCAACTCATTCATTAGGTTGGCCTTGTTGTGGAGCCTACCTGCCGTATCACATATCAGTAGGTCTACCTTCCTGGACTGGGAAGCCTTGATGGCATCAAATACTACTGCACCTGGGTCTGCCCCTTCATGGTGCTTGATGATATCTACATCTACCCTCTTGGCCCATATATCTAACTGCTCACTTGCAGCTGCTCTGAAGGTATCTGCTGCTGCCAACATGACCTTTTTTCCATCTTTCTTGTATCTTTGGGCTAGCTTACCTATAGTAGTCGTCTTGCCTACACCATTTACACCAACCATTACTATCACTGCTGGTCCTGGATCAAGGTCAAGTCCTGAGTTTCCCTCCTTAAGGATGGAGGCAACTATTTCTTTTAATAGGTCTCTTACCTCTAGGGGGTCCTTTACTCCTCTTTCCTTGATCATATCCCTTAGACGGTCGATTATCTCCATGGTAGTTGTAACACCAACATCGGCAGTTATAAGTATTTCTTCTAACTCTTCTAGAAGGTCTTCGTCTATCTTTGTGTAAGACTTAAGAAGGCTGTCTATCCTACCTGTTATATTATCCTTAGTCTTTGATAGACCTGCTAGTAGTCTGGCAAAGATACCCATCTTTTCCTGGCCCTCTTCCTGGTCAGGGTCCTGACTACCATCACCATCTACTTCTTCTATTATTTCTTTCTCTATTGTTTCTTCTTCAGCCTGGACGTCAGCATCTTCAACATTTTCAATTTCTTCCTTTTCTTCTACTTGGGCTTTTTCTTCCTCTATGTCTTCCTCTAGAGTGCCTTCGCTAAGATCTTGATCCTGGGACCCTTCTTCCTTAACCTCTTCCTGCAAGGCTATTTCATCTATTCCTTGGTCCTGGGAAGCATCATCACTGATTTCTTCCTGGATTTCTTCTTCGTTAAGCCCTTCTTCCAAGTTTACTTCCTGGTCAGGGTTTTCATTTTTGTTTGCATTTTTCTTCCAAAACTTAAACATAAAATCCTCCTATATATCTATCTAGGAATTTTCCACCATCTCCTGGGCCTCTTTTAGCTTGATGCCTATAATTGATGAAATTCCCTTTTCCTGCATAGTTACACCGTATATAAAGTCTGCAACTTCCATAGTTCCCCTCCTGTGAGTGACTGCTATAAACTGGGTATCCTGACTTAGTTCTTTCAGGAAGTCACCAAACCTATAGACATTTGCATCGTCTAGTGGGGCCTCAATCTCGTCTAGTATACAGAAAGGTGTTGGCTTTGATATTAGGATAGCAAATAGGATGGATATAGCTGTAAGGGCCTTTTCACCACCAGATAGCAAGGAAAGATTTTTCATCTTCTTGCCTGGAGGCTGGGCTGTTATCTCTATATCACATGATAGGACATCATCCATATCTGTAATCCTTAGGTTGGCACTTCCACCACCAAATAACTTTTTGTATACCTCTACAAAGTTCTTATTTATAATATCGAAGTTGGCCATGAATTCACTTTCCATACTTACCACTAGGTCTGCTATTAGGGCATTTAGGGAAACTATCGATTCTTCTAGGTCCTGCTTTTGCTCTGAATAGTATTCGTACCTTTCCTTGACTTCTGCATACTCTTCTATGGCATCCAGGTTGACATTGCCTATGGACTTAATCTTCTTTCTCAGAGCTTCCATGACTTTATAGTCAATTACCAGGTTTTCATCCCTATATTCCAGGGCCTCCTGGTAGTCTAAACTATATCTTTCAAATATATTTGCCTGGAGGTTGTCCCTACTTGTTACTGACCTGTCCAGCTTAGATTCTAGCTTGTACTTGTCTTCCCTAAGTTCATTAAAGTCCCTCTCTCTTGACCTTAGTTCAGCCTTGGCCTCATCTAAAGACAATCTTATATCATCCCTATCAGCCTTCTTATCCAGGATTCTCCTTGAGAAGTCTTCCTTAGTCTTGTTAAGATTATCTATTTGACCTGTATAGGTTTCTATCAATAGGTCGTAGTCGTTAATCTCATTATTATTTTCTTTGATTGACTCCAATAGGCTTACCAGGTTTTCCTGGGACTTTTTCATGCCATTTTCTATTCTCTCAACCTCTGCTATGTTGTTTTCAAATACCTGCTTAGCCCTAACCAGGTCTAGGTTCTTGTCATTGAATAGCTTAAGGCAGATATCGTGTTTTTCCTTAGCCTCATTTAGACTGTCGTTTAGGGCTTGAATATGGTCCATATTGCCCTGGCCTTCCCTGTCTAAATCTTCTAACTGGTCCTTACACTGGTCAAAGTCAGCCTGGTTCTTTTCTACCTGCACGTCTATCTTGGCAATTTCTTCCTTGATAGTATCAAGTTCTGCCTTCCTATCCCTTAGCTTGGCCTCTGCCAGTTTGATTTCTGTGTTGGCACCTATTATTTCCTCGGATAGGGCTTCTTTTTCTTCTCTAATTTTTGCAACCTGGCCACCCAGTTTGGCTTTTTCTAAACCTAGTAGGTCAAATTCTGACTTACACTGGTTTATCTGGCCTTCTATAGACTCTATTTCCTGACCTAGCTCGCTTATAAGTCTCTTTCTGGACAGGATATTACCGCTAGTCTTAAGACTACCACCAGTCATAGAACCTCCAGGGTTAAGTATATCTCCATCTAATGTTACCAGCTTAAACCTATGGCCTGTTTCCTTTGCATAGGCTATGGCATCAGTCATATTGTCTATAAGGATAACCCTGCCCAATAGGCTTTCTACTACCTTCCTATAGGCCTCATCAAAGTCTACCAGGTCACTACACAAGCCCAGTGGCCTTACACCAGTATTGGTTGCAAGGGCAAGCTTGTTTGACCTCATGCTAGTCTTAGGCAGGAAGGTAACCCTACCTAGGTTAGACCTCTTTAGGTAGTCAATCGACTTCTTTGCTACCCCTTCGTCTTCAACTACCACATTTTGTATGGCAGCACCTAGACTAGCTTCTATGGCCTTTTCATACTTGGCAGGCACCCTAATCAATTCACCAAGGGCACCACATATACCATCAAGAGACTTGTTCTTTAGGATTTCCCTTACACCCTTGTTGAAACCTTCATGGTGGTTTTCCATATCTATATAGGTATTTCTCCTAGCTTTTATACGGCCTAGGTCCATATTAAGATTCCTATCATTTTTAGCTAACTGGTCTATATTCTTTTCCAGGTCTTCTAAATTGGTCTTGGCCTGGTCAAGGTCCTTGTCCAGGGCTTCCATCTTAGTCAGTAAATCACCTGCACCTGAATTTTTATTTCTTAGGTAGGCTTCGAGGTCTTTTATTTCCCCTTCCTGCGAGATGATTTTTTCTTCTAGGCTTATCTTGCTTGACCTTAGGTTATCCAGGTTGGCCTGGCTAGTAGCAAAACTTGCAGAAAGTTCCTGTTTCTTTTCCAGTATATCTAAAGATAGGGCCTTGTTGGACTCCATATCCTCACTTATAGCTTCAAGTTCAAGTTCTGCCTTCCTCTTGTCATGGTAGGCCTTGTCTATTTCTTTTTGGGCCTCTTCTATGTCATAAGAAGTCTGGTCAACCTTCTTACTGGCCTTGTCCAGCTCTAGCTTGTCAACCTTGATAGAGGCTTGAAGGCCTGATATTTCATTTTCTTTTCTTGATATTTCCCTCAACTGGCTGTTTATCTTTTCCTGGGAAATTTCTATCTCATACTTCTTGCCTGCCAGGTCAGAGTTTATATCAACCAGGCTGGAGTTTAACTCTTCCAGTAGGGCATCACACTCATTCAGGCTGGCATCCAGGTCTTCTATTTGTCCCTCTATACTGGTCCTTTCTGACTCAGTTAAGTCTAATTCCTTTTCAAGTCCAGCCAACTTGTCTGACATATCCCTTATCAGGTCATCCATCTGACTAGTCTGCTTGATAAAGTCATTTAACTCTAGCTTCTTTAGTTCCTGACTTACTTCCAAGTACTTTTCAGCCTTCTTAGCCTGACGCTCTAGTGGCTTGACCTGGTTTTCTATCTCGTAAAATATATCTTCTATCCTTGCCAAATTATCACTGGACTTTTTTAGATTTCTTTCGGCCTCATTTTTTTTGTACCTAAACTTGGATATACCACAGGCCTCGTCAAAGATCTTTCTTCTGTTGGCCGGATTATTGCTAAGTATTTCTTCAACCTTACCCTGCTCAATTATAGAGTATCCGTCCTTACCTATACCTGTATCCAGCAAGGTTTCTCTTACATCCTTCAACCTACATGTCTTGTTGTTTATATAAAATTCTGACTCACCATTCCTGTAGACCCTTCTCTTTATGACTAGTTCATCAGAATCTATGTCAATTTCAGCCTGGGAATTATCCAGGGTAATGGCTACCTCACAATAGTTCATTTGGTTTTTAGAGTCAGTTCCCAGGAAGATAACATCTTCCATCTTCTCTCCTCTAAGACTCTTGACACTTTGTTCTCCTAGAACCCACCTGATGGCATCAGAAATATTACTCTTACCACTACCATTTGGTCCTACCACTGCAGTTACACCCTTGTCAAAGTATATGTCTGTTTTTGTTGGGAAAGATTTAAATCCCTTTAATTCTAACTTTTTTAAATACACTCTTACCTCCGACTAGTATAAACCATACCTTTTACCTAAAAACTTATACATCTCTCCAAAGCTGATTTCTGAGACTATCCTGGAATCTATCTTTACTATAATCCCATCAAGCAGACCCTCTTTAAGTCCCGTCTTAAACCTAGCCTTGAATTTTTCATTTATATATATCCTGTTAGACCTCTTATCGCCTACTATGGTGGATATGTTCTTATTATCCGAATAGACTACAAGGTCCTTAAAATCTCCGTCAATTATACTATCTAAATAGTCTCTTATCATTCTAGACTTTACCAATTCCCTAAAGGCTGGGTGGTAGGGTCCATCTACTACATCAATTCCCAACTGGATATCATCAGTTGCCTGTAGGCCTACCCTTATCACTCCTATATCATTGACATTATAAATGACCATCAATTTTTTCACTATATCTACGCACTCATCAAGGCTAAAGGGCCTATAGTAGCCATCCTTGTAGCTTTGTTCTAGGCCTGTCTCCTTTATAATAAGGGTTGGATATATCCTGACAAAGTCTGGTCCTATCTTGGCAAATTCCCTGGCTGTCCTAATACATTTTTCCTCCGTATCACCTGGAAGACCTATCATCTGTTGAAGTCCTAGCCTAAGTCCAGCCTCCTTGATTAGGGACCCACTTTCATATACTATCTTGCTATTATGACCTCTTAGGCTTTCTACCAGAACCTCTTCATCCATAGACTGAACACCTAGTTCTATAATTGTGGCCCCATAGGACTTTACCAGGTCCAGGCCCTCCCTGTCTATACAGTCTGGTCTGGTGGACATCCTTATATCCTTAACTAGGCCCCTGTCCTTGTATTCCTTGGCCACACTCAAGAGTTCCACCTGCTTGTCCTTGTCTATAGCTGTAAAACTCCCTCCAAAAAAGGCTATTTCTAGATCTACATCCGGCCTTATTGTAGCCAGGCGGTCCTCTATAATGCCCCTGGCCTTGTCACCCGTCATATCTGTTGATATGCCTGTTATCTTTTTTTGATTGCAAAATATGCAGTCATGGGGACATCCCTGGTGGGGTACAAATATGGGTATTATCTTTTTCCCCTTCATCCTATAGTTCCCCCATCTTGACCAGGGCATCTCTAGCAGCTTCCTTTTCTGCTTCCTTCTTGTTCTTGCCCTTGCCTATACCGATTGTATCCTGACCACACTTGACCTGCATTTCAAATTCCTTGTTGTGGTCTGGTCCACTTTCTCCTACTAGCTTGTATGAAATCTTACCGTTATTGCCCTGTATTATTTCCTGTAGAATCGTCTTATAGTCTCTGAAGATATTTCCATCAATATTTTTGGCTATTGTATCTCTTAGGTTTGATAGTATAAAGTCCTTTGCCTGGTCAAATCCACCATCCAGGTATATAGCAGCGATCACTGCCTCTGTAGCATCTGCTAGGATTGAGTCCCTGTCACTACCTCCTGAAGTCTTTTCTCCCTTACCTAAAAACAGGTGGTCTCCCAGGTTTATTTTCCTAGCCACTACACTAAGAGATTCTTCACAAACTACATTCGCTCTTAACCTTGTTAACTTACCTTCTGGCAGGTCATTTCTAGCCCTAAACAGGTAGTCACTCACCACCAGGCCCAATATTGAGTCTCCAAGAAACTCCAGTCTTTCATTGTAGTTGAATTCCTTGTGCTCATTGGCAAAAGAAGAATGTGTCAAGGCTGTCTGTATATAGGTCTTATCCTTAAACTCATAGCCTATCTTTTCTTCAAAGGCCCTGATACTTTCTCTGATTACATCGTTTATTGATGCCATGCTCACCCCTCCTTATAAAAAATATAGCTATAGAATACCTGTTTTTTCAAACAGGCATCCTATAGCACTAAATTAGTTTACTCTTGACAAATATTCACTTGTTCTTGTGTCTATCTTTACCTTGTCTCCAACATTTATAAATAATGGTACCTGAATAACTGCACCAGTTTCTACTGTAGCAGCCTTTGTAACATTACTTGCTGTGTCTCCCTTGATTCCTGGTTCTGTATCAATGATCTCAAGGTCAACAAAGTTAGGACCTTCAACCTGGAATGGAGCTCCCTGGTAAAATCTAATAGTAGCAACTTCATTTTCCTTTAAGAACTTGATAGCGTCTTCTACCTGTTCATAATTCAAAGGAATCTGGTCAAAAGTTTCTTCATCCATGAAGTAGTATAGCTCACCATCATTGTATAGATACTGCATCTGCTTAGTTTCTATATTGGCCTTAGGGAACTTATCACTTGGGTTGAAGGCTTCTTCTCTGATTGCTCCTGTTATTAAATTTTTATACTTAGTTCTAACGAACGCAGCACCCTTACCTGGCTTAACGTGCTGGAAGTCAACTACTAGACATGGCTGACCATCTTTTTCAAACGTTACACCTTTTCTAAAATCACTAGCTGTTACCATTTTATATCCTCCATAATTGTAATTAATATATTTATCCTAATAATTATATCATGGAATGGCTTGATTTGTCTAGTTTACTGAATCAACAATGGCCAAGAAGTAGTCATTAATTCCGTCTAATTTCTTAAGTGCAACCTGGTCTTCCTTGTCATGTGTTCCAATGTATACCTTTATCTTTGGTTCAGTTCCTGATGGCCTTAGGGCTATCCAAGACCCATCCTCTAGGATGTACTTAAGCACATCTGACTTAGGGAAGCCTTCTACACCTGCTCCAAAGTCAAGAACCTCTGCCACCTTAACTCCATCTACCTTATCCATCTTAGTAGTTCTGAAGTGTTTCATTATCCTCTTTATCTTGCCACTACCCTCTATACCTTCAAGGTAGATAGAAGTTGTCTTTTCCCTGTAGTATCCGTACTTGGCATATAGGTCCATTAGGCCTTCATATAGGGTTTTACCCTTGCTCCTGTAGTATAGGGCCATCTCAGATATCATTAGGGTAGCTACTACTCCGTCCTTATCCCTACACTGGTCACCTATTAGGTAACCGTAACTTTCTTCGTAACCCATTACAAATGTCTGAGAATGGTCTTTTTCGTACTGAGTCATCTTGTCGCCCAGGAACTTGAAGCCTGTCAAAATACTTACAACGTCAACTCCCATTGACTTGGCTATGTCTGCACCAAACTCTGATGTTACCACAGTCTTGATTATGCAGGCATTGTCTGCCAACCTGCCCTTTTCCTTCAAGCCCGATATTGTGTATTCTGCAAGTAGTCCACCTATCTGGTTACCTGTCAATAGGACAACTTCACCAGCAGAATTCTTCACAGCAACACCAACCCTGTCGCAGTCTGGGTCGTTTGCTATCAAGATATCAGCATCTTCCTTCTTCAAAAGTTCTATTCCCCTTGTAAGGGCAACACTTTCTTCTGGGTTAGGAGTCATTATACCAGCAAAGTTTGGATCTGGCATTTCTTCTTCTGGTACAACTAAGACATTCTTAAAGCCACTATCCTTTAAGACCCTAAGAACTGGCACCCTACCAGTACCACAAAGTGGTGAATATACCACCTTGAATTCTCCAGCATATTTTTCTATAATATCTTTCCTAATTACGTTGGCCTCTACTGCATCTATAAAGTCATCATCCATAGATGGGTCCAATAGGGTCATCCTGGCCTCGTCTTCCTTCTTGAAGGCTGGTATTGTAGAAAAGTCCTTGATAGTTTCTATTTCTGCCAAGACCTCATCAGCCACATGAGGCATTATCTGGGCGCCATTGTCTCCGTATACCTTGTAGCCATTATACTTTGGTGGGTTGTGGCTGGCCGTAATAACTATACCACCAATACAGTTAAGCTTTCTTACTGAATATGACAACATAGGAGTAGTCCTTAGGTCGTCAAAGTAGTATACCTTCATGCCTGCAGCAGCTATAGTCCTGGCAGCCTCTATACAGAATTCCCTGGACATATTTCTGTTGTCGTGGGCAATTACTATTCCCCTTTCAGCAGCCCCTTCTTCATTTTTCAAGAAGTAGTTGGCCAAGCCGTATGAAGTCCTCCTAACAGTATATATATTCATCCTGTTTCTACCAGCTTCTACAACTCCCCTAAGTCCTGCTGTACCAAACTCTAGGTCACGATAAAACCTGTCTTCGATTTCCTTTTCATTGTCCTTTATTGCCAATAATTCCCTTTTCGTATCCTCATCAAAATAAGAAGATGTCGTCCATTCGTTATATAATTTTTTGTAGTCCATAAGAATCTCCTTTCTCCTATATAAGTTAACTCTATTATAACCTTTTTTATCAAAAAAAAACACATGAAAATTTTTTTAAAAAAATTAATTTTCCCCCTTATATTTGGTTGACTTTCTTGATAAAATTAAAGGTAGTTATAAATATGTAGTTCTCTTGAAATTAAGTACAAAAAAGGCATGTTTTTGCTTATGAAAACGTAATATTTATCAAGAGAATAAGGAAAAAAATATTATTCTTTGGGAGGAATTTTACTATGATGATTTACAAGGTTAAAAGCTATGAAGAAATGAGTAAAAAGGCTGCCAGTATTATAGCTTCACAGATTATAATCAAGCCTGACTCAGTCCTAGGATTGGCTACAGGATCTTCTCCTGTGAGAACTTATCAAAATTTAATTGAACTTTACAAGAAGGGTTATATCGATTTTTCAAGGATTACCAGTATAAACCTTGACGAATACAAGGGGCTTGAGCCAACAAACGATCAAAGTTACCGCTACTTTATGAACACCAACCTATTTGATCACGTAAATATCGACAAGAAGGCTACCTTTGTACCTGATGGGCTAGAGATGGATTCTGACAAGGCTTGTGGCGACTACGAAAAAATTATTGAATCATCTGGAGGTATAGACCTTCAACTATTGGGTATAGGACGCAACGGACATATAGGTTTTAACGAACCAGGTCCTGCCTTTATAAAAGATACCCACTGTACAGATCTTACGCAGAGTACGATAGATGCCAACAAGAGGTTTTTCGCATCTGAAGAAGATGTGCCCCACCAGGCCTATAGCATGGGTATTGGAAGCATTATGAAGGCCAAGAAAATACTTTTAATTGCTTGTGGTGAGGACAAGGCAGATGCCATGGCAAAGACAATCAATGGACCTATCACACCTGAGGTTCCTGCCTCTATCTTGCAGCTACACAAGGATGTGGTTATAATAGCGGATGAGGCTGCCCTAAGTAAATTATAGGATGCCTCTTTTAAAAGGAATCCACCAGCATAGCTGGTGGTTCTTCATTTATGTTTTCAATTAAGTGTCCATGCATATATGCTTCATCCATTTCTTTTTCTATCTGCTTGTTTTCAGGCAAAAAAGGAGGACTTCTGTACTTAAGTATAAGGAATCCTCTAAAAAGGAATAAACCTGTTCCCTTCTTTTAATATATTTAATTGTTTAGGAGTGTATAGGGAATGACAAACAATTATAAATTGTATAGAAAAAAGGCCTAATTCTGCATCTATTTATCACTTCATTCAAATATAAAATAGCTGCCATATACCACACCCTCATTACTAATAAAATACTTTTATATATAATAGTTAGTCCATTAATCCCCAACTTTCTGATGTTACTTTTACATACACTCCTAGTTTCTCTTTAATTCTCTTTTCATTGTAATATACAATGTATTTTTCAATT
>OHAF01001776.1_pt1 | contig 18478 bp, 19 predicted proteins | sample 1577041 | NCBI WGS metagenome assembly OHAF01 (sample SAMEA3541495, study PRJEB24748) | human gut metagenome | biome: human gut; feature: human-associated habitat; material: faeces | place: China | collected 2012
TGCCGGCGGCTTCCACGCCGCGCGCCATTGCGCCCTGAACGTAGCCCTCGCGCACCGGCGGCAATTATAACCGCAACATCCGCCAGAGAGTGGCGGAGGCCAAGAGAAAGCGGGAGGTGGACGAGATCATGGACCCGTCCAGCGCCGCGAGCGAAGGAGGAAATGGAAATGCCTAAACCGTTTTGGAAGTTTCAGAATGTGGCCGGAGGCAGAGCGGAGCTGCTGCTGTACGGCGACATTTCAGACAGTACGTGGTGGGGCGACGAGGTAACGCCCAAGCAGTTCGCGGAGGACCTGGACAAGCTGGGAGCTGTGAGCGAGATCACGGTGCGCATCAACAGCGGCGGCGGAGACGTTTTTGCCGCGCAGACCATCGGCAATCTGCTCGAACAGCACCCTGCGAACGTGGTGGCCCGCATCGACGGGCTGTGCGCCAGTTCCGCGACCATCGTGGCCTGCCACTGTGACCGCGTTGTGGCGGCCAACGACAGCACCTACATGGTCCACCCGGTCCGGCTGGGTCTGCTGGGCTACTACGACGCCACGACCATGCAGCAGTATTTGAACGCGCTGGACACAATCAAGGAGAACATCATCAGCCTGTACGCGAAGAAGACGGGCCGGGACAAGGAAGAAGTGACCGGCTGGATGGACGCGACGAGCTGGTGGACCGGCCAGGAGGCCAAGGACAACGGCTTTGTGGACGAGCTTGTGGAGGATGTGGAAACGCCGGTGGTGGAAAACCGCGACGGCGTTTTGTTCGTGAACAGCGTGAATATGCACCTGCCTTTCGACAAGGCACCCACCTTCATGCAGAACAGTTTGGCAGCACCCACCGCCGCCGGACGTTTTGTAAATAAACCCGGAGCCATGAAACCGGGAGTACAACACGAGGAGGTACAGAACATGGAAATCAAGACTGCGGACGACCTGCGCCAGGCTTATCCTGCGCTGGTTGACCAAATCGAGCAGGCGGCGGCTGATCGTGCGACCAACGAGGAGCGCGAGCGCATCCGCGACATCGAGGAGATGGCTCTGCCGGGCAGCGAGGAGATCACCGCCGAGGCGAAGTTCACCAAGCCCGTCAGCGCCAGCGACTACGCCAAGGCCGCCATGAAGCGCGCCAAGGAGCAGGGCAACGAGTATCTGAACAACGCGAAGACCGACGCCAAGAACAGCGGCGCGGGCACTGTGGAGAACACGCCCCCTGCCGGTAAGACGGACGAGTTCCTGGACGCCATCAAGAGCGTGGGCCAGAACGCGCAGAAGAAGTAAGGGAGGGCAAAAGCATGAGCATGGATTTGGCAAGAAAGACTTTTTCCTGCGAGCCTGAGTATTTCATCGCAGGCACCAACATCCGCATCGCCACGGCGGTGAAGGAAGCGGGCGCTGACCTGAGCGCCCATACCCCCGTCCTTCTGGCAGAGGGCAAGGTCACGCCCGTGGCCGAGGCCGCGAAGCTGACCGGCCTGTACGGCGTGACCGCCGAAGCCGCCAAGAGCGGCGAGGACGCCATCATCTACCTTTCCGGCGAGTTCTTCGCTGATGCGCTGGTCCTGCCTGCGGGCATGACTGCCGCTGATGTGGAGGTCCCGCTGCGCAACCTCGGCATCTACTTGAAGTAAGGAGGAAACAGAGATATGCCTAACGAAGTGAATATCTATACCCCCCGCTATCTGGCGGAGGTCGTGAGACAGGCACCGCCTATCCACACTTATTTCCGCGACACCTTTTTCACCAACATCAAGACCTTCTCCACCGAGCGCGTGGACATTGACCTGGTGAAGGGCGACCGCCGCATGGCCGCCTTCGTACATCCCCGCGTCGGCGGGCAGGTGCTCAAGGCCAACGGCTTTAGCACCGAGAGCTACAAGCCGCCCCTGATCAACCCCTACGACGTGACCACGGCAGACCAGCACATGACCCGCCTGCCCGGCGAGGACCTGTACAGCGGCATGACCCCGGCCCAGCGCGCGGCCCGCAAGCTGATGGACGAGTACAACCGCCTGAACGACGCAACCACGCGCCGCGAGGAGTGGATGTGCGTGCAGGCCATCGTCACCGGCCAAATCCCCATCGTCGGCCCCGGCGTGAACGAGGTGATCGACTTCGGCTTCACCAACAAGATCAAGCTGGACGGCACGAAGCAGTGGGGCAAGACTGCTGCCAAGCCCATCGAGGACCTGGAAGACTGGACCGAGAAGGTGCTGACCGGCGGCTTCACCAACGTGGACCGCGTGATCATGGGCAAGGCTGCTCTGCGCGCCTTCATCAACGACGAGAAGGTGCAGAAGCTCCTTGACAACCGCCGCATCAACATCGGCGGCTACGACCCCCGCGACCTGCCTAACGGCGTGAAGTATTACGGCCATCTGACCAGCCCGAACATCGACCTGTATACCTACGGCGAGGTGTATCTGGACGACTGGACCGACCCTGAGACCCCGGCTGTGAAGCCTCTGGTCCCGGAGAACGTGGTCATTCTGATCTCCGGCCAGTCGAACTTCATGCTGGCCTACGGCGCGTGCACCTACATCGAGGACAGCACGCAGCAGTGGGTGACGGCGGAGACCAGCCGCCTGCTGCGCAGCTATGTGGAGCATCACCCCGACCGCCGCATGGTGGAACTGCAGGCCCATCCGCTGCCTATCCCCGACAAGGTGGATAGCTGGCTGGTGGCCGAAGTGTGCTGAGATGGCACTGTTCGAGCTGAAACAGGACTATGGGAATGAGGTGGAGGGGCTGCCCCCTCCGCCTACGTTCAAGGACTGCGCGGCGGCGGACATCGACACCGTGTTCTTCAACGGCAACGAGCACGCCGACCGGCACATCATCGACGGCAAGGACGTTCTTGTGGTGATCGTGGAAGGCGGCACGCGGGAGCATAATTCACACTGGGAGGCGGGAGCCAAGCAGAACTTCGACACCGGACTGTACAAGGCGCACACCATCCTGTACATCCGCACGGAAGACTACGGGCCGAAGCCGAAGGTGGGAAAGCCGCTGGTGATGGACGCCGGGACGGACCATAAGCGCACCTTCGACATTATGAAATGCGAGGAGGAGTGCGGGGTCTTCCGCATGACGCTACAGAGGACGAGACAATGAGCAACGTGCGATATAACGCGGGGACCATGACCATCGAGGTCGATGGCCTGGACGATGTGAGCGCGGTGCTGGGCGACCTGCGGAAGAAGACCCCAGCGGTGGCGAAGGTAGCCATCAACGCCACGGCCCGGCAGGCCCGCAAACTGATGATCGCGGAGGCGAAGGCCCGATACGCGGTGAACAGCGCGGGCAAGCGGCACCTGAGCGACCTGGTGCAGCGCAAGAAGGCCAGCAACAGCAGCCTGAGCGCGGAGCTGCGCATCGCAAGCTACCGCAACGACCTGGGCTATTTCCAGACCAGGCCGAACCGCCCCTTCATGGGGCATGACGTGGCGCAGGCCCCGGAGTATTTCACGGCCCGCGTGCTGAAAACCTCCCCCATGAAGGCGCTGACCGGCAAGGGCCGGTTAAGCAAGGGCTTCCTGGTGGAGTTCAAGAGCGGGCACGTGGGCATGGTGCAGCGCATCGTGGGCACGGGGCGCTTCCACTACACCGTGCGCAGCGGCGCACCGAGCACCAGCGACAAGATGCAGACCATGGGCAGCCCCAGCGCGGCGGCGATGCACTCGACCATCTGGCCGGAAGTGGAGCCGGAGGTGGAGCTGTTCCTGGCGGCAAAGCTGACCGAGCGGGCCGAGCAGGTCTTGGCACGGGCAAAGAGAAAGGCGTGAGGACATGAAAGAAGCGATGAAAGTGGGCATCGGCCAAACGCCGCAGCTCTGCCAGGACGCATTGATCGAGATGCTGCGCGAGCTGTTCGCCGGGAAGAAGTACAACGGCCAGGAGGGGCGGAAGCCGCTTGCGATCTTCAAGCAGGACCTTCCCATCCCGGAGGAGAACGACGTGGACGCCGACACCGACGTGGCGCACGCGCCCTACATCGTGGTGCGCATGACCGGCGGAGAGATCGCGGACGATAAAAGCCCGCAGACGGTGGAGTTCAGCCTGATCATCTGCGCCTATGACACCGGTATCGAGCGGGCGGGCTTTCAGGATGTTGCCAACATCAAGGAAGACGTCGTGCAGAGAGCGTGCACCGCGCCGTACTTCGGCGGAGCCTTCACCATCCTAAAGCCTATCGCCTGGGCCTTGCAGCAGGACGACACAGCCCCGTATTACTACGGAGCTGTGACCATGAACTGTACAGCTCCGGCCATGACCCAAGACACCGAATTGGAGGGACTGCTATGAGCAAGAAAACAGAACCCCGCGCGGCGGATATGGCCGCGCCTATGAGCGAAGCCGCTGCGGCGGCGGAGGTCAAGACTGCCGTTCCTATGGAGCGGGAAGCAAAGACCGGCCCCGTCGTCTACTGCGGCCCCAGCGTGCGCGGCGTCGCCAGACAGTATACCGTGTACGCGGGCACCATTCCTGCCGCGCTGGCAGACTTCATTCAGGCCCACCCGGCGGCCAAGGGGCTGCTGGTGAGCGTGGGCCGTTTCGCTCAGGTGAGAAGCAACCTGGGCCGGAGCGGGACGGCGGAGGCTATCCTGTTCCAGAAAATCAAATCCGAATTGTAAGAAGGAGGAAAGAACGTATGTATCGACATGGCATTTACGTCAGCGAGCAGGAAACCAGCATGATCGCTCCGCTGAACGGAACAGCCGGTTTGCAGGTCGTGATCGGGACTGCCCCGGTGCACCTGCTGGCGGACCCGGCTGCGGCCATCAATAAGCCTCTGCTGGTATACAGCAAGGCGGAAGCCATCGCTGCCGTTGGGTACAGCGACGACTTTGCGAGTTTCACCCTCTGCGAAGCGATCTCCGCTTCGTTCGCGGTGGTGAATGTGGCCCCCCTGGTGCTGATCAATGTGCTGGACCCGGCCAAGCACTCCGCCGAGATGGAGGAGAAGACCGTGCAGATCAACAGCGGCATGGCCGTTGTGGAGGAGACGGGCGTGCTCCTGAGCACTCTGGTGGTGAAAAACGGCGAGGAGACGCTGACCGCCGAGGAGGATTACACCGCCGTTTATAACGCCGACGGCACCGTGAGCATCGTCCTGATCGAGGGCGGAAAGGCCAACGGCGCGACCAACCTGACCGTTTCCGGCAAGAAGGTGGACGCCAGCAAAGTGACCGCTGCCGACATCGTGGGCGGCGTGGACGCGGCCACCGGCGCGGAGACCGGCCTGGAAGTCGTGCGCCAGGTCTACCCCAAGCTGGGCATGACCCCCGGCATCCTGACGGCTCCCCGTTTCAGTACCAACGCCACCGTGAGCGCGGCCTTGCAGGCGAAGACGAAGGAGATCAACGGCGTATTCAAGTGCGTGTGCATCGCGGACGTGGACAGCGGCGCGGACGGCGCGCGCAAGTACGCGGACGTGAAGGAGCAGAAGGAGCGCCAGGCTTTGACCGACCCGAACGCTTACGGCGTGTGGGGCTACGGCAAGGTGGGCGACGTGATGTACAGCGGCTCCGCCCTGGCCTCTGCCCTGACCGCCTACACCGACGCGGCCAGCGACGACATCCCCAGCAACCCCAGCAATAAGACCATCGCCATCAGCGCTATGTGCCTTGCCGACGGCACCGAGGTCCTGCTGGACCAGGACCAGGCCAACGTAGTCAACAGCTACGGCGTGGCGACCTGGCTGAACATGAACGGCTTCCGCCTGTGGGGCAACCGCACCTGCGCCTACCCCGGCAACACGGACCCGAAGGACAGCTTTTTCTCCTGCCGCCGCTACATGAGCTGGCGCGCCAACAGCTTCATTCTGACGTATTTCCAGAAGGTGGACAGCCCTCTGAACAAGCGCCTGATCGAAGCCATCGTAGACAGCGAGAACGTGCGCGGCAACGGGTATGTCGCCATGGGCGTCGCCGCAAGGGACGAGATCGTGTACAACGAGGACGAGAACCCCGTCACCGATCTGATGAACGGCAAGATCACCTTCCACCAGTACATGACCCCGTACACCCCGGCGGAGGACATCGAGGACATCATCGAGTTCGACCCCGACGCGCTGGTAAGCGCACTGAGCTGATAAGGGAGGTACGAAAACATGAGCATCAGCAACAACTACATCCCTGAGAAGATCAACGACTTCAACACCTATCTGGACGGTAACAAGATGATCGGCGTAGCTGCGTCTGTTACGCTGCCGGAGGTGAAGATGAAGACCAGCACCGTGTCCGGCGCTGGCATCAACGGCGAGATCGACAGCCCTACCATCGGCCAGTTCGAGAGCATGGAGCAGGAGATCGACTTCAATGTGCTGTACAGCAGCGCCATGGATATGCTTTCTCCCCTGTCCGTGGTGAACCTGACGCTGCGCGCCGCCCAGCAGGTCTACGATAAGACCGGCGGCTACGCCTTCAAGGGCCTGCGCGTGGTGGAGATGGGTCGCGTGAAGACCTTCAACCCCGGCAAGGTGGAGAAGGGCGAAGGCATGGAGGCCAAGGTGACGCTTGAGCTGACCTATCTGCTGGTGGAGAACGACGGTTCCCCGCTGCTGGAAGTGGACAAGCTGAACGGCGTCTACAAGGTCAACGGTGTGGATATGCTGGCGGGCATCTCCGAGCTGACCTGATAAGGCCGGAAAGTCAAAAGCGAAACGAGCAGGCTCTACTCTCTGCACCGGCGGAGGGTAGGGCCTGCGCCATATTCAAAAATCGAAAGGAGCAGCACTATGAGCGAAGAAAAGAACATGATGGCGGAGGCCAACGAGGAAACCGCGCAGACCACGCAGAGCGAGCGCGTGATCGACCTGGGCAAGCCCTACAAGTTCGAGGGCACGGAATACACTTCCATCGACCTGAGCGGACTGGATAAGCTGACGGTGAAGGACGCCATCGACGCCCAGCGCCAGCTTTTCAACGAGCGGGAGGTGGCCGCCGCTATGCTGTGCGAGACCACGACCGCGTTTGCAAGGGCCATCGCCGCGAAGGCGGCGGAGCTGCCCATCGAGTTTTTCAAGCTGATGCCGCGCGGGGCCAGCCGCAAGGTGGCCGGTGTCGTGCGCAACTACATGAACGTGGATGCCGCGACGGAGAACCACGTGATGCAGCTTGAGGAGCCGTATCACTTCAAGGGCCAGACCTACACGGAGGTGGACCTGAACGGCATCGCGGACCTGAACAGCATGAACGAGAGCGAGGCAGAGAACCGGCTGGCACGCGCTGGCTTTATGGTGACGGAGACCTCCTTCAACTACCTGTTCGCCTGCATCCTTGCGAGCATGGCGACGGGACTGCCGGAGGAGTTCTTCACGGGACTGCCGCTGCGCGAGGTGCTGAAATTGAAAAACGCGGTGAACGACAGCGGTTTTTTCGAGTAAAGGGCGGGGCGAAAGCCTTACGCCAAGCGGCCATCCGCCTGTCAGCGGTCACGAGAACGGGCGTGGACTTCTACCTGAAACTGCCCGTCGAGGAGTTTATCGCGCTGAATAACGAGGTGGCGGAGGAATGGCACAGAACAAAACATTAGAGTTAAGCATCAAGATCGCCGGTAAGGTAGACAAAAGCCTGACGACGGCGATCAACCAGACCAATACCCTGATGGGAAGCCTGACCACCACCATGAGCAAGGTGGGCACGGCGGGGCTTGCGGCCATGGGGGCGCTGGCAACGGCGACCGTAGCCGGACTTGCCAAGTGCACCTCCGAGGCCGCAAAGCTGGAAAACAATATGTCTGCGATGGTGCGCTACGTGGACGGGCTGACGGAAAGCGCCACCACCAGCACCGAGCAGGCACAAAGCAACCTGAAAGCCATGAGGACCTATATCCAGGACCTCAGCACGCAGATACCACGGACCACCGAACAAATCTCCAAGATGTCGGCGGCCCTGGGCCAGTCCGGCATCGGTGCGGACCGGCAAATGAGCACGGGCATCCTGCGTGATACCGCCGTCGCCGCGACCGCTATGGACCTTGAAGACGACACGGCGGGCAACTACATGGCGAAGTGGGAGGCCGCCTTCAACTTCAACCATGACCAGGTAATGACGCTGATGGACCAGATCAACTACCTGGGCGCGAACAACGCCACGACGGCGGCGGAGATCGCGCAGAGCGTGAACCAGGCAGCATCCATGGGCCAGATCGCGGGCGTGGACCCGTCGGCTACGGCGGCCATCGCCACGGCCATGCAGGCGACCGGCGTTGCGACGGACCGCGTGGGAACCAGCATTTCGCGTATCTACACGAACATCAGCAAGGGGTCCAACGCCACAAAGGCACAGAAAGCCATGTGGGAGGAGCTGGGCTTCACCGCTGAGGGCATCGCAAGGTCCATGCAGAGCGACGGCATCGGGACGCTGAAATCGGTGTTCCAGGCCATCAACAATATGCCGGACGAGCGCGAGGTGGCTGCCCTGAACACTCTGTTTGGTCAGTGGGCCATCGAAGGCGGCGCGAAGATCACGCAGAACCTCGCGCTGCTTGAGAAGACGCTGGGCGAGGTCAACGACCCCGGCCTCTATACGGGCAGTATGGAGCGGGAGTTCCTGATCGAAGCGAGCACGCCGGAAGCGGTCGATACGATGGTGTCGAACGCGAAGGCGGCGCTGATGCAGGACATCGGCCAAGCGTTCCTTCCGGCAAAGAAGGAGTTCAGCCTGTCGATGATCGACTTCCTGAACCAGATCAGGAAGAATATGCCGGAGCTGACGACGCTGGCGAACTCGCTGGGCAAGATCGCAAGCGACGGCGTGGAGCGGCTGGGCGATGCCATGGAGCGGGCGCTGCCCTACATCCAGAGAGGGCTTGACTACCTGGCGAACAACGGGCCGCAGGTGGCCTCGACGCTGGGCAAGCTGGCGGCGGTGTTCGTAGGCATGAAGTTCGCGCCGGGCATCGAAAGTCTTTTGAGCGGCGCGGGGAACCTGCTGCTGGGCAGCTCTGTCGGCGGCAGCGGAAAACGCACCGGCGGTCTGCTGGGCGGCATCAAGAGCCTGTTCCGGGGCGGACAGAAGGCGGCGGGCACGGCTGGCGGCTTCCTCTCCACCTTCGGCGGCGCGGCCAGCGGAAACGGCTTTTTCCAAACGCTGGGGAGCGTGGCATCCAGCCTGATCTCCGGCAACGGCATCAAGGGCACGGCGGGGCTGCTGGAAGCGGCAGCGGGAACGCCGGGCCTCTTATCCGGTTACCAGGGCGCGGGAAGCGCACTGAAAAACAGAATTGCAGGAAGCGGCATCGGGCAGTATTTCGGCAGCGTGTTCTCCTCCCTGGGGAGCTTCGGGAGCACGCTGGGGAACACGAAGACCGGCGGCTTCCTTTCGGGTCTGCTGGGCAAGGCGGGCGGCGCGCTGGGCAACCTGACCATGCCGCTGCGCCAGGGCATCGCAGGCATCGGTGCTGCGGCGACCATTCAAGGCAGCATCATCCAACAGAACCTATCCGGCCTGCTGGGTAAGGCGGGCGGCTTTGTGAGCGGCATCGCCAACTCCGGCGCGGGAAAAGCCATCGGCGGCGTGCTGGGGAGCCTGGGCACCGTGGCGAAGTCGGGAGCCGGTGTGCTGGGGACCGTGTGGGGTCCCATCGCCTCCGGCTTCGGAAGCATCTTCGCGGGAGCCGCGCCGGTGATCGGCGTGATCTCCTCCATCATCGCCGTGGTGAGCATCCTGGGCGACCACCTGGAAGACATCCGGGGCATCATCCAGAACGTATTCGGCGATACCGGCGTGGCCGTGTTCGACAAGTTCATGGGCGTGCTGCAAAACGTGGGCAGCTTCATCACGGGACTGTTTGCGGACGGCGGCGTGGCAAATGCGCTGGCCCCGTTGCGGGAGACCATCACGAACCTGTTCGGAGAGGATGCGGGCGCGGCCTTCGACGGGCTGACGACCATCCTGCAATCGGTGATGGGCGTGGTCGGGCAGATCGTGAGCTTTGCACAGACGACCGTGAAGCCGATCATCCAGGACATTTTCAGTTTCCTGACGGGAACCGTGGTGCCCATCATCCTGCAAACCTTCACAGCGGCGGCTCCGTCTATCGCTGGCATCATCAGCGGCCTCGGCTCCGCCATTATGACGGCTATGCAGATCATCGGCTCGGCCATCCAGGCAGTCATGCCTATCGTGCAGAGCATCATCACCGTCATTATGAGCATCGCTTCCGTCGTGGTGCCCGCTGTGCTGGCGGGTATCTCGGCACTGGCGCAGGGCATCGGCCCCATCCTGGAAGGTATCAAGACCGTATTTGACGGGCTGATCGCTTTCATCACGGGCGTATTCACCGGGAACTGGTCCCAGGCATGGGAAGGCGTAAAGCAGATATTCGGCGGCGCGTTCGACGCGCTGGTGGGTCTGCTGAAAACGCCGGTGAACGCGGTGATCGCGCTGATCAACAAGGCCATCTCCGGCATCAACGGACTGGGCCTGGACATCCCGGACTGGGTGCCCATCATCGGCGGCAAGAGCTTCCACATCAGCATCCCGGAGATACCGATGCTGGCAAAGGGCGGCTTCACCGACGGCGTGAGCATCGCGGGCGAAGCCGGGCGCGAGGCTGTGATCAGCTTCCAGCGCGGCGTGCGGGCACAGAACATCGCCACCTGGGCACAGGCGGGCCGGATGCTGGGCGTGAGCGCCGAGCAGGCGTTGAGCGCGGCGGACGGCGCAGAGCTGAAACCCATCGACCCCGGCGAGGGCGGCGGAGGCGGAGGCAGCTTCACCTTCGCACCGAACATCGTCATTCAGGGCAACGCCGACGCGGACGTGCTTGAGGAAGCGCTGCGGCGGGCCAAGGAGGAGTTCGAGGCATGGTACGAGCAGATGATGCGCAAGCGTGCCCGGACGGCCTATTGATGGGAGGAAGCTATGTACACGACAAAGAGCGGCGACACCTGGGACGTGATCGCCAAGGAAGTCTATGGCAGCGAATACCACGCGGACGCGCTGATGGCGGCCAACCCGGAGCACATCGACACCTTCCGCTTTTCCGCCGGGGTCGTTTTGAAGACGCCGACGGTGGAGGACGCGCGAGCGGGCACGCTGCCGCCATGGAAATACGAGGCGCAGTATGAATAAGGCAAGAAGCATCGGACTTGCGGTGCAGTACCGCAGCACCCCGTATTCCGCACAGGTGCAGGCGAGCGCCCAGGTGGACGCGGCGGAGGGCGGCGGGAGCGCTGCTTCCTCCGCCAGCTCCGGCTCCGGCGCGGCGGCGGGACAGGCCGTAACGCTGAACAACACGCCCCTCTACGTGAGCAGCGTGGCAAAGAACCCGGCGACCCACAAGACGGGCGTGTATTACTTCTACGACGGCATTTTGATACGCGGGCGATACCGCATCACCAACACACCGTCGAGAGTGGGCAAGACCCCGGTGGGCCAGAACGTGACCGGCTGGGCGGACGCGGCGGACTGCGGCGCGGTGAGCAGCGCCAAGGCCACGCCGAAGAAAGAGACCTCCGGACAGGAGAACGCGACGCTGGGCGCGGGCACGGGAACGGACATCGGCCTTTCCATCGAGAGCCTGACCTATGTGGACAACGCGGCGGACGACAGCGACAGCATCGACCTGACGCTGGACGCGCAGGACAGCAAGTGGCTGTGGGGCTGGATGCCGCAGAAGGGCGCAACGCTTTATCCCCGCCTGCTGGGCCACGACTGGGAGCGGCCCGGCGACGAGCGGGCCATAGACTGCGGCCTTTTCGTAGTGGACGACGTGAACTACACGGACACGCCGACCACCTTGCAGCTCGGCGGCGTGAGCAAACCGAGCGACAGCAATTTCAGCGAAACAGATCGGAAGGTGACGTGGAAGAACACCTCCATCAAGCGCATCGGCCAGACCATCGCGGCGCGCTACGGCCTGGGCTTCACCTATGACGCTGAGGACTACGACATCGAGTGCGACGAACAGGACGGAGCGGACAGCAGCTACTACAATACGCTGTGCCAGAACTACGGCCTGGTGCTCAAGGTGTACGCCCGGCGGCTGTGGGTCTACGACCGGGAGGCATACAAGGCAAAGCGGGCGGTGCGGACCTTCGACCGCACGGACATCATCCGTGGGAGCCTGAGCTGGACCACTACCCTTTCCGGGACCTACACCGGCGGGACCTTCGACTACACCGACGCGGACAAGGACTGCGACATCTCCTGCAAGGTGGGCGGCGGAACGCACATCAAGAGCGTGAACCGCAGGGCCACCAGCGTGCAGGATGCGGCGGTCCAGCTCTGCGCGGAGCTGAACCGGGCCAACCATGGCACGATCAAGCTGCGCTTCACCGTTCCGGGAGACTGGACCGTGAGTGCGGGCAACACGATCAACATTACCGGCTACGGCGGCGGCCCCTCCGGCGGAGAGGGCGGCATCAACGGCAAGTATTTCGTGGACAAGGTGACGCACAAATACACCAAGAGCGGCGGATTTACCACGGCCTTCGAGTGCAGCGGCGTCCGGGAGGGCTTCCATCCCTACGAGGTGGGCGGCTCCATCCAGTACAACACGGAGGGGTCCGACACCAGCGACACGAATTACAGCAGCTCCTACGAGACGAGCGCGGCGGCCAGCGCCGCCAGCGCGGCGGCGGGAGCTGAGGCCGGGGCGGCGGTGACGCTGACCAACGCCCCCTTCTACTACACCAGCGTGGCCCCAAATCCGAGCTGCTATAAAAGCGGCGTGTTCTATTTCTACGACGGCATCCTGGTCAACGGGCGCTACCGCATCACCAACACAGCTTCCCGCTGCGGGAAGCTGCCGGTGGGACAGAACGTGACGGGCTGGGTGCCCGCGAGCTACTGCGGCGTGGACACGAGCACCGGCGGCGGAGGCGGCGGCACGAAGGCGACCATGGAGGTGAAGTAGCGATGGCAGGCACGAACCGGGTCGGACGGGTCAGCTCCATCGACTATGAGAGCGGGACCTATGAAGTGACGTATGCGGACCAGGGCCGGAGGGTCACGGCCCGCATCAATGCCATGAGCAACGGCGAATACAAAATGCCGAGAGTGGGCCAGATCGTGAGCGTGACGCACACGAGCAATGGCACGGCGGCGGCCACCACCAGCGGCACCGTATGGAACCGGAGCAACCGCCCAGCGGAGGGCTTTGCCGGGCTTTACCGCAAGGAATACGGTGAGAAGGCCGGGCAGGCTTTTGAGCGCTACGACGCCAACACCGGCATCTACACCCAGTACACCGACGTGCGGACCGGGCGCAACTGCAACGGCGACATCTTCGACGAGGCCAAGGGCACCATCAGCCTGATCGCGGAGAAGCTGGTGCAGATCACGAGCAAGATCAAAAGCGTGAGCATCCACGGCAAGGAAGGCGTGGGCATCGGCGCGGAGAAAAGCGTGACCATCGACGCCGGGGAGAACATCAATCTGGAAGCCGAGGGCGACCTGGACGAGGGCGCAGGCGGCGACCGGGCATTGACCGTGGGCGGCAAGAACACCGAGCTATACAAGGGCGAGGTGGAGCGGGAGTTTCAGGGAGGCATCCGCGACACCGTGACCGGCGAGGTGACGCTGACGATCAACGGCGTGACCATCACCATCAGCGAGGGCGGCGACGTCTCCATCCAGACCGCCGGGAAGATCAGCATGAAGGCACAGCAAATCGACCTGCAGGGCGGGTCCTCCCTGGTGCTGTAAAAAATGAACAGCGAGGAGGAAACGGAAAATGGTGGGCAGCTACATGGGCCGGGTGTTCACGGTGAGCAGCCAGAGGATATTGACACCGAGCAATCTGAAAGGCAGCGCCGGGAGCGACTGGGCAAACCATGAGATCATCGGTAAAAAGGCGCGGAGCCAGTGGGTAGGCCCGAAGCTGAAAAGCTACACCATGGACCTCCTTCTGCGCTCGCAGGACGGCGTAAGCCCCCGGTCCACGCTGGACTACTTCCAGCGGGCGGCGGAAAGCCAGATGGTCGATTGGTTCATCATCGGCGGGCGACCGATCTCTGACAACCCCTTCAAGCTGGTGAGCGTCAGCGACGAGTGGGACACGGTGCTCAACGGCGGCGCGCTGATCGAGTGCCGGGTGAGCCTGAACATCGAGGAATACACGTGAGGGAGGGCAAGCCGTGATCTACATTGAGGATACCATCGTTGAAATCGAGGCTGGGACCGTGGACGACCGGACGGCACAGGAAGTCTACCGAAATCTACAGGTGCTCTACGGCACGGAGACGGGAGAACAGGCCCTTGACCGCGAGTTCGGCATCAACATCAACATTCTAGACAACCCGCAGGAGGCGGCGAAGGCGCTGCTGACGGCGGAGTTTGTACGGAAAACAAAACAGTATGAGCCACGGGTCCGGGTCATGCGTGTGGAATGGACCCAAAATCATGCCAGGGACGGCGGCATCGTCCCGAAGGTGGTGGTGAGCTTTGTCTAATATCAAAGAGCTGGCAAATGTGCCGGAGATCAGCTTCATCGAAAACATGAGCCTGCAGGAGACTGAGGAGCTTGTGCGGGCAAACTACACGCGCATCTTCAAGGAGCTTACCGGGCAGGACGCGGAGCTGGGCGAGGCGGACGCAAAGAACCTGATCATCAAATCGTTCAGCCTTGTGCTCTACCAGGCGATGCAGTATGTGGAGGCCAAGGGCCGGGCAGAGCTTTTGAAGACCTCGACCGGCGACGCGCTGGACGCACTGGCGGCCCTGTTCGGCATTACGCGGCAGGAGGCCCGGCGGGCTACGTGCATCGTGCGCTTCACGCTTTCCGGCCAGCGAAGCGAGCCGACGGCCATTCCGGCGGGCACACGGGTGAAGACCCAGGACGGGAAATACTTCAACACCGTGGACTACGCGGAAGTCACGGCGGGCGAGCTGACCGTGGACGTGGACGTGCAGGCGGAGGAAGCCGGGGCGGAGAGCAGCGGCATCGCCGCCGGAGAGATCGACACGCTGGTGGACCCCATCCCCTACGTTGCGAGCGTGGAGAGCATCGAGGCGAGCACGGGCGGACTGGACATCGAGGACGACGACGGCCTGACGGAACGGGTGTGGCTGGCCCCAAGCAAATACTCCTGCGCCGGACCGCGAGACGCCTATGCCTACTATGTGAAGGAATGGCGGACGGACGTGGACGACGTGCAGATCGTCAGCCCGGAGCCGTGCGTGGTGCACGTTTATGTGGTGCTGGACGGCGGCGTGCTGCCCACGGAGACGGAGCGGGAGGAGCTGGCCGCCTACCTCAACGGCGACACCATCCGCCCGCTGACGGACATCGTGAGCTGCCAGGCGGCGGAGGAGGTCCCCTACGACATCAGCCTGACCTACTGGATCGCCAGCAGAGACCAAAAGAGCGCGGGCACCATTCAGGCCCAGGTGGAGGCGGCGGTGGACGCCTACGAGAGCTGGCAGCGCAAGATGGGCCGGGACATCAACCCGACTGAGCTTGTGTACCGGGTCCGCGCGGCGGGAGCCAAGCGCGTAAAGCTGACGGCACCGGCGGACATCGTGATCGAAAAAACGCAGCTCCCGAAGCGGAACACGCGCACCGTGACCTACGGAGGGCTTGAGGATGATTAAAAGTCTGCGTCAAGCCCGCATTACAGACGGCCTTCCGAGGGTGTTGGCGAGACAGGAATGGGTGATCGCCCTGTCCGAGGCCCTGGGGCTGGCCCTGGGGAAGACGCTGGACTACACCGACGAGAGCCAAATCTACACACGGCTGGACACCGCGCCGGAGGCGGTGCTGGATGTACTGGCCGTGGACTGGAAGATCGACTGGTACGACACCGAACTGACGGTGGAGCAGAAGCGCCGCATCGTGAAGACGGCGCTGACGGTCCGGCGGCTGATGGGCACAGCGGCGGCGGTGAAGCTGCAGGTGCACGCCATCTACCCGGAGGCCACCGTGACGGAGTGGTTCCAGTACGATGGGAGGCCGGGCTGCTTCCGGGTGAGCCTGCCGCTGCCGAAGGAAGGCATCACGGCGGCGGAATACCGGCGGCTCAAGACCGGCATCCTGACAACGAAGAACGAGCGCAGCCACCTGGACGTGATCGACATTCAGCATGAGTGCGAGGCCGTGGTGATCACGGGAGGGTGCTGCTCCATGAGCCAGATCATCGAGGTATGGCCAGAGCTTGTGAGCGAGCTGGAAGTGACAAGCGAGCGCTTGACTGGCGGCGCGGCCAGCATGAGCCAAACGGCGGAGGTCTGGCCGGAGCTGACGGAGGCGCTGGAAATCCTGACATACCGGCACACCGGCGGAGCCGCGAGCACCGCGCAGGCCGTGGAGGTATGGCCGGAGCTGGCGGCGGTGGTGGAGATCACCGTGACGCGGGAGACCGGCGGCGCGGCGCACACGGACCAGGCACTTGAAGTCTGGCCGGAGCTGACCGAGCAAATCGAAGCAACGACAGAACTGGACCGGAGCGGCGGGACCGCTGCGAGCCAGGTCGTTGAAATATACCCGGAAGGGGGAGGATGAAATGGACACTGAAAACGTAGTTGTCACCAAACAGGACCGAAAGTACAAGACCCTTGTGACCGACATCGGCAAAGAGAAAATGACCAACGCTATTCTGAACGGCAAGAAGGTCAACGTCGTCATGGCGGCGGTGGGCGACGGCGGCGGAAGCTACTACCTGCCCACGGCGGATATGACCGCGCTGGTGCATGAGGTGTGGCGCGGGGCCATCGCCAGCAAAGAGATCAACAGCAAATCCTCTAACATGGTAGACGTGAAGTTCGTGCTGCCGGGGACCGTGGGAGGCTTCACCGCGCGCGAAGCCTCCCTAATCGACGACGAGGGCGACATGATCGCCGTGTGCAACCTGCCGGACACGGAGAAGGCAGCCATCGAGGACGGCATCGCCGCTGCGCTGACCATTCTCATGCACATCGTTATGACCAACAGCGACGCACTGACCTTTACGCTGGACCCGACCACCGACACGGCGAGCGCCGTGTGCGTGGCCTTTACCATCCCGCATGAGGCATGGCAGAGCGCGGGCGGCGCGGAGGCCGACGAGGGCGGCGGCACCTACCCGTGCCGGGCTGATGTGGTGTGCGACGAGGCGACCGCCATGCACACGCCCATCGCAACGCTGGACAAGGCGTGCCTGGCGGCGGCCAAGGCGTGCGAGCTGTGCCCCACGGTGGAGACCGCGAGCGGCGTGCTGCGCTTTTGGGCGATGAAGGTGCCGGACGGCGAGCTGACCGGAAGCGTGTTGCTGGTCGGCCAGGGCGGCGGAGGCAAGAGCGGCGACGGGAGCTACACCCTGCCGACGGCAACCCCCTTCCGCCTGGGCGGCGTGAAGGTGGGCGACGGCCTGACCGTGGACAACGAGGGCAAGCTGTCGGTCGATGCGGCCAACACTGAGGAGACAACCGGCGCGCTGAACGAAGTGTTCGGCGCAGAGGACGGCAAATAAGCCGCCCCACAATCCCATAGCACCGTCGCTTGAAGCGGCGGTATTTTTATCGACAATTCCGGGGCATCCCCGAAATTGAATATTTTTTAAGGAGGACAAAAATATGTCCAAATTCGTAAATCTCGAACAGATCAAGGTGCTTGCCAACAAGGTCAAGTCCGAAGACGCCGCCCTGGGTACTAAGCTGGAAACGGTCACCAACAAGGTCGATAACCTGGTCGCCGCCGGCGGCGAGGCCAACATCCTCGAAGGCGTCAAGGTCAACGGCGCTGCCCTGGCTATCTCCGACAAGATGGTTGACATCCTGATCGCCTCCGGCGAGGAGAACGGCACCATCTCCGTCAACGGCGCTGCTGTTGCCATCAAGGGCCTGGCCGCTCTGGCCTACAAGTCCGAGATCACCGAGGACGAGCTGGGCGAGGCCCTGAAAGCCTCTATCGCCGCTAAGGCCACCAAGGCCGATCTGGACGCCCTGACCGTCCGCGTGGGCGACATCGAGAAGGCCGGTTATCAGACCGCCGAGCAGGTCCAGGCCGCTATCGCTGCCTCCGGCCACGCTCATTTCGAGGTCGCTGAGACCGACCCCACCGCTGAGGGCTTCGAGGCTCAGGCCAACGTCATGTACCTGTACATGAACAGCAAGACCAAGCACTATGACATCTACGCCAAGGTCGGCGAGAGCGTCGTCCTGCTGGATGATACCACCGTCGATCTGAGCGAGTATGCCAAGACCGCCGACGTGACCTCCGCCATCAGCACCGCCATCGCCGCGCTGAACATCGACCAGTACGCCACCGACGAGGACCTGACCGCCGCCGTTGCGCGTGTGACCGCCCTTGAGACCGCTGTTGCCAACGTCTACACCAAGAAGGAAGTGGACGACAAGCTGGCGGCCAAGATGGATAAGGCCGACATGGACGCCTACGCCACCGACGAGGAGGCCCAGCAGGCCGCCGCCACCGCCGTTGCCGGTGCTCAGGCCAGCGACACCGAGTTCAACGCCGCCATGAATGAGGTCTGGACCCCCACCGAGGGCTAAGGCACCTCCTCGCATCAGAAACAAATACCAGGGCCGGGGCAAAATGC
>OHAF01001784.1_pt1 | contig 18441 bp, 18 predicted proteins | sample 1577041 | NCBI WGS metagenome assembly OHAF01 (sample SAMEA3541495, study PRJEB24748) | human gut metagenome | biome: human gut; feature: human-associated habitat; material: faeces | place: China | collected 2012
ACTACACCGAGGCCTCCTGGACGGCGCTCGAGAACGCCCTGGCGAGCGCCCGCGCCATCTTGAGCGACGAGAACGCCACGCAGGACGAGGTCGACCAGGCGCTCAGGGCGCTCGAGAGCGCCCGCGGCGCGCTCGAGAAGACCCCGGTGGCCCCGGTCGAGAATCCGACTAAGAAGCAGCTCAAGGCCCTGGTCAAGCAGGCGAAGGAGACTGACACCAGGGGCAAGACGGCCGAGTCTGTCAAGGCCCTGACGGATGCCATTACCTACGCCGAGGACGTCTTGGGTGATGAGAATGCTTCCGACACCCAGCTCCAGGCGGCCTATGACCAGCTCAAGCTGGCTATTGAGAGCCTCAAGGATGCCGATTCCGGCAATCAGGGCGGCTCGGGCAACCAGGGTTCCGGCAATGGCTCGAACGGCGGCAACCAGGCGGGCAAGCCCGCAGGCGACAAGGCCCAGGGCAGCAAGAAGAACGGTTCGGCGATTCCCAATACCGGAGACCAGACGGCGGCGACCGTCGCGACCGTCGGTGGTCTTGGCGCCATCATCGCCGCGATCGGCGCTCTCTTCCATCGTCGCAGCAAGGCTAAGTAGCCCCAGCAACAGCTAAGCAAGCGTGCCCGCCGTCCCACCCAAGGACGGTGGGCACGCTTTTTGAATGTGGGCGGAAAGCTCCGACCCTTCGGCCTTAATCTCGCAAAGCGTTCCGTCTCCCGCCGAACACATCAGCATCGGCAGCTATACTACTCTCAGTAGTTAAGGGTCGCGGATTCGCCGCGTCACCGCTCTCAACAGGAGGTCTTTGTTTATGGCAGATCAGAAGCCGGTTGTCGGGATCATCATGGGCTCCAAGTCCGATCTGGGCGTTATGGAAGGTTGCACCGCCGAGCTCGAGGCGCTAGGCGTGCCCTATGAGCTCGTGATTGCAAGCGCGCACCGTACGCCGGCGAAGGTCCATGAGTGGGCCTCGACTGCTGCTGACCGCGGCATCAAGGTGATTATCGCTGCTGCCGGCAAGGCTGCTCACCTGGGCGGTGTCGTGGCGGCCTTTACGCCGCTGCCGGTCATCGGCGTGCCTATGAAGACGAGCGATCTGGGTGGTATGGACTCGCTGCTGTCGATGGTGCAGATGCCCTCGGGCGTGCCCGTTGCCTGTGTGGCCATTAACGGTGCCAAGAACGCTGCCATCTACGCCACGCAGATTCTGGGCGCCTGCGACCCCGAGTACCGCAAGGTTATCGAAAAGATGAAGCAGGAGATGGCTGACGCCTAAGCGTTCCGCCGTTTCACCGCAGTATAAGGAGAGCCATGTCCGATTATCAGGGAAAACGATTCAAGGCTTCTCAGATTCCCGATCCGTCGAAGCCGGGTGCTGCCCGTGCGGCACAGCAGGGTCGGACATCCTCTCCTCAGCAGCCGCGCGCGCCGCGCCCCGTGACACCGGCGACGCATCGTCGAGAGGACGCGCCGGCCGCATATCGTCCTTCGTCTTATAGCTCCGCTAAGAAGCCGCCCCGGTCTTCATCGCATGCCGCGCCGTCGGATTGCACCGAGCTGCCGCGTAAGAAGCGCCGCTCCATCATTCCTATCCTGCTCATCATCATCGGTATCGGCCTGATTGTCGCCGCCGCCGCTATCTTTATTAATGCCCAGATTGGCTATAAGCAGGCGAGCGATTCGTATCAGAAAATCGAGAAGCAATATGTAAGCGATAAGGACGCCAGCGGCGTGCCGATTATCAACTTTGATGCGCTTGCTCAGACGAATCCCGAGATTGTGGGTTGGATTTACGTGCCGGGAACCAACATCAACTATCCCGTGGTGCAGACCAACAACAACTCCAAATACCTCAACACGTTGTTTGATGGCACGTCCAACGCGTCCGGCGCCATTTTCCTGGATAGCGATGACACCGCGCCGGGAATGGTCGACCAGCAGACCACGATCTACGGCCACCATATGAACGATGGGTCGATGTTCAACGTGATTTCGGACACCACTGATCAGGCGACGTTCGATAGCATCGAGTTTGTGTATTACATCACACGGGATGCTACGTATAAGCTGCGACCACTGGCGACCAAAGTTGTCGAGGACACGTATGCCAAGGCGCGCACGCCCAATTTTGAGGGCGATGACGGGCTCAAGAACTACCTGTCCGAGATGCTCGACGGTGCCTCTGCCGTGGCGAGTGATGCCACCGATCGTGCCGCTTCGGCAACCAAGGTTGTAACGCTTGTGACCTGCCGTTCACTGTCGCTGAGCAACACGCGCGCTGTCATGGTGCTCACGCCCGTTGATGAATAAATTGCCCGAGAGTAGCTAATTTGGGACGGTAAGGGAGAAACGATGCTTGAGAGTGGCAAATTGATGCCTTCGATTGATGCTTGGCTGCGCGAGGCCAAGGCCGATGCTTCGGCGGCAGGCTGCGGGATGTATCTGACGCATAACGGTGTGGTGCGTGCGACGCCCAAGGCCGAGGTGCGCGGAGTCGAGACCGATGGCGTGGCACCAGGCCACAGGGTGGGCGGCATGGTCTTTGACTACGACGCCGAAAAGGTACGGTCTGCTATCGGGGCCACGCGCGCGATGCCGGGTATCGGCTATGTGCGCGTGTGGCTGGCAAGCGGCGAGCTTTCCGTAGGTGACGACATCATGCTCGTGCTTATCGGCGGGGACATTCGCCCACACGTGGTCGATGCACTGCAGGCGCTCGTTGGCACCATCAAGAACGAATGCGTGAGTGAGGTCGAGCGCGAGGCATAGAGGATTGCGTCGATAGAAGGATCGTTTATAAAAATGCCCACCGGTACGTGTGATACCGGCGGGCATTTTGCGTTTTGGGCGCGGTGAGCGCTATACGCGTGTCGCATCCTTGGGGCTCATGGTCATGCTCTGGAAGCGGTTTTCCATGTACTCGTTATCGAAGTGCTCTCCGTAGAACTGTGCGACGGGAATGTCCGGCTCCGTGCCGTTAACGCGCTGGTACCAGTAGTCGAGCGACTGCAGCGTCATGACGCCGTCGACCAGCATGATAACGGTAAAGATGACGGTGGCCGAGTAGCGGCTCTTCCAGGGGATCTTGTTGATAAGCTTAAGCAGCCTCGGCAGCAGCAGCTTGATCCAGATGAGGCCGCCCAGGCCCCACAGGCAGGCGAAGCCCGTGCAGGTGCGGCCGCCCGTGAGGACCACGAGCGGATCGGGCAAACCGAACAGCGTTATGTGCGAGTAGCTCCACGAGACCACGCCAAACGCGGTCTGCATAAACCAGCCCACGAACACCTCAAAGCTGGCGCCGAGCAGGGCGCTCACCAGGAAAATGATGATGGGGTTCTTTTTGTAGAAGCGGTTAAGCACCATGGTCATGAGCACGGCGCCAAATCCGTAGATGGGGCTGAAGGGGCCAAACAGCATGCCGGCGCGGTTCTGATAGACGCCCGGGTCGTCGACCGTCATGTGCCAGATGTCCTCGGCGATCAGGCCGAGTATGCAGCAGACAAAGAACACCCAGAACAGGTTGAAGTAGTTGAGCTTGATGTAGCCCTCGCCGGTTTCATCGCGGCCGAGCATGCCCTCGGCGGCGGCGTCGCGGTCGAGCATCTCCTGCAGGCGGCGCTGCAGTTCGCGCTCCTGACGCAGCGTGGGGTCGACGGTTGCCGAAAGTGCAACAAGGATGCCGAGCTGGATGGCAGGGCGAAGCAAGAAGGGCCCGATGCCCTGGAGCATCACGTCAACCAAAAGCTCGACGACGGTAAACGCGATAAGGATATAGGACAGGCGAGCGGCGTTGCGGCGCTGGTTTTTGATAAGGTCCAGGCCAAAGATGATCAGGATGACGGCGCTTGCCGCAGAGAGCATGATGCCGGCGACGATAAGGCCGACCGCGACGAGCGTGTTGTCACCGAGCTTGGCGGCGGCGTTGCCGTTGATGAGCGCGGTGATGACCTGCCACATAAAGGCGCCGACCGAAGGGAGCGTGCCCACGCCGGACAGGATGCACAGGACGGCGTACACCTTAATGATGAGGGGGATCTTCTTGACCTCCGTGGCGCTGGGGACGCTGGGGTCGAGTTCGTTTCGATCCATACATAACCTTTCTCGTTTTGCTGTAGGTACAAGGATACGCCGCCGACCTGCCAAAAGACAGGACGAACGTCCCAATTGCAACAATGCAAGCCCCAACGGCGGGCGAGACGCGTCGTAACGGAAGTATGCGGGATCGTCGGCCCCGAGGCGGTTGCCCAATAAAATGTTTGGCAACAAAACTGATTATTAGCTCGGTGGGCTTTTAAAAAGCGCTGTTCATGCGCGGGAGTGCTTGTCTTGCCGTGCGTATAATAGGGCAGGTAACGCCAAAAATACGAGGCTCTGAGGGGATACCATGTCTCAAGAAACCATCCGCGCGGCCGAGCGTGCCGCGGGACAGGTGAACACCATGTCGACGTATGATCCGGACTCCGACCAGCTGCATGAGGAGTGTGGCATTTTTGGTGTGTGGGCACCCGATCGCGATGTGGCTCGACTGACGTACTTTGGCCTGCGTGCACTGCAGCACCGTGGCCAGGAATCGGCGGGAATCGCCGTGGGTGACGGCGGCACGGTTATGGTCCGCAAAGACCTGGGGCTGCTCGATCGCGTGTTCTCCAACGCCGACCTGTCGACGCTCTCCGGCCAGCTGGCCGTGGGCCACGTGCGCTATGGCACCGCCGGTGCCAAGAGCTGGGAAGCCTCTCAGCCGCATCTTTCTACCATCAACAGCGTCATTATCGCGCTTGCTCACAACGGCACCCTCGTCAACACCGACGAGTTGCGCCGTCAGCTGATCGAGCTGGGCGTGCCATTCCTCTCCAATTCGGATTCCGAGGTTGCGACCAAACTCATCGGCTACTTTACCCAGCGTACGGGCCATCTGCGCGAGGGCATTCGCAAGACCATGGAGCTCGTGCGCGGCGGCTACGCCATGACGCTCATCAACGAGCAGGCGCTCTACGCATTTCGCGATCCACACGGCATTCGCCCGCTCGTGCTGGGCAAGCTGGTGGACGAGGGTCTGGACCAGGCCGATGCCGCAGCCGTTTCGCAGCTGCCGTCGCAGGACGGCGCCGCGACGGTCGACTCCGCCGTCCGTGTCACGCGCGCCGGCGGCTGGGTCGTTGCTTCCGAGACCTGCGCACTCGACATCGTGGGTGCCGAGTACGTCCGTGACGTCCGTCCCGGCGAGATCTTGCGCATCAGCGCCGAGGGCCTGGTATCCGAGCAGGGCGTGCCTGCAGCCGAAGAGCCCGCCAACTGCATCTTTGAGCAGGTCTACTTTGCCCGCCCCGACTCCATCATGAACGGCAAGAGCGTCTATGCCTGCCGTTACGACATGGGTCGTCAGCTGGCACATGAGGAGCCTGTCGAGGCCGACCTGGTCATCGGCGTGCCCGACTCCGGCCTGCCGCCTGCGGAGGGGTATTCGCACGAGAGCGGTATTCCCTTTGGCGAGGGCCTTATCAAGAACCGCTACGTGGGCCGTACGTTTATCGAGCCTACGCAGGAGTTGCGCGCCATGGGCGTGCGTATGAAACTCAACCCGCTGCGCGACAACATCGAGGGCAAGCGCCTGGTCGTCATCGACGACTCCATCGTGCGCGGCACCACCATGGTGCAGCTCGTCAAGATGCTGCGCAACGCCGGCGCCAAGGAGATTCATATCCGCATCAACTCGCCCGAGGTCATCTGGCCGTGCTTCTACGGTATCGATACCGACGTGCAGTCGCAGCTTATCAGCGCCAACAAGACGGTCGACGAGATTTGCGAGTATATCGGCGCCGATTCGCTGGCCTTCCTTTCGGTCGAGGGCCTGCTTAAGGTCATGCCCAAGGGCGGTTACTGCGATGCGTGCTTTACCGGCCGCTACCCCGTGGCGATTCCCGAGAGCTTTGGCCGCGACAAGTTTATGGAGGGCTTTAAGCCCCGCAACCTGGACAAGCCGCTGCACTTTGACGACGACGCCGTGATCGAGAAATACGACGACCGCAGCTGGGAAGAGGAGCACGGCGAGGCATAAAACCTGCCATATGGGGACAGGTTTATTTTGGTAGGTTTTACCTGCTGTTTTGTTGATATGACGGCGCGTGCTGTTATGGCATGCACCGAATCGAGGACAACTATGAGCACCGTTTGGCGCCCGCGCGGCGCCACGGTAGTGGGAGAGGAAGGCTCAGATGAGCGACAGCAAGCATGTGACGTATGAGGATGCCGGCGTCGATACCGCTGAGGGCGGCCGCGCCGTCGACGCGATTAAGCAGATGGTCAAGGACACCAATCGCCCCGAGGTTATCGGCGGCATCGGCGGCTTCGGTGGCCTGTTCTCGGCTGCCGCGCTTAAGGATATGGAAGACCCGATCCTGATTAGCGGTACCGACGGCGTGGGCACCAAGCTCGTGCTCGCCCAGATCATGGACCGTCACGAGACGGTTGGCCAGGACCTGGTCGCTATGTGCGTCAACGATATTCTGGCTTCGGGCGCCGAGCCGCTGTTCTTCCTGGACTACGTTGCCATCGGTCACATCGAGGCCGAGCACATGGCAAAGATCATCAAGGGTGTGGCCGACGGCTGCAAGCTCGCGGGCTGCGCGCTCGTGGGCGGTGAGATGGCCGAGCACCCGGGCGTCATGGCCCCCGCTGATTACGACCTCGCCGGCTTTACCGTGGGCGTCGTCGACCGTCCCAAGATGCTCGATCCCGCAAACGTCCGCCCGGGCGATGTGATCCTGGGCCTGCCTTCCACCGGCGTGCACTCCAACGGCTACTCGCTCGTGCGCAAGGTCATTGGCGTCGACGGCATCAAGCCGGGCACGCCCGAGGCCGCCGCTAAGGCCGAGGAGCTGAGCCGTCCGCTCGAGGAGCTCGGCGGTGCATCGCTGGCAGACGCTCTGTTGGCCCCCACGCGCATCTACGTCAAGCCGGTTCTTGAGCTGCTCCGCGGCGGCGCTCCGGTGCACGCCATCGCCCACATCACTGGCGGCGGTATTACCGAGAACCTCAACCGCGCACTCGCCGACGACGTCGACGCCGTGGTCACCCGCAACGGCGCCGAGATGGGTTGGGACGTTCCGCCCGTCATCACCTACGTGTCGCGCCAGGCCGAGCTTGCGCCTAACGAGGCATGCAAGACCTTCAACATGGGCGTTGGCCTGTGCCTGATCGTCGCCCCCGAGGACGAGGCTGCCGTGACCGAGGCCCTGGTCGCGCTGGGCGAGAAACCGTTCCGCGTGGGCGAGTGCGTCGAGGGTTCCGGTAAGGTCGTGTACTCCGATGAGCGCTAACGAGCAGATGGCTGCTGCCGAGGGCCTGGGCTTTGTGCCCTACACCCGTCCGACCGGCACCGATACGGCCGAGCCGCTTAAGATTGGCGTGCTTATCAGCGGCTCGGGTACCAACCTGCAGGCGCTGATCGACCTAATCGCCGCCGGCAAGCTCAACGCCTCGATTGAGCTCGTGGTGTCGAGCCGTCCTTCGGCCAAGGGCCTACAGCGCGCCGAGCGTGCGGGCATCCAGACGCTCACGCTGTCCAAGGATGTCTATGCCGACCCCATCGCGGCTGACGAGATCATCGCGCATGAGCTGCTCGAACGTGGCTGCGAGTACGTGGTGATGGCCGGCTATATGCGCATGGTGCACACGCCGCTGCTGGCGGCGTTCCCCAATCGCGTGGTCAACCTGCATCCGGCGCTGCTGCCGAGCTTTACCGGTGCCCATGCGATTGACGATGCGTTTGCGCGTGGCGTCAAGGTGACCGGCGTGACCGTGCACTTTGCCAACGAGATTTACGACAACGGCCCCATCATCGCCCAGCGTGCGCTGGCTGTCGAGGAAGGCTGGGACGTCGACACGCTCGAGGAGCATATCCACGCGATTGAGCACGTGCTGTATCCCGAGGTCGTGCAAATGCTCGCCGACGGCCGCGTCCACGTGCTGGAGAGCGGCAAGGTCGCAATTGATGCGCCCCGCGGCTAGCGGCGCACAGTACAATTTAGTTGAGTGGTCAAGGTGGTCATTGGTGCCAAGGCGCGCGTGGCCACCTTTTGTTTTGGGTAGTCATCGGGGACGTTCTTGAATGACTAGGTGAGAGAGGTGAGCGCATGGCGGATAACGAAGCGCTGTTTACGCCTGAGTTGGTGTTTTTTGATTGGGAGTGTGCGACGCCGGATGAGGTGTTCGCGCGGCTTGAGGGCGAGCTTGCCCCGCGCGGCTACATTGCCGACGGTTGGCTCGATGCCGTTCGCACGCGCGAGGATGCCTATCCCACGGGTCTTGCCATGCCGGCGGCAAACATTGCCATTCCGCATACCGATCCGGGGTTTGTGGCCAAGCCCTATATCGCGGTGGTGAAGCCCGCCGCGCCCGTGACATTTAACGCTATGGCTGGCATGGGCGCTCCGGTGCCGGCGCAGATCGTCATCAATTTGGGTATCGCCGAGCCGGGCGGCCAGGTCGAGGCCCTGCAGGCGCTCATGAACATCTTTATGGACGCCGATGCCGCAGCCGACGTGCTCGGCCAGACCACGTCCCAGGGCATGGTCGACGCCATCCGCCGTCACTTCTAAGGCGGGGCTAAGCCGGCACCTAGGGACGTTCCTTATGTGCCGGCACTTGGGGACTGTCCCTAACTGCCGGCAGAAAAGGAACGTCCCTAACTGCTGGCTGCCAGAGCTGTCCCCTTTGCACCAAAATGGTGCAGATTAACCTGTCCCCAATGCACCAAGCGTGCCGCGGGGGCTGCGTTGTGACACAATGGCGTTTGTTCGATTCGTTATGCGAAAGGCCAACTATGGCAAATAAGAAAAAGAACCCCGCACCCGAGCCGACGCCCGAGCAGCAGGCTCGCGCCGCCTCCAGCTCTCGCAAGAAGCAGCGCAAGACCCGCGTGTCCAAGACCGTCAAGATCGTTCTGGTGGTCATCGGCGTGCTGGCAATGCTGCTTTCCGTCTCGGCCATGGCGTGCTCCGGCCTGATGTCGCAGGCCGAGGACACCTCGGGCTACAAGCTGACCGGCGGTGTTGCTGCAACTATCAACGGCACCAACCTCACCGAGGACACCGTGACCAAGCAGATCATGAGCATGCGCACGTCCTACGGCTACACCAAGGATAAGGATTGGGCGCAGTATCTGGTTGACAACGACCTCACGCCCAAGAAGTACCGCAAGCAACTCATCGACTCCTACACGCAGCAGATTCTGCTTCAACGGGCACAGAAGGAGAACGGCGTGACGGTGTCGGACGAGGAGGTCGAGAAGGCTTGGAAGGACGCGTGCAAGAGCGCGGGCGGCGCCAAGGCCTTTAAGAAGACCCTCAAGACCTACGGCTATACCGAGGACACCTACAAGGACTCACTCAAGGAGAGTCTGGCGCAGCAGAAACTCAAGGATGCCGTCGCGCCCACGAGCAAGCCCAAGGACAGCGAGATTGTCGATTACATCAACGAAAACCTGTCCAGCTACAACGACGCCCGCCGCTCGTCGAACATCCTGATCAAGGTTGATTCTGACGCTTCCGACGAGGACAAGGCTGCCGCCAAGGCCAAGGCGCAGGAGTGCCTGGACAAGATCAACTCCGGTGAGCTGAGCTTTGAGGACGCCGTTGAGCAGTACTCCGAGGACACCGGTTCCAAGGAGAAGAAGGGCGATGTGGGCTGGGATAAGCTCACCACTTTCGTCGACAGCTACCAGACGGCGCTCGAGGGACTCAACAAGGGCGACGTGAGCGAAGTCGTCGAGTCGACCTATGGCTACCACATCATCAAGTGCACCGACTACTTCCATGTCGATAATCAGGTTGATGACATCAACCAGGTGCCCAAGGACATCAAAAAGTACGTCTCCAACGTGGTGAAGACGCAAGCGGCCAGCACCGCGTACAGCGAGTGGCTGGAGCAGTACAAGAAGGATGCCGACATCACCGTCAACCCCATGCCCAAGGACGTACCCTATAACGTGAGTCTGAAGGGCGTCACCAAGAGTTCGACCGACGATTCGTCGAAGACTGAGTAACCATGGGGCGGTGCTCGCGTGAGTGCCGCCCACGCTATTAGAGAGGATTTGCAGATGACCAACGAAGAGCTACAGAAAGAAATGATCGCGGCCATGAAGGCCAAGGACAAGGTTCGCCTGTCCATCATTCGCCAGGTCAAGGCCGAGGTGAAGAATATCGAGGTTAACGAGCGCCGCGATGTGACCGAGGAAGACGTCAACAACATGATCAAGCGTCTGATCAAGCAGACGAGCGAGACGCTGGAGATGTCCATCAAGGCCGGCACCGACCAGGAGCGTACCGACAACCTGACCGAGCAGGTCAAGATTCTGGAGAGCCTGCTGCCCGCGCAGGTTTCGGGCGAGGAGCTCGAGGCCCTGATCGAGCAGGTCATCGCCGAGCTGGGCGCTACTTCCAAGAAGCAGATGGGCCAGGTCATGGGAGCACTCGGCAAGGCCACCGGCGGCAACTTCGATAAGCCTGCCGCGGCAAAGATCGTCGGAGCAAAGCTGGCTTAAGGGCCGAGCGGTACATAGTTGATGTTAAGGGGACGTGACCATTGCGGTCGCGCCCCTTTTTGCTGGGCTGGGCAATCATTGGGGACGGGCTTAAATGAGTGCCCAATGAGCGGGTACTCATTTAAGCACGTCCCCAATGAGTGGGTGGAAGGTTGCGGGTTCTTTACGGGAATGTAGTGTGGGCTGCGGAAACGCGGTTCTTTCCGTACAATAGTTCAACTCGTGTAAACGCAGGGAAGGGACATTCATGGCAGACATGATCGAGATCAAGCATCTCAACAAGTACTTTGGCGACCTGCATGTGCTCAAAGATATCAATCTCACCGTCAAGCGCGGCGAGAAGCTCGTAATGATCGGGCCTTCCGGCTCGGGTAAGTCGACGCTCATCCGTTGCGTCGATTATCTGGAGGAGCCCACGTCGGGCGAGGTCGTCATCGACGGTACGCCGCTCACCAAAAAGAATCACCTGGAGATGGCTCGCAAGTATAGTTCCATGGTGTTTCAGCAGTTCAACCTGTATCCCAACATGACGGTGCTCGGCAACCTGACGCTCGCGCCCATCAAGCTGCAAAAGAAGAGCAAGGAGGAGGCGACCGAGATCGCCATCGCCGCTCTCAAGCGCGTTGGCATGGCGCATAAGGCCGGCGAGTATCCGCAGAATCTCTCGGGCGGTCAGCAGCAGCGCATCGCCATCGCCCGTGCCCTGTGCACCAAGCAGCCCATCATCCTGTTTGACGAGCCGACCTCGGCGCTCGACCCCGAGATGGTCCAGGAGGTTCTGGACGTTATGATTGAGCTCGCGCAGGAGGACATCACCATGATCTGCGTGACGCACGAGATGGGCTTTGCGCGCCAGGTGGCCGACCGCGTCATCTTTATGGAGGACGGCCGCATCCTGGAGGAGGGCACGCCCGAGCACTTCTTCGATAACCCCGAGAACCCGCGCTGCCGCGAGTTCCTGTCCAAGATTCTGCACTAGGCGCGGTGATGGACATGACGGATATGACGAGGGCGGCCGTGTCGCGCCGTCACTTTTTGCAGCTGGCGGGCGCCGGCATGCTCGCGCTGACGGGGACCGCGCTCACCGGTTGCGGCAACTCCACCAGCGGCGAGGGTTCCGACAAGGGATCCAAGCTTGCGGCCATCAAGTCGCGCGGCCATCTGAATGCCGGCGTCAAGAAAGATGTTCCCGGCTACGGCTATTACGACACCGCCAAAGGCCGCTTTGAGGGCATGGAAGTCGATTTGTGCTACCAGATCGCCGCCGCTGTCTTTGGCGTGAGCTACAAGGAAGCCCGTGCCCAGGAGCTTGTCGAGTTTACCGACGTAACGCCCAAGACACGCGGCCCGCTGATCGATAACGGCCAACTCGACGTGGTCGCAGCGACCTACACCATCACCGACGAGCGCAAGAAGAGCTGGGATTTCTCGACGCCGTACCGCACCGACTACGTGGGACTCATGGTCAAGAAGCGTTCGGGCTTTACCTCGATTGAGGACCTGGACGGCAAGGTCATCGGCGTGAGCCAGGGTGCCACCACGCAGGGCCTGATCGAGCAGATGATCAAGGACAACGGCTTTAGCTGCAAGCCCGAGTTTAGGGCCTTTAGCGGCTACCCCATCATCAAGAGCTCGCTCGACGCCGGCAATATCGACGTCTTTGCCATGGACCGCTCCACGCTGGCCGGTTACATGAACGAGACCGTTGAGCTGTTGCAGCCCGAGGTCAAGTTTGGCGAGCAGGGCTACGGCGTGGCGACCAAGAAGGGCTGCGACCTTTCGGCCGTGGTCGATCAGGTGATTTGCGATCGTCTGGCCGACGGCTGGCTCGACCAAGAGGTCAAGACCTGGGGTCTTGTATAGGCGCATCGTCCAAGGAAGGAATCAAATGCTCGAAGGATTATTTGACGCCGACCGTTGGTCGACGACATTTCAAAACATGGGGCCCTTCTGGGAGGGCTTTGGCGTGACGCTACAGGTGGTCGTTGCCGGTCTGCTGCTGTCGCTGGTGCTGGGCACGCTGCTGGGTGTGTTCTCTACCACCCGTTCGCGCGTGCTGCGTGCAATCAGCCGCGTGTACGTGGAGTTTTACCAGAACACCCCGTTGCCCGTGCAGGTGCTCTTTATGTACATGGCTGGTCCGCAGTTTTTGCAGGCCATAACCGGTGCCGACCAGCCGGTGCGCATCGCGCCGTTCGTGCTGGGCTTCTTGGGCGTGGGCCTGTATCACGCGGCCTACATCTCGGAGGTCATCCGCACCGGTATCGAGGCGGTTCCGCGCGGTCAGATGGAGGCGGCGCAGAGCCAGGGCTTCACCCGTGCGCAGGCGTACTGGTACATCGTGCTGCCCCAGACATTCAAGATCATTCTGCCGCCGCTGTGCAACCAGGCACTCAACCTAGTCAAGAACACGTCGGTGCTGGCGCTTGTGGCCGGCGGCGACCTTATGTACCGTTCCGACAACTTTGTGAGTCTGTACGGTTACCTGCAGGGATACATCGTCTGCTGCCTTATGTACTTCATCATCTGCTTTCCGCTCGCCATGCTGGTGCAGTGGCTCGAGCGCCGCTCCAAGGAGCGTCCGCGCGGCGTGAGCCTCGCCGAGCTGGGGCTCGACAACGTAGAGGAGGCCTAGCGCATGGAAATCTTCAACGCGACCAACCTGCTCTACATTTGGGGCGGCTTTGTTAAGACGATCGAGATCTCGACGCTGTCGATCTTTTTCTCGCTCATCTTTGGCACGGTGCTGGCGCTCGTTAAAAGCTATGCGCCCTGCCCGTTCCGTATTTTGGTGAGCGCCTATATCGAGCTCTTCCGTTGCACGCCGAACCTGCTGTGGATCCTGTTTATCTACTTTACAGTGCAGGGCTTGGACATTGTGATTTCGACCATCGCCTTTACGCTGTTTACCAGCGCTGTTATGGCCGAGATTGTGCGCGGCGGCCTCAACTCGATTCCGCGCGGCCAGTTTGAGGCGGCGCAGAGCCAGGGCTTCGGCTTCTTTGCCACCATGCGCTACATCATTCTGCCGCAGACGTTTAAGACGATCATTCCGGCGCTGTTTAGCCAGTGCACGACCGTCATTAAGGACAGTTCGTATCTTTCGGGCATTAATGTGGCCGAGCTCATGTACACGGCAAACGTCGTGATGGCCCACGCAATCGACCTGTCGCAGGTGCTTATGCTCTACGGCCTGGTGTTTGCGATGTACTTTGTGCTCAACTTTGGTATCTCGCTGCTGGTCCGAGCTTACCAACGCCGCATCGTAGCCGCATAGCCTGGCTTTCCCTGGCACCCAACCTTGGCCTTCAAACCGTCGCTCGCGTACCAAAGTACGCGTCGCTCCTCTTTCAGGCCAATCTTGGGCACCAGGAAAACCCAGGTACGGTATCGTGGGAATAAGAGATAAACAGCCCTTTTCTCATTTGTTAGAAAGGAATCGCGATGAGCGATCTGGAGAACAAGAAGAGTCCTGTGGTCATTACCATCGCGCGCGACTTTGGTGCCGAGGGCCACGAGATTGGACGCATCCTCGCCAACGAGTTGGGGATTCCGCTGTACGATAACGAGCTGCTGGTGCGTGCGTCGCTGCGCGCGGGCGAGTCGCTCGATAAGATGGCCGCCTATGACGAGCGCCTGGCTGTGGAGAACATGGCGTTTCTGCCCGACCGCTACGACGCCCGCTCGTACTCGGACAAGTTGTTCCAAAAGATGAGCCAGGTGATTTTGGACCTGGGCGAGACCGAGAGCTGCATTATCGAGGGTCGTCTGTCCGATTACCTGCTGCGCAACAACCCCAACCACATTGCCGTGTTGGTGACAGCCCCCTTTGAGGACCGCGTCGAGATTGTGCGCAAAAAGCGCGGCCTCAACAAAAAGAAGGGTGCCAAGCTGGTCAAGCAACAGCAGAAGGCGCGCGAGGCGTTCTATAAGCGCTACAGTGCCGGAAAGTGGAAAATGACGAGTGGCAAGGACATCGTCGTCAACCGCGCCAAGCTGGGCCGCGAAGGCTGTAAAGACGTCATCGCCGCTGCCTACCGCTACAAGGTGGCTCAGCTCGAAGCTTAACCGATCAAAACCACCACAAAGGGGACAGGCACCTTTGGTGGTGGTTTTTTTTAGGCCGAGGGGAAGGCCTTGGCGGCAGTGCCTATCCTCGACTTTTGCAAAATCTCGATCTGTAACACCAAGCCAGCGAAAATGGCTCTAACTGTTACAGATTTAGATGAACCGTTCGGCCGTCAGCCCAACGTCTTGATCTGTAACACCAGGCGGCATATTTGGTCTCTAACTGTTACAGATTGAGATAAAACGACCGGGCAAGTCCCCAACCACCGCAAAGGTGCCTGTCCCCATCGTGGTGGTTGGGCGGTCGGCATAGAAAAAGTCCCCGCCGGGCGCGTGCTCGACGGGGACTTTGCCGTTTGATGGCTAGCGCTGCAGGTGATTACTCACCCAGCAGGCTCTTGGTGATGGAAGCGGCGGCCTTCTTGCCGGCGCCCATCGCCAGAATGACCGTAGCGGCACCGGTGACGATGTCGCCGCCGGCCCAGATGCGGGGATCGGTGGTCTGGCCGGTCTCCTCGTCGGCAACGATGTAGCCCCACTTGTTGAGCTCCATCTTGCCGCCGATCTTGGCAGCGAAGGGGTTGGCGTTGGTGCCGATAGCCGAGATCGCGACGTCGCAGGGGATCTCCTCGATGGCGCCCTCGATGGGCACCGGGCGACGACGGCCGGACTCGTCAGGCTCGCCGAGCTCCATCTTCTGGACCTTTACGGCGCACACGGAGCCGTCCTCGCCAGCGACAAACTCGAGCGGGGAGACGAGCGGCAGAACCTCGACGCCCTCGGCCTTGGCGTGGTGCAGCTCGGCGCGACGGCAGGGCATCTCGTCCTCGGTACGACGGTAGGCGATGATGGCGTGCTCGGCGCCCAGGCGCTTGGCGGTGCGGACGGCGTCCATAGCCACGTTGCCGCCACCAAAGACAACGACGTTCTTGCCGTGCTTGGTGGGGGTGTCGTACTCGGGGAACTTGTTGGCCTTCATCAGGTTCACGCGGGTGAGGTACTCGTTAGCGAAGAAGACGTTGGGCAGGTTCTCGCCGGGGACGTTGAGGAACTTGGGCAGGCCAGCGCCGGTTGCCACGTAGATGGCGTCGAAGCCCTGCTCGAACAGCTCCTCGGCCGTGGCCATGTTGCCCACGACGGAGTTGTACTCAAACTTGACGCCCATGTCCTCCAGGCCGTCAATCTCGCGCTTGACGACTGCCTTGGGCAGACGGAACTCGGGGATGCCGTAGACCAGCACGCCGCCGCCGGTGAAGAATGCCTCGAAGACGGTAACGTCAAAGCCGTTGCGGGCAAGCTCGCCGGCGCAGGTGATGCCGGACGGGCCGGAGCCGACGACGGCGACCTTCTTGCCGTTCTTGGGAGCCATCTTGGGCGTGGAGGCGAGCTCGGGGCGGTCACCCAGGAAGCGCTCGAGCTGGCCGATGGCCACGGGCTCGGACTTCTTGCCACGGATGCACTTACCCTCGCACTGGTTCTCCTGCGGGCAGACGCGGCCGCAGATGGCGGGAAGCATGGAGTCCTCGCGGATGGTATCGAGAGCGCCGCCGAAGTCCTTCGCGCGGATCTGCTCGATAAAGCGGGGAATGTTGATGTTGACGGGGCAGCCCTCAACACAGAACGGCTTCTTGCAGTTGAGGCAGCGCTCGGCCTCGGCCAGCGCCATCTCCTCGGTGAAGCCCTTGTCGACGGGGCGGAAGTCGCAGGCGCGCTCGGCAGCCGGCTCCTCGTTATCGGGGGTGCGGGGCGACTTCATATCGGCAACGAAACGACCGTTAACTAGTGGCATGCGCAGCTCTTTTCCTCATAGGCCTTGAGGGACTCGCCCTCTTCGGAACGGTAAGCGGCCTGGCGGGCACGAAGGTCATCCCAGTCGACCAGGGTGGCATCGAAGTCGGGGCCGTCGACGCAAGCGAACTTGGTCACGCCGCCCACCTCGACGCGGCAGCAGCCGCACATGCCGGTGCCGTCAACCATGATGGGGTTGAGCGACGCGGTGATGGGGGTGTCGTACTTCTGGGCGGTGAGGGTCGAGAACTTCATCATCGGAACGGGGCCGACGCAGAAGACCTGGCTCACGGCCTTGTCCTGCAGCAGGCGCTCCAGCGGAGCGGTGACAACGCCCTGCTCGCCGTAGGAGCCGTCGTCGGTGGTGATGTGGATGTGGTCCTCGTCGAGGAGCTCGCGGAACTGGTCCTCCATGAGCAGGAGGTCCTTGGTGCGGGCGCCCATGATGGCGTGCACCTCGTGACCGGTCTCGACCAGGTGCTTGGCGACCGGGAAGGCAATTGCCAGGCCGACGCCGCCGCCAATGACGGCGCAGGGGCCCTCGGCCATCTCGGTGGGAACGCCCAGCGGGCCCACGACGTCGCGCAGCGACTCGCCGGCCTCGTAGGTGGAAAGCATCTCGGTGGTCTTGCCGATCACCATGAAGATGAACTCGACCCAGCCCTCGTCACCGTTCCAGCCAGCCAGGGTAAACGGGACGCGCTCGCCCGTCTCGTTGGCGCGAACCATGAGGAACTGTCCAGCGTGCGCATGTTTGGCGATTGCGGGCGCCTCGATGCGGAACTTGAACACCTTCTCCGAGAACTGCGTCTTCTCCAGGATCTTATACATAGAACCCCTCTCTTGTTAGGGCCGCCGAACCGTGCCTCCACGGAAATGGACGGTAGCCCGAGTAAAACCGTACGCGCACAGGCGTTGTGCAGACATACGGTGCAAATTATACCCTCATGGACATGCTGTTTACGTGTGTCTTCGGCGGTTGGGAAAAGGGTTTATCCCGACCTACCAAAAAGGGACAGGTTTATTTTGGTCGGTTTTATCAGGCAAAACGACAAAGGGGGCCGGCCTCGCGCTTTGGTGAGGCCGGCCCCCTTTGGAGCGTTATGCATGTATGGCGGCAGCGTGTTTATTGCGATGCGGCCACCGCGGCGTTTCCGCAGATAAAAGCCGCCAAAATAAACATCCCTAAATGGTAGGTTTTAGTGCTTGCCGTTGGCGGAGGCGGCGCCGTTGACGTGGTCGCGGGCATAGATCACGCCGTGCACGATGGCCAGACCGGCGGCATCTGCGGCGCGGGCGCAGGTGTCCTGGAAGTCCTCGGCCTCGCGGGCGCGCAGCTGCTTGAGCACATAGTCTGCCACGGCCATCTTGCCGGGAGGGTTGCCGATGCCGGTGCGGATACGGCTAAAGTCGCGGCTGCCCATCTTGTCGATGATGGAGCGCAGGCCGTTGTGACCGGCATGGCCTCCGCCCACCTTGACGCGCACGTCACCGGCGGGAATGTCGAGCTCGTCGTGAATCACGAGCAGCTCCTCGGCCTTGATCTTGTACTCGCGGCAGAGCTTGGAGATGGGTCCGCCCGAGGTGTTCATGTACGACTGCGGCTTGACCAGCACGATCTGGCGCTTGCCACCCTCTTCCTCGGGATCGTTGATGTTGATGAGTGCGACCTCGGCGCCGGCCTGGTTTTTCCAGTACGTGACACCGGCCTGACGGGCCAACTCGTCGATTGCTTTGAAGCCAGCGTTGTGGCGGGTCTCGGCATACTCATCGCCAGGGTTGCCAAGTCCGGCAACCATGCGAATCTTAAGCGGCTGTGCAGCTGCCATATTTGTCCCTTCGTTACACAAATAGTTCAATCAACGACAAAGGCTACCACGCCCGCCGAAGGCGAGACTTCGTTTCAGCGAAATCCCACCAGACAAAAGCGCGGCCGCGGCAGAGCGAGCCGTCGGAACAGAAGAAACCCCCGCGCGACCTTTGCGAAGCAATGAACTGCCTCCCATTTCTTGGACACAAGAAATGGGAGGCCTTTTTATGGCTGGA
>OHAF01001799.1_pt1 | contig 18304 bp, 14 predicted proteins | sample 1577041 | NCBI WGS metagenome assembly OHAF01 (sample SAMEA3541495, study PRJEB24748) | human gut metagenome | biome: human gut; feature: human-associated habitat; material: faeces | place: China | collected 2012
CCGTGGCCGTGCCGAATGATGCCACCAACGAGGCCCGCGCGCTTCTGCTGCTGCAGGATGCCGGCCTGATCAAGCTGAAGGATCCGAAGGACATCAACGCCACACCGAAGGACATCACCTCCAATCCGAAAAACCTGAAGTTCAAGGAACTTGAGGCCGCCGTCGTGCCGACCGTCATCAAGGATGTCGACATCGCAGCCCTGAACGGCAACTACGCCATCCAGGCCGGCTTCGACCCGACCAAGGACACGCTAGCCACCGAGAAGGCCGGCGGTCTGGCCGCGAAGACCTACCAGAACATCCTCGTGGTGAAGGAAGGCAATGAGAACACCGCCAAGACCAAGGAGCTCAAGAAGGCTTTGAAGTCCGACGAGGTGCGTGACTACATCAACAAGAACTACAAGGGCGCCGTCGTTCCGGTCTTCTAAGACCCGCTTCGGCAGTAGGAGTTCAATGCCGCAGGTATACTACCCTGCGGCATTCTTGTTATGGAACACGATTAGGAACAGGACATTATGACGATTCAGATCGACCATCTGCACAAAAGCTACGGCAGTGGCGCCGAAGCGCATGAGGTGCTGCACGACATTAACCTGACCATCGATTCGGGTGAGGTCTTCGGCATTCTCGGCTCGTCCGGCGCGGGCAAATCGACATTGGTGCGTTGCATCAACCTGCTGGAACGCCCCACTTCCGGCAAGGTGCTCATCGACGGACGAGACATCACCGGCGTGAAAGGCAAGGAGCTGGCGGACGTGCGCGCCGGGATCGGCATGATCTTCCAGAATTTCAGCCTGTTTCAACAGCGCACCGTGCTGCGCAACGTGACCTTCCCGCTGGAACTCAACCATACGCCGAAAGCCAAGCGCGAGGAGCGTGCCCGCTATCTGCTTGACCTGGTCGGTCTGGCTGATCTGGCCGACCGCTACCCCAGCCAGCTGTCCGGCGGCCAGCAGCAGCGCGTGGCCATCGCAAGGGCGTTGGCCAACAATCCGTCCATCATGCTGTGCGATGAGGCCACCAGCGCGCTCGACTCCACCACGACGGCGCAGATCCTCGACCTGCTGCGTCGCATCAACCGTGAACTTAATGTGACGCTGGTCGTCATCACGCATTCGCTGTCCGTGGCACGCAACATCTGCGACCGTGTGGCCATGATAGACGGAGGCCGCATTGTGGAAATGGGCGATACGGAAGCGCTGTTCGCCGATCCGCACAGTGACATTCTGAAGACTTTGATCGCCGACGCGAAGGTGACGAACCATCGGCATACGCACGAAACGGCGGATGGCGCGAAGAATGGGGCGGCCGATGATTCCGCCCAGAAAGAGGTGAAGTGAGATGGGACAGGTGGTTTCGCAATTCATCGCCGATTATGGCGAACTGCTGGTCGAAGGCGTGCGTGACACGATCATCATGACTGCTGTGGCGACGCTGCTGGCATATGTGATCGGCCTGCCGGTCGGCGTGCTGCTCATCACGTCCGCGAAAAAGGGCATCCGTCCGAACGCACCGCTCAACACCGTGCTCGGCTGGATCGTGAACATCGTGCGTTCCGTGCCGTTCATCATTCTGCTGGTGGCCATCATCCCGCTGACCCGACTGATTGTCGGCACCTCGCTCGGCGTGCCGGGCGCCATCGTGCCGCTGGTCATCACCGCGGCTCCGTTCGTGGCGCGCGTGGTGGAACAGTCGCTCGCCGAAGTGGACGGCAGTCTGGTGGAGGCCGCGCAAAGCTTCGGTGCCAGCAACCTGCAGATCGTGTTCAAGGTGCTGCTGTTCGAAAGCCTGCCATCGCTGGTGCGCGGCGCGGCACTGACGTTCATCACCCTGTTCGGCTTCTCCGCCATGGCCGGTACCGTCGGCGCGGGCGGCCTGGGCGATATCGCCATCCGTTACGGCTACCAGCGTTACCAGTACGACGTGATGACCGTTGCCGTGATCCTGTGCGTCATTCTCGTGCAGATCGTGCAGACCATCGGCGACGTGGTGTCCGACCATATCGACCATCACGAGCGTTGAGCCAGCACATTCGCGTTCCTTATGAAAAGCGGGTCCAAACGTTTGTTGTTTGGACCCGCTTTTCGTACGCGGAAAGAGACGCTGCTCGTAGACGATTACTTGTTGAGCTCGGCCTTGACCAGACCGGCCAGCTTGCCGCCATCGATGGTTTTGCCGGCAAGCGCGGCACGAGCGGCTTTGACGACGCGACCCATGTCCTTGGGGCCGGCCGGGTTCACTTCTGCCACGGCGTCGGCGACGGCTTTGGCGTAGTCCTCGTCGCTGGCGGCCGCCGGCAGGAAGGTTTCCAGGAAATCGGCCTCGGCGGTTTCGGGAGCGGCCTTGTCCGCCAGTCCCTTGTCTTCGTACAGTTTGGCGGTCTCACGACGGGTCTTGACGCCCTTCTGGATGACCTTGAGCACTTCCTCGTCGGTCGCTTCGTGACCGTTGGCGATCTCCAAGTTCTGGATGTCCGCCAACGTCAGGTTGATCGGGTTGAGCTTGGCCTTGTCCTTGGCTTTCATCGCCGCGATCTTGGCTTTCTTCAGCGTGTCCTTCATCGACATGTTCGTTCCTCTTTTCTTGACCGTTCGAACACCGTCTTAATACTACGCGTCTACCAATCCGCCGTCCTGTATCCGTGCCGTCGGCATCCACGCCGGTCTCAAGCCCATGAGACACTTGGAGCCATGACTACAGTTATCATGCGCACCTCTGATGATAATCACATGTGGTCATTTTTGGCTCTATTCCAAGGTTTTCCGATCTTGGGAAACCTGCCAATCAGCCTCGTTTTCCGTAAGGCACCTACAGGCACCCAAGAATAATCCGGGAACATTCCACCGCCCTGCCGGCGCTCAACGTCTTCGCCGACCGGCGTGGAAAAAGACAATCCCCCTGTGGTTTCATGATGTTCCACATGTGCGATGCCCAAAAGCATTCCCGGCAGCACGCCTCCATGGCGGACAGCAGACAGAACGATACGTGGCCCGCGCAACCGTCCCAGCCGCCAATGGCATCCCAAATCCATCCTAGATCCCACAAGCCCATTGCAGACAGCCCAAATCAGCTGGCTCATGGTATAAAGCCTTCTGCGACGCCACTCCCTGATGTCAGGAACGGTCAACTGCGCAGTATGGCTTCCACCCTGTCGGCCAGTTCCCGTTCGCACACGCCCATGGCAGACAGGATCGCTTGGCTCCGCGATGGCATGGCGGACGTCACCCGTGCGACCAATGTGGAGAAGCGACGGAACAATTCCAGGTAATCGTCCTTGTCAAGCAGATAGCCAAGATCCCCGATGGCCTGGTACACGTTCTCGTTAGCGCGCCCATCGTACCGGGCGCAATAGCAACGCTCGTCATGCGCGCACAGGTTGCGGTAGAACACCAGCCTGTTGAAGATGCCATCCAACCGCTTGATGGTGATGCGCCGTGGCTTGTCGTGCGTGTCCGCGTACAAACCGGTGAAGCTTTCGGCGACTGCCAATCGGACTGCCGGGGACTGGACTTGGAAGAACCATACCGTCTGGCCGAAGGAAAGATCGTTGGCCAGCACCCACAACGGGACCTGGCCGTTGTGGTCTTCCATGCAATGGCGGATATACGCCTTGCCGCCATAGTCGCCCCTGTTGCGCGGATTGCCGTCTAATTCAAGTATCCGCTTGAAGACCTTGTCGATCAACGCCATGGCGCTCGGACGGCACCTGGAATCATAATAGTCGGGATTGAGATACGGGTTGACCTCGTCGGGGTGCAGCCAGGTGAACTCATGCGCGCATACTGCCTTGAGCGCGGCCTCCGCCCGTGTGATGGCGGAAAACAACAGTTCACGCAACTCACGGTCGAACAGGAACAGGGCGTACAGATTATCGAAACGCGCGCCCGTCCCGTACCGGTCATCACCAGCGGTCAGGCATGCCTTTCGGTCGAGGAACAAATCCTTATAGCCATTGACGATCGGATAATAGCCCTCGCGCCTGAGCACATGATCCGCGCCGGCCTCGACGGTCATGCCACGGGATGGCCTCAGCGAACCGGACGAAGTCCGGCTTATTTCGCCTTTACAGGATAATGCCAATACCCCGCGAACGCAAACCGGCCTGACGGCGGACGATATAATGAAACCTCCATATCATCATTCCAGAGGCACACGCCGGTCCATCAAGACCACCACCAGAAAAACCCAAACGCCCACAAAGGAGAAGACGCGCGTCTCCACGAGGCCTGTATGACCCTCGCTCTTTCAAGCGTCTGCACGAACCGGGCGAAGTCGTAGATGCCGTATGTCGTACATCGATGATGTCGGGTCCCCCAAGCAGGGTGCTCATGACTCTTCACCAAGAGGCTGGAACACTTTCTCGTCGATGCCGCAGGAGCGACGCAAGCCTTCCGCTCCTTGAACTGGGCCTGGCCTCTCCGGCAAGCCTTGCTTACAATAGAACTCATTCCTCCGCAGTTCGAGAATCGAGCCAATATGCGCCGAATTTGCCACACGCTTGCAGTCCTCCTAGTATGCGTTGGACTCTTATGCACAGCAAGCGGCTTTATTTTTGACTACCTGCATCCAGAATACGTATCTAGCTTTCCTTCATACCTTTATCTTTTACGAGCGGTCCCCTTCCTCATCGCTGCTGGTGTTGTCGAAACTGTTTTTCACCTACTAAAAAGAAGAAATAAAGGTAGAAGGAACGCAAGCAATTTCCCGAACCGCTCATGAAGCATGGCCCAGGCTCCAGCGATACCCATTCGAGTTCACCCAACCCCTGGGGGACTTCTTAATCCGCCCTTACAACAGCACTCCATGCAGCCATCGGCCCAGCCCCGAACACGTCGATGTGCCACCGGCCGGTCTCAAGCCCATGAGACACTTAGGACCATGACTACCATTATCATGCGCACCTCCGAAGGCGACATGCGCATGATGCTTCTCCTCTGGGATGCGACATCACTGAAAATCGTTGAAATTCCAATCAAAACCACTCTGAATAATCCCGATTTTCCCGAAAAATAGAATCCCCGAGGCCGCAGGATGGCACCTTATCCAAAATCACCGGCATAGGCAATTACTCTTTCTTCTAATGGTTTTCCAAGAAGTAGAGAAAGACAAAACAACCGATGTCCAACGGAGACAGGAAAAGACGAAAATGGGGATGCGTCGTCGCCCGCAAGGACGCGGACGGAAGGATCGTCTCCTGGCAGGCCCGATACCAGAGTCCCGTCAATCCCAGGCAAAGAATCTACCGCCGATTCGGATTGGAATTCCAGACCGAGGCGTACCGTTGGCTCGACGAGGAGCACGCGCTCGTCATCGACCATAAAAAGGGAATCCGCAGGTGGACGCATCCGTCGGCGAGGACGATGCACGGCAGGGTCCTGTTCTCCTCATACGCGACACGTTTCGTCGCCAACCTGCGGAAGAAGGACGGGTCGGAGCTGAGCGGCAGAAGCAAGCGGATCCAGAAGGCGGCGTTGGACAAACTGCTCCCCTGGTTCGGCGAGACGCCCATGTGCGACGTCACGGAGGAATTCGTCAACGAATGGTATGCGAAGGCATGCGACGAGGTGCGTCCCTCCGCGCTTGAGCACGCGGTCTGGCTGCTCAAGCGCGTGATGAGGGCCGCGACCGAGCGGCAGCCGGACGGGGGTCCGCCGCTATTGTCCTCGAATCCATGCAACCTCGTCACGAGGAAGAGACCGTCCAAAAGACGCGAGCAGGCGCCGATGACCAGGCAGGAGATCGACACGCTGGTCGAAGGCTTCCCGGAATACTACCGACTGTCGATCCATCTCGCGCTGCTGGTGGGCGGGCTGCGCATCGGAGAGGTCTGCGGACTGCAACTCAGGGACATCGACCTCGACCACAGGCTGCTGTACGTGCGGCATTCCGTGACGCAGGGTCCGGACGATCTGGGCGAATACCGGCTCGACGAGACGAAGACCCCGGAAAGCCACCGAGTCGTACCCATCCCCGCACCGGTCTGCCGCCTCATCAGGGAACATATCGACAGGTTCTGCCCCGACAGGGATCCCGACACGATGCTCTTCCACGCGGTCAGGCACCCGGAACGGGTCCTGAACCCGACGACGATCCAACGGCAGTTCCGCACCGCGAGGAAAAGAATCAACCGCGAGGACGTGACGTTCCACTCCCTGCGCGCGACGCACGCGACGATGTTCATGATCCAGGGCGGCACGCTGCGCGAGACCATGGACGAACTCGGCCACGTGGACGTCGACGTGGCCGTCCGATGCTACCAACGCGTGGTGCCGAGACACAGGCGCGACGTCGCCGAGAGGCTGGCACTCGAATACCTCCCCGCCGGGGATCCGGCCGGCATCAAGGCGCAGATAGCCCAGAAGGAAGAGGAAATCGACCAGCTGCGACAGACCGTCGCCGGACTCCGGAGAAGACTGGAAGAGCTCGAAGACGACGGAAGGGAACGAAACCAGGCCGGATAGGCATACCCACAAAACCGAAAAACCGAAATATTGAAAAACCAAAACCGGTAAAGACCGGTACCAAAACGGAACAGGCCCACACGTCTAAACGTTGCGACAGCTACAGTCACAACGCTTAGACGCGTGAGGCAGCAACGGCCATAGGCAAGGCAATGCCTTCGACCGACTGGATACCGCGATACCGGAACCGGTAAATACCGAAAAACCGAGATAACGAAATTAGTTTCAATCCCCGGAATCCATTACCGTACGCCCCTTGCCGAAGAGATGGCCGAACAGCTTTTCACCTGCATCCTCATTGAAATGACATGAGCCGTCGTATCTGATCGATGGCGACGGCATCGCCGACCGTGTTTTGCATGTGACAAGAGGCCATGGCCGGTATGATACGATTCCTCGTCACACGCAATGGTTCCGTCGGGCAAGAGACGATTGCCTTTGCCTTCTACGCACACGAGGCCGAAGATTTCTCTCCTTTTCCTTTTCGATCTTTTCCTTTTCGTCCCATAACGTATCCCATAGCTTCAAGATATACGAGACGGTGCTTAGCGAAAAGAATACTTTCATTATCTCCTTCACCAGCGAATCCATGGAAGGTATGAGCATGAGGATGAGGATTATGTCAAAAAGCATCGGATAGATAGCAAACCTCGCTCCAATCCGAGCGGCTTCCGCGTTCTTCCAACCCAGCCGGATTACCTTATTCCTCCAACACAGCCGGATTCCAACGTGGTCTTTGCCGCCTTTAGGGATTTTCCTGATGGCCGGATCGTCTTTCCTCGCAATGTATCTCATTAGCAAAAGAGTAAAAAAGTAAAGCACTACATATATAAGGGTAAGAGCGACGGTAGAGTGATACGCGGCCTTGCCGTCGTTGTCAGCCGCTATGAAACTCATCGCTAGCGCAGCTATCGCAAGAAGAATGAAACCCGACGCTTTTGTCGCGAGGAAATATCCGGGCCAGTAATCTTTACCTCCCTTATACAGAGGCACCACTATGGAAAGCACTATAAGAAGTATCACTCCCGCTGCGGTCGGCCATTCCGCTTTAATAAAACTAGTAAGAACCCCCACGATGACAAAGACAATGGCAGCAATGACGGCAGTTACGCCGGCAACCCGGCGCCACGGGCCGCAATCATCTTCTTCCGCTCTCCTGTAGTCAACTGTGGCATTGGCGCACAAGGAACCGCCGTTCCCGACAGAGAGGTTCTTCTCCTTTCGCAATGCGATAGCACCAACCAATGCAATAGACAGGCGGAAAATCAAGATGCCAACTGGCACGGAGAGGAAACCGAACGAATACGGGCTCTCCGTACGGGAGTAGGCGACAAACGAAATGACCAAAGACAGCACTGACAGGAGTCCGAACACGAAGTTGTCGACCAGAAGCGAATACAGCCGGTTCGTAAACCTTATCGTCCGTGATGCTGGTGCAGCGTATTCATCGTTCGCATCGTTTTTCTGATCGTTCGTGTTTTCTCCGACCAACCGGAAACACCTCCTGCGGGAAGCCTGCTCTAGAAGAGAATAGCACTCCTGCTCTATGGAAAACCACTACGTCGAGAACAGGCCGGAGACATGAGGCGACCGCCCACGAAGTCTGCTCATATCCGCCGCCTTGAAAGGAATCGAAATGAGTAGGCCGATGAACGTGCCCGCCGTCGAATGTTCCAGGAAACCGGAACCGGTAAATACCGAAAAACCGAGATACCAGAATCGGTTTCAGTCCCCGGAATCCATTACCGTACGCCCCTTGCCGAAGAGATGGTCGAACAGCTTCTCCCCGGCCTCCTCTCGGTCGTACACACCGCTCTCGTACATGTCCAGAATGAAGTCGGTCCTGGCGAACCTCGCCCTCACATCGTCGGGAAGCACTGGAGCTTCCCCTGCGGACACGCTCATGGTCACATCATGGAACCGCACCTCGCCCTCGTGTTCCACAAGCTCGCCGCCCTGTCCGCCGGCCTGGCGTTGATCCTCGCGTTGATCGCCTGGTTCTGGACCGACCATACAAAGCCGGACTTCGTCCCGTGCTTCTGGGGATCCATCGGCGTGATCGTCGCGTCCATCCTTATCCGCGCGTTCGCCGAGTGGATTCTCAAACGACCCACCAGGGCCGAACGCCGAGCCACGAAACGTGCCGCCGCGCAGGAAACCGGCCGGGTGACGATGCGCATGCCGGTATCGGAAGAAGTGGCCGCGGCGTTCGAATCGACCCGGGACGGCCGGCGCGCCTCCCTATGACATGCAGGCCGCAGGACGGAACGAACCGCGGCTGGAATAATGGACTTTGCAACCGGAACACGAAAAGAGGGACATGATGGCCAATCCCGAGCTATCGCAGCGCATACAGGAACTGCCCGAGGAACTGCTCGGCCTTGAACGCGAGCCGGGAATCGTCGAACGCCTGCGACGAATCGACGCGCTGAAGGACCGTGCCCGCGCACTGGACCCCCTGGACGGCGTCGAGGACATGGCGCTGGCGGATTACGACCGCGACTGGCTGGTGCGCTACACCTACAATTCAAACGCCATAGAGGGATCCACGCTGACCCTGGAGGACACGTCCCTGGTTTTGGAGGGCGAGTTCGTCCCGTCGGATTCGCCGGCACGGTACGTGTTCGCCGCGCGCGGCGTCGCGGACGGCATGGCCTACGTACGCGAATACGCCCGGGAGGGGAGGAGACTGGATGAGGAACTGGTCCGGCGCGTCCATGAGGTGACGGCGCTGGACCTCCAGCCGTTCGCCCGCGGCACGTTCCGCCCCTACGGTTATCTGGCGAGGATCACCGCGACCCGCGTCAAGACCGCCGACCCGCTGGAGATCCGCGACGACCTGCGGGCCCTGATCGACGGGCTGGACGCGAGCGGCGCTCATCCGCTGCTCAGGGCCGCCGGCTTCCATGCGATGTTCGAGAACATCCACCCGTTCATGGACGGCAACGGGCGGACCGGCCGCCAGCTGCTCAATTTCATGCTGCTGAAGCACGGCTATCGTCCCGTGGCGATCAAGTATGACGCCAAGCGCGACTATGCCCGCAGTCTGGAGACCTGGCAGGTGGACGGCGATCCCGTGGCGTTCTGTTCTGTGTTCCTCGACTGCGTGGAACAGGAGGAACACGCGTTCATCGATCTGGTCGAGGGATTGCGTCGGAAGCCGGACGCCATTCGCAGCAAAACGGATCTGCTGGACAGATTCGGCGACACGCTGCGGAAGAACCTCGACCGGCAAGACGGGGATGGCAAGAGCATCGGGACCGATCGCAAAGGCCCTGCACGCCATATGGGGCGCTGATTCCAGGATGCCCATCGGGAAGTCTTATTCAGAACCATACCTAAGCGAGGCTTAATGGCTGACATCATCGGGAAATTCATCGAACGCCACGGAGAGGACGTGCTCGAAGCCTTGCTCGTCGATCAGACTACGCGCCGCAACATTATCTGTGCCGACAGCGAGTACTCCGATCATGGTTACGGTTTCGACTGCATGGACGAGATTGCCATTCCGCAACTCACCGGCAAGTATGCGGGGCTGATACGCACACGTGCCGACAAGGCCTTGGAATCCCAGTCCCACCGCAAGCGCGACGACGACGAGCAGGGCGACGAAGCCGGCGGCGATGACGGCGACGCCCCCACGTTCGATTCTCGCCTGTAGAATTTATTCTCTGTAACGCCGAGTCGGAAAGGAAGGGAAGCATGCCGCGCAAGCTGATCATGTGCGGGGACCATCCGGTCCTCGCGTTCGAATACGAGCCCGCGTCTGGCCGCGCGTGCTCCTCGGGCGAGGTCCTCGATCCTAGGCGGTTGCCCCTGGAGTTCACCACGCACGGCAAGAGCGCGCTGTATGCCAGGAGGATCGATGAATGGTGGAAGTCCCGCGCCATTCCCTCCACCCGAGATGGTATCCGCCGTGTGCTCGATTCGCTCGGCGCCTCATCGACCGGCGAACTGCTCGACAGGACCTACGGATTGAGCCTGTCGGATCAGTACTGGGTCAAGCGCGAGGACGATCCGGTCGAATGGAAGGACGTCAACTTCTTCGACAATCCCTTCGACGAGGCGCTGGGCGAGATCCTGCTCACCTCGTATTCCTCGTCGCATGACATTAGCCTCAATGCTCCCGACGTGTCCACGGGCGGCGACCTTCCCAAACGCTGGACGATCAACAAGAACACCGGTAGGAGGCTGCTCGTCAAGTCGGGTCGCACTGGCCAGGAGCCGATGAACGAGGTCATCGCCTCGAAGCTCTGCGCGCGGCTGGGCGTTCCCGCCGTCCCGTATTCGCTGGCGCGCAGCGGCAACCGTCTGGTCTGCACGTGCGAGGATATGCTCACCAGCCATGAGGAGCTGGTCTCCGCCTGGCAGGTGCTCCAATCCATCAAAACCACCAATGGACTCAATTCGCATGACCAGTGGATCCATGCCGCCGCCGGCTGCGGAGCTGACGAGCGCGCCGTGCGCGACGCCACGGACGACTGGCTCGTGGTCGATTACCTCATGCGCAACACCGACCGGCATTACAACAACTTCGGTCTGATCCGCGACATCGAAACCCTTGAGGTCCGTCCGGCCCCAATCTACGACACGGGAGCGAGCCTGTGGAGCGGCGAGCTCGACGTGGACGGCCGGGACTGGTTCGCCAAGCCGTTCTACACTGCGACCGGCAAGCCATCGGCTTTGCGGCAGCTCAGACTGGTGGAGGATTGGAGCCGGTTCGACCTGGATGCCCTGTCGGACTGGCCCGACGAGGTGGCGCACGAACTGTCGCGCATGCGCATGTTCGCTCCCGAACGCCTCGACGCCATCCGGGACCAGCTCACGAAGCACATCGGAACGATTCGCACGATTAGGGAGAGCAAGGCCCTTCGCACGTCCGGTCCGATCCGCAACAGGACGAATCTGCTGGACAGATTCGGCGACACGTTGCGGAAGAATCTTGCCTGGCAAGACGGGGATGTCAAGAGTGCCGGGATTGATTACAAAGGTCCTAGGCACCATATGGGTCATTAGGCCGAAGGCCCTGGGCCACGAAATGAGAATCAGGGAGAAAGGGAGTGGCGTGATGTTCGGAACTGAAACTATATCTGAATTCGAGATGCGACGCCGCGCGGAGAGCTTTTCTGTTCCGCTCGCGCAGCCATGCTAAGGGATAGCCTCCCGCCCACGGAAGTGATGCTGGGGATTCCGGTGTTTGGTCAGCTGAGAACAGCGTTTCACGGGTCGTGCCGATACTCGTTGTCGATTTCTAATAGGTGATACTGAGGAGTATCTGATTCCAGGAGGATTATGGCATCTACGCACCACGGTGTTGTCTATACGAAAAAATGGGTTGTCGACCTGATTCTCGACGTGGCCGGCTATGTGCCGGGCACCGGCATTTCGGATAAGGTGATCATCGAACCATCCTGCGGGTGCGGAGCTTTCCTGACCGTGATTGCCGGACGTCTGGCCGATGATGCAATTGCCGTTGGCAAAGGTTGGACGTCGTTGGGGAACGCGATCCGCGCCTACGACATAGACTCCGCGTCGATCGAGACGGCAAGGAAGGCCGCCGTCGAGGCATTGATGACAAGAGGATGCCCCGCAATCCAGGCTCGGGAGCTTTGCGAGCAGTGGATCGTACATGGCGATTTCATTCTTGATGACGTTCCTGCCGCTGATTTTATTGTCGGGAATCCACCATACGTCCGGGCTGTTGAAATTGACCGGACGAAGAGGTCGCTTTACGTCAAACGACTCTCTTCGGTAACGACGGGATGCGACCTGTACGTGAGTTTCTTCGACCGAGGCCTCGATACATTGAAGGTCGGCGGAACGCTATGCTTCATCTGCGCCGACCGATGGCTGCAGAACAAGTACGGCACGTTGTTGAGATCCCGTATGGGCACGGATTGCGATCTCGTGTCTCTCGTACGCATGCACGGCGTTGATGCCTTCGATGATGAGGTCGATGCCTATCCGGCGGTCACGACGGTTCGCAAGGGTGTGGCGGCCGATCATTTGAAATTCGTGAACTGCGCCCCGGAATTCAACGAGGCCGACGCCACCGCGGTCCTCGACTGGCTGATGGACGACGAGCCGGATCTGGTTGGTGAGCGATTTGAAGCATTCGAGATTGATAAACCGACCGGTGATAGGATGTATCCGCTCGGTAATCATGACCTAGTGAGATTCGTTTCGCAGGCGTGTGAAAGGTTGCCGAAACTCGAAGAGGCCGGCGTGAAACTCGGTATCGGTATCGCCACGGGTTGTGATGATGTTTTCCTTACTGAAGACGATGATTTGGTAGAGTCTGATCGTATGGTGCCGATTTTCTACATGCGTGATCATCGTCGTGGGAACGACGATAGGCAACGCTGGCTTGTAAACCCGTGGAATGACGACGGAACTTTGGTCAACCTCGACAAATATCCACGACTCAAAACCTATTTGGAAACAAACAAGGAACGGCTGTCGAGACGGTACGTCGCGAAAAAGAATAAAACTGCCTGGTACCGCACTATCGACAAGCTCACACCTGGACTGCTTGACCGCGACCTTCTACTTATGCCGGATATGGCGGCTCAGCCCGATCCGATTCTGTCGCATGGAAAGTATCCGCATCACAACTGCTACTGGATCACTTCCGATGAGTGGGATTTGGAGGTTCTCGGCGGCCTGCTTATGGCCGATACGACACGTCGTTTCATCGATGCGCTTGGTGTCAAGATGCGTGGAGGAACGTTGCGCTTTCAGGCACAGTACCTGCGCTTGGTGCATATGCCGAAATATATCCAAATAAGTGACACGAACAAATTGGGACTTTCACGCGCTTTTAACGAGAAGGACAGGGCTTTGGCAACGAAATTCGCCGAAGCGGCTTATAAGGAGGCCACGGAATGAGATTTGACATCGAGGACGCGATTCTCGGCATGTACGACTCAATCGAACGCGCCCGCGAGGCACAGGCTGCAGCAGGGCATTCCGATCAGGGAGCACGGCAGGGAATCACGTCTGGAAAGCACCTGGATCCGATTGCAGCTATCATTCGTGACGATCTCATTAATGCGGGATTCCATCCTGATGAGGTCTATGACCAAGGACGCATGTGCACATTACCGGGCTGGTTCCGTCCCACCAAGAACTGGGACTTGCTGGCGCTTGACAATGGCGAACTCGTGAGCGCTATCGAATTGAAGAGCATTAACAGTTCCTTCGGGAACAACGCCAACAACCGCGCGGAGGAATCAATTGGCTCGGCATTTGACGCGCATACGGCGTTCGATGAGCATCTGCTCGGTTCCAGCAGTATTCCGCCGGTCATGGGCTATGTGATGATAGTTCACGATTGTCCGGACAGTCGGATTGTCGGACGTGGGGTGCGGTCAGCGCATTTTCCGATTGACCCTGATTTCGAGGGTGCGTCGTACCTTGATCGTTTTTTGCTGCTCTGTGACCGACTCCGTCGAAAGAGCTTGTACCAGGCCGTCTGGCTTGTGTTTGCGAATCCCGAGGACGGGGTGGCCTATGAACCATCGGCGTTACTGTCATACGATAAGTTCATCGCAAACATTGTTATGGCGCTTGGCGTGCATAGGGCGTAAAAGAATGAAAGCAGAATGGATTTCGTTCTTTCGGCTTTTACCAGTTCCGGTAGCCGGTCCGTAGTCTCTATCCGATCGTGCATGTTCCATGGTGTCTAAGTGTTGCAACATTCATGGTCGGGGATACACGGTCGGCCATACGCAGGGGCGAGGGTCTTCGTATGCGATGAGATGCTCACCCCTGGCCCCTACGGGTGTCGGCGGCGGTCCTTATCCTATCTCGTCGCTGATTTCCACTGGGCATATAGTTTGATTTCCCCGCATTTGTCTTTTGGAACCATCGCGTCAAAATCATCCGCGTTTCTTATGCTTACGCCGTGGCCGTCTTCTTGCGTATTCCATCCTTCAAAGATGAGTTCCCTCCTCCGGCTTGAAGGCTGATAGTACGTGCTTTTCGCTGAAAGACCATAGCCTATTATTTTGTCTTTTCTTTTCTGTCCATTATGAAAGATCACATGATGGCCGTGCAGGGCAAACTCATCCTCGCAGATGAAAGAAATAATACAAAGGAGAGAAGCTACGATTGAGAGGAAAGCCGCAAGGCTTAGGATAACAACAAACACTACTAATACGTAGATATTATTTATAGTCGATTCGAAATAAAACACTTCAAATAAGATGGAAAGGCACAGACAGAATACAAAATTAAAGATGGCCAATATGTAGCGATTCCGGCGAGAAGATAATGAATCATGATAATGATCTTCCAAGTTCGGACGATTAGCGAATCTCCATCTATCGATTATGTAATCGATGACATATCCCGCGGCAAAGCTTAGAGGAACAAATAGGGCAGCGATTGCCACTAGCATTAGCTCCCTGGCTAAAAGTTTGGCCGTATATTTCGTGGCTGTCTCAATTGACACTGCAATCATCGCCGAGAACAACATGGATGCCGACATCCAGGAAAACCCCCATATCGATATTGGGTTATTTGCTTCTCTGATGGCCCGGTATAAACGGTAAGCAACGATATATACAGGAATCCAGATTGTCGGCAGGACAAGAAAGGCTAAGAGGAAAACCACACTTGGTAAATTTTCCTCTTTAATATTGCTTAAAGCGCTGCCATCCTCAGGGGAAAGCAATCCCGAGCATTTGAGCAAGAAGGGTATTGCCCATAGGATAAGAAGGAGCAGAAGAGAAAAAAGAGTAAAAAAGAAGCTGTCTCTTCTTCGAGACGTTTTATTCTCGATTAGTTCATTCCGATGTTTTTGTGCTTTTTCCTGGCGCCAACGGCACCATGCATCGTATCTGTTCACTTTTGCTTTCTCTGCGTCGATTTCAGCTTCAAGAAGCACATCAGGATGACTCTTTTTTGCCTCGCGAAGAGATGACAGTCTTGAAAGACGCTTCTGCTGTCTTGAATATGCGTTGTCTCCAATCCAAGTTGATATCTTAATGGCACAGTGCGCAACAACAGTCAGAAGGAGAAGGGCTCCTGCCAAAGTGTAGGGCCAGTCGCTGCCGCTTTCCGCCATAGTGCTGATGGCTTCAGAAATTAAACCAAAGGTTTCTTTTATTCCACTCATTATCTTGTCCGTAATGTGTCTGATCCTAAAACTACCTCATGCACAACACTAATACCGTCGACCATCTCTTCGGCAAGGGTCGTACGGTAATGGATTCCGAGGGCTGAAAACTGGTTCCGTTATCTCGGTTTTTCGGTATTTACCGGTTCCGGTATCGCGGTATCCAGTCGGTTGAAGGCATTGCCTCGCGCTTCGACCGTGGCTGCCTCACGCGTTTAAGCGTTGCCGCTGTACTTGTTGCAACACTTAGACGTGTGAGGCTGTTCCGTTTGATGCCGGTCTTTACCGGTTTTGGTTTTTCGGTAAAACGGTGTCCGGGTCCGTCGGTATTCCGGTATCCCGTTCCAGCAGGATCTTCCTGAGTCTTTCCACTTCGTCCCGGAGCTTGTCGATCTGGCGTTCCTTCTGATCGATGACCGTGCGGATTACGGTCGGATCGTTCGATGGCATGTACCGGTAGGCGAGGAGTTCCACGGTGTCGCGGTGGTGTTCTCTGACGACCCGTTGGTAGCTGTCCACCGCGACGGTGAGGCTGGTGTGTCCGAGGTCGTCCATCGTCTCGCGCATGGTCCCGCCCTCGAGGACGAGCATGGTGGCGTGCGTGGCGCGCAACGAGTGGAAGGTGATGTCGGGGCGTCCGATCTTTTCGCGGGCCATGCGGAATGTCCGTTCGATGGTCGTGGGCGGGAGCAGCCAATCGTCCAGCATAGGCGAGTGAAACAGCATGGTGTCGGGCTTGCGGTCCTTGCAGAACCGGCTGATATGGGCCTCGATGAGCGGGACGAGTGGTTTCGGGATGGGCACGACCCTTTTGCTGCTTTTGGTCTTGGGCTCGCATAATTGGTATTTGCCCCTGTCGTCGGGGCCGCGGTTGACGGAGTGGCGGACGTGGAGTTGCAGGTTCTCCAGGTCGATGTCCCTGAGTTGCAGTGCGCATACCTCGCCGAGGCGCAGTCCGCCTGCCAGAAGGGAGAGCCAGAGCGCGAGCCGCTGGTAGTCGGGGAAGAGCTCGGCCAGTCTGTTGATCTCGTCGGCGGTGACCGGCGGTTGGTCACGTCGTTTGGATTGCGGTTTGACGACGCGGTACCGGCACGGGCTCGCGGGGATGAGCGGCGGGGTGCCATCCGCCTGTTCGTTCGCGGCGGCGAGCATGATTCGTTTGAGTGTTCGCGCCGCCTGTTCGAACGTCCATGCCGTCAACGTGTCTCTGGCGTTTGCATACCATTCGTCTACCATTTGCCGGGTGATGCGGTCGAGCGGGGTGTCTCCGAACGTCTCGTTGAGCCGACGCAGTACGATTCCGTTGCATCGGTTGGACCGGCCGGATAGCTTGCTGCCGTCCGGTTTGCGGTATCTGTCGAAGTAGTCCTTGGAGTATTCCCTGAATGTGGGCATGGTGTTTGCGCCTCGCTGCGATGGATGAACCCATTGCCTGATGCCTTTGTTGTGGAGTGTGACGAGGTAGCGCTCCTCGTCGAGCCACCTGTAGGCCTCCGTCTCGTATTCCAGGCCGAAGTTCCGTCCGACCTTCTTGGGCGGGTCGAGCGGGTTGACGTACCGCGCCTGGAAACTGGTCGGGTTGCCGTCCGCGTCCCTGCGGACGATCACCGATCCCCATTTCCTGCGTTTTCTCGGTTGCGGCCTGTTCTCCGTGTCCTTCATTGGCTTCCCCTTGGATAGACGGTATGGGTCCGGGCGCCTATCGTCGGCGGGAGATCTCGAATGAGCATCATGGACCGGCCGGTGGTGGTCGGCCGGTGGGGGCAGTCGAGATTATTCTTGGGTGCCTGTAGGTGCCTCGTGAAAAACGAGGGTAATCGGCAGGTTTCCCAAAAATGGAAAACCTTGGAATAAAGCCAAAAACAGCTGACCACGATTATCATCAGAGGTATTCATAATGATGGTAGTCATACGTTCCATGTTCTCATTGCCCCACGTCATTGACTGGCATTGCCGCCATCGCTGCTATCGAGTCGGCGATTGTCAGCCAATGAATTTGATGCCGGTTCCGCTGCTGCTACCGGTTGAGGAGCCGCTCGAACCGCTATTACCGGAGTTTGAACTGGATGATCCGCCCGTGGAGCTGGAAGAGGAACCGGAGCCATTGGCTGATCCTGAACCCGATCCGGTTGAACCGTTGCCGGTGCCGGTGGTGCCTCCGGTGGTGCCGGAACCGGTGGAACCGCCAGTCGTGCCCGAATTAGTGGAGGAATCGGTGCCGGTCGAACCATCGGTGGATCCATTGGCGTTGGAATCGGTTGAGGAGTCGGTGCCGGTTGAGCCGGACGTGCTTGAATCGGTGCCGTCGTTGGACGAGCCGGATGTGGAGTCCTTGGTGTTGGAATCATTCGAACCGTCGGTAATGCCCGGCTGCGGCAGTCCGTTATTCTGATTGGACGTGTCGGTCTGCGTTTTGGTGTCGGTTTGCGTGGGCGTGGTGGACGGAGTGATGATATGGTCCGTGCCACGGCCCTGCGTGACCAGCATGACGATGCCGGCGGTTACTGCCACGGCGAGCAGGCCGGATACCAGCGTGACGATAATGGCGGTGCGCTTCGAATTATGGGAGCGGGCCTTGCGCAGTTCATTGACCGAATAGGTTCGTCCGTTCGCTCGATTGGACACGACTTCGCGCGGCTTGCGCGCGGTGGAAACGGTATTGACCATGCCGGTCATCGTCGTATCGGACTCGGATTCGGCTGCCTTATCGGACTTATTATCC
>OHAF01001807.1_pt1 | contig 18240 bp, 16 predicted proteins | sample 1577041 | NCBI WGS metagenome assembly OHAF01 (sample SAMEA3541495, study PRJEB24748) | human gut metagenome | biome: human gut; feature: human-associated habitat; material: faeces | place: China | collected 2012
CTTCAAGTACCGTTCCAAGAAGGACTCCAAGTCCCTCCAGGGCCACAGACAGCCGTACACCAAGGTGCAGATCGAAAAGATCGCGCTGTAATTTATGACGCGCGTCGAATTTTTCGATCACGAGGGCAGAATCAGCGGATTCTGCTGTTCGGGCCACAGCGGCTATGCAGAGGCGGAGAGCGACATTGTGTGCGCAGCCGTTTCTACAGCTGTCAAGCTTACAGAGTGCACGATCAATGATGTACTCGGTGAGCATGCCAAATGCAAGGTCAACGAGGACGAGGCCCGAATCACCCTGACCCTTCCTGCAGCGTGTGAAAGTGAAGAGGCTGTACAGGCAGTTCTCTCCGGCATGATGCTGACATTGTGCTCTCTGCGGGATGACTATCCTGATTATATCGAAGTTTTGGAGGTGCAAAACGATGCTTAATATGAGTTTCCAGTTCTTCGCACATAAGAAAGGCGGCGGCTCCACCAAGAACGGCCGTGATTCTGAATCGAAGAGACTCGGCGCCAAGCGCGCGGACGGTCAGTTCGTTCTGGCGGGCAACATCCTCGTTCGTCAGAGAGGAACTCACATCCATGCAGGCAACAATGTAGGCCGCGGATCGGATGACACTCTGTTCGCTTTGGTGGACGGCAAGGTTAAGTTCGAGCGCGTAGGCAGAGACCGCAAGCAGGTCAGCATTTACGCTGTTGAGCAGTAAGAAAAAGCAAATCCGGGCGGCGGCGGCTACCCGGATTTATTTTTTAGAAAGGAAGGAAGATTTATGAAGGTTTGTCATGTTTGCAAAGCCGAGTGCGATGACGCAGCGGAGCTTTGCCCGGTTTGCGGCGCCGACCTTACGGCGGAAATCGCCGCAGAGGAGGAAAAAGAGGAGAAAATAATCAACACCCCGGTGCTTTTGGCAACGCTTGACGATGTTGTGTCGGCTGAGATACTGAAGGATCTGCTCACAGAGGCAGGTATTCTTTACAGCAGCGATTCCGATGCCGACGGCACAATGAAGGTAACCTTCGGCGGTTCGTTTGTGGCGGAGGATATCTATGTTGACGAACAGGATCTTGATGCCGCAAACGCTGTTTATGATGAATTTTTAAATTCCGAACAGCAGTTTGACGAAGAGTTTTTTGAGGACGCGGAGAACGAAAACGAATGAGCTTTTTTAAGTGGGTAAGAAAAAAGGAAGAAGAGCCGGACGAAAACGAGCCGGTTTTGGCGGCGGTAATTAAAAATCCCGTAACCTCGGAAATATTTCAGGACATACTAAAGGAGAACGGCATACCGTTTATATGCCGTCAGGACGGCGCGGGCGGCTCTGTAAAGCTGCTTTTGGGCGCGGGAGTTGTGCCAGATAATATTTACGTTGCGGCGAAAAATTACGAAACGGCAAGAGGACTTTACGAGGCATACCTGCAAACCGAGGTAGAGCCGGAAGAGGAAATAACAAAGTAATATGTTTGTAGATATAGCAAAAATTCATTTAAAAGCGGGCGACGGCGGCGACGGCGCGGTTTCCGTTCACAGGTAAAAGTATGTTGCGGCGGGCGGACCCGACGGCGGCGACGGCGGCAGGGGCGGAAACATTATTTTCAAGGCTGACAGTAACCTTTCTACCCTTGCGGACTTTCGCTACAAGCGCAAATATACGGCGCAATCGGGCGAAAAGGGCGGCGGAGGGCGCTGCTCGGGCAAAAAAGCGCCCGACCTTATCATAAGCGTACCTGTCGGCACACTGGTTAAGGATGCGGAAAGCGGCAGAATAATTGCCGATATATCCGATTCGGAGCCGGTTGTAATAGCTAAGGGCGGCAACGGCGGCTGGGGCAACCAGCACTTTGCCACGCCTACGCGCCAGGTGCCGCGCTTTGCTAAAAAGGGCAACTCGGGCGAAGAGCTTGACGTAACGCTGGAATTAAAGCTCTTGGCGGACGTGGGGCTTATAGGCTTCCCGAATGTGGGTAAATCCACACTCGTTTCGGTGGTAAGTGAAGCAAAGCCGAAAATTGCGAATTACCACTTTACAACTCTTACCCCCGTTTTGGGCGTTGTGCGTATGGGCGAGGGCAGCTCGTTTGTTATGGCGGATATTCCCGGGCTTATTGAGGGCGCGGGTGAGGGCGTGGGCTTAGGCCACGAATTTTTGCGCCATGTTGAGCGCTGCCGCCTGCTTTTGCATGTTATTGATGTATCGGGCAGCGAGGGCAGAGACCCGATTGACGATTTTAATAAAATAAACCGCGAGCTTGCCGTTTTCAGCAGTGAGCTTGAAACCCGCCCGCAGATAATTGTGGGCAACAAGTGCGATTTGACCGATGATGACGAGGTTCGCCGTATATCGGACTACTTTACCGAAAAGGGGTATAGGTTCTTCCCCGTAATGGCAGCAATCGCCGAGGGGACGGACGAGCTTATAAACTATGTTGCGGCAGAGCTGGCAAAGCTGCCGCCCATAAAGAAATATGAAGCGGAGCCGAAGCCGCTTGAGGACCTTACAATCAAGAAAAAGCGTGACTTTACCATACGCGTCTGCGACGGGGTCTACTTTGTTGAAAACTGCGAGTGGATAATGGAAATTATGAATACTATCGACCCCGACGACTATGAGTCGCTGCAATATTTTGAGCGGGTTTTGCGCTCAAGCGGAATTATTTCGGCGCTTGAAAACGCGGGAATAAAGCAGGGCGACACCGTAAGCGTTTACGATATTGAGTTTGAGTTTGTGATGTGATGAAAACGGAAAATCCCAATCTTTTAAGCCCCTCCGTGCTCGCTTTTGTGGGCGACGCGGTGTACGGGCTGTATGTTAGAACCGCCTTGGCGGCGGTAAACCGCCCGTCGGGCGAGCTGCATAAGCTCTCTGTCACAATGGTGAACGCCGCAGCACAGGCAAAGGCATATTCGGTCATTGAGCCGAAGCTTTCCGAAAAGGAAATTTCCGTTTTCAAGCGCGGCAGAAATTTCCATACCTCGTCCACACCGAAAAACGCTTCAAACGGCGATTATCATATCGCCACGGGGCTGGAATGTCTTTTCGGGTGGCTTTACCTTTCGGAGAATACCGCCCGTGCGGACGAGCTTTTCGGTATAATATTAAAAAACGTGGAATAATCACAGCTTGCGCATCACGGTGCAAGATTTACACCTCTCTTACCGCAAGCCTCGGCAAGCCGCTTGAAATCAGCCGCACCGCCCGGTCCCTCCACATATACGACTGCGGTATCGGCAAGCCTTAACATTATACGGTTGCGCTTTGCTATAGCGAAGCGCGGCGGAGTTTTTGTCAGCTCATCGGGAAAAACCGTTTCCCATGGGCTGAATTTTTTTATATCCTTTTTCCGCCTCTCCAAATATGCCAAAACCACCTTATAATCTATAAACGGATACTCCTCTTTCAGCTCTTTCAGGACATCATACGCCATCCGATCAAAGCTTCCCTCGTTGCCGATATAAAACATTTTTGCCCCATCTTGATTGATAAGCTCGCGCAAGACTTTTTTAAGCAGTGGCTTCACACTGTCGGGCGTGCTCCGATGCCCGAAAAATGTTACGGTCATATTTATCGCTTCTTTTAAACATATTATAAACACAATTTGTGTTCATAATACGCATTATAACACATAATGCACATAAAATAAATACATATTTATTTTAAAATGAGGTTGTTTTATGGCTGTAAAAAGTTTATCGATAAGAATTGACGAGGAAATGCTCAACAAACTCCATGTTCTTGCAGATTACGAAGGCAGGAGTGCAAACAGCGAAATTTTAATTTTGATACGCGATGCGATAGAAGAATTTGAAAAAGCTCACGGAAAGATAGCTCTGTGATGTTGTTTAGAACTGATTTATAATATCTCTATTGTTAACAAGACATTCATCCCTGACAATCCTTCAGTCTCCTTCGGAGCCAGCTCCCTTTACACAAGGGAGCCATTGGTTTGTACAAAAAATGCCTCCCCTGTGTAAGGGGAGGTGGCAGCCGTATGGCTGACGGAGGGGCTGTTACGAACTTAAATTAAGCAGAAAACTTAAATTTACAAATAAGCTTTAATTTCTAACAATCCCTCAGTCTCCTTCGGAGCCAGCTCCCTTTACACAAGGGAGCCGTTGTTTTGTACAGAAGCTGTGATTTTGTATATCTAATATCTACCGTCTAAAATCTAATGTCTAAGTTCTCCTCTGTCACTTCGTGACATCTCCTCACACCGTGAGGAGTTACCCTAAACACCGGGAGCCCTAGGGTATGTACAGAAGCTATGATTCCGCACGTCGAATTTACAACATAAAGGGCAATATAAAGTGACCCCCGATGCGGATATCCGCATCGGGGGTCGGTGCTGCAATGCCTTTTGTCGATTATTTTAAAAGAAGTATTTTCTTCAGCTCCGCCAAATCTGTCGCATCGAGATTACCGTCGCCGTTAATATCGCCTGCGTCGGTTTTTTCGATTATTCCCGCATACATCTTCTTCAGATGTATCAGATCGCGGATATCCGCTGCTCCGTCTCCGTTTACATCTCCGGGTGCTTTTTTCACTTCAAAGAACACTCTGGCGACTGTAGACCAGCCGTCCATCAAAACATAAGCGTAAACTCCGGGTTCTGTAATCAGCTCCGAGTGAATGGACTGGGAAGCGCTGCCCGAGCCGTTTTCATCAAGAGTAATGCCGGTACCCTCTCCTAAAATCGATGAGAAGTTAAGCCCGCTTTCGCCGAAGCCCGAATCATTTACTCCGAAACCGTCCTTGGTCCTCATTAGACGGACATTGTATTTCTTGCCGGCGATAAGACCGAGCTCTGCCGAATTTGCAACGGAGAATGTAAGCTGCTCGGACGAGCCGAGTATGACGGTGTTTTTGTCAAGCTTAACAGACGGCGCGTCCTCGGGGAACGGATCTGTTGCCGCGGTCACATCAAAGAACGCGCGCGCTACGGTATTCCATCCGTCCATAATGCAGTACACATAATTTCCGGGCTCTGTTATTCCCTTCACATGGGAGCTGAGCAGAATGTTAAAAGCTCCGTTTGCATCGGTTGTAACGCCGGCTTCGCCCTTCAGACCGCCGCCGAAGTTAACGCCGCCCGAACCAAAACCGGTAGTGCCGTTCCAGCCGCTGTAAAGGCGTATTTTATAATACTTATTGGCTTCAAGTCCGCCGTCTCCCGCGGTCACCTTAAGCGCCAGCGGGATATTTGCGCCGAGCGGCACGGAGGTTCTTGAAATTGATACCCTCGCCGCATCCTTGATTTCAATAAAGGCAATCGCCTTTGTATCCCATGTTGAGTCAATGATTGCGTAGCCGTATACGCCGGGATCCGTAATCTTTTGGTGCAGGGTCTGTGTGACGGTCGCGCCGCCGTTTGCATCTGTTGTGAAGCCTGTTGCATCACCTATAAGATTATCGTTAGAGAAATTGATTCCGGCATTGCCGAAGCCCGTGTTGCCGGTTCCGAAGCCGGATTTTGCCTTATAAAGGCGAACGCGGTGATATGCGTTTGCGGCTAATCCGCCGCTGCTGATTTCAATTGTAACGCTTTCGGAATGACCGACATACATTTCCTTCGGGGTGACCGTAACGCTTGTTCCGATAACGGAGAAATCAACCGTACAGTTTACGGTGTATCCGCTGCCGTCATAGAAAACGGCGGTATAATCGCCCGTTTCAAGCGGCCAGGTGTAGCCGTTATAGCGGCCGCTCTGACCCGACGGGAAGGAAGCGTCGCCCCTGCTTATGTAATCGCAGTATTTGTATTTATCGGTATAATCCTTCGGATAAACCGCCGCCCAGCCTACGGATGACGGCACCTTAGCCCAGTTGACCTCAATCTTTTCGCTTGAGTAATAGGTTTCACGGTTCAGTATCAGAGCGCCGACAGTGAAGCCGAAGCGGCCGCCCTCTGTATAGCCGTCATTCAAAAGCAGAATCACCTCGTACTCACCGGCGGTAATCGGGTCGTTAAGCTCATGCGTAACAGAACCGCCCGCAACGCAGTAATCGTAATCGTGACCGCTCTTTCCGAGGCGCTGGCTGTAGGTTCCGCCCTTTCTCGTTATAACAAACCAATCCTTGCTGCCTGTTTCTCCGAAATTAAGGGTAACAGAGGTATCCCCGACCTTGACCGGGTCTACCGTTATAAGCTCCTTTACGGCAGTGCCCTTCCCTAACGTCTGCTTGGTTTCATCACGGAAGAATATCGCGCCGATCTTCATTTCCGTTGTATCGTCCCCGAAGGTGACGGGCTTTATTTTAACGGTATGCACGCGCGATTCAAGCTTGCTTACCAAGGTTGTGGGAGCATGTCTGTCGCAGGTAACGCGGGACGCTTCGCCGCCGTCAACCGAAATGTCAACGGTTGAGCCGTTATAGAAATTAGTCCAGATCGCAAGCTCCGTACCCTCAAAGCTGAAGGTTATTTCGCCCGCTGTGCCTTTAGGACAGGTATAATAGCCCATATGCGGTGTTGCCGCAGGGCCGTAATAAAGCTGATCGCTGTAGGTAAAGCCGTCCGCCGAAACTAAGTAGCCCTGCATTCTCTCGCCCATTAATGACATACGGTTTCCGTCAAGCAGGTGTTCGCTTTGAATCTCCGGCATATTGTGACCTACATCAGCCGATGACAGATCCTCGCAGATAAGGCTGTTATAGAGGAATTCCTCAAGACAGTCGTAATATTTCTTATAACCTGCGTCGGTAGGATGAACGGTATCGGTAAAATAGGTATCCCATTCCGCAGACTTATCGGACATTGAAGCAATAAGCGCCGCCCCCACATTAACCGTGGGAATATTGTATGCCTCCGCTATCATCTCATGACCCGCGGCGGTCGGATACAGCTCCGGAAGCAGCTCGCTTGCGGTCTTATCGGTAACGAGCAGCGTTACTATGTCGCAGTTCGGAAGAGCCGAACGCACCTCGCGCACTATGGTCTCATACTGAAGCGCCGCCTGCTCCTTTGACGAGCCCTTATATTTATCGTTTATCGCATATTCGATGAACAGCAAATCGGGATTTTGCGCAATAACATCCTGCTCAAGACGGTATGTTCCGAGATATGTTCCGCTCTCGCCTATGGCGGTGTTGACGACCGAAATATTCGCCTCGGGGAAATTGCTTTTAAGCCATGCGCTCGACAGCGACTGCCAGGAATAAAGCCCCGCGTTTGAGCTGCCGTAGCCCGCGGTTACCGAGCCGCCGAAATAAACCGCCTTAAGCTTCTTATCCTCTGTGAGCCTGCGGTATGTGTTTGCAAGAGGATCGCGGTAATTGATGTAATCGTCATAATTATGCGTTTTTTGCTCACCCGCAGCAAAAACGGCCGGAGCCGCAAGGGCTGTGATAAGCAGAATGCTGATAATAATACTAATGACCTTTTTCATTATAATCTGCCTTTCCGTAAAGAATTTTGCCGCAGATGCGGCACTTCCATGCTGATGATTGGTAAGCCGACCCCCTTTGTACCGATATTTTAAAATTCTCATTTTGTACTCCTTTTATATTATATGATGCGCCGTTCATCTTTTCAATATCGCGGAATTGTAAGAATATATTGCCAATTCTCATCCTTATTGTCTTTTAATAATGTATAAAAGAAACAAACAGATTGCAAACGCTCAATTATAGTAATTGCTTTTTTCTTCTTGTTATGGTAAAATAATACGGTATTGGGGGTGTTGCCTGTGAGTAACAGAAAACGCGGCATAAGAATACAGACAAGAATTATAGTTTCCGCGCTTTTGCTGCTTGTTCAGTTTTTATTTCTCTTTTTGGCTCTGCACGATGTAAGCCGAAAATTCGCATTCATATACGAGCTTTCGCAAATTGCCGGTGTGATGACGGTTATATATATAGTAAACCGCCGCGGCAATCCCAGCCACAAAATCACCTGGATAATATTTATACTGATTTTCCCGGTATTCGGCATTTCGGTGTTTCTGCTTTGGGGAGGCGGGCGCGTTTTCCCGCATCTGCGCCGTAAAATGGAGGTCTGCGAATCGCATTACCTGCCGGTTCTCCGTGAAAGTGACGGCGTGCGCGAAAAGCTGAAATATTACGATATGTTCCATTCGCGCCAGGCGGATTATCTTTCGGGTGAATCTGGTTATCCGCTTTACTCGAACACTGTAACCGAATATCTCTCTCCCGGAGAAAGGATATTTGAGCGCATGCTCGAGGAGCTTCAAGCTGCCGAAAAATATATTTATATGGAATTCTTCATATTGGCAGAGGGTGAGATGTGGGACGCCATTCACAAAGTTTTAAGCGAAAAGGCGTCGAACGGCGTTGAGGTCAGAGTCATATTCGACGATTTCGGCTCAATAAAACGCCAGCACAAGGACTTTATAGTAAATCTGCGCGCAGAAGGAATAGATGTTTCGGTCTTCAACCCGATAAAGCCCTCAATGAATATTTTCATGAACAACCGCAACCACCGCAAAATTGTGGTCATAGACGGCAAAACGGCGTTTACGGGCGGCTTCAACATAGGCGACGAGTACATTAATAAAATGATACGCTTCGGTCACTGGCTTGACAGCGGAATCATGCTCCGCGGCGAGGCGGTAAAAAGCTTTCTTGCAATGTTTTGCTGTATGTGGGAGTTCACAACGGGAGAACAGCTTGATATTTCCTCTCACATTTCCGACTTTTCCGCTGCGGATGACGGCTTTGTTCTTCCCTACTGCGACGGCCCGCTCAACAACAAAAATCCCGCCGAGGGAATTTATATGCAGATCCTCAACACCGCCCAGAAATATGTTTATATTGCGTCGCCCTACCTTATAATAGACAATACCATGACAAGCATTTTATGCATGGCAGCGCGCTCGGGAATAGATGTGCGTATTGTAACGCCGCATATACCGGATAAATGGTATGTCCATCCCGTGACGCAGTACAGCTATCTCGAGCTGCTCGAGGCGGGGGTCAGAATATTCGAATATACGCCCGGCTTGATTCACTCAAAGCTCTTTGTTTCGGATGATAAGATTGCAACCGTGGGTACCGTCAATATGGACTACCGCAGCTTTATCTTCCACTTTGAGTGCGGAGCCTGGATATGCGATAACAGCACGGTGCTTGATATTAAGGATCAGTTTTCCGAAATCCTTAAGGTCTCAAAAGAGATCAAAATCGACAAATGGAAAAAACGCCCGCTAAAAATGCGCTTCAAGCAGGCGCTGCTCCATATTTTCGCACCGTTTATGTGATATCGTCATATCTTTGCCAAACTTATAAAAAAAGTGCTTGACAAAATGCGGCGCATGTATTATAATCACATTGTTGCAATCCAAAGACAGCAGGTGGCCGCACAGGCCGTAAGCTTATCGCCTGCCGAGGTGTGCGCCTAAATAATTATGCTTATTTATGCCCGTCCTTAAGTCTTTGGACGGGCATTATTTATACTTTCGGAGGTGAAAATCAAATGCCGAACGCTTCAGTTCTTGAGAAAAAGCAGCAGCAGGTGGCAGAGCTTGCCGAAAAAATAAGCGGTGCGGTTACCGGTGTTGTAGTTGATTACAAGGGTATTACCGTTGCCGACGATACGGCGCTCCGTAAAGAGCTCCGCGAAAACGGAGTTGAATACTTCGTTGTTAAAAACACCATTCTGAGCCGCGCTATCGAAGGCACCTCCGTTGAGGGTATGAAGTCTGTTCTTGAAGGAACGACCGCTCTTGCCCTTTCAAAAGAGGATTACACCGCCGCAGCGCGCATACTCTGCAAATTCGCCGAGGGTCATGATAACTTTAAGGTTAAATCCGGCTTCCTCGACGGCGAGGTAGCAGACATTGCTACCATCGAATCTCTTGCAAAGCTTCCCACAAAGGAAGTTCTTCTTGCAACCGTTTGCAGCGCGTTCCAGGCTCCTATCGCAGCCTTTGCACGCGTATTGCAGGCAATCGTCGATAAGGACGAAACCGCAGACGCGGAATAATTTTAAAAAAACTAATTAAAAATCGGAGGAAAATAAAATGGCATCTGAGAAAATTGCAGCTATGATTGAAGAAATCAAAGCTCTTACCGTTCTTGAGCTTTCAGAGCTCGTTAAAGCAGTAGAGGAAGAATTCGGCGTATCCGCGGCAGCAGCGGTAGCAGTAGCGGCTCCCGCAGCAGGCGGCGCAGCAGCAGCTGAAGAGAAGACTGAGTTTGATGTTGTTCTTAAGGAAGTCGGCGCTGAGAAGATTAAGGTTATTAAGGCTGTTCGCGAGATAACCGGTCTCGGCCTTGCAGAAGCTAAGGCTATAGTTGACGGCGCTCCGAAGACCCTCAAGGAAGCTGTTTCCAAGGATGAGGCTGAAGCTATGAAGGCTAAACTCACCGAGGTCGGCGCTACTGTTGAGCTTGCTTAATCGTAAGCTTTAATCTACAGCTAATTTAAAACGGGAGATTATGGGTGTGCCCATAATCTCCCGTTTTCGTGTGTTCGGAACTCGTAATAACTTGGCGGTGAATGTCCGCTGCGGGCCCGGCAGTAGGTACTGTTAACGGTATGCACGGCGGTGTGAGAAACCGGCTGCTCAACTAATGAATAGCCTTCTGCTCGATTTCAATTGTTTAAAAGCAACAATTCCATATTATTAGCAAAAGACAATGTAGATTAAAACAACAGACAGTGCTATACTGTTATTGTTGAATATGAATACAATATTGCAATTAAAATATTGTATTTAATTTATTTAAGTATGTTTTTCTAAAAGCTTATAACGGTACTGTGAGCTGCATAGAAGAAAGGACGGCAATAGCTATGAAAAAAATGGTTTCCAAAGTACTGATTGGAATTATGGTTGTATCGTTGGCACTGCAATGTGCAGGCTGCGGTAAAACGCCGGGAGAAAACAACAGCAGTGAAGTTCAGGGTGGCACAACGCAGAGTCAAGTGAGCAATTTGGACTCTTCGGATGCCTCGAATGGAAGTGATTCTCAAGGCGGAAGCTCTTCTGCCGATGTAAGCGGGAGCTCTTCTGACCAAAGCGCAAGCTCAAAGCCCAAGCCGCTGGATCCTACAAAGGTTGATATGAAGGGCCGCACGATTCGTTTACATATTGGGCAGGTCGAGGCTGAAAGCACCTCTCAGGTCGGTGTTAAGTTTTCACAAAAAATCAAAGAGATCAATAAACGCTATAATTGCAACATACAATACTATATTTCGTATGACTTTGATGCAATTAATGCGTCTATCGCATCAGGAAAGCCCTCTGTCGATATTCGATGGTTCAACGGCTTTGAGCAGTTCTTAAATGCCTATGTTTCGGGCTTTGTTCAGCCGCTGGATCCGCTCGGTAATATTGATTTCAACGATCGCAAAAAATTTGCGGAAATCACAGATATATGCAAAATTAACGGTAAGCATTACGGCGTTTCTCCGATGTATTATTGCTACGGTGAAATGAGAATATGGTTCTCGTACATCATGCTCTACAACAAGGATATGCTGAAAAAAGCCGGAATCACCGATGATTTGTATAAGGTACAGGAAAAAGGCGACTGGACTCTTGCAAAGTTCGAGGACTATGCCAAGAGAATCAAGAATGCGGGGATGACGCCCTTAGTGGATGTTGACGGACATTTCTACAAAGCAATGCTCTACGCCAACAACACGGATTGGATTTTACACCAGGGCTCCACGGCAAAATTCAACGGAGATTCGGCTCAGGCTAAAAATGTATTGACACAGTATACAAAATGGGTCGGAAACAAGCTTGTAGAGGTTCCCATACAAAAAGAGCAGGGACCGTGGCCTAACGATTCCTTTGCCTTTAAGGATTATTTCTCAAAGGGAAAAAGTGCATTTGCCGCAGTAAACGGCCCGTGGGTGCTTAAATGGCTGACTTCGGGATGGGATAAAACCGCCAAGGAAAATTGCGGCATTCTTATGCTGCCCAAAAAGGACAGTTCTTCTAAGTATGCGACACGCGCATCGGCAGACTATGCGTTTTGGGGCATCCCGTATGGTGTGAAGAACCCCGAAGAGGTTGCTTTGGTTATAAATGCGCTAAACGAGCCATTGTTTGCCGAGAATGAAAATCTGAAGCTTTTACAGACAAATATGACTCCTCTTGTAAATGACAGAGGATCATTGGAAACCTTGAAATCCGTTTACCGTATGGGTGAGCCGGTGCTGTCGTACGATTATTTGGCGGTAGGACCGAAGGTTTACTACGGAGAAAACGGCTGGATGATGCATGTACAAAAAATAGCAAACGGTCAGGAATCGCAGGATGCGGTGTTGAAATCCGTTGTAAATTCGTACAATAATCTTCTCAAAGATGTATACGCCAAAAGGTAAGTAACACACTTTCGATCATGTGCTTGAATGAAACTGTCTGTCGTTATCGACAGACAGTTTCATAAATAATATAGGAGGGCGATCCTTTGAAGCAAATAAGATATGTCAGTGCTCTCATTATCGCTTTATTATTGCTGACAATTCCGGTTTTTGCATATACTCCGTATCAAAATTATACATACAATGCCGATAAAGAGTCCACCATTGAACCGCAGGCTTATATTCCCTATGGTGTAATAAATTCCGAAAAATTACATTTGACTATGAAGGAACCGCAGGATCTCTTTATCAAGGATAATAAAATATTTATTGCGGATACGGGTAATAATCGCATACTTATAACCGATTCGGAAGCGAGCAGCGTAAAAATTCTGGAGACCTTTCAAAATAATGGCAAAACGGACGGTTTCGCAAAGCCAAGCGGACTTTTTGTGACAGAAAGCAATCGTTTATATGTTGCGGATACGGATAATGAGCGTATCATAGAGTTTGATGAAGACTTAGAATTTGTGCGCAGCGTCGGAAGACCGAAATCCAATTTGCTGGCTGAAAGCGTGGCATACCGTCCGAAACGCATTTCCGTAGATGTCGCGGGAAGACTTTTTGTTGTTTCCGAGGATATGAGCAGCGGTATGATTGAATTGGATCACCGTGGAGAATTCGTCAGCTTTTTCGGTGCAGTTAAAACTAAGCCGAAGGTATGGGAATTGCTTATACGCTTTTTTGCAACCGCCGAACAAAAAGAAAGAATGTCGTTGATTATTCCAACGGAATATTCCAGTAATGATATTGACGATAAAGGTTTTGTATACGGAACGGTGGGAATTATCGACCCCGATAATTTTAACGATTCCATGTTTATCCATCGCCTAAACCCGATCGGAGACGACATACTGAATCGTGACGGAACGGTGGCACCTATGGGAGATGCGGAATTTGTTGTGGATGATAAAACGAATCAGTATCTGCCCTCTATGCTGGTTGACATATGTGTGAAGGACACAGGTCTTTATACGGTTCTTGACAGAAGATTCGGAAGAATTTTTACCTATGATCAGGATGGCAATCTTTTGTATGTATTCGGATCATTGGGCTCAAGTCTCGGACAGTTTAAAATACCGGTAGCCATTGATGATTTCGGAGACCGTTATGCAGTGTTGGACAGCGAGCTTTCGCAAATAGTACTGTTTCAGCCTACGGAATACGGCACGCTGATTACAAAAGCTGTTGAATCCGCATTTAATCAGGATTATGATTCTGCCTGTGAATATTGGCTTCAGACTTTGAAGTTCACCTCGAAATCCGAGCTTTCATACAGCGGCGTAGGAGATGCCAGATATAATCAAGGCAATTATTCCGAGGCTATGAAATATTATAAATTAGGCAATAACAGAAAGTATTATTCGGCAGCGTTTGAACAGTATCGCACTTTAGTTTTAGATAATTATTTTACGGCCATTCTTATATCGATCGCTGTTCTGATACTGCTTATAGCGGTTTGGGCTGCTTACAGGAAAAAGCGTCGCTCTGTGCGAAAAGGAGAATGACGATGGGCATATTCTTGAGTCGGATTTTAAAGGGGCTTCAATATTCACTTTATTTGATTTTCCACCCTTTTAAGGGCTTTTGGGATTTGAAGCACGAAAAAAAAGGAAATGTTTATTCCGCTTGGGTCATTGTGTGTTTGCTGAGTGTTTTGTTGATTTTACGCCGACAGTTTACAGGCTTTATATTGAACTTTAACAAGCAAAATGAAATGAATGTTTTTGTCGAAATACTCAGCGTTTTGGCTCCGCTGGGTCTATGGTGTCTGTCTAACTGGTGCATTACAACCCTGGTGGACGGCGAGGGCAGCTTAAAGGATATTTTTATTACGACCGCATATGCGCTTACACCGGTGGTGCTTATTAACATTCCAATGCTTCTGCTCAGCAATGTTATGATTTTAGAAGAAACCGTGTTTTACACGGTGCTTGACGCACTCTCGGTTTTATGGGCCGCATTGTTGATATTGATAGGAATTATGACGGTACATCAGTTTACAATGCCGAAAACTATTGCTACAATTGCCGTTGCGGTGGTGGGAATGATTATTATTCTGTTTCTGATACTTCTTTTTGTTTCCATCATTCAACAAATCGTCAGTTTTGTTGACCTGCTGTGGACGGAGATTACCATGCGAATGTGATCCGAAATAATGTCTGCTGAATAATTGCATTAGCAAATGCAATTATATAAAATCGAGTTAAAATCTCGATTTTATGGGTCAAAACCTTTGTTTTGACCGTCAGTATCCATTGATTGTCGCCTGATTTTAAAAAGAATCAAAATGTGATTCTTTTTAAAGTGCAAGGTTTTTGCGCAATTTTGCAAAAAACCTTGCACCTGAACAATTCAAAAGTTTACACCGACATGCTTGGTTAAGGTACTTTTGAATTGTTCAGCAGGCATGAAATAATGATAACGGCTTTATGCCTTTACGAAGCCAAACGGCTGCAAGGCATAAGGCATAGTCAGATGAAACCATCGGAAAGGAATGACAATTTATGCCAAACAAGCTGCTGCGCTGTTTGCGAGCTGTGCTTTTGATTGTTCTCAGTCTTATTGTTTTAATAAGCTCTGCGGGATGCAGCAATACCGCCGCAGATACCGAAAATAATAAAACCGAGAGCAATACCGGCAATTATACCGACGAGGCGTTTGATGCGGATAAAAAATCCGGGCAACAGCCTTTTCTTGCGGCAAGCTCGGAGCGTATGAATTTATATATGGACGCGACCACTGCCTGCGTTACCCTTGAGGATAAAATCACGGGTAATAAATGGACGACCAACCCGGTTGACCGCAACTCCGACCCATTGGCGCAGGGAGTAAATCTCGATCATCTGTGTTCTCAAATAATAGCCGAATATGTATCGCAGGGCAAAAAAACAAAGGTTGATTCTTTTTCACAAAGCATATCATTGAATCAATACAGCTTTTACCCCGTTGAAAACGGAATAGGCGTTAATTATTTGATCGGTGAGAAACCGCGCGTATTTATCGTGCCGAAAGCATTATCGGTAGAACGCTATCAGGAGATCAAGAAAAAAATCACTGATGAATTTGACCTTGATATTTTTGAATCCTATTACAAAAAGGTCGCACTGAAGGATTTGGGAACCGAAGCAGACAAGGCACTGTTTTTGGAAGTGTTCCCTATTTTAAAAGAACGGCCCATTTATTATTTTGTTACACCGGGAACTCTTCAGTTTCAGTCTCCGGGCGAACAGATGGCTTCCGATTTTATGCTTGAACAGGTGGAGGCGGTTTTTGTCAATATCGGATATACCGAGGAAGACATGGAGCGTGATCACCGTGAAAATAAAGTTAATATTGCGCAGGAGCTTGATTATTCAATTTCCTTAAGACTTGAATATCGTCTGGACGGAGACGACCTAACGGTAAAAATTCCCGAAAACAGTATCAAGTATAAAAAGAATGTCATGCAGCTGCAGAATATTTGGGTGAATCCTTATTGGGGAGCTGCTGACAGCTCAAAAGATGGATATATGTTCGTTCCCGGCGGCTCCGGCGCTCTTATAAATCTGAATAACGGGAAAACAAATTTAGAATCGTATGAAACAGAGCTGATTTACGGAGACGATCCGCTGTTTGAGGAAGCTCCCGAAAAACAACAGGTTGATATTCAGGCACATTTGCCCGTCTTCGGTCTAAAACAGAATGATATTGCGTTTTTGGGCATTGTTGAAAGCGGTGACGGCTCGGTATTCATAGAAGCGGATATCAGCGGCCGCACCGATTCCTATAATCATGTGTGTCCGAAATTTCAGGTAGCAAGACCGCAGCATCAGGAAGCCGCGATTATGAACCTTACCGATTTTGATATCTATCCTCAGAAGGATCTTTCCGGAGCTTTGCAAATACGCTACATAACGCTGCAAAAGGATGAAGCGGATTACAGCGGTATGGCTAATGCTTATCGTGAATACTTACTTAAAAGCAATAAAATCGGGCAAAGGAAAATGCATGCAGATTTACCGTTTCACCTGCGCGTGATCGGTGCGGTTACTTATAAACATTCTGTACTCGGTATACCGGTCGACAGTCCGAAAGCATTGACCACCTATGAGGAAACCGTAAAAATATTGGACGAGCTGAAACAGTCCGGCATTTCAAATACGGTTTTGGAGCTGAGTGATTGGGCAAACGGCGGCAGAGAAAATACCGCATATAATAAAGTTGACCTTATGGGTGCTCTCGGCGGTAAAAAAGGCTTTAAAAAGCTCCTTGATTATGTAAATAAAAATGATATAAGCTTTTATCCGGGGATCGAAGTGCAAAATGTAAAAAAAGACACTTTATTTGATTCCTTCTCTAAAAAGCGCATGGCAGCGAGAGCCCTGAATAAGCGCATCGCGTATAATTACGATTATAAGCTGACAACATTTGAAAGGATTAAGGGCACATCGGCAATATTGGTTTCACCGGGGAAATATGATGCTATGCTGAACGGCGCTGTATCTGATCTCAGCGGCTACGGTATACAGGGATTAAGCGTCGGTAAATTAGGGCAACGGCTGACGAGCGACTACAATACCAACAAAACGATAGACAGACAGCAAAGCCTGACGATTGTGCGTGAGCAGCTTAACAAGCTCGCCGCAGGTCACAGCCTGCTGGTACAGGCGGCGAATGAGTATTCTTTGGCTTCGGCATCGATTATAACCGATGTTCCGCTGACTTCGGAAAATCATTATATGTGTGACAGAGCAATTCCGTTTTACCAAATGGTTGTACACGGATTAGTGCCGGTATCGGGAACACCGATGAATTACACGGGAGATTTTCAATCCGACAGATTGGCATTGATTGAAACCGGTTCGTTCCCGAGCTTTGAGTTTATTTATCGGGACAACTATGAACTTAAGGATACCGAGTATAACATTTACGGCGTCAATTATAAACTGTGGCTGTCGCAGGCGGCGGAATTGTATAAAGAGATGAACGGGCTTTTAAAGGATTGCCAGACAGCAAAGATAGTCAGTCATCGGCAGGTCCAAAACAATGTTAATTGTACAACCTATGATAACGGCGTTTCCATTATCGTCAATTATAATGATGCTCCGGTTGTTTATAATAACACAAAAATCGAAGCACACAGCTATATTCGAGCGGAAGGAAAGACGGTTGAATGATAAATTTAAAAAAGAAAAGCATCTCTCTTGAACAGAAGCGGATCCGTTGGGGATATATTTTTGCTTTACCGTTTGCTGTCGGGTTCGTGTTGTTCTTTCTTTCTCCTTTAATTTTATATGTGATTCTCGGCTTCAGCAAGCTTTCCCTGACCAATCAGGGTATGCAGCTGAATTCCGTGGGATTGGAAAATTTTCGCCAGGTTTTATTCGTGAGAGTCGGGTATTTTGAGCAGGTTCTCAAGAGTCTAGGTGAGCTCTTGCTTACCTCTCCTGCCATTGTGCTTTACAGTCTATTTGTTGCAACCTTACTGAATCAGGAATTCAAGGGCAGAGGTGCGGTGCGTGCGATTTTTTTCCTTCCGGTTATTATGGCGTCCGGCATAGCTGCCGTTTCTAACAACGACTCCTTAATGGGACATGCCATTCACGCATTATCCGGCGATGTATCTTTAACGGGAGACGGAGACAATACCAGCATGGTAAAAGGTCTTATGGATTTGTTGGGTGCTTCCTTTTCTCCGCAAATGTTCTCGTTTGTATCGAATTTGGTCGGCAAAATATATACCATAACAATGTCCTCCGGAGTGCAGATCCTGATTTTTTTGGCAGGCTTACAAGGAATTTCCCCGTCACTTTACGAGGCATCCTCTATCGAAGGTGCCACGAGCTGGGAAAACTTTTGGAAAATCACATTGCCGATGATAAGCCCGGTTGTGCTGGTCAACAGTGTTTATACGATCGTAGATCAATTGGG
>OHAF01001812.1_pt1 | contig 18215 bp, 16 predicted proteins | sample 1577041 | NCBI WGS metagenome assembly OHAF01 (sample SAMEA3541495, study PRJEB24748) | human gut metagenome | biome: human gut; feature: human-associated habitat; material: faeces | place: China | collected 2012
GAAACATTTTTTCTAAAGAAAAAGGGGGAAAGTCGGAGTGATATCAGACTTTTAAGTATGATTTTATATAAGCGTTTCTTTCTTCTAAAAGAAATGCTTAAGCAAAGAAAGATTACGAAACGGTTCAGATAAAAGAAAATGATGTGATTGAAGTGGTAAGTTTTGTTGGTGGAGGTTGATAAAACAACCCTGTCAAAATCATGACATGTAAAATGTAAATTCAAATACAAAGATTGAGAGGATAAGAACATGGAAAATAAAGATACTTTTATGCTTGGTGGACAGGAGTTTTCTTCCCGTTTCATCTTAGGCTCCGGAAAATATTCACTGGATTTAATCAAGGCATCGGTTGAAAATGCCGGTGCACAGATTATTACATTGGCGCTTCGCCGTGCGAATCAGGATGGACGTGCAAATATTTTAGATTATATTCCGGAAGGTGTTACCTTGCTTCCGAATACATCCGGTGCGAGAAATGCAGACGAAGCAGTTCGTATTGCACGCTTGTCAAGAGAAGTTGGCTGTGGCAATTTTGTAAAAATTTAGATTATGAGAGATTCCAAGTATTTACTTCCGGATAATCAGGAAACCATCAAGGCGACAGAAATTCTTGCAAAAGAAGGATTTGCAGTTATGCCTTACATGTATCCGGATTTGAATGTGGCACGTGATTTGATGAATGCCGGTGCTGCATCGATTATGCCGTTAGCTGCACCAATTGGCTCAAACAAAGGTCTTTGCACAAAAGAATTTATTCAGATTTTGATTGATGAAATCAACCTTCCGATTATTGTGGATGCCGGCATTGGAAAACCATCTGAAGCATGTGCTGCAATGGAAATGGGAGCAGCCGCAATTATGGCGAATACCGGTATTGCGACAGCTGGAGATATCCCGGCTATGGCAGAGGCATTTAAACTTGCGATTGAGGCAGGAAGAAAGGCTTATCTTGCCGGTACAGGACGCGTGTTAGAGCGTGGAGGAAGTGCATCTTCACCGCTGACCGGCTATATTCAGGATGGCAGTTTCAAAACGAAATAAAGATAGTTGGAGGACGACATGGATAAAGTAAATGAGAGTATATTAAGTGAAACAATTCTGGAAGATATGAAGGAAAACCGAATTGACCACATGACATATTTAGAGGGAATGGAAGTTTTGGATTCCGATGTTGAGAAAACGGTTGTGGAAGCAATGAATGCTTACGATTATGATTCTTATACGGCTGCGGATGTCCGCCGCGCGATTTATAAAGACAATCGTACACCCGAAGATTTTGCGGCACTTTTGTCACCGGCTGCACTTCCTTTTTTGGAGGAAATTGCACAGATGGCACAGAAGGAGACAAGGAAACATTTTGGTAATTCCATTATGATGTTTACACCGCTTTATATTGCAAATTACTGTGAGAATTATTGTATTTACTGTGGTTTTAACTGCCATAATAAAATCCGTCGTGCGAAACTTGATGCCGAGGGAATTGAACGTGAAATGGTTGAAATTGCAAAATCCGGTTTGCAGGAAATTTTGATTTTAACCGGGGAGAGCGAGAAAATGTCGGATGTAAAATACATTGGAGAGGCTTGTAAGATTGCAAGAAAATATTTCAAGGTGATTGGCTTGGAGGTATATCCGACAAATTCCGAGAACTATGCGTACTGGCATAAATGTGGTGCCGATTATGTTACCGTATTTCAGGAGACCTACAATTCAGATAAATATGAAACACTTCATCTGGCAGGTAAAAAGCGTATTTTTCCATATCGATTAAACGCACAGGAACGTGCATTAAAGGGTGGTATGCGAGGCGTTGGTTTTGCTGCTTTGTTAGGCCTTGATGATTTTAGAAAAGATGCATTTGCAACAGGAATTCATGCCTATTTATTGCAGCGGAAATATCCACAGGCAGAAATTGCATTTTCCTGTCCAAGACTTCGCCCGATTATTAATAATGATAGAATTAATCCGATGGATGTGCATGAAGCGCAGTTGTTACAGGTTGTGTGTGCTTATCGTCTGCTTTTACCGTTTGCTTCCATTACGGTTTCTACTCGTGAATGTAAGCGCGTCCGCGACAATCTGATTCAAATTTGTGCAACGAAGATATCTGCCGGCGTGGACGTTGGAATTGGTGGCAGAAGCGGAGAAGAGCAGGGCGACGAACAGTTTGAAATTGATGACACCAGAAATGTGCAGGAAGTTTATGATGCGATTTTGGAGCATGGACTTCAGCCGGTTATGAGTGATTATATTTATGTATAGAATAGCAGTAACAAACCGTCATCTGTGTGAGGGGGATTTTTTGGAAAGAATCCGGCAGATCGCACAAGGCGATGAATATAATGCCATCCTTTTGCGGGAAAAAGATTTATCCCATGAGGAATATGAAGAACTTGCTAAGAAAGTTTTGAAAATCACAAATTTGGCAGGGAAAAAATGTATTTTGCATAAGGATTACAAGGCGGCACTTTCTCTTTTCCATCCTTTTGTGCATATGCCGCTTTCGGTTATGGCACAGATGTCTCAAAAGGAAAGGAAAAATCTTAGAAAGTCTGTGAAGGAAATGAGTACGTCGATTCATTCTCTGGAGCAGTTAAAAGAGGCAGAGGCATATTCGATGGATTTTGTAATTGCCGGTCACATATTTGCTACGGACTGCAAAAAAGATTTACCGCCGAGAGGATTATCATTTTTGAAAAATATTTGCGATAATTCAGAGGTTCCTGTCTATGCTATTGGCGGCATGACAAAGGAGAGAGAGCCGGAAGTTATGCGTAAAGGTGCAAGCGGTATTTGTATTATGTCAGGATGCATGAGAGAATAACCGCAAGCCTTGCAAACAGTATCTGGTTGTGTTACAATGGCAAATATTATCAAACAAGTTAGGAGTGGTAATTGTGCCTATTAAAATTCAGGATTCACTACCTGCCCAGAAAATTCTGGAAAATGAAAATATATTTGTAATGACGGAGTATCGTGCAATGCATCAGGATATTCGACCGCTGCATGTATTGATTTTAAACCTTATGCCGACAAAGATTGAGACAGAAACACAGCTTTTGCGTAAATTGTCCAATACACCGCTGCAGGTGGATGTGGAGTTTATGCAGACGAGCAGTTATAAGCCGACGCATGTGGCACCAAGCCATCTGGAAACTTTTTATCGTGTGTTTGATGACATCAAAGACCGTAATTTTGATGGTATGATTATTACAGGAGCGCCGCTTGACTATACCAAATTTGAAGACGTGGATTACTGGGATGAGTTAACAAATATTATGGAGTGGTCAAAGAAGCATGTTCACTGTACTCTTTACATGTGTTGGGCTGCATTTGCCGGTTTATATTATCACTATGGTATTGAGAGGGTCGACAGAGAGGAAAAATTATCCGGCGTGTACAAGCATCGGGTGCTGAAAAAAAGCTCTCCACTGTTTCGCGGTTTTGATGACATTTTTGACTGTCCGCAGTCACGTGCGATGACGGTAAACAGAGAAGATGTTGAGAAAATTCCGGAACTGGAAGTACTTGCCGTATCAGATGCGGCAGGTGTGGCGGTTATAAAAACAGAAGACAGCAGACAGTTTTTTATGACGGGACATTTGGAGTATGATTCGGAAACACTGGCAAAAGAATATTTTCGTGACCTGGATAAGGGAATGAATCCGAGTATTCCGGCTAATTATTTTCCGGATGATAACCCGGAGAAAAAGCCGGTTGTCCGCTGGCGTTCTGCCGGTCAATTGTTCTACAGTAACTGGCTTAATTATTATGTATATCAGAGTACGCCATATGATGTGAGAGATATTAATAAATAAAAAGCTGTTAATGAATTTTTTTGGAGGAAAGAGTGTCGATTTAAGACATTCTTTCTTGTTTTTTTTTAGGTATGATGTTATAATCTAAATAGAGTTTATAACTATATAATTACATAAAAGGAGATTTGTTATGAGGAAGTCAATTGGATTGAAAATCATGGTGCCGTTTTGCATTCTTGCAATTGTATGTGGACTGTGTTCTACATTGATTTATTCAAAGATTGCACAGATGAATCAGGCAACCAAGTCGATTAGCGACAATTATATGACGATAACGGAGAAGACAGGAGAGATGGAGTCAGATTTTATATTGCTTCAGTATAAGCTGGCTCGCTATGTAACTGCATTTGATGACGATGATTTAAAACAGTTATCAAAGGATATTAAAGAAGCTACAGCACGCATGGATAAGAATATTTCTGTTATTGCAGAGAAGAGTTCTGACGGTGGTGAAGCCGATGCCGTAAAAGACTATAAGGCTGCGTATGCAACATTTAGTGAGTCTTACCAGAAATCGAAAAAGGCAATTGATGATTATGAACTAAATGGCATGAAGAATTTGAATGAAGCGGTAGAGCCTATCTACAAGAAATTCCAGAGTGCTATTGATGATATGCAGAAGGTGAACAGCCAGAAAGTAGAGGATTCGCAGGGAGCACTTAGTGCAGCTGCATCACAGAGTACATTAGCATTTGTTGTTTTGATTGCTTTGTTGGTTGTTTCTATTGTATTCTGTATTTTAATGGTTGTAGCAACAATCCTTCGTCCAACCAAACATGCAATTCGTCACTTGAACGGTATTGTACGAAGTATTGAACAAGACCACGGTGACCTTACATCCCAGATTCAGGTAAAAACAAAAGATGAAGTGGGAACTTTGGTTGTTGGAATTAATAAGTTCATTGATTTGCTCCGCGACATTATTATGGAAATCAAATCCGATGCCGTTGAGCTGCAGGGCAATGTAGAGCAGGTGTTTAATGGTGTAAATACATCGAATGGCGATATCAAACTGGTATCTGAGGTAATGGAAAAACTTTCTGCCGGAATGGAAGAGGTAGCAAATCATGCCGACCATCTGAATGACCAGGCAGGACGTGTTTATGAAGCAATGGAGCATATTGCCGGTGAGGCAAATAATGGTTCTGATTTTGCAAAAGAAATTAAAGACCGTGCGAATGCATTGCAGGAGAGTGGTCAGAAACGCCGTAAGATGACGGCAGAGATGGCAAGTGAAATTAATACGCTGCTTCAGAGTTCTCTTGAAAAGAGTAAAGATGTTGAAAAGATTAATGTATTGACAAATGATATTTTGGAGATTTCTTCTCAGACAAACCTGCTTGCATTGAATGCATCCATTGAAGCAGCACGTGCCGGTGAGGTTGGTAAGGGATTTGCTGTAGTGGCTGATGAGATTCGTAAGCTGGCAGATTCAAGCCGTGAGACAGCGAATAACATTCAGGAAATCAGTTTGGAAGTAAACTCTTCAGTAGGAGAACTTGCAGACAATGCCAATAAGATGCTGACCTTTATCCAAAATGAGGTTATGCCGGATTATGATAATCTTGTAAATACCGGTAACCAGTATAACGACGATGCAAATCGTATTGATACATTGATGCTTCAGTTTGCTGACAGTGCAACCGCATTGAAAGATACGATGCATGAGATGGCAACACTGATACATGAGATTTCAGAGACGATTAATGATAGTTCCAATCAGGTATCCGGTGTATCAGAGTCTGTAACTACATTGACGGATAGTATGATGGATATTCAGACAAGCATTCGTGTAACAGAGGATGTAAGCCGTCGTTTGGATTCTGAAGTTGCTAAATTTGTGACAGAGGCGGATGAGGATGTTTCAGCGGCCGTTGATTATGAAGATGTCGTAGAAGAATCTGAATCTTATGAGGAAACAGAAGCAGCAGAGGATGTTGAACCTGGGGTAGATGATGACGTTTATCTTACGATTCCGGACGATGCAGAGGAAAGTGAAACTGTTGACGATGCAGCAGTTGAAACGGAGACTGATGTAGAGGAAGATGAAGCGGCAGCATCATATGAGGATGAGGACTTTTCTGAATTTGCTGAGTTTGGTTCTACGGATGAATACGAACAGTTAGCAGAAGAAGATACCAATGAAGATGCATAAAATCTTCTGACATATAAGTGATGTAAAAAGATAATAAAACAGCCTTCACATCATTGGATGGAAGGCTGTTTTGTTATTTACAACAATACGGTTGTTTACTTATTATTCTTTTCTACTTCTGCCATCTTCATTGCGCGAACTTTGGTAGAAAGACCAAAGAGGTTAATGAAACCTTCTGCATCATGATGGTCATACAAATCTCCGGTTGTGAAACTTGCAATGCTTTCATTGTACAAGCTGTATGGTGAAGTGGTTCCGGCTTTGATAATGTTTCCTTTGTACAGTTTGAATTTAACTTCGCCGGTTACATATTTCTGTGTGGACTCGATAAATGCCTGAACTGCCTCGCGGAGAGGAGAGAACCATTTGCCTTCGTAACAAATCTGAGCAAGTTTATTCCCCATATCCATTTTCAATGTTGTTGTATCGCGGTCAAGGATTAATTCTTCCAACTGCTGATGAGCTTCGTAAAGAATTGTTCCGCCAGGAGTTTCATAAACACCACGGGATTTCATTCCAACAACGCGGTTTTCTACGATATCAACAATACCGATACCATGTTTTCCACCTAATTCATTCAGAGTGCGGATAATATCGGAAACTTTCATTTCTTTTCCGTTTACGCTCTTAGGAACGCCGGCTTCAAATGTCATAGTTACATATTCACCTTCATCCGGTGCTTTTTCCGGTGTAGTACCAAGAACCAGAAGATGATCGAAGTTAGGCTCGTTTGCCGGGTCTTCCAATTCAAGACCTTCATGGCTGATATGCCACAAGTTGCGGTCACGGCTGTAACTGGAATCTGCGGAGAATGGAAGATCAATTCCATGTGCCTTGCAGTATTCAATTTCGGATTCACGGGAATCCATTGTCCATTTATCACTTCTCCAAGCTGCAATAATTTTTAAATCAGGAGCAAGTGCTTTGATACCAAGTTCGAAACGAATCTGGTCATTTCCTTTTCCGGTAGCACCATGGCAGATAGCAGTAGCGCCTTCTTTTCTTGCAATTTCAACAAGACGTTTTGCAATAACCGGACGAGCCATCGAAGTACCAAGAAGGTATTTGTTCTCATATACAGCATGAGCCTGTACACAAGGAACTACATATTCATCACAGAACTCATCGACAACATCCTCAATGTAAAGTTTGGATGCACCACAGAACTTAGCTCTTTCTTCCAGACCGTCCAATTCTTCACCCTGTCCACAATCAATGCAGACACAGATAACTTCATAATCAAAATTCTCTTTAAGCCATGGAATAATTGCTGTTGTATCCAGGCCGCCGGAATAAGCTAAAATAACTTTTTCTTTCATAATAGAACCTCCGTATGTATTTTTTGGTATTAACCTTTTTCTAATATACACCACAAGTGAATATTATGCAAGCATAAAATCAATTATTTTCAAAGAATGACGAATAAATTCTAGTTAGGTATTGCATATTTATCGGAAAAGATGTATAATAATTGAGGTTTGTGTATAATATGTATAAATATGCATAAATGATGAATAAAAAGAGTGAGCTGCCAAAGTACGGCGGAATGGAGGATGCTATGATAAAGGCTGGAATTATCGGTGCTACAGGGTACGCAGGACAGGAATTGGTTCGATTATTATTGCAGCACAAAGAAGTTGAGATTGTATGGTATGGTTCGAGAAGTTATGTGGATAAGAAATTTAGTTCCGTTTTTGGAAATGTTTTTCAGATTGTAGAAAATATTTGTAAAAGTGATGATTTACATACTTTGGCAAAAGAGGCAGACGTGATATTTACCGCAACACCGCAGGGGTATTTGGCAGGTGTTCTGGATGATGAAATCCTTTCCCAGGCAAAGGTGATTGACTTGAGTGCGGATTACCGAATAAAAGATGTTGCGGTTTATGAAAAATGGTACGGCATCACACATAAAAGCCCTCAGTATTTGGATGAGGCTGTATACGGATTGTGTGAGTTAAACCGCAAGCAAGTTAAAAAGGCACGTTTGATTGCTAATCCGGGATGCTATCCAACCTGTTCAACACTTTCGATTGCACCGCTTGCAAGAGAAGGACTGATTGATATGGATACTTTAATTATTGATGCAAAATCCGGAACATCAGGAGCAGGAAGAGGTGCAAAAGTTCCAAATCTTTACTGCGAAGTAAATGAGAATATTAAGGCATATGGAGTAGCCACGCACCGCCACACACCGGAGATTGAAGAACAGCTTTCCTATATTAGCGGAAAAGATGTTACACTTAATTTTACTCCGCATTTGATTCCAATGAACCGTGGTATTTTGGTTACGGCATATGCAAAATATAAAGAAGGTGTGACAAAAGAGCAGATTCGAGAGGCTTATGTGAAAGCATATCAAGATGAATATTTTGTGCGCGTGCTGGATGAGGGTGTGTGTCCGGAGACCAAATGGGTTGAGGGAAGCAACTTTGTCGATGTAAATGTAAAAGTTGACGAGCGCACGCATCGCGTGATTATGATGGGAGCAATGGATAATATCACAAAAGGTGCTGCCGGACAGGCAGTTCAAAACATGAATCTGATGTTTGGATTTGATGAGGCAGAGGGGCTCCGGCTTGTACCGATGGTTCCGTAAAGGAGGAAAATATGATGAATACAATAGAAGGCGGCGTTACCGCAGCAAAAGGATTTATGGCGGCGAGCGCAGAGGCAGGAATTAAATATAAAAACCGTACAGATATGGCCCTTGTCTATACAGAAAGCCCGGCGGTCTGTGCAGGAACTTTTACAACGAATGTAGTAAAGGCAGCACCGGTTTGGTGGGATAAAGAAATTGTTGAGAGCAAAAAGGATGTTCATGCGGTCGTATTGAATAGTGGAATTGCCAATGCCTGTACCGGAGGCGAAGGTAAAGAAATTAATGAGTACATGGCTTCACAAATTGCAGAGGCACTTGGCGTTTCGACAAAAGAGGTTTTGACAGCTTCAACCGGCGTTATCGGAATGCAGATAAAAAAAGAACCGATACAAAAAGGTGCAAAACTTTTAAAGGATGCACTGGCAGATACAAAAGAAGCAGGTCTGCTTGCGGCTAAGGCAATTATGACAACGGACACTGTTCCGAAGGAAGCGGCAGCCAGTTTTGAGGTGGACGGAGTAACCGTAACAGTTGGTGGCATGAGCAAAGGTTCCGGTATGATTCACCCGAATATGGCAACGATGCTTAGCGTTACGACAACAGATGCAAAAATTTCACATGATTTACTGCAGGAAATGGTTTCCGAAATTGTGTCAGATAGTTTTAATATGATTTCGGTTGACCGCGATACATCAACAAATGATACATATCTGGTGCTTGCCAATGGCGAATCCGGTGTTGAAATCAAAGCAGGAACGAATGGATATGTAAAATTCAAAGAGGCACTGAGTTTTGTTGCAACGGATTTGGCAAAACAGATGGCAGCGGACGGAGAAGGCGCTACGAGGCTGATGGAAGTAAGAGCAGTTCACTGTAAGAATAAAGAAGAGGCAAAGATTTTTAGTAAATCGGTTGTGACTTCAAACCTCGTGAAAGCAATGGTGTTTGGCAAGGATGCGAACTGGGGACGTGTTTTGTGCGCACTGGGGTATTCCGGTGCAGACTTTGACCCGGATGTAATCGATTTGATTTTAGAAGCTGAGGATGAGCAGATTGTTTTAGTAAAAGATGGTGTGCCGACAGATTACAGTGAAGATGAGGCGACTATTTTATTAGGAAAAGATGCAGTTACATTTATTTGTGACATGAAGCAGGGGGATGCATCGGCAATTGCCTGGGGATGCGATTTGACTTATGATTATGTAAAAATAAATGGCGATTACAGAAGTTAGAGAGGACAAAAAGATGGAAGATAAGATGAAAGAAGTTGTACTTAAGGCGGAAACGCTGATTGAGGCACTGCCTTATATCCGTGATTTCAACGGAAAAAAAGTAGTTGTAAAATACGGCGGAAGCGCTATGCTGGATGAAAAATTGCAGGAATCAGTGATTAAAGATGTTGCTTTGTTGAAACTGGTTGGCATGCAGCCGATTATTGTTCACGGCGGCGGAAAAGAAATTAGCAAATGGCTTGGCTATATGGGAAAAGAGAGTGAATTTGTAGAAGGACTTCGTGTGACAGATGCCGATACGATTGAAGTGGCAGAAATGGTTTTAAATAAGGTAAATAAGCATTTAGTCCAGATGATGGAGAAACTTGGCGTAAAGGCAGCCGGCATCAGTGGAAAAGACGGCGGCACAATGCTCTGTGAGAAAAAAACAGCCGGTGGAAGAGATATCGGTTTTGTAGGAAAAGTAAAATCTGTTAATTCCGATTTAATTGACACTTTGATTGCCAAAGATTTTATTCCGATTATTGCGCCGATTGGTATGGATGAAAATTATCAGGCATATAACATTAATGCGGATGATGCGGCAAGTGCAGTTGCAAAGTGTATTCATGCAGAAAAACTGGCATTTATGACGGATATTGAGGGTGTCTGCAAAGACCCGAAAGACCCGGAAACATTGATTTCTGTATTGACAACTGATGAGGCAAAACAGTTGATTGAGGATGGAACCATTGGCGGTGGTATGATTCCGAAAATAAGAAACTGTGTGGAAGCGGTAGAAGAAGGTGTAAGCCGTGTCCATATTCTGGACGGACGCAGACAACATTGTCTGCTGCTTGAGTTTTTTACCAAAAAAGGTATTGGTACAGCAATTATTGATAACAACACAACGTTGTATCCGCATGAGCAGGATTAGGAAGGAGCATGTAATATGAAACAGATAATAGACGAATCAGAACAGTATTTAGTTCATTCGTATAACCGTTATCCGGTTGTATTAGACCATGGAGAAGGCGTGAAATTATACGATACAAATGGAAAAGAATATTTGGATTTTGGTGCCGGAATTGCCGTTTGTGCATTGGGCTATGGAGATAAGGAATACACAGATGCTTTGAAAACACAGATTGATAAAGGAATTCATTTTTCTAACTATTTTTATTCGGAGCCATTATTGCAGGCAGCGAAAGGTCTTGCAAAGGCAACCGGACTTGACCGTGTATTTATGGCAAACAGCGGTACGGAAGCCAATGAGGGCGCTTTGAAAATGGCACGAAAATATGCCATTATGCAGGGGCATGAAAATCGTCATGAGATTATCTCGATGAATAAAGCATTTCACGGACGAAGCATGGGAGCATTGTCCGTTACCGGTACGGCAAAATACAGAGAGCCTTTTGAACCGATGTTACAGGGTGTTACATTTGCTGATTACAACGATTTCGAGAGTGTAAAAGCAGCGGTTACAGAAAATACATATGCCATCATTGTGGAAGCCGTTCAGGGCGAAGGTGGAATTTACCCTGCAAACGCTGAATTTTTACAGGGAATCCGTAAATTGTGTGATGAAAATGATATCGTTATGATTTGTGATGAAATTCAGTGTGGTATGGGACGTTCCGGTAAGATGTTTGCGTACCAGAAATATAATATTGTACCGGATATTGTGACGATGGCAAAGGGAATCGGAAATGGTATTACCGTAGGTGCAATTGCGGCAAAAGAAGAAGTGGCTAAGTGCCTTGTGCCGGGAGATCATGGTACAACATTTGGCGGGAATCCACTTGCCTGCGCAGCGGTGGCAAAGACACTGGAAATTTTTGAAAAGAGAGAAATTCCAAACCATGTAGAAGAAGTTGGCGAGTATCTTAGTGAATGTCTACAGAAATTGGTGGAGAAAAAAGAAATTGCTGTTGAGACACGTGGTATGGGACTGATGCGTGGCTTGGAACTTTCCGTTCCTGCCGGTCCTTATATTACAAAGGCATTGGAAAAAGGCGTCATTTTTATGAGCGCAGGCGCAAATGTCATTCGTTTTATTCCGCCGCTTATTATTGAAAAAAGCGATGTGGATAAAATGATTGCGATTTTAGATTCTGTACTGGATGATTAAAAATGGATGAATAATTGCACCTTTCTTGGGAAGACTTTACGGTAGAATCGTTTACCGTGAAGTTACTAAGGAGGTGCTTTTATGTTGGGAATTTTAGTGGCTGCCATTTCAGGGGCCATTATGAGTGTACAGGGTGTATTTAATGCGGAAGTGACCAAACAGACGAGTATCTGGCTGTCATCTGCATTTGTACAGATTAGTGCATTTGTTGTCTGTGTACTGGCTTGGTTTATTACCGGAAGAGATGGTGCAATCAGTAGTTTGTGGCATGTTTCACCTAAATATATGCTGTTAGGTGGAGCACTGGGAGCTTTTATTACTTATACGGTAATTTACAGCATTAATGCGATTGGTCCTGCCCGTTCTGCGATGTTTATTGTGTCGGTTCAGATCGTCATGTCGTATCTGATTGAACTTTTTGGGCTGTTTGGGATTGATAAACAGCCGTTTGAGTGGAGAAAGTGTATTGGTGTAGCTGCGATTGTTGCTGGAATTGCCATTTTCAAGTGGAAGTAAAAAATAAGTAAATTTGCCATTGTAAAAATGGAATAACATTGGTAAAATAGTTAAGTAGCACTCTTTTTTTCCGGCCAGAAAGGAAAGAGTGATGAAAGATAACAAAAATAAGTTAAAAATGGTTCTTTTGATTGGAGCTTTCTTTTTATGCGGTGTTTTGTATTTTTCGCTAAATGCCGGTTCTAAAAAAGAAGCAGTTGTGACGGAATCGTTTGCTGACCGGTCAGGAGAAACAAAGGGTAAAAAAGAAACATCGGATTCAAAAACAGAAGCTGTGGTGTATATTTACATATGTGGCGAAGTGAAGAATCCGGGAGTATATACTTTTGCAAAAGAACCTCATTTTATCGATGTTGTGGAAAAAGCAGGTGGCTTTACCAAAAAAGCAGATAAACTTTCTGTTAATTTAGCAGAGGTTGTCAAGGATGGAACACAACTTACGATTGAAAAGAAGAGGAAAAGGGAAGCCGCGCAAGAGGAACAAAGTTCCCACGGAATGTCATCAGCGGATGAAGCGGGTAAAATTAATCTGAATACCGCTTCCGCAGAACAACTGATGAAATTAAGCGGGATAGGGGAATCCAAAGCAGCACAGATTATTTCCTACCGGGAAAAAAACGGTGCGTTTAAGAAAATTGAGGACATTATGAACATTACCGGAATTAAAGAAGGAGTGTTCGGAAAAATCAAGGATGATATTACAGTATAACTGTAAAATTTGTGGAGGCAGAGCAGATGGCAAAAAAAGTCTTAGTAGTGGATGATGAAAAATTAATTGTGAAAGGAATCCGTTTCAGCTTAGAGCAGGATGGAATGGAAGTGGACTATGCATATGATGGAGAGAGTGCTTTAGAGGCGGCTCACGAAAAAAAATATGATATTATTTTGTTAGATGTGATGTTACCAAAGATGTCAGGGTTTGAAGTTTGTCAGCAGATTCGGGAATTTTCAGATGTTCCGATTATTATGCTTACAGCAAAAGGCGACGACATGGATAAGATCCTTGGACTCGAATATGGAGCCGATGATTACATTACGAAACCATTTAATATTTTAGAGGTTAAGGCGAGAATTAAGGCGATTATTCGACGAAGCAGTAAGAAAAATCAAAAAGAATCCGATGGACTGGAAGTTTATGGAAGCCTTAAGGTGGATTCGATGGGTAAACGTGTTTATATCAAGGATAAGGAAATTAGTCTGACAACGCGTGAGTATGAATTATTGAGTCTTTTGGTTCGTAATCCGAAAAAGATTTACAGCAGGGATAATCTGCTTCATGAAGTATGGGGAGCTGCATATCCGGGGGATGCAAGAACCGTGGATGTTCATATCCGAAGACTTCGTGAAAAAATAGAAGAGACACCAAGTGATCCGGCATTTATACATACAAAATGGGGTGTTGGTTATTATTTCGAGAATAAAGAGTAAAATTCAAGCTTTTAAAAGCCTGCGGGCACAAAGCATGGCTGTATTGATTCTGATAGGAATCATTCCGCTCGTTGTATTTACATTGATTTTTATCAATACATATCGGGCAAAGGCTATTTCACAACGTATTAATGAATTGCAGACACGAGGTTCCATTATATGTAACCTTGTTGTTTCTTCTGCCTATTTTACCAGCGATTCAGGGGCAGAAGTAGATTCTGAACTGACACAGGTTGCGGATATTTTTGGAGGCCGTATTTTGATTGCGGATTCTGATTTGAATGTAACCCGTGACACATATGGGTTAGAAGAAGGTAAAGTGATTCTTTTGGAGGAAGTTGTCCGGTGTGTCAACGGTGCAGACAGCAAATTTGTAAGCCAGAGTGAAAACATGGTAGAACTGGTTCTTCCGGTGCATAATCCGGAGAGCAATTCGATTGATGGTGTTGTCGTAATGAATTTTTCGCTGAACAGTGTGAACACTCTGTATGATTCGATGCAGTCGATTGCAATTACGCTCGTATTGGTGCTTGGACTTATTATTCTTGTGATTTCTGTTTTGTATTCCGGTCAGGTTGTAATGCCTATGAAGGAAGTAGCCGGCTCGATTGCGATGATTTCTTCCGGTGATTTTAATGAGACGATGCAGATAACCGGATATTCGGAAGCAGAGGATATTTCGGATAAATTTAATTCAATGCTTAGTGTGCTGCAGAATCTGGAAGATGCAAGACAGGAATTTGTGTCGAATGTCTCACATGAGTTGAAGACACCGATTACGTCGGTTAAAGTTTTAGCAGAATCTTTGATTGGACAGGAAAATGTTCCGGTTGAACTTTATCAGGAATTTATGGTGGACATTAATGAAGAATTGGAGCGAATGAATAAAATTATCAATGATTTGCTTACCCTCGTAAAAATGGATAAAAATGCCTCAGAAGTCAATATTTCCGAGGTCAATATTAATGAATTTCTGGAAGCAATTTTGAAACAGCTTCAGCCGATTGCGGATAAGCGGAATATTGAGATGATTTTTGAAAGTGTTCGTTCTGTTACAGCACAGGTGGATGAAGTAAAATTGGCTATGGCATTTCGTAATCTGATTGAAAATGCGATTAAGTATAATTACGATAATGGCTGGGTTCGTGTTTCTTTGAATGCAGACCATAAATTCTTTTATTTGAAGGTATCGGATTCCGGGGTTGGTATTCCGGAAGAATTGCAGGATAGTATTTTCGAGCGTTTTTACCGTGTGGATAAGGCACGTTCCAGAGAAACCGGTGGAAACGGCTTAGGACTTGCAATTACGAGAAATGCAATTTTATTGCACCGTGGCTCAATTAAAGTTCACAGTATAGAACAACAGGGAACTACGTTTGCCGTACGAATTCCTCTGATGTATTCGGAATAGGAGGCTGCTATGAAAAAGATTATAATTTCCATGTTTCTTATTATGGCGGCGGGGATTTTATTTTCTTGTGGCAAAAGTAAAGAGAAAATGGATTCATATTTGGTTTATTATCTGAATCAGGATATGACAGGACTTGTAGAAGGGACGATGGAATCTCCTCATGAAAAAAAGGATACGAACGCAGTTGTTGCCGATTTATTAAAACAGCTTCAGACTACGGGGGAGGATGCCAACCTAAAGAGTCCGATTAGTGAAAATGTAGATGTATTAGATTTTGAAATGAAAAATCATCAGATGTCAATTTCTTTTTCTGCCGCGTATTATGAGAGAAGCGGCGTGGAAGAGACATTGTCCCGTGCAGCAATTGTGGAAACATTATGCCAGTTAGATGAGATTCATTATGTGGAATTTCATGTAGAAGATCAGCCACTCATGCTTTCGGGAAATGCCGTAGGACCGATGAGTGCCGATGATTTTGTGCAGAATCTGGATGCTTTGGGAAAAGAACAGCGCAGACAGGTTACGTTGTATTTATCGAACCGCACAGGAGATAAACTGCGTGCGGTAACGACATCGGTAACTTACAATGCGGCAACACCGTTGGCGGAACTTCTGATTAATCAATTGATTCAGGCAGATGAAGTGATAGCCGGACAAAAAGGGAAATTAAAGGATGTCAAACCGGCAATTCCAAAGGAAACGGTAGTGAATCACATAACAATACGCGACCAGATTTGTTATGTGGATTTGGGAAACGGATTTAATGATTTGCTGGCAGGAATCAGCAGTGAGGTAACAGTGTATTCAATTGTAAATACATTGTGTGAACTTTCTAATGTCAACCGGGTACAATTTACCATTGATGGTGAGGCACAGGAGCAGTACGGGGAGATGAATTCGTTCCATTCAGTATTGGAGCGGAATTTAAATCTTGTGGAAACGGTAAATGAGAAATAGAACATGAAATAAAAAGGGAGGAATCGGGTGAGGAGAAGACCACTTTGTGTGGTATTGGTATGCATGATTTTGGGGATTCTTTGTAATGCGTGGATAAATACAAAGGAACCGGTTTCTTATGAGCGGGAGTCGATTCATTTTCTTTGCGAACTTGAAGAATTTGTAAAAAAAGATAATGGATATACGCTTGTCGTTCGTGACGTAAAAGGGGAGGATTCATTTTCGTGCAAAAAAATAAAATTATATGCAAATGAGAATACGGTGATGCCAAAGGAGCTGCATATTGGTAATCTTTTGGCGGTCACAGCCTCCATCCATTCGTTTGAGAAACCGGGAAATCCCGGACAATTTGATGAATATAAATACAACACGGAATTAGGAATTACCGCGCAGGGATTTGCCGGTAAAATAGAAATAAAAAAGAATACGGTTAAAAATCCGGAAGATTTTCTGCATCGATTGAGAAATCACTTACAAGATGTGGTTTCTTTGTGCTGTGATGAAAAAACAGCGGGGATTGTATCCGCAATGGTTTTGGGCGATAAAAGTGGGTTGTCTGATGAAGTGAAACAGTTGTATCAGGAGAATGGAATTGCACATGTGCTTGCCATATCCGGACTGCATATTTCACTCATTGGTGCCAGCCTGTTTTTTGTACTGCGCAAATATTTTATGCCAATGCAGGGAGCGGCCGTTGTAACCATGGTGCTTTTGTTCCTTTATGGTATTTTGACCGGCTTTTCCATTTCGACACAGCGGGCAGTTATCATGATGGGATGTATGCTTTTGGCAAGACTTGCCGGAAGACATTATGATGGATTGAGTGCACTTTCGTTCAGTGCGATATGTCAGCTCTTGATTCATCCTATGGTATTGTTCCAGACCGGTTTTTTGCTTTCTTATGGAACGGTGCTTGGAATCTATGTTTTTGTCGATGTGTTCTGTGATGCGTGGGAAAGTAAAAATCCGATTTGGATGGCAGTTGCCGGAACGGCTGGTATTGAGCTTGTTACACTTCCTATTCTTTTGACGGCTTATTATGAATTTTCAATTTTAAGTATTGCCGCCAATGTACTGTTTCTGCCGTTTATGGGAGGAATTCTTGTGACTTCACTGGCTGGAATCGGACTGGGGAGTATTGCCATTTTTGCAGGAAAATTCTGCTTTGGATTTGCTCATTTTTGTTTTGCATTATTTGAGTGGGTCGGAAATTTGTTTGTAAGGATTCCGGGGGCTGTTGTTGTCACCGGAAAACCGGCAGTCTGGCAGGTGCTTTTGTATTATGGAAGCGCGGTTTTGTTTTTGCAGAAATGGAGACAGAAGAAAATATTTTTATTGGTTCTTGTTTTTGGCGTTTTTATTCTGTTTCTGCCGGTTCATAATAATTTTGATTTGCAGATTACCAATCTGGACGTCGGTCAGGGGGATTGTAGCTGCATCCGCACGAAAAATCATACGATTTTAATTGATGGAGGCAGTTCCGATGTAAATAAAGTAGGAAAATATCGTATGATTCCTTTTTTGAAATCACAGGGGATATCTTATGTGTCGTATCTTTTTTTGACGCACAGTGACAAAGACCATACTAATGGTGCCGTCGAATGGCTGTGTGCTGCCAATCAGATGGGAGTAAAAATTGGAACCGTAATTCTACCGAAATTAAATGAAAAAGAGGAGGCGTACTGTACGCTGTTAGACGAACTCCGAAAAAAAGGATGCAATCTTATGTTTATGCAGCGTGGCGATACGGTAACAATTGATGAGTTACGAATATCCTGTCTGCATCCATATCCGGATTATGAATGGAAATCAGCGAATGATTCTTCGCTTGTTTTGAAGGTGAATTATCAGAATTTTACAGGATTATTTACCGGAGATTTAGAGGAAGCGGGGGAGAAAGAAATCATCAATAAACTTTCCCATGTAAATTATTTGAAAGTTGCGCATCATGGCAGCAAGGGGGCGAGTTCAGAAATTTTTCTC
>OHAF01001827.1_pt1 | contig 18095 bp, 14 predicted proteins | sample 1577041 | NCBI WGS metagenome assembly OHAF01 (sample SAMEA3541495, study PRJEB24748) | human gut metagenome | biome: human gut; feature: human-associated habitat; material: faeces | place: China | collected 2012
TCCCGAAGTGCAGAATGGAATGATAAATTTATTTTCCATATTGTAACTTTCTAAAAAGGTTTCGATAATGCGAGGGGCTGCATACCACCAGATAGGAAATCCGATAAAAATATTTTGATAGTTATCCATATTGGGTACTCGGGTTGCAATCTCCGGTCTTGCCGTTGTATCGTTACATTCTACAGAGCTGCGACTATTCAAATTATGCCAATCTAAATCTTCTTTTGTATATAATTCTTTAGGGACAATTTCAAATAAATCCGCTTGTGCAACTAAGGCTAATGTTTCAGCTATCTTCTTAGTAGTACCTGTAGCAGAGAAATAAGCAACCAGTGTATTGGATGTTGTCATGATAATCTCTCCTTATATGGTTTTATAGATGGGTGTTCTTATTTTTCGTATAAGTAACCGGATTTACATGCAAACTCTTCCACTTCAATTTTAGCGATACCGAGTCTTTCGACCATGGCATCTGTAAAGGTAAAAGATTTTCCTGCCTGTACCATCATAATGTTATTAATGATTCTCTTTTTTTCTTCTATGTCGGTAATAAGGGAAGCGGTTCCGCTACCGATAATACTTGCATAAGCATTACTGTAGTTGCAAGCTACTTCGCCACCGTCTACCAGTTCGAATACGGTATCAATTTCAAATCCGACGTTTGGATGCTTTTGCATAAGTTCCCATTTTAAACCTTGTGTAGCACCATGTGTATAAAAGGTAATATGGCCATTTTCATATGTATATCCATAGTTGGTGGGGACTACGTAGATTCGATTGGTATCTTGTAATCCGATATGAATAATTTTACATCTATCCAACACTTGTTTAATAATTGCAGGATCTTCAATAAAACGACGAGTAGAAAATGGAGTAGCCATAATAAAATTCCTTCTTTCTTCTATAGATTATATTAGTCACTAATAATGACTTCCGGTCTTTCTTTATTTAAAATGAATCGTTGGTGTGTTCCTCCGACTTCTTGTGCAGCTAATGTTTCCAGTTTTTCTAATGCTTCTTCTAATGCGGGAATTCTTGCTTTGTCGATACATTCAATACACAGGACCGCATGGGTTGTATTTTCCGTTCGCATAGTACGGACGGATTCACGCCAGTTCCAACAGCGGCAAATAGCACCGCTATTATCCTTATAAATGACTTCTCCTTGTTTGGGCGGTTCACTTTTATTGCTGCCCAGTGTAATGAACGGTTCTGTACCGTCTGCTATGGTAAGACGTATATCTCCGTCAAAGGTATCAATGTCTTCACCGCCTACAGGAAGTGCATATGACAAAGAGATAGCATTATAAATATCTACAAAGGGATTAATGGTCCCTATATGATTACCGTTGGCTACACGTTTCATAAGGGCATCAATGGAAGCACGAACTCCTTTTTTCTTTTTGAAGCGTGTGAGAGCATCTCTCCAGATGGCAATAACCGGGTTGTCACCAAACTCTTCTTCAGTGAGGAATGTTTGTGATTTAATTTCAGCTTCTTGTAAGAGTGAAAGATATTTATTAGGAGCTTTTATACGATTATCGGCTCCTTTAAAGACGATAATTCCGATATGTACATCAGGAAATAAGCGGAATATCGGTTCTTCAATGATAAATTTTTTCATTATATACGCTCCTATAGCATTACTTTATATAGTTTACTATTTAATTTAAGTGTAACACTAAGTCTTTTCTACTTCAATAAATAACCGTAATAAAAAGAAAAATCAATTATAACTTGACGAAAGCAAGTGTTAGGGGGTAATATAGTAGCAAATCAAAAGGCGTTGAAAGAGACGGTTTACATTGGATTTCATTACTAGAGAGCTCGGATAGGTGAAAGCGAGCATGAAAAGATGTAAATAGATCACTCTTGAGCTTTGGGGAAGAAAAGCCCCAACGGGACATCGTTAACTGTTCCAAGTGGCCATAAGGTCATGAGGGTGGTACCACGGGATATAATCTCGCCCCTTACGGGGGCGGGATTTTTATTTTTAGGAGGCATATTATGGATTACAGCAAGACTTTGCATTTGCCGGAAACAGAATTTCCCATGCGAGGCAATCTTCCACAGAAAGAACCCGGATTTGTGGAAATGTGGCAGCATATGAATTTACATCAAAAACGTTTAGATAAGAGAAGAAAAGAAGGAGCACCGTCTTTTGTACTTCATGACGGACCTCCTTATGCTAATGGTAAAATTCATATTGGGCATGCATTAAATAAAACATTGAAAGATATTATCGTTCGTTATAAATATATGACCGGGTATGCACCGCATTATGTGCCGGGATGGGATACACATGGGCTTCCTATTGAATATGCCGTTTTGAAAGAATCCGGTGAAGATAGAGCGAAAATGACTCCCTTAGAACTTAGACAAAAATGTCTTGCTTATGCGAAAAAATGGGTAGAGGTGCAGAAAAAAGATTTTATTCGTATGGGCGTTCTTGGTACTTGGGAACATCCTTATGTGACTTTTGATCCGCATTTAGAAGCCAAACAGATTGAAATTTTCGGAGAAATGGCAGAAAAAGGATATATTTATAAAGGTAAGAAGGCGGTATATTGGTGTCCTCATTGCGAAACGGCTTTAGCAGAAGCGGAAATTGAATATAAAGATAGAAAATCTCCTTCTATTTATGTAAAATTTCCTGCATTGGATATAGGCGATTTGGCACCACAAGGTGTATCCAAAGACAAATTATTTGCTGTGATCTGGACAACTACGCCTTGGACTATTCCTGCCAATCAACATATCAGTGTGAATCCGAAGTTTATCTATGTATGGGTACACAACATAGATGCAGATGAGTATTATTTGATGAACAAAGAATTGGCGCCTAAAGCTCTTGCCGATTGTAAGATTGAAAATTATGAATTTGTAGGGGCGGATATGCTTGGGCAAGATTGGGATATGAAGACCTTTACACATCCTTTATATCCGGAACGTGTCGTACATATTTTAGAAGGTAATCATGTTACTTTAGATGCCGGTACCGGTTGTGTTCATACCGCACCGGGACATGGTATCGAAGACTTTGAAGTACATAAGAAGTATGAAAATGAAGGGCGTATTCATCAAGATATTATTTGTCCTGTGGATAATAAAGGTCGCATGATGGAAGAAGTCGGATTGGGCTTAGTGGGGAAAACCGTTTGGGAAGCGGAAGGACCTATTATTTCTTTATTAGCTCATGCAGGTCGCTTACTTGGTAAGAAATCTATTCATCACTCTTATCCGCATTGTTGGCGTTGTAAGAATCCGGTTATTTATCGTGCAACGGAACAGTGGTTTGCATCCATTAATGATTTCCGGCAACAAGCATTAAAGGCGGTGGATGAAACGACATTCTATCCGTCTTGGGGACATGACCGTTTATATAATATGATTCGTGATCGTCAAGATTGGTGTATTTCTCGTCAGCGTTCTTGGGGTGTTCCGATTCCGGCATTCTTCTGTGAAGATACAGGAGAATATGTGATTACTAAGGAAACTACGGAATCTGTAAGAAAGATTATTGAAAAAGAAGGTAGTGGTGCATGGTGGAAGTATACAGCGGAAGAGCTTTTACCGGAAGGATTCGCTAAGGGACGTAAGTTTAGAAAAGAAATGGATATCATGGATGTATGGTTTGATTCCGGTTCTTCTTGGAATGGTGTTCTTAATCAACCGAAACCGGAATGGGAAGGGGCAAGCTACCCTTGCGATTTATACTTGGAAGGTTCCGATCAACATCGTGGATGGTTCCATAGTTCTCTTTTAACCTCTGTAGCGGTTAATGGTCATGCACCATATAAGGCGGTATTAACGCATGGATTTACTGTTGATGGCGAAGGCCGTAAGATGAGTAAGTCTGTAGGAAATGTCGTTGCACCACAAGATATTATCGATAAGTATGGTGCCGATGTTATGCGACTTTGGATTTCTTCCGTAGAATATCAGAATGATGTTCGTCTTTCTCCACAAATTATTAAGAGTATGAGCGATGTATATCGTAAGATTAGAAATACATTCCGCTATCTCTTGGGGAATTTAAATGATTTTGATCCTGTAAACGATGTAGTACCTTATGAAGAAATGGACGAACTCGATCGTTGGGCACTTCTTCGTTTGGAACAGATTAAGGAAGAAGTTACTCATGCTTGTGAACAATATCAGTTCCATGTAATGTATCATGCCGTTCATAATTTCTGTACGGTAGATTTATCAGCTATCTATTTAGATATTTTAAAAGACCGCCTTTACACAGAAAATGCTGACTCGGTACTTCGTCGTAGTGCACAAACTGCCATGTACGAAATTTTAAATACATTAGTTCGCATCATGGCTCCGTTTATTTGTTTTACGGCAGAAGAAGTATGGCAAGCTATGCCGCAAGTAGAAGGTAAAGAAGAGAGTGTTCATTTGGCAGATTGGCCGACCATGAAACCGGAACATGTAGATTCTTCTTTAGCGGCTAAATGGGAAAAGAGATTGCAGTTCCGTACCGATGTGATGAAAGCATTAGAAAATGCTCGTGCAACCAAGTTAATCGGGCATCCGTTGGATGCAGATTTGACTATCTATGCAGAAGGCGATGCTTATGAAACGTTGGCAGATATGGGTGATTTCTTAGCAGATTTCTTTATCGTATCTACCGCGACTTTGGTAGGAGATGTTTCTAAAGCACCGGATAATGCATTTATCAATGAAGACGGCGTACGTGTAGTGGTTACTCCAAGTACTCGAGAAAAATGTGAACGTTGTTGGAAACATGTTCCATCCGTAGATAGTGATGCAGAGCATCCTCATGTATGTGCACGTTGTGCTCGTGTATTACATGAAAAATAAACTTACTTTTACACAATAGGCATAAAATAAACCGTGTTATCCATAGATAGCACGGTTTATTTTTATAATCAGTCGTTTTGAGGAATACCTTTTTTAATATATTGTTTTCCCTTAAACTCTATAATACCTGTAGGTTTTTCCTCCAGTAAAGTAAACATCAGTTGTTGACCGATAGTTAAATGTTTTTTATAAGAACGTCCTTCTTTAATGAGAGTTCGAATTTCTTTTTCTTTCTTCTCCGATACTTGTTTGCAAACTTTATTGATACAAAGTACTTGTATAGCGGTTTGGAACATATGGCGAAGCTCTTCCGTATATTCCAACTCATCTTTCTTTAGGATGGATACTGATAAGCGTAATACTTCCAGTGTAGCCAAATAATACCATAAAACATGACTGGCACTGTGTTTAACAGGTCTATTAGTTATAGGAAGTGTGGCAGAAGAAAAAAGAGCTGTATAAGCAAAATCATTTTCATCAAACAATGTATGGGGAAGCATATCGTAGCAACGAAGCCAACTTCGAATTCCCTGCCAGTTATAATACTCTTTGTAGATAGCAAGTTGTTTATCTTGTTTAGCTAGCGTAAAAGCATGTAGCCATGCATCGAGTTCATGTACCATACGTTGCGGTTTATCCGTAAGTCCGATACGTTGTTCGTTATAATGATTGTTATTGTATAAAACTTGGTCAGTAGCAATTAACTTTTTAGCACGAAGAACCAGTTCGGTATTGATATGCAAGTCTTCATAATGTGATTCTTCAGAAAAACGAAGATTTTCCCATAACGATGCATGATATATTTTTCTCCAAACTTGAGGGTCCAATCCTAACAACAAACGATGACGAATCGTTTCTGATGATAAGTTTTTATCTTTAATATGCCATCCCAATAATCCGCCAAGTCCACTTGCTTTTTCGTCAAATACATTGCAAATGGCAAGATCCGCTTTTTCTTTTTCCATGGCACTGACCATAAGACGAATCATGTCTCCATACATATGATCATCGACATCAAAGAAACAAATATAGTCGCCTTTGGCATGGTCAAGTCCTACATTTCTGGCAGCGGCTACCCCCTGATGTGGAATATGGAATACTTGAATACGTGCATCAGAGGAAGCTATTTCATCACAAAGTTCTCCACTCTTATCCGGGGAACCGTCATCAATCAGTAATAATTCAATATGCGGATAGGTTTGATTTAAAATACTTCGAACTGCTTCTTGTACATAATTTTCACCATGGTATATAGGGATAATAACCGATACCAACGGTAGAGAGCCTTGTGTCATCATAAGAAAATCCTTTACTAAATAAGGGTTTGAAGCCTTGTTATTTATAAGCGGTTTCTATATGTATTATAACGTAACTTACAGAATTGTATAAGGTTTTTTATTTTGTGATTCTCAACATTTATGATAAACTAATAATAGCGATAAGAAGAATACATTGCATTAAAATAGCTTTTTATTAATAGTTACATAGCATATAGGAGGGTATTATGAAAAAAATATTATTGATAGCAGCGGTAGCTGCTGCAGTATCCGGTACTACCTTTGCAGCAAATGTAGGAGTTGGTTTGGGAACTAAAGAATCTTTTGTAGAAGCTTCCGTTCTTCCAAAAACAACCGTTGGTTATGCACGTGTTTATAGAGATCAGTATGGACATCAGAATGATTTATATGCAAAATATGATGTAATAGGAGAAAATCTTCAAGTTCTCGGCGGTTGGCGTAATCATATGAAAGGACAGAATAATTCCTTCTATGGCGGTGCTCGTGTAGCAACAGACCACTTCTTAGGTTTTCAGCCCTATGTAAGTTACGTAGCAGGTTCTTCTTTCGGAGAAACGAATGTAGGTGTAAACTATGATATCGGATTTGGAATAGAACTCAATGTTAATTACCATAAATACAATCCAAAACATGGTAAAGATGAATCCGGAGTCGGTGTTGGAGCATCTTATCAGTTTTAATTACAAATAGAAAAGCATCCCTATGGATGCTTTTTTTATTTGCCAAAATTATTTTATAAAACTCATAATTAAAATAACAATAAGTTTATTTTCATTAATAAAAGAGATATAATTGAATAATAATAAGTAAATCACGCATAAATAATACAAATAAAAAAACTCCCGAAGGAGCTTTTCCCACACACTGTGGTGTCACTTGCGTGACGGTTTGAATAAATTTTTATTTGAACTCGTGATGTAATTCTCTAAATGATGGTTAAACATCTAGATATTTATAGTCTACAGAAAATAAAGGAGTATGTCAAATGGATACGACTAAGACGAACAAGCAACCTTACTACATCGGTTTGGATATGGGAACTTCTTCTGTTGGTTGGGCGGTCACCGATGCCTCTTATAATGTTATCAAAAAACATGGAAAAGCATTATGGGGAGTACGTCTTTTTGAGGAAGCACAAACAGCAGCGGAGAGACGTATTCATAGAACCGCACGTCGCAGAACACAGCGTCGTAAACAGCGACTGGCTCTTTTACAAGAATTATTTGCAAAAGAAATTTGCAAAGTGGATCCCGGATTTTTTATAAGGCTTCATGAAAGCCGATTATGGAAAGAAGACAAGAGTGTAGACCAACCGAATACTCTTTTTAATGATGAGACATATGACGATGCACAATATCATCAAGAGTATCCGACGATTTATCATTTGCGTCATGCATTGATGACGGAAAATAAATCTTTTGACGTGCGTCTAGTGTATTTAGCTATTCATCATATTATTAAGCATCGTGGACACTTCCTGCTTGAAAATTATGATTTATCTAATCAAGAAACTTCTGGTTTTGATGAATCTTATATAGCTTTAACTAATGCGATTAAGGAATTATTACAAAAAGAAATTCCGGTCGGTCATGTAGAAAAAATTCAAATTATACTTAAAGATAAGAGTCTATCAAAGAGAGAAAAAACAGAGAAAATATTACAAGTTTGGGATGTAATAAAAGATAAACAACTTAAAGAAGTAGTTCAGTTAATATGTGGTGGAACCGCTAATTTAAGTACGTTATTTATGGATGAATCTTTGAAAGAAGCATTAAAAGTATTCGAAATTAAAGATAGTAAAATTAGTTTTAGTACTGCCGTTTATGAAGAAAAAGAATCGGACTTGCAAAGTGTACTGGAACAACGATTTGATTTAGTTTATGCAGCTAAAATGCTTTATGATTGGTCTTTGTTAGCCGAGCTCATGGGAGATAGAAAAACATTATCAGAAGCCAAGATTGCAATATATGAAACCCATAAAAAAGATTTAGAAGTATTAAAAAGGCTTACACGACAAGATAAATCTTTATATAGAAAGCTGTTTAGAGGAACTGATAAGGATAGTTACAGTGCTTATGTTGGTAGCTGTATGATTCATGGTGAAAAACTGGTTATTGAAAAACGTGGAAGTACGGAAGAATTTTATAAGTTTTTGAAAAAAGAAATAAGTAAACTTCCGGATTGTGAAGATAAAATATATGTATTATCAAAAATAGAAGCAGAAAATTTCTTACCAAAGGCAGTTTCTACTATTAACGGTATTATTCCTTACCAATTGCAGGAGCAGGAATTAGATATCATTTTAAAAAGAGCAGAACAGTATTTACCTTTCCTTGTGGAAAAAGATGCTTATGGAACAGTCAGTGAAAAGATTAAACAATTACTTACTTTTAGAATTCCGTTCTATGTAGGACCTTTAAACAGCCATTCCGATAAGAGTTGGGCAGTACATACAGATAAGGAAGGGCGTATTTTACCGTGGAATTTTAAAGAACGTATTAATGAAGAAAAAAGTGCAGAAAAATTTATTACTCGTATGACTAATAAATGTACTTATTTGCTGGGGAAAGATGTACTACCTAAAAACTCTTTGTTGTATACGGAATATATGTTGTTTAATGAATTAAATAATGTAAAAATTGGTAAAGCGGGGACCTATTTAACAGAAGAACAAAAAGACAAATTATGGAAAGAACTGTTTCTTACAACGAAAAAAGTGACTCTTAATAAGTTTTCAAAGTTCTTAATTAAAGAGGGGATTGATAAAGAAGAAGCGGTAGAAATTAAAGGGGTAGATGGTGGATTTAAGTCTTCGTTAGCACCTTGGATTGATTTAAAAAATATATTAGGAGAAGATTTTACCAGAGACAAAGCGGAAGAAATCATTAAAGCCATCACTCTTTTCAGCATGGATAAAAAGATACTTAAAAAGTATTTAATGCGTATAGTATCCGAACCTGTCGCCAAACAATTATCCAAACTTCGTTATACAGGATGGGGACGATTCTCTAAAGAATTTTTAACTGAAATTACACCTAGAGTAACCGATGATGTACAAGTGTTGGTAGATACATCTACCGGCGAAATTATGAACATTATTACTGCTTTAAAGAAGACTTCTTTAAATTTAATGGAAATTTTAAGTTCGACATATGGCTATAGCGCAGCGATTAGTGAAGCAAATAAAGAGTTAGTTGGAAATACTGTATTAAGTTATGAAACTGTAAAAGAATTGACCGTATCTCCTGCAGTAAAAAGGCCGATTTGGCAAACTTTAAAAATCATCAAAGAAATTACCCATATTATGGGAGCTGAGCCGGCTCGTATATTTATAGAAATGGCGAGAGATAAACAACCGGATAAAGGAAGGACGGACTCTAGAAAGAAGCAACTGATTGAACTATATAAGAAGTGTAAAGAGGATGTTCGTTCATGGAGCAATCGTGAGAGTAAAGACTGGGTTGAAGAAATTGAATCTAAGTCCGATTCACAACTTAGGAGCAATAAACTGTTTTTGTACTATACACAAATGGGTAAATGTATGTACACCGGAAAACCGATTGATTTAGGAGCGTTACTAAAAGGGCAGTTGTATGATAGAGACCATATTTATCCACAATCACAGACGAAAGATGACAGCTTGGATAATTTGGTTATTGTAGACAATAGGGAAAATAGAGATAAGAGTAATACCTATCCTTTAAGTAAAAATATTCGAGAAAGACAAATCGGCTTTTGGAAACTGTTACGTGATAAAGGATTTATCAGTAAAGAAAAGTACTTCCGATTAACTCGAAATACTCCTTTTAGTGATGCGGAAAAAGCAGAATTTATTGCACGTCAATTAGTGGAAACAAGACAAAGTACCAAAGCCGTAGCTGAAATATTAAAGAGAGTACTGCCGAAGAGTATTATCGTATACGTGAAAGCAGGGCTTACTTCCCGTTTCCGTCAGTATGGGGAATTTATTAAAGTAAGAGATTTGAACGATTATCATCATGCGAAAGATGCTTACTTGAATATAGTGACAGGGAATGTACACTACACCAAATTTACATCGAATCCGATACGTTTTGTAAAAGATTGTCAGATATATAGCTTAAATGAACATGCTCTTTATAAATATACGGTAGAAAGAAATGGAGTTGTAGCATGGGCACCCAATGAAGAAGGGATGATGCCAAGTGTTACGAGATGGATGAATAAAAATAATATCTTGGTAACGCGTATGTCCTATGTAGGACAAGGGGAATTGTTTGATCAATTGCCACTCAAAAAAGGGAAAGGACAAGTTTCCTTAAAGAAAGAAGGGGCTATATCAGACATCTCTAAATATGGAGGCTATAATAGTGCATCGACTGCTTACTTTATGTACGTAGAAGGAGAAGATAACAAAGGGAAGCCTGTGTATGTAATCGAAACGATGCCTCTTCACCTGGCAGCAAGACTGACTACGTTAGAAGAAAAACAAAAATATTGCGAAGAACTCTGGATGTCAACCGGTGGAAAACTCAAAAATCCTAAAGTACTTATTGAACAAATTCCAATACAATCTTTATTTAGTGTAGATGGATTTAGAGTGACTATAGCAGGAAAGACAGGAAAGCAATATGGTTGTAGATTAGCAGAAGAATTGGTTCTTAATAATGGGTATGCAATGACTTTAAAAGCGGTATTAAAATTTGTTAATCGCAGAAAGATGAATAAAGAGGCATTGATTACTTCTTATGACCATTTGGAAGAATCGCAATTACTTGCTTTATATGATGTATTCTTGGATAAATTAGAACATAGTTGTTTTAGCAAGCGGTTTTCTACACAAAGAGATGTATTAAAAAATGGTAGAGAATCTTATATAGCACTATCGTTAGAAGATAAATGTCAAATACTAAGTGAAATTTTACATTTATTCCAATGCAATGCTACATTATCTAATCTGAGTTTGCTTGGAAGTTCAAAACAATCTGGAAGATTATATATGAGTAAAAATTTATCGGACAAAGATTCTTGGTACATTATTCATCAGTCGGTAACAGGGTTCTATGAACAGCATATTCCGTTAGCCCCCTATAAGAAATCATGAGTTGGAGAACGGTGGTTGTAACACGGCGTGCCAAGGTGAGTTACAGTTTAGGATATATGGTGATTCGTGGAGAAGAAACTCATCGTATCTTTATGGATGAGATTCAAACGGTTTTGTTAGAGTCGACGGCCATATCCTTGACGACCTCTTGGTTGAATCAGTGTATGCAACGAAAAATTAAAATTATTTTTTGTGATGAAAAACGAAATCCTCGAGGAGAACTGATTTCTTATGCAGGAAGTTGTGATGCGAGTCGTTGTCTTCGAAAGCAAATTGCATGGAGTCCGGCACGGAAAGAACAGGTATGGCAGCGAATTGTAAGTGAGAAAATACGAAAGCAGGCAGAAGTACTTTTTCTTTATAAGAGAGATATAGAATCTGAAATTCTTAAAGGATATAGTCGGCAAGTAGAACTGGGAGATGCGACTAATCGAGAAGGACATGCCGCCAAAGTGTATTTTAGTGCTTTATGGGGGATGACTTTTTCACGTCGTGAAGAGTCGGTAGAAAATGGGGCTATGAATTATGGGTATGCCATCATTTTATCGGCTTGTAATCGAGAAATTGTAAGTTCCGGCTATTCTACACAGTTGGGGATTTTTCATGATAATACATACAATCCTTTTAATTTAGGCTGTGATTTGATGGAGCCTTTTCGTCCCTTGGTGGACTATAAAGTGTTGTCTATGAAACCTAAGCAAATAGGGAAAGAAGAAAAGTCTCAACTGGTTAATGTACTCAATGAAAAAGTAAGAATTGTAAATAGAAAAACGACGGTATCACAAGCCATCGGTATTTACTGTCGTAGTGTATTAACGGCATTAGAAGAAGGAAAACCGGAAAACATTCGGTGTTATGAGATGATGCATGAGGAATAGGTTTATGCGTGTGTTGGTATTATTTGATTTACCTGTAGAAACGTTGGCAGATAGGCGAGCGTATACGCAGTTTAGGAAATTTTTAATTCGAAACGGATTTATTATGATGCAAGAATCCGTATACAGTAAAATCGTACAAAATGTGCCTGCTGCACAAGCAGTCATGGGACATGTACGGATAGAAGCTCCTAAACACGGTCTTATTCAAATGATGATGATTACAGAAAAACAATATGCCAATATGGAATTAGTAACGGGTCATGTTCAAGAAGAAGTGGTAGATTCGGATGAACGGTTGGTGATTGTATGAAATTAGTACATCCGGAATGGGAGAAACAAATCGTATTTGATTTTAAGAGTGTTCCCATTGTATCGATAGAAAATCCTACTTACTACTATCAGGTAGTAGAGGAATTGTATCAACAAACGGAAGGCAAAGAAGGTTCTTTTGTATTATCTGATGATGGAGAAATTTTAGATTTTCGAAAACATGTACAACTTCTCTTAAGTCCTTGGACTATGGATTTTTCAACGGCAGTTGTGACTAAAAGACTGTGTAATCGTTTGAAAGAAGAAGCGAATAATGAACAACATTATATGAAAACAAAAGCGGTTATGCAGCATGTACTCAGTTATTTACAAGAGCTGGAACAAGAACTTCCCATACCACTTACCTATGACTGGAATCCGGATGTAGCTAATTTATTTAAAGCCGTACATGTACAAGTCGATACATCCGATTTAAATGTAATGGAAAAGATGATTGAATATATGAAACTTTGGACAGAGTTATTCGGGAAAACTTGTTTTATATTTAATCAATTTCGTACCTATTTACCCAAATCGATGCGAAAAGAGTTTTATACTTGTGCGATGGAAGAAGAAACTCCATTTTTGTTACTGGAGGGGGCATGTCATGATACAATAGAACAAGAAAGTTGTTTAATCATTGATGAAGATCTTTGTCAGATTTTCTAACAAGGAATTACGACATCCGGTGGGGTGTATCCACTTGTAGAGAACCTCGATTTGCGACTACTGGCGAATTGAGGTTTGAGAGTGATGTAATTCACGAATATGGTTAAACCGCGCGAATTAAGAGGGCGCGTATAGATGCGTTTGAGAGTGATGTAATTCACGAATATGGTTAAACAGGGACTAATTTAACCGCCTTTACTCGTTTGTTTGAGAGTGATGTAATTCACGAATATGGTTAAACCGTTGCAATTTGAAATGTCTCTTAAATCTGGTTTGAGAGTGATGTAATTCACGAATATGGTTAAACACCGACCATGCAGCAGTTAAGGCTTTGCCTAGTTTGAGAGTGATGTAATTCACGAATATGGTTAAACCGTAAATATTGTGACCATTCAGGATATGGTGTTTGAGAGTGATGTAATTCACGAATATGGTTAAACGTTTCTACGCTTTTGTGGGGTGTTGAATAAGTTTGAGAGTGATGTAATTCACGAATATGGTTAAACACAACAAGAAGACCATGCATATGACTCCTTGTTTGAGAGTGATGTAATTCACGAATATGGTTAAACAAACGGCGAGGGAAGTAGCTTTGAAATGCAGTTTGAGAGTGATGTAATTCACGAATATGGTTAAACCAAACGCATTCGCAAAAAGTCAAACACGTCGTTTGAGAGTGATGTAATTCACGAATATGGTTAAACTTGTTGCGCCTGTTATGGACAATGCTTATTGTTTGAGAGTGATGTAATTCACGAATATGGTTAAACTTCACGAGATCGATAATCGGTACAAACTCTGTTTGAGAGTGATGTAATTCACGAATATGGTTAAACTTAAACCATTGTGGTTTATTTTAATATTTAGTTTGAGAGTGATGTAATTCACGAATATGGTTAAACAGTTAAGAAAGGCGTATCTGGATGGCGATTGTTTGAGAGTGATGTAATTCACGAATATGGTTAAACATCACACATCGATACAACGCAATGCTCCCAGTTTGAGAGTGATGTAATTCACGAATATGGTTAAACTATGTAAAAAGGTTAATGGTGATTTAGCTGGTTTGAGAGTGATGTAATTCACGAATATGGTTAAACAGAAGTTTCAGAGTTTTGAACTACTGTAGAGTTTGAGAGTGATGTAATTCACGAATATGGTTAAACTCTTTGTCTTTAACCACTCCGTTGTTGTCAGTTTGAGAGTGATGTAATTCACGAATATGGTTAAACGACAGCAAACTCGCTCGACAAATACTTTGAGTTTGAGAGTGATGTAATTCACGAATATGGTTAAACCACAAAAGTGAGCCACCTAATACAGCTGCGGTTTGAGAGTGATGTAATTCACGAATATGGTTAAACTTATCGTAATGTAAATGAAGCATTACGTTGGTTTGAGAGTGATGTAATTCACGAATATGGTTAAACTCATTAGGATATTCCGCCCCCATGTCATCTGTTTGAGAGTGATGTAATTCACGAATATGGTTAAACCATTTCCTCTATTGGTACATCTCTATTATTGTTTGAGAGTGATGTAATTCACGAATATGGTTAAACGTAGATATATTAATATCCACCGTAATATATGTTTGAGAGTGATGTAATTCACGAATATGGTTAAACCAAGAGATTCATTACGCTCTACTCTTAACCGTTTGAGAGTGATGTAATTCACGAATATGGTTAAACTAACTACAGAAGCAATGCGAAGTTTATGGAGTTTGAGAGTGATGTAATTCACGAATATGGTTAAACTGCATCAAAAGTAGTTTTGTAACCATGCGTGTTTGAGAGTGATGTAATTCACGAATATGGTTAAACCAGCCTGCTGTGCAAAATAACCTGCCTGAGCGTTTGAGAGTGATGTAATTCACGAATATGGTTAAACGCGTGGACTTATCCTCTCCGTCGATAATGAGTTTGAGAGTGATGTAATTCACGAATATGGTTAAACACACGCTATCGCAACTTTTTGGTTGTGGCAATAGCACAGGGGATTTAACGGACGGATTTATGATTGACGTTGATACCTTAAAAGATTCAGAGGAATTTGAAGTGTTGCTAGGATATATTAACACGCTTGAGAATAAACAATTGAAAGGGGATGAAGGAAGTGTCAAATAAGGTAACGTTTTATAAGAACAAGTCAACAGATTCCATTTATTGGGTGGATTTGCCAGAAAAGGTTGGAGTTAGAGAGTTTTCGTTCGATAAAATAAAAATTTTTAACCTGTTTGCTGACTATCCGCATAATTTAACGGCAGAGCAAAAAGAAATTTTTGATAAAGAGAATCCCTACTGGAAAAAGTTTTTTGCAGAACGAACGGCATAAAAGATTAAAGCGTTTTAAACAAGTAAACATGAATTTAAGCACTTAACAAGGTTTGCGAGTGATGTAATTGTCATGTGTAGAATGTTAAGGTAAAAAGTGGAAATAAATATTCAGTAAAGAATTTTATTTTATATACCCATAGAGGTAAACAAGTTTGAGAGTGATGTAATTTATAAAAATGGTTAAATATTTAATGGTTATTTATATTAAGAGCGGCTCTTTTGATAGGGAGCGGTTTTTTTATTATACATTTATTATGCATATAAAAAATGGCTGCAGCGTATTTTTTGCAGTAAGGGAACAAAAGTTCAATTTACTTCGTATGTATTTGTTATTTTTAAATGAAAATAGCTGAAAAATGGAAGGAATTTCGACCATATCGAGCCTGTGAATAATTCGAATATTTGTTCATCGATTTTTTGTTTGGTGGCATTTTTTCTAATTAAAGTGGGAGTTATTCAACTTATTCACAGTGTTATTCACATTTATGGAGAGACATGTGTATTTTCAATACGAATATATATTGAAAATGCGATATTATCAGGATTACACGAAGGTTGTACACTGGAGATGTACACAGGATGCTGTGAATAGTTGTGGATAACTTTATAAAAAACTTGAGGGAAAGAAGGACATATTGTGATTATCTTCGATAATTATTGAAAATTTTATGATAGTGAAAAAATGAATAACTTATGAACAGTTTGTGAAATACTTATATTTCATAAACCTATTGCGGTTATTTTTTTACAGTCTTTTTAAAATAATCGGCTTTATATGGGGGATTTTACTTTTTGTGGGTATAAATATTATAAAAATGTCCATGTGGAATGCACATAAAAAATAAGAAACCTGCCCGGTTGATGAATGTGCTACAATACTAGTAGATTTATAATATTAAATATAAAATGAAATAGGGAATAGTAGTTGTTATAACTACGGTGAGGAGTAAGCATGGAATTTCATTCCTTTGATATAAAGGATAAAGACTACATTAATTCTTTTTTTGGGGAACATCATTATGAACAATGTGATTGTTCATTTAATACTTTGTTTTTATGGCAGCATGCATATAATACTGTTTGGGCTGTAGAGGATAATATTCTTTTCATCAGAGCCGGTCGAGGTGATATGGCATATTTTATGCCGCCGTTTGAGGGAGAAGGTGCTTCTTTTAAACATGGTCTTGAAGTGATAAAGCAGCATTTGGAATCGCAAGGTAAGCCATTCCGTCTGATGGGTGCATCTCCTTGGGTGGTAGAACAAATTAAGAATGTTTGTAAGCACACGTATACTTTTGAAGAGTTTAGAGATGATTTTGAATATATTTATAAGACGGAAGATTTAATTCGTCTTTCGGGTAAAAAATTTAGAATGAAGAAGAACCATTTAAATAGTTTTTTACGTGAATATCCGGATTATGTATATGAACCGATTACTCTTGAAAATATGGCAGAAGTGAAAGAAGCTTGTGCAGCTTGGTTTAAGCGACATGGTGATATTGAGGATGAAATGGTATCTATACAGCGTTGTTTTGACTATTGGGAAGAGTTAGGTGTCAAAGGTGCTGTTATTCGTATCTATGGACGAATAGAAGCCTTTTCCATTGGAGATAAGCTTAATGATAGAGTAGCTCATATTCATTTTGAAAAAGCAAATCCGGAAATTAGAGGATTATATCAAGTTATTAACAGAGATTTCATTATGCATGAATTTGCAGATACCTTATTTGTAAATCGAGAGGAAGATTTAGGTATTCCCGGACTTCGACAAGCAAAGATGGAATATCATCCGGATCATTTTGCAGAAAAATATAATGTAATGTTAGCAAGTAATGAATAAGCAGTTTGATGTTTGAGGGATTGTATATGCAATTTAGGAGAGCGAAAGAATCTGACAGTAAAGATATTAAGTCTTTATGGGCATATTGTTTTGAAAAGCCGGATGAAGCATTTTTTCAATGGTTTTTCTCAAAAATTTATGAACATGACAATGTCGTTGTTGCTGAAGAACAGGGAAATATTGCAGCTGCTGTGCATTTAAGACCTTATGAAATTTGTTTACGTGGAAATTCTCTATTGGTGGATTATGCAGTAGGGCTTGCTACACATCCAGCTGCACGTGGAAATGGTATTGGGAAAAAATTATTAAAAAATGCCTTTCGACTTTCTCGTTCTAATGGAAATTCCACTATGATTCTTATGCCTTCCGACGCATCTTTTTATCAACCGTTAGGATGTTCTTTCTATGTACACCAATGGAAGAGAGAAACGTCACCGGAGTGGTTGGGAAAGGTCGGATCAAAACCAAGTTGGGTGAAGACCCTTTCATCTCCTGACGAATGGGAGTTATTGGATGGCATATATCGTACTTTTATAAAGGGAAGAAATGGATTTTCAATTCGTGAGGAAAGTTCTTGGCGAAGATTAATTGAAGGACAATTAGAAGAAGGATATATTGCAGTGGTCGGAGATGAAACAGGAGCTGCCGGATATCTTTTCTATGGTGTAAATGATACACATCTTTTGGCAGGGGAAATGGCATATTCTTCGAATAAGGGACGAGAGGGACTTTACTTTTTCATGGCAGGTCATCGTGGATCTATTGCACGTTGCAGTTGGTTTGAACCTTTAGATGATCGTTCTTTTTATTATTGGCCTAATGGTGCAGAGCATACCTATATAGAAA
>OHAF01001830.1_pt1 | contig 18067 bp, 17 predicted proteins | sample 1577041 | NCBI WGS metagenome assembly OHAF01 (sample SAMEA3541495, study PRJEB24748) | human gut metagenome | biome: human gut; feature: human-associated habitat; material: faeces | place: China | collected 2012
TGTATATCTTTTGATTCCTACATCAAACCACAACTCAACATTGTCGGCTTCAACCACAAGATTGTTGTATATCTTTTGATTCCTACATCAAACCACAACTGCTTCTGATTTGTGGCGTTATAACTTCCCGTTGTATATCTTTTGATTCCTACATCAAACCACAACTTTCTAATTTGATTGGCTAGTAGCTTATAGTTGTATATCTTTTGATTCCTACATCAAACCACAACCACCTCCTGCGTGGCGTTCCGTCAGCGGTCGTTGTATATCTTTTGATTCCTACATCAAACCACAACTGTGCCAATATCCGACGTATTCATCGTTAGTTGTATATCTTTTGATTCCTACATCAAACCACAACCAAGCAATGTGTCGGCTCTACGTAGGGTGGTTGTATATCTTTTGATTCCTACATCAAACCACAACCCTTCAGCGAAATAGTCCTTTATGACGTTAGTTGTATATCTTTTGATTCCTACATCAAACCACAACTAAGGAGAAAGAGCGTATTGATGCTCTTATGTTGTATATCTTTTGATTCCTACATCAAACCACAACCATACTTCTTCTATTATGGGTAATTCGTTTGTTGTATATCTTTTGATTCCTACATCAAACCACAACTATCATTATGTCTATAAACATCTTCCTCTTGTTGTATATCTTTTGATTCCTACATCAAACCACAACCTGTGAATGGCAATTTAGCGGTTCTTCTTAGTTGTATATCTTTTGATTCCTACATCAAACCACAACTTCGTAAAGTACTTCTCGGACTTGGTTATGTTGTATATCTTTTGATTCCTACATCAAACCACAACAGGTTGCGGAATGGTACAAAAACGGTGGTGTTGTATATCTTTTGATTCCTACATCAAACCACAACGGTGGCTTAAGCTTTTAGATTTATGTCATTGTTGTATATCTTTTGATTCCTACATCAAACCACAACACTCTTCCCGACAATAGTGAACTTTATCGGTTGTATATCTTTTGATTCCTACATCAAACCACAACATTACAAGCGTGATTTGCAGCCGTACTATGTTGTATATCTTTTGATTCCTACATCAAACCACAACATGTAAAGTTGTTGTATCACGAAACGAAGGTTGTATATCTTTTGATTCCTACATCAAACCACAACATACGTTCTTAACACTCCGTTGTTTCCCGAGTTGTATATCTTTTGATTCCTACATCAAACCACAACTGCCCAGGTTGTTACAGAAAACGGTAAAGGTTGTAACTCGCTCTAAATTGGACTTTGATTGAAAATCAAGAAGTTGGGCGTTTGCCTATATAATATAGGTAACAATATGGAAACGAGCGGACTTCTGCTCGTTTCTGTATTTTGCAATATGCAAAGAACGCCTCAATTCGGGGACAAAGATACGATATTTTTCTTAATATCCCATAATTTGCAAGAAGAGAAACATAGAAATTAGGACTTTTTTACATGAAATCTCAAATTTGTAAACATAACCCCATCATAAAAAATGAATAGCAAGTATTCCTGCTGAGTTTATCAAATCAGGACCATTGTTGTTGATGACGACTCTACCATCAGCTCATATATACCTTTCCGACACAAGCATATATTGTTTTCGTTTGTACTCCGAGTGTGTACAGTTTCAAAGTATCTTTGAAAGTTTTTCCATATAAAATCCAAGCACTACGGGTTAGAGATGATTTATCCAGACGAGGAGAAGATTACCTATTCTTATAACCTCGGCGGTCAGCTTGAAAAGATTCATGGCTACAAGTCATACGGCTACGACTATGTGAGCAAGATAGGCTATGACAAGTTTGAGCAGCGCACATACTTGAAGTATTGCAACGGTGCTGAGACCTTCTACACTTACGACCCACAGCGTCGCAGATTGCAGAACCTCACGGTGAATAGTGGTGGAAACACCATCATGGATAACACCTACACTTACGATGCCAATTCCAAATATATAAATAAAAAAATAAACATTCCCACCAAAAGAAATTGCAGCCAAGTCACGAGAACCTATTTGTCCAACCATTACAGTATCTGACAGTTGGACAAAAAACAAGCCTAATTGAGATATAATTAGAGGAATTGATAATTTTAATATAGACTTTATCGAATCCCAATTCATACAAATTAATGGGTGGCATTATACCATCGTGTATATATTTTTGGATTTGAAAGTCTATTACTACTAGGATCAGAAGTAGTAATACCAGAATAATGATTAATGGGCAATATTCCTTTAAAAGCAGAATAGTATTGTGGAGTATGACATTTGAATAATATTGTTTTCCTCAATTGATTTGAAAATTCATCAAGAATCACACTATCATTACAAATCTTATTAATATAGTCTTCAAAATCAAAGAAAATAGCCGGAGTATATCCATCCATTACCTGGATACTATTTGCTGATATATTATTATTTTGATTTTCGATATTAATTCTTTTCACAATATTTGCCAATTGTTCTAATTCTTGACAATTCGTAACGGCTGCTGTACCATATGGATATGTATATTGACTATAAAACTCATAAAATGCTTGAATAACTCCCTCATAATCAACATTTCCTATAAGATATTTTCCACATTCATGATATGGGAATCCATATGCCATTACTTCAGTGGGACTAGCTATTAAATATTTCGTGACATCTTTTAAATCATATGCAACCTCGATTGAAGACATATAGCAATCATCAAATAGTATATATTCCATAGTAATTCCGGACTCTAAAATTGCTTGAGCCAAGACAGACGTTTCTATTTGATATTCCTGTGTTAATCCACCGAAATATCTTGTCATTGGGCCATTACTTACATTATAATGAAATATCTCTTGAGTTTCATTGGATTTTGTATGAATTACTGGCAACCATCCCATTCCATGGCAGCCGATAATTAATCCATATTTCTTTCCTGGCGCATATTCTTTTATAGCCTTCAATATATTAGAAATACCCTCTTGCGAAGTAAATCTTTGATTGTCATAAGTTCTAATATTCTCAACGATACAACTTCCATTATCATACTTTAATTCCATGAGATCCGCAGTATTTGGCGTTGTAGCTAAACAGACCATGACTCGTGCATTTTGTGAGCCTCTTTCTTCTATACTTTTAGAAAAATCTTTTATGTTTTGTTGAAAATAAGGTAACAAATTTGAACTCCATGGGAAAAACATTATGACTGTTTGTTCATTTTCTTCCTTTGGAACAACAATTTCTTCTTCACTCGAACATGAAATCACGATAGTCAGTGAGGCCAACGTGATAAATATGAATATTATATGTAATAATTTATTTTTACTTATGTTCATTGCTTAACACATTTTTTATTCCAAATTTAGTGATTTTTTTGCCAACAATAGCTATTTTGTGTTATTTTTTACGATATTTTTCATCTTATTCACCTATATTAATTTAGACTGACTTGTATCGTTTTAAACGAATCATTTTGAATTGCCTAGCAACAAAGCCTCAGATTGCCTCAATCCAAGGAATATTCGTCTCGTAACCCATATCAAAATTAAATGCGAAAACAAACTGATGGTGGCGAGGTAATATTTTTGCCACTATCAGTTTTTTATATAGTGTTCCACCTGCTACAATGGTGCAAACACAAGAAACAACATCTTATTATTTCTTGATAAGCCTTTTGATTTCATTTGATTCGTTTGTCAACTTTCTTGCCAAGCTATCTTTGTATGCTGCTATCTCCACCATTTTATGATAACGAAAGATTGAATCTTCATAAACAGCAACACGACTTCTTACATCATCAATAACTTTCTCATCTCGGCAAACAGAGAAATGCTTTTCGATGTAGCGAATATTTGGGTCGTCAGATGGAAGAACCATTTTTAAGGCTCTATACTTCAAGTCTGCCTCCTCCCAATTTTTGTGCTCTCGCCATTGGGTGAGATTACCCCAAATGGAGATAACAAGAGATAAAGCCAAGCCACCAATGAAAAGAAGAACATACTTTGAAGTAGGCTCGAAACGATGGGTGACAACCTTCTTTTGAGGAATGCTACCCATTGCGTGAAGTTTGTCCTGCACAACTTTTGATGTAGTATTCAGTTCTTGTTTCATCTGATTAATGGTATCAAACAAGAGTTTGCACCGCTGTTCATCTTTGCTTGCTTCTTTCTTGGTAAGGTCGATATAGATACATATCGCCTCTCTTAATTTTGCCAATTTGTCAATAGCTTCCCCTTCTTTTGCAGCCATAGCAAGTATGGCTTTTTCAAGTATGCTCGTATCAACACTTACAGGAACAGGAGTACTTCCTACCTCTGTATTCTTTGGTGAGGCAGAAAGCTCATCGACTTTCTGCTCCAATCTCTCAACTGTGCCGTAGATGGCTTCCAATAGTTCTTCTTTCATGTTCGATTCTAATTTTAAGTTTGTAACTTGCATCAAAGGCTGAAGCCCTTTCTGCGTTTCCTCTTTTTCTTCTTGGCGGATTCATCCTCTGGGAATGACTCATAAGTTTGGGCATTAGACGGAGCGAACAAGCCGATGGAAGAAATGCCGTCCCAAGGGTCTTGGCTGCTATCCGACATGGATGGCTCATGGTTGCTCTTGTGATAGCCTTGCTCGTATTGCAGAGTAGAGTTGGATTTTGGTGATACATGGTTCTCCGTTCCCTCAAATCTCGCATTCAGCTTGCCAAAGCTATAGCCTCGGCTAATCTGCGTACCCTTGAAGCTATATCCATCCTTGCAGAAACGGATGCCTTGAACCTTGGTTCGCTCCTTATCCTTATAGACAAACTCTAAGTGAACACCTCGTTTTGCAAGTTCACTTTTGAACTTGTCCCAGCTATCTGCCATTCTCAATGCGCTCTTTACAGCATTGTGAATCTCATATTTGGCTCGCTCAGCATTGCGTAACTTGCGAGTATTAGTATTGCTCTTGTCCGTTCCGTAGGTAAATCCATACTTGGATTTAAGAGCCTTGGTCACTTGCTCATTACGCCTGTAATCATTCCTGTCTGATATGAGCTTGCCCTCGTTATTGATGCGGTTATACACGATATGACAATGTGGATTGTCGGTGTTGTGATGCCTTACGATGATGAATTGAGTATCTTTTATCCCCATCATCTGCATGTATTCAAGGGCTATCTTAGCCATGAATTCATCCGTTAAACGTGGCTTGTCCTCGGGTTTGAAACTGAGTGCAATGTGTCCCACAGGCTTCTTAATCCTTGGATTTAGCTGCCTCTGTAGCTCGAAACTTTGCGTTATCTCGGCATTCGTGCCGAGTAACACACCATCTGAGGCGATGATTTTCGCCTCGTCCTTGCCTGTAACATAGCGGATGCAACCACCAAATGAGCTGCCCTTCTTTAGCTTGCCTATCATGTGGTATCCTCCTTTCTGCCCATTCTGCATGGCTTCGGTTTATAACTTGCTTGGCGATACTCGCCAAGGATTTCTTTCAATCTTCTCAACAAGTCCACCACATATACATGGGTCTCATGGAAACCTCTCTGATGCGACAGCTTGGTAAGTTGGTTGAGATTGTTCGCCATACCGATGAGGTTCTTGGCAATGGCAACCGTCTCAGTGTTGTGTCCACTGACCACCTCGCCGTTCAAGGCGGACTCACGGATGTACTCCGCCAACTTGCGGTTGGCTTTCCTCGCCCTCAGCCTCAAAGCCTCATAGCTTGGTTTTGAGAACTTCACCGTGACAGACTTCGACAGCTTGCGAACCCTGCCCGTGGGCGGTCTTCCGCCCTTTCTCTTGTCTTGTTCCTGTACGTTTGTCATTCGATACACTGTTTATAGTTGGTACACTCACTTTCTGCGACCGTTGGGAGCAAAAAATCTCCGCCCTCATGGTGGAGCGAGGCGTTTTGGGGTTCCCAAAACATAACCTCGCTCCCTCTCAGAACACGTTAGTTGGAACTACAGCCTTTCAGCTATCCACGTCCAAGGTCACAGACCTTAATTCTCACAATTTGCGCCAAGCCTCGAAGTCCTCTTCATAAAGGCTTAGGTGGTGGCGCACGATGTTCTCGATGATGCCCGATACGCTCATGCGCCTTCCCCCGAGGATGCGGACGACACGATCAAGACGGTCTCGTACATCGGAACTGACGAAGACTGGCTTGCGGTCGTCAATCCTTGGAACTTGGAGGAAGGTTTGCTGATACTCCTCCAGTGTTGCCTTGCGCTGCTTGCCGCTGATGCGCTTCTGTGGATTCGGTGGCGATTGAGCCTCATTCGTTGATGTTTCCTCTCTATAGGGAGTTGTTGCAGCAACTTTCTCTACAATTGCTCTCAACTCTGGGTTCTCTACATCATCATAGAGAGAATTACAACTACTTGGATTGGCTTTATTGCCATACGTAGATGGTTTAACAAAATCCAAATACTCTTTTTCCATCAGCTCCTTTTGCTCAGGAGCCAAGACTGCATCTTTTGTTCTTGCCATAGCTTATGCTGTTTTATTTGTTAGTATAGTGGTCACGGTTTGCACCATTGACCGATTGTCGGGTGCAAAGTAAGTGTACTGAGTGCAGCCATGCAACTGATTGGGTGTAACGTGGCAATTTAGTTGTGGCTTGCTTATTTGCATACCGAGATAGTTGTGAGAACTTCAACGTATTTCTCAACTCATCATTGTTCATGTATTCGTTGCAGTCGTGCAAGTTTTTCTTGTTGTTTTTGGCGTTGAAGTCGGCAAACCCCGGCAACATACTGCCACAGAAATTGAAAACGCTTGTTTTTAGATTGCCGTGCCTTATCTTTGCACTCACAAACGTGGAGCACAGCATATGCGTGGAGCTTTGCGACATATAACATAGTATTAACTTAGAAAAAAGAAAAGTATGGGATTCATCGTATTCGAGGAAGAGGCATTCAACTATCTTGATGCCCAGTTGGAGAACTTCGTGAAGCGCATGGACAGAATCCGTGAGCGCAGTGAGGACAAGACCATGAACAAGTGGCTCGACACACAGGACGTGTGTCAGACGCTCAACATCTGCCCACGGACAGTGCAGACGCTTCGGGACAACGGAACTTTGGCTTATACGCAAATCAGCCACAAGACCTACTACAAGTCGGAGGACGTGATGGCTATCGTAGCAGTAGTGGAGGACAGGAAAAAGGACATGCGTTTTCGCAAGCGCACAGGTTAGGCTGTCAATATGCAACAGCCACTTAATCCAAAGCAGCAAGTAAGCCGAGTAACGTAAGTATCAACAATAAAACGAGACAACTATGAGCAATGAAGTAATGACAAGAAACAGCGAGTGGATGAACCACATCGTGAACCACCTCAACCGAATGGTTGACAATTTTGAACGTGCCGTGATGAACTACCGCCCCATGCTTGGCGATGAGCGGTTCATGACGGACAAGGAGCTTTGCGCCAGGCTGCAACTGAGCCGAAGAACCCTGCAGGACTACCGAAACAACGGTGTCATCCCGTATATCCAGCTTGGCGGAAAGATACTCTACCGCGAGTCCGACATTCAGAAGATTCTGATGGCTAACTATCGTGAGGCGTACAGAATGAAGGGCTTGTAGGAGAAATACATGTCCTTGAGGGTGGGGTGAAATGAACAAGGCGACAACGTATAACTTACCGAGCGTGGTTGTTATAGGTTGTCGCCTCGTTTTATTGGCTATACCGAGTTGGTCGTGTTTGCCGGGTATCATTTGTGTTAGGATTCTTAATCGCTTAACTCGTTGCACCGTACTCACGCCCCTTCCACTTAACTTTTGCCACATCCCGAATGAAATACCCCTTGCGGAGCAAACTAATAACTTCCCTATATTCGGCTTTCATCTGTTCTGCCGTTTTTACAGAGCCTACCTTGCCTACTGCCACCATTCAAAAGTGTAGAACAAAGTAAGCTCAGTCATGCCTGTCTCTCCAAGAAGAATTGTTCATTCTACTAATCGCCCAACATCATACACTTTGGGGTAATATCGGTGTAATCGAAAGTTAAATACGTTAAATTATTACCTTTTCGTATCTAAACAGAATCCACATAGTCACTTTTCTACCGTTTAGGACGTATAGTATTGATAATCAACTGATAGCAGATTTTGTTATCGCATTTATTACATCTTATATATTCTGCGGCATAGGAGAAATGATGTAGATTCAATTATAATAGAAGAACTTGCCTATTATTGTTTTTCCAGCCATTTTTTTACACACCTTATAGCTCTGATCTGTTCACTTTCGCTAAACTTAGAATCGTCTTTCGTTTCATTTCCTTGCAGAACAGCTTCATAAAGAACAAGAAAATAAAAATCGGAAGAGTTTATCATTCGTTCCATAATTAGTGGAACTATTTGTTTTCCCATTGATTTGAGAGGAATGAACTCAGGCAATTTTGCATATGAATGTATGCTTGCACTGTATAGTGTCTTAGGATTATGGTCCATTGCAAAATTCCATTTATCCACTAAATTTGCAAAACGATTTCTTATGCTGTCTGGAACTTGTGAAGCCAATTCTTTTATTTTCTCTTTCTCTGTATTTGTTAGAAAGTCTCTCGTTGATAGGCTGTCTTGTTTGTTGTCAGCATTGGAATTCCAAATGTTCTCTGGTTCATGTACAGTTTGCAATGGTACTTTAACAATAGAGTCAGAAGCCACTTTCTCATAGTCATTTGGTGAGTGATTGGTTTGCTCTACAAAGGTTTTAAATAGAAAATTTCTTCCCCAACCATTACCAAATATAACATCTAATGGTTCCCCTGTATCTTTCCATATTCTGACTCTTGCAGCAAATCCAAAATCAAATTTAACGGCAGTACTATCATATGTAAAAGTTACAGTATAGTACTTTCTTCCTATCTGTTTTTTTATTTCAGGAAAGCTGTCCCCATAATCCTCCTTTTGGAAAACTTGAACATCCGATACGTTAGCCTCTTTAAAAAATGGAACATACGCAGGACCAAAGGTCAAAGCCACGTTTCTTGCGCTATTTACAAGAGTACTATTGTCTAAGACCTCTGGTCGCTTGCATGAACTCAAGAATAGTGTACATAATACCGCTATTCCCCAAACTACAATTATTATAGATGTTTTATTTTTCATTGTTTGATTTGATGCTATCCAAACTCTCTACTACTCATTTCCCTTTGCCATTTTTGACACCACTTTTATAAGAGTATAGTCATAGCTTGATCCATCTGCTGGTGGATTGGCATATATGGTCTTCGTAGCCAAAAGTTCGTACTCGTATCCTTTCTCGTATGTAAAGCCTTCAATTCCGTTGAACTCGCATGGATCCCAAGTCTTTTCTCCCTTTTCTTTTATCAACATACATTCGTGTGGTGTACCCGTCATACCGATACATTCTCCTGTTGTGGCAGAAATATATAGTGTTACAGTCTTCTGCTTGTCTTTGAGTTCATCGTCATCATTTAAACAGCTTGCAAACATTGCAAATACTGTTAACAAAATGAAGAAAATTCCGATTCTTGTTTTGATTTTTTTCATAATTTGAAATTTTTAATGTTTATATATGTGTGAAAATATAATTATAATTGACTGTTTGAATGCAATCTTTAATTTGCATTTCGCATGAACATGTTACCAATGACTTGATTATGTCTTTGCCTTCTTATTTTAAATATGAACAAACTGTTGAGTGCTTCAAACTATTGAACCGGTCACAATTTGTGACCAGTTCAGCCATTTCCTCCTTAGTTAGTTGAAAACGGAAACGTTCAGGAAATCTCTCCATATTACGTTTTACAGCTTGATTTAACACCCTGGTTTCCACTCCATAAAGTTCAGCCAAGTCTCTGTCTATCATAATCTGCTTTCCACGAATAGACATTATTCGACTTTCTACAGGAGTGGTAACTACGACTTCATCATTTTGTAACTGGTCACAATTTGCGACCAGTTCTCCTTTATCTTGATGTTCTATATAATCTGCCATATTTCTATCTTTATTTTTGAGATCACAAATTGTGACTTTGAACATTACCATATTTAACAGCATTCAAAGGTAGTGCTTTTAGCCTTTAAGCCACTATTGCACAAACCCTTTCTTTGAAAAGAACGTAAAATCAATAGTATTATTGCTGTGATTGTAGTTTTATAAATCTAATACCATGCTAAAACACACTGCGGAGGTTCGCCCAAGTGGCTGGAGGCGCAAAGCCTCCAAGGAACGTTGCTTTATGGCAGGTCTATGCCATTGCATTCTCTGTAAAGATACAGACCAGTTTAGTGCGGCTTGTCTGTCTGCCGATGACGGACTGCATGATGAACTCCCGAAAGGCTCTGCTCTCAATGCTGTCAATACGGAAGGCTACCGCAATGACGAGTTCAAGGCTATACACATCATAGCTGATGCGACCGTTCTTCCTTACATGACGGCGCACACTATGCTCTTTCAGAATGCCGTCCTTGAATACAGCCTTGACAGCCTTGCGCACATAGCAGCCGAATACATTATACATGTCGGCAATCTCCTGCATGGTCATCCATACAGTATCGGTCGGCATGGATACCGTTCCGCTCTCGCTGATAGTTATAACTCCTCTGTTCATTTTCCAATAGTTTTTTCGTTCGATAATCTGTTCCTTTCTCGCTTGGCAATAAGCTTATCCATGTCATTTGAAATTTTCTGCTCCGTCACCTGCGCATAGACTTGTGTGCTTGTGATGTCTGCGTGTCCCATCATCTTGGCTATGCTGCCGATGGGAATGTCCTCGTTGAGCATCAAGACTCCGAATGTATGGCGGCTGGCGTGGAATCCCAACTTATTGCTTATGCCAAGCACCATTCCAAGGGTATGCACATCAAGATAGATGTCTTTCTTCTCACCCAGTGGAAAAACAGGCTTGCTGTCGTCCGTGGTATTGTAGAGCGAAAGAATCTTCCCGGCTATCGGATGGAGTGGCACGAAGAACTCCACGCCTGTCTTCTCTCTTTCCTTGCGGATGAACTTCCTGCCCTCAGAGTTCTCACTGATATGGTGAGGGTACAGTTTCTTTACATCTATATAGGATAAGGAGGTGAGCGAGGCAAAAATGAAACATCTGCGTGCAAGCTCCGTTCGCTCGTCAGCCATCGGGGTAGAGAGCATCTTGATGAAGTCTACCTTGCTGATATGGGTCATCTTCGGGGCTGCCTTCTTCTCATACCCTATCCTGGCTATGGGATTGAAGCGGATAATGCTCCTGTCCACTGCCTTGTACATCAACATGTTCAGCCAGAGAAGGCAATGGTTCACGTAGCTGTCGATACGCCCCTGGTCTCGTTTCAGGAACAGCTTGTATTCCTCCCCGAAATTCTCGTCTATGTCCTCAAAGGCGATGTCGTCCTTATCCAACGAATGGACAAAGGCTCTCAGGTTCTTCTGCCATGTCCGCTTGTGCAGAAAGGTTTGTCTGGCTTTTGAGGTTCGATACCATTCCACGATGGTATCACCAAAGTTCAGCAAGAACCTTCCTGTCGTGTCCTTGTCCTTCAACACAGCCTTCAGCATTTCCACGGTGATGATGCCATTGGTGGTAAGAAGTGAGTTGTATTTATCCTTGACCTCAGCAAGGAAACTTGCCAATCGTCCGTTGTCCCTTACGTTCCGTACCTCTCCCTTCTTGGCGTTCCACTCCTGTGGGGTACAGGATATGCCTGTGGAAATGGCTGCGCTTTTGCCGTCAACGGTGATGCGGCAAAGTATGTTGGCTGTTCCGTCTGCCTTCACCTTCTGTCTGTTGATGTAAGGCAAAATTGAAAATGTACTTCTGCTCATAGTTGTTGTCCTTATAATATAATAATGTAGTTGAACTGTAAAAAGAAAAGTTGAAAGCCTTGTTCATAATGCGAGAAAGAAGTCCTTCTCGGTTGCAGCGATGAACTTGTCCATGTCCTCAAACAGCTTCTTTTGGGTTACTCTCGCATACCGCTGCGTCATCTTCACATCCTTGTGACCGAGCATCTTGCAGATGGTCTCCATCGGCACACCAGCCTCCAGCGTAATGAGGCTGGCGAACGAGTGTCGTCCCGAATGGTAGGAATAGCTCTTGCTCGTTTCCGCCAACTTGCAGATGGTGATGAGATCGATACGAACACGATTCGTGTTCAGCAATGGGAAAAGGGTATCTCTTGCCCCGTCCTCGTATCTCGCCATCAGCTCCAACGCCTCGGGCAGGAGTTTCACCCTGGCAAGTGTTCCGGTCTTCTTGCGGTTATAGATGAGCCATTTGTCACCATCCTCCAATACCTTGACATTGGCTTTCGTGATGGAAACGGTGTCTATGAAGGCTGTTCCTGCATAGCAGGCGAAAAGAAACAGGTCACGGCTAACGGATAGTCTCGGCTTGTCTTCGGGCAGTTCCACATCACGGATTTTTATGAAATCAGACATGCTGAGAGCCTTGGGTGTCGTAACCTTTGGAGTGCCAACCCGATAATGGGCGAACAGCAGGTTCTTGCACAAGCCTCGCTCAAAGGCGATGCGGCACATCTTCTTGAAGAGCGACACATAGATGGTGATGGTTCCTGATGAAAAGCCTTTCTCGTCAAGCAGGTAATGGTGAAAGTCACTGATGAAAGGCTCGGTCAGCTGTCCGAAAGCCAAATCAGTCAACCTATACTTCTCCCCGATGAACTCAGCGAGATTCTTGCGAATCTTTCTGTAAGTCCAGACACTGCTCTTCGACATATCGATGCCCTCATGGGTGCTGAGTTCACTGATATGCTCGTCCACGAAGGATAGAAGGGTGGTCTGTGTCTTGACGCTGCCCTGCAAAGCCTCCTTGACATCCTTAGCCTCGAAGTCCGTTCTCTTTTCCACAAGCACATCGAAAGCCTTTTGGATGGAAAGCAACAACTGCTCGATGTCCTTGTTGGTCTCCACGGCTTCCTTGCTCTTGCCCTCCAATCGGCTGGCACGAGGATTCCAAAGCGATGGAGTGCAAGACAACTTGCAGGAGAACTGCGCCATAGTCCTGTTCACCGTGATGCGTCCCATGATGGGAGCTTTTCCATTCTTGTCCAATCCGCTCTTTTTTAGGTAGAGCAACACCTTGAATTTTTCGATTTTCATAACGCTTACATTTTGAGTGTGCAAATATAATCATTTTGTAAGCGTTCCTTGACACGCAAATCATTGAGAATCAGTGCAATAAAATCCGTTGATGCACAAAGTTGCCTTTCCGTATTGTTACCTGCTTTGCATAGGTAACTGTGGCTCACGATTTAGTAACTGAACTACTTCAATATTCCTCACTCGCTTGCTTTATGCCGATTTGGCAACTTTGTGCAAATCTGCTCATTCCCAACTGTTTACGTTCCAACCTCTCTTATTCTCCTTTGACTGCTTTAGAGCTTTATGTTAACGAATCCAAAAAGTAGAGTTTGCTTGTAACATTTCCCCTTTTCGTTCGTCATCAATATAGAAACACCCAAACATACACCCTCAATAATAACGAATAATATGGACTATAAATATATAAACCAACTTCTGGAACGCTACTGGAATGGCGAGACCTCGCTTGAGGAAGAGCAGATACTGCGCTCGTTCTTCAGTCAGATATGCGTGCCGGAGGAACTCGCCAAGTACCGTCCGCTCTTCAACTACGAGCAGACCGAAACGAAGACCGACCGCCTCGGCGACGACTTCGACGAGCGTATCATGTCCATGATTGACGAGCCACAGGAGATAAAGGTGAAGGCGCAGCCGATACATATCAGCCAGCGTTTCGCGCCGCTCTTCAAGGCAGCAGCAATGGTGGCTATCGTGCTCACGTTGACGCAGGCAGCCCAGTTCTCGTTCCAGAGCCACGATGCGGGCAACACCGCAATGCCAGGCAACTACTCTTCGCGCCCGGTGCAGGGCGTGTCGGTTGCGCTGAACGATTCTGCCCACCTCGACTCGATGAAAAAGGCTGCCATGGAGGCTGTGCCGCAGCAGATGGAGCAGCACGACATCTCCATGCTCAAGTAAAGGTAACAACGAAATTTCTATGCTTTCTCAATAAAATCATGTTTAGTTAAAACACCAAAAGTTCGAGGCTGTGAAGCCTTTGACTCTCTTAAATTTTTCATAACATACTAATGATTGGCTTGCCACACGACCCTCTTGGAGGTGTCGTGTGGCAAGTTCTTTTTTAATAAACGCATAAAAAACGGCTGATTTTCAAAAGTTTTGTCTAACTTTGCAAGCGATAATTATCGCATCTTTTCATACATATTGCCGTATGAAATCAGTCTACGACATGACAACTTTCAAAATACAATTTATGCGAACTCAACTATTAACAACAATTTTTGTTTTGTTATCTGTGGCTCTCCCAGGTCTGGCACAGAAGCGAACCTTTGCTGACGCACAGAAAGTGGCAGCCGATTTCTTTCAGTCGAAGGACAACAACGCCAAGGTCTGTGCTTTACGTGTCAACAGTAAGTGCGGTCGCAAGCTGCTTAAGCGTGCTGCCAGTGCTGCCCAAGAGGCTACAGATGCTTACTATCTGTTCGCCAACGAGGACAATAACCGATTGCTCGTAGTGTCGGGCGACGAGCGTATGCAGCGCATCCTCGGCTACACCGACCACGCTCTTGCAGGCAATGCCATCCCCGACGGACTTGCCGACCTGCTCGAAGGCTACGCAGCGCAATACGCAGCACTCGGAGCCGTGCCCACCACATCAGCATCCAACGCCCCAGCACGCTCCGCCCTCTACAAAGGTGAGCGTCAGCTGCAGACCGCAGCATGGGGACAATGGGATCCGTTCAACCGCATGACACCACAGGCGTACCCCACGGGATGCGCAGCTACAGCGATGGCTATCGTGATGCGCTATCATCAGTGGCCTGACGTAGGCTACGGCAGCAAGACACATATCTGGACCGACTCGGTGATGACAGCCAAATTCGGCGAGACCCACTACGACTGGGCGAACATGCCGATGAGCTACGAGAAGTTCAACGACACGCAAGCCACCGCTGTGGCTCTGCTTATGCGCCATTTGGGCATATCGGTGGAGATGTACTACGCAGCCGAGAGCAGTGGCGCACGCCAGACATTGGTGCCGCAGGCTCTTGCACAGTACTTCCGCTATGGCTCGACAGCGCGTCTGCTCACCGCCAGCGACTACGATGCCGCTACGTGGGACCGCATGATGCGCAAGGAGATTGACAGCAACCGCCCGGTCATCTACACCGGCGAGTCGATACAGGGACGCGGCGCACACGGCTTCGTGCTCGACGGCTACCGCGACAACCTCTTCCACTTCAACTTCGGATGGAACGGTAGCGGCAACCGCTACTTCGCCATCTCGGCTATAACATCCACCGACCGCTCGTTCGAGTTCTCCAACAAGCAGCAGGCTGTGATAGGCATCACTCCGCTCAAGGCAGAGAACTGCGCACCGCTCCAGCTCGACTGCCAAGGCAAGTACGAGGGCTTCTACACCACGCTCACCACGCTGAAGGCAGGAGAGAAGCAGAGCGTACACCTCTCGGACCTTTCTGCACTCACCACATGGCAAGGCAAGATGCAGTGGAACCTGTGCCACGCCGACGGCTCTGTGGTTGAGGCGTTGGGCAGCAAGCAGGTGCAGATGAACGGAGGCAGCACGCAGAGTCTCGACTTCGAGTTCGCAGCTGCCAATAACGCTGCCAAGGGCGACTATCTGCGGCTCGTGGCGTGCACAGACGGCTCTGCGAAGTGGCTGCCGGTGCTCAATGCGTTGGGCAAGGAAGTGATTGTAGAAGCCTACGAGCGCAAGGTGCCCGTGGTAGAGGTGGTGAGCGATACGAAGAACGTCACTATCAACAGCAGCAACCCAAACAATAAGACATTCAACGGAAAGCCGTTGCTCGGCTCATCATATATATATAATGTGGACTTCAATGGCTCTGTTGAGAAGAGCATCGACATGCTGCGACTCGCAGGTGGGGCATTCGAGGCTCACACCGCCGATGCCGTGGTGCTCACCGCCGACACGCTCTACATCAAGGCGAAAGGCTACACGGCAGCAGAGCTCGTGGCTCAGTGCAGCGTAGACGTGGAGAAGGCAGGACAGTTGGAGACTGCTATGAAGAAGGCTGTGGCTGATGCCGATGCAGTGGAGGCACTCACCGTAACAGGCACTCTGAACAACACTGACCTGCAGTACCTCTCTTCGCTGCAGTCGCTGCAGCAGCTGAACCTCGAGAACGCCACAACACCGCAAGGCTTGTTCGGTGCTACGTTCAAAGACTTTAGCCGACTCACCAACTGCGTTCTGCCACGCTCGTTGAAGCAGATAGGCAGTGAGACGTTCAAGAACTGCTACGTGCTGCGCTCCATTTCGCTGCCCGTATGCTTGCAGGCTACCGGCAGCAAGCTGTTCAGCGGCTGCCAGGCACTCACCGACATCTATGCTCATCCGTCGTCGCCCGACTGCGTTGCTGCCGATGCGTTTGAAGGATTGAGCACCCCGAGCAAGGTCACCGTACACGTGCAGCAGGGCTTGGCTGGCGCGTTCCAGCAGAGCAGCAAGTGGAGCATGTTCGCACGCTTCGTTGACGACCTGCCCGCACTGCCACAGCGTTTCACCTATGGCGGTGTCGACTATAAAGCCATATATGACGGCGACGGCAACTTCGCCGAGGTCACCTTCCCGAGTGGCGAGATGTACCGTGGCGCAATAACCATCCCTGCCACCATCAACTACGAGGGGCTCGAATACACCGTGCGTGGTTTCGACAACACCGACGGCATGTCGCCGTTCGTGGGCAATATGTTCATTACATCGCTCACACTCGAGCTGAACATCGAGCGCCTGCGTGCAATGCTCTTCATGGGATGCACCAATCTTGAGCACCTGCAGCTGCCCTCTACGCTACGCCATATCGACAGCGAGTGCTTCCGCAACTGTCCGATGCTCAAGCAGATTACACTGCCGGCAAGCATCGAAACACTTGGCGACAACGCATTCTGCGGATGCCAGTACCTTACCGACATCTACTGCTACGCTATGACACCGCCCGAAGGCAGCAACACCGACAGCTATCCCTTCGCACAGTGCCGTCCGCAGAACGTTACGCTGCACGTGCCGGCTTCGAGCGAGGCTGCATATCGTGCTACGGGCTTCTGGACAAAGTTTGGCAACGTTGTTGCCGACCTGCCCGATGCTCCGGTCGACGGCATTACTGCCACAACCGACCTCCACACCACGCTCCCCGTGAAGGCAGCCGGCAAGCAGTGGGTAACGCTGCACATGCAGCAGGCGCAGCAGGTTGGCATCTACTCGCTCAGCGGTATGCTGATGCGCGTCGTGCAGCTTCAGAAGGGCGTGAACAACGTGTGGCTTGACGATATAAGCATAATAAAATAAAAACATATAAGTATGAAAGATATTTGTTGCATAGGACACATCACAAAAGACAAGATCATCACCCCACGCCAGACAGTATATATGGCAGGTGGTACGTCTTTTTACTTCTCTTATGCTATCAACCATCTGCCCGACAACGTGTCGTTCCAGCTTGTGACAAAGTTGGGCGAGGGCGAGATGAAAGCCGTTGACGACATGCGCAACGTGGGCATCGACGTGCTCACATACCCCAGTCGCCACACCGTTTACTTCGAGAACAAGTATGGCGAGAACCAAAACGACCGCACACAGCGTGTGCTAGAACGTGCCGACCCGTTCACCATCGAGGAGATGAAGAGCGTAGACGCACGTGTCTATCACCTCGGCACACTGCTCAACGACGATATCTCGCCAGAGCTTGTGAAGTATCTCTCTACAAAGGGCAAGATATCCATCGACGCGCAGGGCTATCTGCGCGAGGTGCGCAATCAGCAGGTGTTCGCTATCGACTGGGCTGACAAGCGCGAGATACTCGCAAACACCGATATTATAAAGGTGAACGAGCACGAGATGGAGGTCATCACCGGACTGCGCAACCCACGTATGGCAGCCCTCCGCTTGGCGGAGTGGGGTGTGAAGGAGGTGTGTGTGACGCTCGGCAGCTACGGTTCCATCATCCTTGTCGATGGCGAGTTCCACGAGATCCCGGCTTACGAGCCGAAGGAGATTGTGGACGCTACGGGCTGTGGCGACACCTATTCGGC
>OHAF01001835.1_pt1 | contig 18037 bp, 16 predicted proteins | sample 1577041 | NCBI WGS metagenome assembly OHAF01 (sample SAMEA3541495, study PRJEB24748) | human gut metagenome | biome: human gut; feature: human-associated habitat; material: faeces | place: China | collected 2012
AATATAATAAATATTACATAAAGCTGCGGAGGTAGAAAATGCCACAGGTAAGTGTTCTTCTAAAGCCGGCTTCTTCGGCATGCAATATGAATTGCAAATACTGTTTTTATAAGGATGAGGCAAATTGCCGCGAAACTGCTTTTTGCGGTATGATGTCGCTGTCGGACGCCGAGGAGATAATTAAAAGTGCCGCGGAATACGCAAGCGGCAGCTGTACGTTTTTGTTTCAGGGCGGAGAGCCTACGCTTGTGGGACTTGATTTTTATAAGGGCTTTGCGGAAATCGAAAAGAAATATGCAAAAAAGGGGCTCACATTCCACCACAGCATACAGACCAACGGCCTTTTGATTGATGACGACTGGGCAAAATTCTTTAAAAAGAACAACTATCTTGTAGGTTTGTCGCTTGACGGCCCGGCACAGATAAACGACCTCAACCGCGTCGATGTGGGCGGCAAGGGTACATTTAACAGGGTAATAAAGGCGGCGGATGCTTTGGATCGTCAAGGGGCGGCGTATAATGTGCTCTCGGTCGTTACGGGCAAAAATGCACGCTCCGCCGAGAAAATATATAATTTTTTGAAAAAGCAGGGCTTCAGATATTTGCAGTTTATTCCGTGCCTTGAGCCGTTTTCATCGGAACGCGGCGAGAGCGCATACAGCCTGTCGCCCAAGGACTATGCCGAGTTTCTTGTAAAGATATTTAATCTTTGGCTTTCCGACCTTTTGAAGGGGAATTATATAAGTATACGCCATATAGACAATCAGCTGTCCGTGATGCTCGGCAGACCTCCCGAAATGTGCAGCGCGTTCGGCTGCTGTAATATTCAGTATGTTGTTGAGGGCGACAAGAGTGTTTATCCGTGCGATTTCTATGTGCTCGACGGCTATAAGATAGGCGAAATAGGCAAAAATACGTTTGAGGAAATGCGAAACAGCGAAACCGCGGTTAAATTTATAAAGGATTCGCAAAATGTTCCCGACGAATGCAAAGCGTGTCCGTTCTATTGTGTTTGCCGCAACGGCTGCCGCCGCGACAGATCCTCGGAAAACGGTATTATAGGCAAAAATTACTACTGCGATTCTTATAAGTATTATTATGCGAAGTGCAACGCCGGATTTATAAAGGCGCTGTCATTTTTAAATCAGAACAAACGGTAAAGGCGAATTATGGAGTTTTATGAAAACAGTCAAAGTCCCGAAAGAGCACTTTTGATAGGTGTGGACACGGGCGAATACAACGCTGAAATCTCTATGGAGGAATTGGCTCTTCTCTCGGAAACCGCGGGAGCCGAGATAATCGGAACGGTGATACAAAAGCTTGAAGCTCCGTCGCCGGCAACATATATCGGCAGCGGAAGAATGGCGGAGGTTGCCGCCTTTTGTCGAAATAACGATATAGACCTTATAATAGCCGACAGCGAGCTTACACCGTCGCAAATCAATAATATAGAGACAAAAACCGACACAAGAGTTGTTGACAGAACCATGCTCATACTCGATATTTTTGCCGCAAGGGCAAGGTCGAGCGAGGGTAAATTGCAGGTGGAGCTGGCACAGCTTAAATATTCGCTTCCGTTTTTGTCGGGCAGAGGCAAGAGCATGTCGCGTCTCGGCGGCGGAATCGGCACAAGAGGTCCGGGCGAGAGCAAGCTCGAGAGCGATAAACGCCATATAAGACGCAGGATACATTCGTTGTCCGAGGAGCTTAAGAGGGTTGAAAAGCGACGTGACCTCATTCGTTCAAGGCGAAAAAAGGACGGCGTAATTACCGTTGCCATAGTCGGTTACACCAATGCCGGAAAGTCAACTCTTATGAACACTCTTACAAGTGCGGGCGTGCTGTCGGAGGACAAGCTTTTTGCTACGCTCGACCCGACTGCAAGGAGGCTTACGCTGCCATCAAAGCGAGAGGTTATGCTCGTTGATACGGTAGGGCTTGTAAGGCGTTTGCCGCATCAGCTTGTCGACGCTTTCAAATCAACTCTCGAAGAGGCGAAAAACGCCGACCTTATACTAAACGTCTGTGATGCGTCAAGCGACGAGTGTGCCGAGCATCTGAGCGTTACATCGTCCGTCTTAAAGGAACTCGGAGCGGATAATATACCGGTTATATCGGTAATGAATAAGTGCGACAAGCTCCAAAACGCATACGATATGCCGGTAATCGGCAAAACCGTTATGATAAGCGCAGTTAAAAACGAGGGGATCGACAGGCTGCTTGAGGTTATTGAGGACTCGCTGCCGAAAACCAAGGCGAGAGCGATATTGTTAGTCCCGTTCAGCGAGGGACATATACTCGGAGAAATTCGAAAAACGGGAGTCGTGTATTCCGAAAGCTATAAGGAGAACGGAACGCAGCTGGACGCCCTTGTCGATATTGATTATCTCGAAAAAATCAAGCGTTATATAGTGTCAATGTAAAAATATAAAAAGCAGTAAATCAAAGCTGATTTACTGCTTTTTGCTTAACTTATTATTTGAACAAGCCCGTTTTCGGCTCGCTCAACCATACGCCGTCATTCTTTACAAGCTCTATGTGGTCGCCCGAAACCAAATAAGCGTTATTTGCGAGGTCCATCATCGGTTTGTCACTCATGGAATCGGTGTAGAAACTGTCAATAGGCATGTCGCCGTAAATGCTTTTAAATGCCGCTATCTTGTTTTCCTTGTAGCAAACACGCTCTATGATTCCGTTTTCCATATCCACAACGCTGCCGATGTAGTTTTTTACGCCGATTCTTTTGCATATTTCCTCGAGTATGATTTCGGGGCAGGCCGAAACTATTACGTCGTCGGGAGCTTGAATCTTGGCATAGAAGTTTTTGATTTTCTTTTCGTGCTCGTCCCAAAACTCTGTGATGTCCTTGTGAATGTCCTTGATTTTCACGCAGTAGTCGGTGAGCATATCGCCGTATTGTTCGATAACCTCGTCGGTTTTTATTGCACCTCTTTTGTAGCGTATGAACGCCTCGCCGAAACGCGGTATGAGCTTGGCAATTTCTTTCGGATCCTTTTTAAGATAGAACATAAAAATGTCAAAACCGCTCTCACCGTCATATATGGTGTTGTCAAAATCGTATACGTTCACAAATTTTCCCTCTTTACACGAAAAATACATCATGTTTATAACAATGGAATTTTAGCATTACAAATCTAAAAAGTCAAGGAAGCCGAACCGTATAGGATCGGCTTCTTTGTTTTGCCTATTCGCTGCGTTCACATCCGCAGCACGTCGCGTTGCTTACGCCGGTCTGAAGCTTAGTCTCGTTGGGCGGGAAAAATTCGTCCACGGGGAACTGTATTTTCCTGAAGGCCTCGCACGGATCGTCCGTGTCACAGCTGCATTCCTTATCGGGTATGCAGAAGTCGTATGCCGGTATCAGCATCTGGACGTCGCGCTCAAGCTGAACTATCGTGAAAATACCTATTGTAACCGCAACGGCTTTTTCGACGGGACGGTGGCCGAAATCGTCCGGGAATTCGTCGCCGAACGCGCATTTCACGCAGGACGGGACAGGAATGCACGAGTCACCGAGACAGTCGCAGCAGTCGCACGGGCGGCAGAGCCTTGCTTCAAGGCAAATAGGATCTGCAACCTGTATTTTTGCTCTCGGATTTGTGTTTTGCGGAATGATTTGTCTGTCGCCCGAGTCCGCACGGAATTCTGAGGAGTATACCCTTACCTTGCCCTCGCTGCCGTAGAGTATGCATTTTTTTGAAAATGTGGTAAATCCGCACACCGTTTCGGGCGGAGCCGCCGCAACGGAATATGCGTCAAGCGTTACCTTGAAGAAAAATGTGATGTCAACCGAGTAAAAGCCGCGGTTAAACGGTACTCTCTCCACGTCGATAAAGACGTTAAGTATCTCACAGCCCCTGCATCTTACATTAGTCGCCCTGTCTATTGTTTGCTGGTACTGCGGCGGAAAATACACCCTCAAGTCCGCAAGACAATCCTTATCCGCACAAGAGTCGTAAACTCGCTTATTCTCTATGCACACGGCTTCGCGAATTTTGCCGGATCCCTTGTCGTTACAGCATGATTTTGTTTCTGCCATAAAAATCCCTCCTGTAATTATTTCGGCGACCGAATGTGATTTTGCCTTTAAATCGCCGATTATACAGCCGACGGGAAAAACCGATGCCCTGTTCCCGCCGACCATAGCTTCAATAACATCTTATGTCGGCTTATTCAATATGTTACAAAGCAAGGCTTTTACACAAGTTTACAAAGATTTAACGAAGTTTTGATTGTTACAACGTGTTTTCGACGAATATAATTTTTTTATAAAATAAAAAATAAAGATGAACTGCAAAAAAAGGAGAAAATATGGAAAAATACATCTCTAAAAAGGAAAAAGCCTCCTACGGATTTGCGGCAGTCGGCAGCTATATGGTAGCCGGCATAACCCAATCGTACCTTATGTATTTTTTTACCGACATACTTATAATTCCGTCGGCTTTCGTCATGATGCTTATGATAGTCGCAAGGGTCTGGGATGCCTTAAACGACCCTATGATGGGTGTAATAGTAGACAGAACAAGCACGAAATACGGTAAAATGAGGCCTTATGTTTTGATAGGTTCGTTTTTGATGCTTGTCACCACCATAGTACTGTTTATGCCCTTGACCGGAGCGCCTACAATGTTTAAAATGATATTTGCCGCCGTTTCTTACATAATTTTCGGTATGGCATATACGCTTACCGATGTGCCTGCCATGGGGCTTATGAGTGTTGCTACGCCGAACAGCGACGAGAGAGCCTCGCTTCTGTCGTTCTACGTTACGGTAGGCTCGGTAGGCAGCTTGCTCCCGGTGGGATTGCTTACGATATTCCAGTCTTTTATTCCGGAAAAATATGTTTACTTTGCAATGTCGATATTTGTGGGTATAATAACATCGTCGGCTTACTTAACGCTGTTCAAAAACTCAAAAGAGCGTTTCTCCACTCATACCGAAAAAATTGCCGTGCGCGATATGATAAAGGCTGCGGGCAAAAATAAGCCCATGATGATGGCACTTCTTATGTCGATGGCAGCGTCGCCTCGTTACGTTATTATGCCGGCGGCAATGTATATAGCGACTTATGTAATAAATATTCCGGGGCTTAACTCCGGCTCGGTTTTGCTGCTCCTATATCTTGTGGTCGGCAGCGGTATGTTTGCGGGCATTTTACTTACGCCTGTTATCTATAAAAAGCTCGGCTATAAAACGACCTGCGTAATGGCTGCCGTTACGGGATGCGTAAGCCTTACCGCCGCATTCCTGCTCGGCAAGATCAATATATATTTCGCATTGCCGTTTATGACAATCGGCGGTCTCTCTCTCGGCTCGTATAACGTACTTCCGTACCCGATGGTAGGCGACAGTCTCGATTACCTCGAATGGAAGACCGGAGAGAGAATGGAGGGCGTGTGCTTTTCGCTCAATTCCTTCGTCACTAAATTCAACAATGCAGTAGGCTTTATAGGACTTTCTGCGGCACTTATTTTTTCATTTTATCGAGCCGTCCGCGGCGGGTGTGCCGGCTGTACAGAGTGCCTCCACCGTTACAGGTCTTTTCTCTCTTGTTACCGTAATTCCCGGAATCGGCTTTTTGCTCTCGCTTATACCGATTTGTTTTTATGATTTCAGCGGCGTTAAGAAAGAAAAAATATTATCTGAGCTTGTCGTAAAAAGAAAGGCAATCAAAAATGGAGTTTAAATTTGGACGAAAAACCTTTAATATTAACGAAAGGCTGAGGGTCGGCATAATTTCCGATTCCCAGCTCAGCCCTGTTCGCAGAAAAAACGAGACGACGTTCCGAAACAATCTTGTCTTATCGCTTTCCGTACTCAAAAAACAGGGCTGTAATATGATTATATTTGCAGGCGATATAGGCAATATGGCGAGCGGCTTTGCATACGATACATATAAAGCCGCGTTCAAGAGCGTTTTCGGCGAAAAAATTCCGATTATTCAAAGCATTATGGGCAATCACGACTATTACGGCTTAAGGACATCGGAAAATTGCAGGCGGCTTTTCACAAAAAAGATCGGTTCTTCGCCGTTTACTCACTATACGGTAAACGGCTTTCACTTTATCGGCGTATCGCCCGATTGCGAAAAAATGTCCGACGGCTACAGAAAAATTTTGCCGTACCTCAAAATCGAAATTGAACTTGCAAAAAAAGAATGCGGCGACAGGCCGATTTTTGTCACGACGCATAATTGTGCCGAAAATACGGTGTACGGCAGCGACGATTGGGGGGACAAGGGCCTTTTTGACTTGTTCTCTCAATATCCTAATTTGATAAATTTTGCAGGCCATCTCCATTATTCGCTTCTTGATGAGAGAAGTGTCTGGCAGGGCGCGTTTACCGCCTTCGGAACTCAGTCTACGTCATATGTTGAACTCGAAAAGGGAAAGGTTAACGGCTCCGTGCCGCCGGACGCATATATGTTCCCAATGGGCTATTTACTTGATTTCAAAGAAGAGAGCATAACTGTAAGGCGTATGAATTTCCGCCTCGGCAAGGAGGAAAAACCGAATATGAGCGTTAAAATACCGTATGCTGTCACAAAAGCCGATTTTATCTCCGAAAGAAAGCATAACAGCTTACCCGTTATGCCGAACGCCTACGGCCATACGGAATATGATGAAAACGGGAATACATATCTATGCTTTGACAAGGGTGAAAGCGATGATTTTGTTCACAGCTATGCGGTCTTTTACAGCGACGGAACGCGGTACGATTATTTCTCGGATTTTTATAAGGGTATCGCCTCTATGGCTGATAAAGTCAAACTTCCTGTTTACTCTAAGTCTCCGGGAGTGTATAATATAAAAGTATATGCGATTGATTCCTACGGGTGCATCAGCGACAGCTATACGTCAATAGACCGCTCTGAGGTGCGCCGAAGGAAGACTTATCGCAGGAAATTGGCACCGGAGATTAAATACTGATGGATATATTTTCTTTTGAAGGTTATATCTTTGACCTTGACGGAACGCTTCTTGATTCCATGGAACTTTGGGATGATATTTACGTTAAGGTTCTCGGCGACTTTAACATCAAAGCACCCTCGGATTATCTCTTTAACGTGAATCATATGAGCCTTTGCGACGGAGCTGCATACACGGTTGAGAGATTTCGGCTTGAAGGCGTCGTGAAAAAAGAAGAGATTGCAGATATGTGGACTCGTTTGTCGAAGAATCAATATGAATCTACCGTACCGCTAAAAAACGGTGCGGCTGATTTTTTGCACTACTTGAGCGGTATGGGTAAAACACTCGGCGTGGCAACGGCTCTCTCGAAGGAGCTTTATATGCCATGTCTTGAAAGGCTCGGCATTCTACGGCTTTTTAAGGCTACCACATCAATAGACGAAGTGTCGCGAGGCAAGGAATTCCCCGACATATATTTGAGAGAGTGCGAAAAAATAGGTGCTGTACCGAAAAATACGGTAGTGTTTGAGGACAGCCTGACAGGTATAAAATCCGCTTCCTGCGGCGGATTTAAAACGGTCGGAGTATACGACGCTTCAGCCGAAAAACAAATGTCGGAAATTAAAAATCGAGCCGATTTTTACATAAATACGTTTACGGAGCTTTTAGATGAAAACTGAAACAAAACGCACTGTTGCCGCGAAGCTTATGCTTTTTTCGAGCGCCGTTATATGGGGCAGCTCTTTCTTCATATTAAAAAACACTCTGGATGAATTGCCGGTGTATTTTTTGCTGTGTGTAAGATTCCTTTTCTCGGCAATACTTTTGAGCATTGTATTTTTTAAAAAATGGAAATTATTTAATTTGAAATACCTTTGGACAGGTGCGATTACCGGAGTGTTTTTGGGCGTTGCGTACATATTCCAAACAATAGGTCTTAAGCACACAACGCCCGGAATCAATGCGTTTTTGACCACGGTTTATTGCGTTATAGTGCCGTTTTTAAGCTGGGCCGTCAGCAAAAAACGACCCGATGTATGTAATTTCATTGCCGCGGCGATTTGTATAACGGGGATAGGCCTTGTCTGCCTTGACGGAAAAATGTCATTTTCATTTCTCGGTGAGGGATTTACGCTGATATGCGGTATATTTTATGCGCTTCAGATTGTGGCGGTTGAAAAATGGTGCAGTGATCTCGACGTTATTCTTCATACGATTATACAGTTCTTTACCGCATTTTTTATCTGTTTTATTTTCTTTATTTCAAGCGAAAGCTTCCCAAAGCATATATCTGCGGGCTCGGTGTTATCTCTTGCATATGTTACCGTATTTGTAACCGCGCTTTGCTTTGTATTTATGAATATGGGTATAAAGCATACAACCGCGTCAAGCTCTTCGCTTATACTTTGCTTGGAGTCGGTATTCGGAATACTTTTTTCAATGATTTTCTATCATGAGAGGCCGACGCTGCAAACAGCCGTCGGTTTCGTGATTATATTTGTCGGCATTGTTCTAAACGAGACTAAGCCGAAATTTGCATTGAAAAAGAATTAAACGGCCACTGACGGCAATAATGTCTAAAAACATTAAAAAAACAGTTGATATTTTGTGAAAAATATTATAAAATGGAAATGTCAAATAATATAACAGGGGGCATTTTTATGATATGTAAAAATTGTGGAACAGATTTTAACGGGCAGTATTGCCCTAATTGCGGAGCCAAGGCTGAGCCTGCTTCGGCTCCTCAGCAGAGCGCACCGCCTTACGGAGCGCCGCAGAATTTCGGGAATGGACAGAGCGCACCACCTTACGGAGCACCGCAGAATTTCGGGAATGGACAGAGCGCACCGCCTTACGGAGCACCGCAGAATTTTGGGAATGGACAGAATACTTACGGCGCGCCCGTATATATGCCGACACGCAAAATCGGATTCGGCGAGGCGGTAAAGTTGTTTTTTAAAAACTATGTGAATTTCAGCGGCAGAGCTACAAGAAGCGAATATTGGTGGGTTTACCTGTTCAATAATATTGTTTATATGGCTTTGGGCATATTGTTTGCGATTTTCGGAGGCTCTTCCCTGGCAGCGTATGGTGCTTACGGCGATATGAGTATGGCGTATATGGGTGCCGGCGCGATATTTTATATTTTGATGATGCTGTATTGCCTTGCAGTGTTACTGCCGTCGCTGTCTCTTATGGTGCGCCGACTTCACGACATAGGCAAGAGCGGCACGTATATATTGATGGGGCTCATCCCGGTTGTCGGCTATATATTTATTCTCGTGTACATGCTTACCGGCAGCGCTCCCGATAATCAGTACGGCCCTAAAAAAGTCTGAGTGTTTAGAAGCAAGTCTTTGTTTTTACAAAAACCAATATGTTTTGTCAATAAACCTCACAAGGTGACAGCCTTGTACACTTCCTTGACTTAGGCATAATAAGCTTTACAGAGCACTTCAAATTATACATTTTAAGATGAACCCCTCAGATAATGCAGACGCATATCTGAGGGGTTCAACGCATTGTTAAAAAAGCTGTGTTGATACAAAACCACCTTATGAACACTCTGTTAGTCTCGACTTCTTTTGCTCTGTTAGATGTGTAATAAAAAGCTTTCCGTTAAAGACACCCTTTAGGTGTCTTTTTTTGTATATGCAGCGGATTTTGTGTTGATTTAAAGTCTGTTTTGTACTCAAACAGAGAATAGATAGGCAGTTTTACAAGTGCTATAATTTTATGAAATCAGTTTTATACGGATTATTGATTTGTGCTAAAAATTTTTCCGTGTACGAGGAGAAGATTGTATATGTGCAGGATGGATTACGCATATTTTACCGATAAGGGAGACAGAGAGCATAACGAGGATTACATAGGCTTTTCCGAGGCGGGAGATAAAAAAATATTTGTCTTGGCTGATGGCTTGGGAGGTCACGGTAAAGGCGAGGTAGCCTCTTGTCTTGTAGTCGAAAATGTAAAATCCATGCTGAATGACAATAACGTAAAGGATGAAAAGTTCCTTGACAATTGTTTTGTTATGTCTCAGGAGCGTCTTTTGGATGAGCAGAAAAAAAGCAACGGCAACGGGAAAATGAAGACAACCTTGGTTATTCTGTATATCGACGGTACTACGGCGAAATACGGACATATAGGCGATTCAAGACTTTATGTGGTAAAGAACGGCAAAATACAAAAAAGAACGATCGATCACAGCGTCCCGCAAATGCTTGCCTTGGCGGGTGAAATAAGAGAAAAGGATATACGTCATCACGAGGATAGGAATAGGCTTCTGAGAGCTATGGGAAACGAATGGGATGATAGCTCACCCAAATATGAAATAGACGATACCTTAGATATAGAAAAAGGAATGTCATTTTTGCTTTGCAGCGATGGCTTTTGGGAATGGATAACCGAAAAAGAAATGGAAAAGTGCCTCTGCAAAGGTGCTTCGTCACGTGAGGCACTCGACATGATGGTTGAGCGTGTTAAAAAATCCGGTAAGAACAAGAATATGGATAATTATTCAGCTATTCTTATAAGGTTTGAATGAGGTGCTTCGGATGAACATAGTTAAGTGTACAAACGGGCATTTTTTTGACAGCGATAAATACGATGAGTGCCCCTATTGTGCTGAAAAGGGAGAGCATGTTTTTAAAGAACGCAGAGATATGGACGACCGAATGACTATTTCAGGAAATTCGGTATGCGATATGCTTTTTGAAAATCAATTGACCGAACGATATTTGGAAAACGTACGAGATGACGAAAAAACCGTTTCATTATCAATCGTTTCCGGCAATAACAGACCGGTCGTAGGATGGCTTATGTGTATAAGCGGTTCGCAAAAGGGCAGAGCTTTATCGGTTTTTTCCGGAAGAAATTTCGCCGGTAGAGCAAAAAATATGGATATAAGACTTACTGATGATGCTTATATTTCCCGCGATAATCATTTTTCAATCGTTTATGACCCTAAGACAAATAATTTCTCGTTTGTACCGGGCGGCGGAGAAACGCACATTAACAATATGGTTGTAAACAGCGTACAACAGTTGTGTGAAGATGATGTCTTAGAAGCAGGACAAACAAAGTATTTATTTGTCCCATACTGTAAAGAGGGGAGAACATGGGATGAAGAGGGTTAACTGTTTTATTTTGACTTTGATATTGCTGTTCGGCTTTGCCGTAAGTGTTGCAGCTGAAGGTGAAAGCATACGGATAACTTATGCCGGAGCAAATCTTCCCGAAATAGTTGTCAATGCGCAGACGGATAATATGGATATTGATTGTCAGGATGTGATTCTGAATTTTGACGGTAAGACCGTCAATGCATCCTCTGCGGAAAAGTATGACAAATCGAAACATTCAAGACGAGTATTCTTTTTATTGGATTTGTCAACTTCAATGAAAGCCCAATACTTTACAAGTGCCAAAGAGTGTATAGCTGATTTTGCCGATAACATGGGAGAAAATACGACGGTTTATCTTATTACGTTCGGCAAAGATGTCTCTTGTGTTTTAGACGGCTCAAACGATGTCGGCGAGATAAAATCTGTGCTGTCGACGCTGTCAAACAATCAGGGCGGCACTAAGTTTTTTGCAGCTATAAAACAGGCAATGGATATATCGGATACTTGTCCCATGGCAGATATGGAATATGCCGTGGTTTTTTCGGACGGTGAGGATTTCCAAACCGGAGATACCACTCAAAAAGAAGTTGAAGATAAAATCGGAAAGTCTGCAATGCCGATATATGCTATGCGCGCCGAGACCGGGAGGGTGTCTGCCTCAGATATAGGAATATTTCGTTCTCTTGTAGCTGAATCGCACGGGAAAATGTATTCTTATTCAACGGAAAACGCCGTTGAAGTTTTTGATGATTTGAATTCTGAGACAGCGTCGCAATATATAATACACGCTGATACGGGCAGCAATGTTTTCAATGGATTGTCACAGCTGCTGTATTTAAAAGTAAATGGTATTCAGAGCGAGCAAATATCATTTGCTGCAAAGAGCAAGACAGACATAACGGCTCCGGAAATAATATCCGAGCCGGTGATTTCGAAAAAAGATAATACTATTACTTTTGAGATTTCTGAGGATATTATAAATTCCGCAAATGTATCGCCTACAAAGGACGATTTTTCCTTGTATACCAAAAAAGGAAAAAATGTTGAGATTTCAGATGTGATATATGAAAAAACAGACAATGGTTATTTACTTACCGTTTGTCCGAAAAAGAAGATTGTTAAATGCGAGTACAGACTTATATGTAAAGACATAACGGATAATTCGATAGAGAAAAATCCGTTGCCGCAAACATATGTGTTTAAAAGTAATGTGGGTATTTCCGCCTTCTCGGCATTTATAAGAAATTATTGGTATGCGTTTATAATTGCGCTTACGGTCATTTTACTGATTGTAATTATGCTCGTTATGATGAAGCGCAGAAATGTTAAGTCTATAAAGGAATTGTTTATCAATTCTGATAAAAACGATATAGAAATTAAACACTTCGTCAATGACAAGACGGAGGGCAGACCGTTAAGACTTACGGTGATATCGGCAAACAATGTTGCAAAAACCATTGATATGAGTATCAAGGGCAGTGCAGTATTCGGAAGAGCTAATATCTGTGATGTCGTATTCGATGATATGAAAATGTCAAGACAGCACTTCTGTATCGGTGAAGAAAACGGTCAATTTGTGCTGAATGATTTAGAGACGACAAACGGTACATATTTGAACGGCGTAATGGTAAAAGCTCCACAGCTACTGAAAAACGGAGATAAAATTTTAGCCGGACTCAGCACAATTACAATTGAGTTTAAAGAATAGAGTCGGTGAGTAATATGGTTAATCTTTGTCCCAATTGTTTTGCGAAAAGGCAAAATACCGATTGTTGTCCGTTTTGTCATTACCGATATAATGATTTGCCGGACGATAATGCTTCCCTGCGACAGATGACAATGCTAAATCATCGCTATATCATCGGAAGAGTTTTGGGTGTAGGAGGCTTTGGAGTAACTTATCTTGCGTTAAACAATGAAACCGGTGAAAAATGTGCCGTTAAAGAGTTTATGCCGTCAGAGCTTGCTGTCAGGGACGGAATGGGAAACGTGTATCCGAGCAGTGAGGACAACGCCGAGCTTTTTGAGCATTGTAAATCAGGATTTTTAAACGAAGCGAAAACTCTTTATACTTTTCGCGGAGATCCGACTATTGTAAATGTCAATGATTATTTTGAAGAAAATCATTCGGCATATTTTGCCATGGAATATCTTGATGGATGTAATATGCGCGCTCAAATGCAAAAGAGCGGCGGCCGCATCCCGGTGGAAATGGCGACAATTATGTTGGTCACCGTGGGAAGTGCTTTGATGGACGTGCACAAGTTTAATATATTGCATCGAGATATCAGTCCGGAAAATATATTTTTAACGTCTAACGGTTCATACAAGCTGATAGATTTCGGTGCGGCGAGATTTTTTACAAGCCGAGCAAATAAAAGTCTGTCGGTGCTGTTAAAACCGGGGTTTGCTCCGCCCGAACAGTATTCTTCAAAGGGAAATCAGGGCCCTTGGACAGATGTTTACGGGCTCGCGGCAACTTATTATTATCTTGTGAGCGGGGTAAAACCGCTGGATGCAATGGACAGGCTCAGCGGTAAACCTATGACGGCACTTTGCGACCTGTGCCAAGGTGTATCAAAGAAAACATCCGATGCCGTTAACAGAGCCTTGGAGCTTGATTATCATGCAAGATATAAGGATATGGTAAGTTTTTTAAATGACGTGGATTTATCTGTGCTCGGCGGCGTTAAGACCGACGCCTCAAAATCATCTGTTATCGACAGACCGCCTGACGAAAAGCTCGACGGAAAAAGGAATATAACCAATATGATGTCAGCAGGCAAATTCAAAAAGAATGCTGTCGGTAAAGGAACGATATGCTTAATAGGTTTTGAGGGGACACCGAGGGAAATAAAATACAGTATAGAACCCGATCGCCAGATAAAAATCGGTAGGGGAATGTCGGCAGACATTCGCATAGACGGTGATTTGAATATAAGCAGACTCCATTGCAGCCTCATATATAATTCTGACAAAAAGACGGTGTTTATACAGGACCATTCAAGTAACGGAACATTTTTTTGCTCGGGGAAAAGACTGCAACCGGATATGATATATGAATTAAAAGAACCATTTTATTTGTCTCATCCGAAAAATATGTTTAGATTAAGTATCGATAAGTAAGGAGAAGAGCAGATGGATGATTATGCGGAGTTTTCGTTAGGCTCGGCTGCGGAAGATAAAGTGTATTCTGCGGTTACCGAAAATATTGCCGAATACTGGGTTGCATATTCTACGCACATAGGAACACGAAAATATCAGCAGGACGCTGTTAAAATACCGGATAAAAATAAACAGAAAGAAAGTAAGAATATTTGTGTTTTATCAGACGGTATGGGCGGTATGCAGGGAGGAGAAATTGCGAGCAATTTGACTGTGAATACCTTGTTTGATGATTTTTATAATCAAAAAGTCGAAAACTGTCCTGCATTTTTCAGCGAAGAAATCAAAAAGGTCGATGCGCTTGTAGCCGGAATCAAAGATGAGACCGGAAAAACAATTGAATCCGGAGCAACACTTGTATCGATTGTTATTGACGGAAATAATTTGTATTGGGCATCGGTGGGCGATAGCAGGATATATATTATCCGAGGCGATGAAATAGCACAGGTCAATGCAGAGCACAATTATTATATGATGTTGAAGAATCGAGTGGAAGCCGGTGAAATAACCGAAGAAGAGGCTAGAAATGATCCGAGTAAGGAGGCCTTGATAAGCTATATAGGCATAGGCGGAGTAGAACTTGCGGATATAAATCAAGAGCCGTTTAGCTTAGAGAACGGAGATTTGATAGTTTTGTGCAGCGACGGACTGTACAGAATATTAAATGACGAAGCGATAAAGCTGATAGTTCGCTCTTGCTCTGAGAATATACCGCTTGCGGCGCATATGCTTGTAAACACGGCAACGGAAAATCGACAAAACAATCAGGACAACACAACGGCAATCGTTGTCAAATACAAACAATAAACAGGAGTGTTCAGTATGAAATTAGTAAGATGCGAAAACGGTCACTTTTATGATTCGGAGCAGTACACGGTATGTCCGTATTGCAGCGGAATGGATTCTGCGGGAGCCGATAACGTTACACAACCAATCTCACAAAAGAAGCCGGATGATGACATCCCGACGCAAAAAGAAAACAATGCAGGCTATACTCCGACTCAAAGCATAAGCGGCAACGGTATTCAGCAAAAACTTAAAACTGTTACTCATTTTGACGATGATGCAAAGACAATCGGAGTATTTAAAAAGGCAATAGGTTCCGAAAACGGAGAGCCGGTTGTCGGCTGGCTTGTCTGCACTAAGGGCGCGCATTATGGTCAGGATTTCAGACTTACGGCAGGCCGAAATTTTATCGGCAGAGCATCCGATATGGATGTTTGTCTCAAAAAGGACGGCACGGTTTCAAGGGAAAAGCATATGGTAGTTCTTTATGAGCCGAAGGCAAATATTTTTATGGTTCAGCCCGGCGAGTCAAAAGAGCTTTCTTATCTGAACGACAACGTGATTCTCGAATCCAAAGTAATTAAAGCGTATGATGTAATATCACTGGGAGAGAGCGAACTTGTGTTTGTTCCGTTTTGTTCGGATTCTTTTAAATGGGAAGAAAAGAATAAAGCAGATAAAGAAAAGTCGGAAGACTGAAATATGAGGGGTGACAAAAATGATTAAAAAGAGAGACATATTTCTTTTCATACTCTTTAATATACTTACGCTCGGAATATACGGGATAGTAATTTATTGTTTCATCGGCAAGGAGGTAAATAAAATATGCGAGGCTGACGGCAAAAATCAGATGCTTTATATTTTTGCATGGTTGCTCGGCCTTGTTACACTCGGTATATTTCCGCTTATTTGGATAAAAACATGCATGGACAGATTAGAGGACAATGCTTATAGGTATCCGGGAGTTAATGTTAAGCATTCGGGAACCGAATATGTGCTTTGGGCTTTGTTCGGGTCATTCCTTGCCGGCGCGGGGTACATTGTCGCTACAGTTTATTTTCTTCAGAGCATAAATGCTTATGCGGACGTATACGGGTTGGTTACTCCTCTTGAATACTCTTCAAATCCGGTTGAGCGTTTAGAAATAATGAAACAAGGTACTATAACTCCGTTACATAACAATAATTTTACCGGTTATGCTCCTGCTTTAAGCGATGATATCAGCACTGTGTCATATCTTCCGTCAGTGGGAAAAATAGTTTGGACAAACGGTACTTACAGAGGGGCAGAGACGGATTTGAAGGACGGTCTTCCGCTTACGATAGGGCGTGATCCGAAACGCTGCAATTTTGTGCTTGCTGATTCTCTTGTTAAAATCAGCGGTGTTCACGTTACGGTATGCTACATTGCGGCAACCGACAGCTTTAATGTGACGGATAACAGTAAAAACGGCACATTCCTTGCGGACGGAACAAGGCTTCCTTTTGCTCAGACCGTAAGCTATCCGCGCGGTACGGAATTCCGTCTTGCCGATGGGGAAAATTCGTTCAGGCTTGAGTAATATGGGGGAAAAGAAATGAACTGGACTAGAGCGAGAAAACTGGGACTTGCAGCATCAATAGCACCGATATTTATGCTGTTTTCTTATTTTATCAGCTTTATAACTGTCGATATCGGCATCTTGGCTTCAAAGGAAACCGATCTTTTGGAGCTGATAAAAACTGCAAATGAATATGCAGATATGTTTGATGTTAGCTTGTTTGAGGCAATTTCCGACCAATTATCAGATGTGCTCTCGGATGTATCCGACAGCATTGCATCGATAATACTTGTTTCGATATTTTGCTTTTTGGTACCTATGCTGCTTGATACAGCTTCTTCGATTATCGGATTTGTATTTTTCGGAAAGAAAAAAGATGCTCGTGCGCCGCATATTTTTGCTATTGTAACAGCCGGTTATACTGTGATAGCAGATATTGTGCTTGTTTGCATATTTAATGCATTAAACAAAGAAATGAACGATGAAATCGGCATCAACAGAAAATTTGTAAATGTCGGTGCAGGATTTTATATACAACTTATTTTTTGCATTGCGCTTATAGTTGTGTCGATACTTGCATTTATAGCTTTAAAAAAAGAAGAGCACCCGATAGATTCTGCTGACGTCGGGCTGGTAGGCGTTAAAGGAATGTGGGCAGGAGCTCAATTTATCAATAATACCGGAGAGGGCCTTGTTGTGGGACGAGATCCGAAACAATGTAATATTATTATCAGTCAAAACGCAAACAGTATAAGCCGCAAGCATTGCGTGGTGAAATATGATTATCAAACTAAGGATTATGAGGTTACGGATTGCTCTTCAAACGGTACATATGTAGCCGAAACCGGGCAAAGGCTGAAGTACGGCGTTCCCACACACTTGCCGTGCGGAACGGTAATTGAATTGGGAGATTTATCAAACAGCTTTATGATTAACTGATACCAAACATATGACTTTCTGCGCTTTGCGGTGCGGAAAGTCATATGTATACTATTGTAAATTGACATAACGGCTTATTTGTATTTACGGGGGACACCAATGGAAAACATCAATTTATGTATATCTTGTTTTAAAAATATGTTTTCACGCAATGATTCAGCCTCTCATAATCTAATAATGTATTCATGTAAAAATGAAAAACTACTTTCCAAGGAGGTAATAAACACTATGTACCGCAAAAACAACAGATATGTTTTCAGCGGCTGCTCCGTTCATTCAACCCAAAATCCCGCAATGTCATGCGGTTGCGGCGATATTGAATTTACGGAAGCTTCCACAACACGAGAATACGCAAGGTTATTTGTAGAGCCTCAGCAGTATGAAAATTGCGCTTGCCCGGAATATGCCCTAAAGAACGGCACATTTTTCAACGCACTCTACATGCCTTATAGGACGAACAGCGAATGCTGCACAAGCGTAATGGATTCAAGATGCCTAAGCAATAGTAACTTGATAAATAAGAGTAAATGTACAGGAGGTTGCAGAAATGG
>OHAF01001836.1_pt1 | contig 18036 bp, 15 predicted proteins | sample 1577041 | NCBI WGS metagenome assembly OHAF01 (sample SAMEA3541495, study PRJEB24748) | human gut metagenome | biome: human gut; feature: human-associated habitat; material: faeces | place: China | collected 2012
GAACGCAAAGTAGAACTTGCTTATGAAGGACATTATTATTGGGACATGCGTCGTTGGAAATTATCTGCGACAGCATTTACCGGTATTCGTCTTCATGGAATGAAAATAGAGAAAAATGCAAATGGGTCTTTCACTTACATTTATACAGAATGTGATGATAAAGATCGTAATTTCCCGACTAAGATGTATCGTTTCCCAATGCCACAGGCAGAGTTGGACAATAACGGTGCGGTAACTCAATATGCAGAATGGCAATAAATCTAAAATGAAAACATTATGAAAAAGAATATACTATATCTATTATTAGGGATTTTGGCTCTCACGAGTTCTTGCCAGGATCCGGAATATGTGCTTCCTACTGCGGACAGACAGGGAATCACGAGCTTGACTGCACTCTTTACTTCTGGGCCATACGTGGATAAAGAGGCTGTGGTATATACTATTGCAGATGCTTCTGTAGATAAGTATGTAATTCCTATGCCATGGTATTATCCGGAAAATAGTGATAATGAAACTTCAGAATATATGAAAGCGATGAGGATTCAGGCAAAGTTGGCACCAAACTGTACTATTGAACCGGTTCTTTCAATTCTAGATCTGACTAAAGAGAATTATTTCACTTATACAGACGCTCAAGGATATAAGAAACAAATCTGCATTACGGGTGAAAGAGTGAAATCCAATAAATGTCAGTTATTAAGTTTCTCAATACCGGCCGAAGATATTAGTGGAATTATTGACGAAGAGCATTCATCACAGAATATACCAAATAAGTAATAAAATCATACAACCAATGAGGATATGTATAACTCAAATTCTCATGCCATGAAAAATGGTCCATCATATCAATACCAGAACTCTTAATAAGCTCCCCAATCTTTATAGTATAAAACGTATCATTTTGAAAAGTCACAGGTGTAATAGCAATACAAAAAATAGCAATCAAAACAACAGCCAACACTGTAGAATTAACATTAATATTAACCTCAATATCCTTAATTGACTTTTTACCCTTCTTACACTCTTCCTTCTTTTCCAATTTTTTAGTATCTTTCCTAAACTTTTTCTTTTTCTCCATAAATAGCCTCTTTCCTCTCTTAATACTCTACCAAATTATATCAAACTAACACAAAAAAAGCTACCCTAATTTTAAACTTTTTTGTTTTGAACTGTAATTAGATAAAATTTTAAAGTAAATGGGATGAGATATATACTAAAATAATTTTTTGAGTATGATTGGAGTAATTTTAGAAAATCTTAATTAATTTTTAGGGTAATGTTCACGTCGAGCGACCAGCGAGGACTAAGTGAAAAGGTCCCAAAAAATTAATTTAGAATTTCTTAAATTACGTATTGAATCGAAAAAAATTATTTTAGTATATATCTCATCCCATTTACTTTAAAATTTTGTCTAATTACAATTCAAAAAATGAAGCAACTGCACAAAGCAAATCACTCCATCTTTATTTATATCTATACAGCCTCTTGGTTACTCTCAACCTTATTTTCTGTATCATCCTCATCAACAATCTCTAAACTACCAATTGAAACCTCATAAGCAACTCTATTTTCAACAGTACCATCTTCATGTTTTTTCTCATACATTCTAGATTGAACTCTACCAACTAATTTTACTTTAGTTCCAACTTCTAAGTTTTGGCAAAATCTTGCATTTCTTCCCCAAGCTATTGTAGGAATATAATCTGATTTATTGTAAGCTCTATTAACAGCTAATAAAACATCTGCAATTTCTCTACCAAATGGTGTTTGTCTATATATAGGTTTTTTACAAATATAACCTACTAAAACAACTTCATTTGTTACAGTATCTTTTTTGGCCATTTCATTTTCTTCTTCTTCATTATTTTCTTCTACTTCGACAACATCCTTAGCGAAAACAGTTAATATTAATCTATTTTTTTCATTATCATAACTATTGTATGATCTAAATTGACCTTTTACTAAAAGTTGTTTTCCTTGCTTTAACATTTCATCTGTTATTATTCTTTCTGAAACTGTTATTGGTATAATGTCTGCATTTCCACTTAGTCTTGCTATTTCTAAGTTAAATACATAAAATTTTTCTCCATATATTTCATGACTGAATTTTTTTTCTCCTGTAACTTTTCCAACTAATGTTAAATAGTTGTTTTCTAAATAATTTGTATCCAAATTCTTTTCCTCCCTTATTTTTTATATACAAATTTAATTTGCTTTTTTCTTTTTGCATTTCACATTAACTACATTTTTAATTATACACCTTTTTTTTGGTTTTGTCTACATAAAAAGTTAATTTTTATTAAAAAATGTAGATCTTTCCAGTATTTCGTGCATTATTTTTATATAAATTATGTACTTTTTTCCAATTTTTATACTTTATTTTGAAATTTGTATTCCTGCAGAATTTATTTTATAATTGTCTTTATATATTAATTCACCAACCGGAACTATCTCATAACCCTCCTTTTTTATGTTTTTTATTAACATATCTAATGAGTCTGCTGTGTGTTTTGTTCCATTATGCATTAGAATTATATCTCCTGATTTTAATTTTCCATTTAATCTATTCCACATTTCATCTCCTGTTAATCCTTTATAGTCTAAAGTATCTAAACTCCATTGTATTGTAAAATAACCTTTATCTTGTGCTGATTGAATAACTGTATTATTATATTCTCCATATGGTGCTCTATATAAATTTGTTCTTTTTCCTATTATTTTTTCTATTTTATCATTGCTAAGTTCTATTTCTTCTATATTTTTTTCATATGATAATTTATTAACGTGTGGATGTGTATTGCTATGACTTCCGTATTTCTTGCCCTGCTTCATTTATTTTTTTAACCGCTTCTGGATATTTATCAACCCAATCTCCTACCATAAAAAACGTTATTTTAACATTGTTTTGATTTAAAACTTCTAATACTTTATCTACATCATCAGCATTCCAAGCACAATTCATTGTTAAACTAATTTTTTTATCTTGTGTTTGTACATTATAAATTGGTAATAATTTTTCATCATTTGATGAAGTTGCTATTGCATTAAAATTATCCGATTTCATTGTATTTGCCACAAAGAACAGTAAAAAAACTGTTAATATTGATACAATATATGTACAAATTTTTTCTTTACTGAAAACTAAAAACATAAAACCACCTAATTTTTAAAATATTCTATTATTCCATTATAGATTCCCCAAGCTAATTTATCTTGGTATTCATCATCTAACAATTGTTGTTCTTCTTCAGGATTAGACAAGAAACCACATTCAACTATAGATATTGGTATTTCTACGTGTTTCATAATATAAACAGTATCTAGTTTCATTGCTACTCTTTTATTATCTTTTTGAATTGCTTCATTTAAACTAGATTGTAATATTTTTGCAAGTTTCATACTTTCTTCACTTTTACTACTATAAAAACATTGCCATCCCCAATATTGTTGTTGTGGTATTTTGTTTAAATGTATGCTTACAAACATATCTGCACTAGCACTATTTCCTATTTTCACTCTATTTCTTATATCTGATATTTTCTTTTCTTTTAATGTTGTTTTGTCTAAATCATATATTGCTTTTTCATCTGAACGTGTTAATATTACTGTGCAACCACTTTGTTCTAATAAATTTTGTACTTTTAATGCAATTTTTAGATTTGTTTCTGCTTCTGTTGTTCCTTTACTACTTTGTGCACCTTCATCTGGCGTACCATGCCCTGCATCCAAAACAACTACTTTACCAGAAACTGGTGTAGCTGTTGCTTCCTCTATTGTTTCTTCTACTCTTTCTTGAGTCCCTGTTTTTATTCCTTGATACGAATATACAGATATTCCTATTAGAAAACAAATTAAAATCAAACTTATTCTTTTTCTACTAATTATAAACATTCTTTTATCTCCCAAAATTAAAAACTCTTAATATAAAAATATTAAGAGTTTTTAATTTTATTCTTATTATAATTATTTTTTTATTTTTTTCTTCTATCAATAAAATAACTACTTCCCATGACAGACTTAGCATTATGTTTAACTTGAGCTCCAACTTCTCCTATTTCTAGCATATTAGCAAATCTACCTACATCTGCTTCGACAACACCAATTGAAATAGATGTTAATGGAAATTGTTCTATAATTCCTTTTCTATTTGCAACTTCTATATAACCTTTTTCAACATCTTCTTCTGTGAAAAATTTTGTTACATGAGCATCAAAACTTGCTATTATATTCTTGCAAATTTCATCACAATTTAATATTGGAACAATTGCTATAAAATCATCTCCGCCTATATGTCCTACAAATGCTCCTTCATGTATATAATTATGAACACATCTTACTATTGTGTCTGCTGTATATTTTATAATTTCATCACCTTTTAAGAAACCATATACATCATTATATGCTTTGAAATTATCTAAATCTAAATATAATACAGAAAAGTTTTCTCTGTTTGAAATTCTTTTCTTCAATTCTGCATGAATTTGTACATTTCCAGGAAGTCCTGTTAGTGGGCTAATTCTTCTGTTTATTGATAATAAACGTCCTAGATTTTTGATTGTATAATATAAGTATTGTGCATTTACTGGTTTTTTTATGTAATATTCTACTGATTCTTTTAGGATTTCTATTCTATGTTCTTTATCTGAATTAGATGATACTACTATTACTGGTGTTATGCTATTGTCATCATCATTTCTTATCTTTTTGCATAATTCAACAGTATCTACATCTATTGCATCTTCATTAATTATTATTATTGTTGGTATATTTCTTAGTGCAACGTCTATTTGTTCAGATTTTACACTAATAAATTTGTATTCTGTATCGTTTTTAAATAGTTCTCTAAAGACCAATACTGATGTTTCATCATCATCTATAATATAAATTTCTTGTATCATTTGTTCTCCTCTCTGTTATTTTTATCTTTTTTTATTATTTCTATTTTTTTGCTTAAAACTTCTCTTATTTCAGTTGTATCTATTGCTGGGAAAGCTTTTTTCATTCTATATACATGTCTGTATAAGTGTTTTAATATTCTGTTTTTCTTTTTACGTAATTCTTCTATTGCATTTTGACTCTCTTGAACTAAGTCTTTAGTTGATTTCTTTGGCTTGTATTTTTTTAGTTCTTCAAGTTTTTGTTTTATTTGATTATTTATTTCTTCTATTTTTTGTAGTCCATCTTTTATATTTTTTGTTTTTACAATACTTTCTATTGTATCAATTATAAAGATTATACTAATTACACCAATTACAATTTTTAATATTGTTGGATTTACAAATTGTAATTCCTTTTCTACAAATGGATGTATATATTTTACAAATAAAACTCCTAATATTCCCCAACATATTGAGTTACTTAAACATACTCTTCCTTTTATATTTATTTTGTGATCTGAATAATCCCAATATTTGGTTTTAAATATTTTTTCTAATAAATAACCTACTAAATATTCCCATAGGGACATTCCTATTAATGATACTGTGAATAATATTATAATGTTGTTACTAAATTGTCTTAAAAATAAAAACATTATAATAGCACCAATCCCATAAATAGGACATAAGGGTCCATTTAAGAACCCTGTATTTATTATCTTTTTTTCTCTATAACTTCTATATACGCTTTCTAAAATCCATCCAGCAATTGAATATATTATAAAATATGTCCATAAATTAAATATATTATTTTCCAATTTTTTCCCCTTTAGCTTATTTTGTAACTTTTGCTGCTCTATATTCAGTTATTCCATCTGTATTATAAACAGTTACTTCTATTATATTATCACCTGTTTGTAATTCCATTGGTAATGTGCAATCAAATTCTGTTTTATTATCTATATTAATTACAAATTTTTGACTATCATCTTGATTTAATCTTATTTCTATTTTTGTAAGACCTACTTCATCTGATGCTGATAGTGTATAATGTTCTTTTGCATCATCTGTATCTATTACTACTTTTGGTTTTGATACACCTTTTATTGTTTGCTCTTTTGTATCTGTTTTGTTATCAATATCTACAACTACAACTTTTAATGTATGTGTTCCTTTTTTAGCATCAATCTCTTGTTCTATTTTTGTATCATTAATTTGTATTGTTGTTTCATCATCGTCATCCCATCTGTAAGTCATATAAGATATTGTTTGGTTGCTTTCACAAGTTATTTTTATTTTATTTCCAGCTACTTCAAAGTTTATATTACTTTGTGTTTCATAATCTTTTTTGTATGTTACTTCTTCACCATCTTCATCTGTAACTATTATATTTAATGTATTTTTTCCTGATGAAATATTGATTTCTTTTTCTATATATTTTCCATTATTTCCTTGTATTGTTTGTTTTGCTTCATCATTCCATCCATATTCTACTTTTTGTATATTTTTTTGTTGTCCTAGTACTTTTAATAATAGTATTGTATCTGTCTTGTTTTCTAATGATATTGTTGGTTTTGCAGTTTCTTTTACTTCTCCTGATTGGTTTGTATAAATTACATAAGCTCCTGTTCCTATAATAAATACTCCAAATATTATTAAAAATATAGCAAATATTTTTAATATTTTGCTTGTTTCTACTGGCTTTTTATTTTTTGTTTTTTTATAATTTCTACCATTGTCATTTGGCATATTTGTAGAAAGTATTTGATTCATATTTTTCACCTCTATATTTCACTCAAAAAAATTATAACACACCTAATTTTAATTGTAAACGGTTTAAACCAAAAAAAATAAGATAGGTCAATGCCTATCTTATTTTATATTTTATAATACAAATTTCTTTATTAGAATTATTCCTCCAGCTATTGTGATTAATACTGAAAATCCTAAAGTATAGTATATTTTTGCTTCACCTGTTGAAATTGATATTAATACTGGTGCATCATCTTGGTCATCTTCTCCTGGTACTTTATTGTCTGGAGTTGAGTCTATATCATGTGCTCCTTTATCATTGTAATCTTCAGATATTTCAGCAATATTTGTTTTTAATCCTAAATTGTCTTTTCCATTAATCCAAGTAAGTGTAACTTCTACATCAGCACTTTCTCCTGGTTGTAATAATTTGTTTTCTAATAATTTTGTTGATATTACATTATTTCCTTCATCTGTCCATCCTTTGTTGTCTTCTGCTACAAATTTTAATCCTTCTGGTACATAGTCTGTTATTTCTTTTGCATATCCTGCAATATCACCTTGGTTTGTTATTCTTATTGAATATTTAAATTTAACTGTTAATGAACTTAATTTCTTTCTATTTAATTCAACTTTAACAACTGGTTCTGGGTCTTGTTCTGGTGTATGTCCTGTTTGTGTAACAGTTTCTTTTCCATTTTCAACTACAATTGCTTGTGTAACCCATTTTCTTAATGCTAAGTCAAAATATGTTAATTTAATATATTCTTTATCTTGGTCATCTTCTCCATCATTCCATTTATCTGGAACTGAGTCGATATCATCTACTGGTTTTCCGTTTTTGTCTGTATCATCAGAGATTTGTGCAGAGTTTATTATTATTTTATCTGATGTATTTGGTTCTACAACCTTAAATGCTACTTGAACATCTGCATAATCTGGATTTGTTTCTGATATTTCTTTGCTACTATCAAAAGCTGTTAACAATGCTGGATTTTCTTTTATTTCTGTGTTTTCTTTCATTCTAGCTTCGCCTTGTTCTTTTGATAAGTAATCTGTTGTTATTTTTACTGCTTCTGAAACGTTTGTTGTTTCTTTTCCATCTTTGTCATACATAATCCATCTATATTCTTTGTTTAATTCATTTTCTGGTAAATATTCTAGTCCAGCTGGTAAATCATCAGAAATTTTAGATGCATAACCATCTACTTCACCTTCGTTGTATACTCTTATTGTATATACTACAATGTCATTTGTTACAACTTCTACTGGGTCTTTTGTATGATTATATGTTATTTTATTATTTTCTTTGTCATAACTTACTTCTGGTATTCTATTTGTTACTTGTTTATCATTTACTCCTGTAATGAATTTTCTTAATGCTAAGTCAAATGGTTTGATTATTACTTTTTCAAAGTCATCATCATCTTCTTGACCTGGTACATATGAACCTTTTTCATCATCTTTGTATTTTGGTAGTTCTTCATCACTTGGTAATTTTACATTATTTTCTGATGAATCTCTATCTGTTATTGAATTTTTGTTTTCGTCTTTGTATATTGTTATATCAGCAATATTTGTAATGTTTTCAGAAGTTTTTGCTGTGTCTTTTACTCTACACATAATTGGAACTTCTTTGTATGATAATACTATTGTTCCATCTTCTTTTGTTGTTGTTTTTCCAATCATATGACTATCCAAGTATTCTGTGGTTACTGTTCTTCCATCTTCTGAAACTTTCCATCCATATTGTTTGTTGAAATCACCTTCAACATATTCTAAGTATGATGGTAAATGGTCTTTTATTTGACTTGCATAACCATTTATATCTCCTTCATTGTATACTCTTAACATATATACTACAATGTCACCTTTATTTACTTCAACTGGTTCTTTTGTATGGTTATATGTTGCTGTTGTTATTAGTTTTCCATTTGCACCTGTTGTATTTAATTTTGATGTATCAACTATTGGTGCTCTTGTATATGTTCCATCTTGATTTTTTAAGTAATCTGAATCTTCTATTTTTGTATCACTACTTACAGCTATTATGAATTTTCTTAATGCTAAATCAAATGATTGTAATTTTACATTATCATAATCTTCATCATCTTCATATTTAACCCATTTATCTGTATCTGAGTCTCTATCTGTTACTTCATTTCCATCACTATCTGAATCTTTTGTAATTGCTGCTTCATTTCTTATTATTGTTCCTGTTGTATCATCTGATGTTACTTTTAAGTATACAGATACTTCTTTATAGTCTGGATTTTTATCATTAATTGTATTTGTATAATCTTTTGTTGCATCAAAGGCTTTTATTAAGTTAGCTCCTTCTGTTGCAACTTCTGCTCCTTTTCCTTTTGCTAAATAATCTGTTTTTATTGTTTCTACTTTATTTGTATCTTTATTTACTGTTCCAAAATCCCAAATTCCTTGGTTATATTCAATTGCTGTTTTTTCTGAATCTGTTAATGTTGTGTCAGCTTTTAATTCTTCATCTGTTTTTTCTGACCATATAAATTCTAGTCCATCTGGAATATCTTCTGTTATTTCTGAAGCATATCCATCTATATCTCCTTCGTTATATACTCTAAATGTATATTTTACAATATCTCCTTTTTTTACTGATACTGGTTCTTTGTTTAATTTATATGTTGCTGTTGTTGCTGTTTTATTTGCTAAGTTTGTTATATCAACACTTTCAATTCTTTCTGGTACTTTTGTTCCATTTACTTCAACAATTCTCTTTATTAATTTTAAATCGAATGCTGCTGGGTTTAATACTAATTTTTCAAAGTCATCATCATCTTGTTGTCCTTTATAATAATATGTAGAATCTGTTAAATCTTCTTTATTATTATTTCCTGTATAATTTGACATATTGTCTTTGTTTACACTTGGTGCTGTTGATGGTTCAGAATCTAAGTCTTTACCTTTTTGATTTGTTATTGTTACATTATCCACTGCATCAAATTCTTCTGCAATCCAAGCAACATTTGTTAATATTTTTTTGTTGCTAGAATCTGGTTTCGCTGTTACTTCACATTCTATTTCTATTGTTTCTGATTTTAGATTTCCTTCTGTATATGCTTCTAAATTTGTTGTGTTATTAGCATTTCTTGTAATTGTTACTTGATTTGATGTTTCGTTATAACTTGCTGTAAATCCTTCTGTATTTATTTTGCTATATTTTAAACCTGTTGGTAATTGGTCTATAATTTTTGTAGCTCTACCAGCTTTTTCTCCTTCATTATAAACTGTTAATTTATATGTTACTATACTTCCTGTTTTTACTGTTACAGGATCTTTTTTGTGTTTATATGTTGCTGTGTTTGTTGTTTTTATTGTGCTTTCATCTATATTTGGAACTCTTGAAGCACTTTCTGTAAGTTCTACACCATCAACTTTTGTTATATATTTTCTTAAAGCTAAGTCAAAATCTTTTGTTTCTGGTATTTTTTCTAATGAGATAATTGGTTGTGTATTTTCTTGTTTGTTTGGATCTGCATTAGCATATAATGTTACTTTTGTTTTAGGTGTTGCTGTATTATCTGCATATGCTGTTGCATTTGTATTTGATGTTGTTATTAAATAATTATATAATTTCACTGCTTGTTCTTGTCTTTGTAAACCTTCTCCAATTTGTTCTCCATGATCACTAAATGACATATTGTAATCACTTAAACTTGTATATTGTTTATTAGCTTGAGACATTTCTAATGTTCTATAAAATAACCAAGATGTTTTGCTATCACCATAGTTATCAAACACTCTACTAAATAATGCATCATCATGGTTTGTATAATACCATATTGCAGCTTGTTGTACAGCTTCTATATCATCATCTGTTAATGATACTGTGTAGTCTTCTGCATCAATTCCGGCTTGTGTTAATAACGCTGATTTTTCTTCTGCAGTTGAAACACCTTTTAAATATATAATATCAGTTAATGCTAATAAATTATTATAATATCCATTATTTGCTATGCTTTGTAATACTGAATTCCCTGAAGAAGCTAATGCTGCTTGTTCAGTTTTTAAATCATATGTAATGTTATATGTAGCTATTTCAGCAGTATTTTGAAACCCTATTCCTGCTCTTACACAATAAAAATTTCCATCAATTCCGTTTTCATCTACTACATTACTTGAATATTTCTTTATGTTCCATATTTTAGTTCCAACAATTGATTCTGTTGTTGAACCATTACCTAATGGATTATTGATTGCATACCCCATATTTTCTGGAGTTGTTCCTGTTCTAAATTCTTCTACACCAAAATACACTGGTGTTGCTAATGGTGTTACTGCTTTGCTTTTAGTTGCAAATGTAGCTACCATCATCATTGAAATTAAGCTTATTAATAGCACTCTGATTTTTTTACTTTTCATTAAAAATCTTCTCCTTTTATAAAATTATTTTTATAACATAAATATATTTTATTGCATGTAACTGCCGAAGTCAATAGCTTTCTATCACTTATTTATTATATGTTTTTTATGTTCTCTAATTAGCTACGGAAGCTCATTTCTTCAAAGAGCTTGCTTTTTTTACAGTTACATTATAATTATATTACATTTTTATTGCAAAATCAATATTTTATGTAAATAATTCCGAGTTTTTATTGATTTCCGTAAGCTTTTATGTCTTTTTAATAATAACCACTCATATTTTTTTGTTTTTTCTATATTATTAAAATAAGAGGTGCATTATGAAGAGAATTATTCCTATTTTTATGTTTTTTATTTTTATTAGCATGTTTGTTTATGTTTCATTTGCTGATGATATAGATAATGAAACTATAGATGTTAGTACTGAACTCAATTCATTTACTGATACATCTGCAGAAACCATAAAAGAACCAGATGTTAATTCACGTGCTTGTGTAGTTATTGATAGAAAAACTAACAGTGTCTTATTTGGAAAAAATGAAAATACTAAAAAGAAAATGGCTTCAACTACTAAAATCATGACTGCAACAATTATTATAGAAAAATGTAATCTAAGTGATACTATAGAAATTTCTAAAAAAGCTGCTGGAACTGGTGGTTCTAGACTAGGATTAAAAACAGGTGATAAAATAACAATTCTTGATTTATTGTACGGATTAATGCTACGTTCCGGAAATGATGCAGCTGTTGCACTTGCTGAATATGCAGGAGGAGATATTAATGGTTTTGCTGAATTAATGAATGCCAAGGCTTTAGAATTAGGACTTACTAATACTCATTTTGAAACACCTCACGGCTTAGATTCAAATGAGCATTACACTACTGCATATGAACTAGCACTACTTTCTAATTATGCTTTAAATAATCCTACATTTGCTAAGATTGTAGGCACAAAAAACTATACAATAACAATAAACGGTTCTCCCAAAGCTTTATCTAACACAAATGAACTTCTTGGAAATATGGAAGGAGTTTATGGTATAAAAACAGGTTTTACAAATGGTGCTAATCGTTGTCTAGTAACTGCCTGTAAGAGAAATAATATAGATATAATCTGTGTAGTTTTAGGTGCAGATACAAAAAAATTTAGAACAATTGATAGTATTAAATTAATAAACTACGTTTTTAATAATTTTGTTGTTTATGATTTAGAAAGTTTCGTTAATAAAAATTTTGAAGATTGGAAAAAAGATAATTTAAATACATTTATAATTAATAAAGGTCTTTCTCAAGATGTATTACTTAATATAGAAAATTTGTATATTTCAAAAGTTCCTATTCGAAAAGATTTAATTAATTCTTTTGAAATGAAAGTTGAATGTCAAAAATATTTTAAAGCTCCTGTTAAAGGTAATTCTTCTATAGGAAATATTGTGATAAGTACTTCTGGTAAAGAAATTGCTAAATGTAATATTTCTATAATGAATAATATTGATAAAAAAAATAGTTCTTATTATTTTATATATTTGTTAAAAAATATTTCAAGTATTATTCAAAGAAACTTATTATAAAACAGAAAAAGAATTAAACTATTTTTTATAGCTTAATTCTTTTTTAGATATTTATATATTAAACATTTTCTTTTATGTAGTCAACTACATCTCCTACTGTTACAACTTTTTCTGCATCGCTATCAGGAATTTCTATATCAAATTCTTCTTCTATAGCCATTACTAATTCAACTATATCTAAAGAGTCAGCTCCTAAATCATCAATAAAAGATGCTTCCATTGTTACTGCTGTATCTGCTACACCTAATTGTTCAACTATTATACCTTTTACTTTTTCTAATATTTCTTCTGAACTCATAACTCGAGTTCACCTCCTCTCAAGTTTCTATATTAAAATATTATCTTATTTTTATAATACTTTTATATTATATGTTATTACTTTTGTCAAGTATATTTGACAATTATTTAAAATTTGTACTAGTCGTTCACATTTTTATTTGAACCTTCATTATTTTTTGTGAATTGTTCTATCATTTTGTCTACTGCTTTGTTTTCAACAAATTTTTCTGCTTGAATTATTGTATATTCAAACAAGATTTCATCACTGCTTCCATGTGCTTTAACTACTGGTTTTTTTACTCCTAAGAATAATGCACCACCATATGCTTTATAATCCATTGTTTTAGCAAATCTATTTATTGCTGGTAATGATGGAATTGAAGCAATTTTTGATAATATATTTTTCATCATACTTTCTTTTAATGATTTTTTAACAAATTTTCCTAATCCTTCTGTTGTTTTTAAAAATACATTTCCAGTAAATCCGTCAGATATTATTGCATCTATTTTTCCAGAAAAAGCATCTCTTCCTTCTACATTTCCGACAAAATTAATTCCTAATTCTTCAGATTTTTCTTTTAATAATTGATAACTTTCTTTTACTAGTTCATTTCCTTTTGTTTCTTCTGTTCCTATGTTTAAAAGCCCTATTGCTGGTTTTTCAATTCCAAATGTATTTCTTAAATATATAGTTGACATTTGGGCAAATTGCAATAAATTTATTGGCTTACAATTTGTATTTGAACCACAATCCATTAATAATAATTGGCTTTTATATGCTGGTAATATTCCCGCTAAAGCTGGTCTATCTATTCCTTTTATTCTTCCAACTAATAATGTAGCTCCTGCAAGTAATGCTCCTGAATTTCCAGCAGATATAAATACATCGCCTTCATCTTGTTTTAGCATATTAAATCCAACTACCATTGATGAGTCTTTTTTATGTTTTATTGCAACTGTTGGTTGATCTTCCATTTCTATTGTTTCTGTTGCATTTTGTATTTTTAATCTATCAGATATTTCTTCTATTTCTTTTCCATATATTTCTTTTACTCTATTTCTTATAACTTCTTCTTTTCCAACTAATATTACTTCTGCTTTTACTTTATTTATTGCATTTACTGCACCTTTTATATTGGCATCTGGTGCATTGTCTCCACCCATTGCATCTAATATTATTTTCACGTTTTATTCCTCCAAATCGTTTTTGTATATTTTATTTTTGATATTACTATTTTATTATTGTTTTATTGAAAAAGCAAGGTTTTTTGGGAAATTTTGCTAATTTGTTAGGTAGTAAAAAAGTAGTAAATATTTTGTTTACTACTAAAATAGTTTTATTATTTTTTATTATATCTTATTGATTTATTGTATCAGTGTTCTTAGTATATTGTATTGTAAATACAGAACCTGGATATAATGCATAATTTATATAACCAACATTATAATTATCATAAGCCCTTAACTTACCATTTGAATAATTCATACTTAAAGAATATTGATATGAAACATTTGCAGGTGTATTTCTATTGTTTTGTAACGTCATTTGAACTATTTTATCCAAAGTAGGTTGAACTGTACTCATATATACATCAGTAATTCCTTTAATAGAATAACCAGAAGCACTATCTATAGCAACCTCTGAAGTATAACTATTATCCATAACAAAACTTTTTTGATATAATAGCTTTCCATCAATCCATTTTCCTATAACTTGTTCATCTATAGAATAATTATTAGCAGCATTTGTTGTTATTGACGAACTTTCTCTGGTCACACTTTCTAAAATCTTATTTTCATAATCTCCCAAAATAGTATTTTCTGTATTTTGAGCGTTTTCCATTGCATTTTTGGTTTGTTTTGTTCTATCGAATAAATTGGTTTGTGTTATTGATTGTATACTTATTCCTGCCAAAATCAATAAAATTATTATTGTTACTACTAGAGCCACAAGTGTTATACCTTTTGTATTTTTCATTATATCAATCCTCTCTTTTGTTAATTATAGTTTTCCCTACTACATTTTAATTCTACTATAACCATAAATGTAAGTCAATAATTTTCAGATATATTTTCTTATATAGTGCTAAAAAATTTCTATTTTGAATTATTTCATGCACAAAAAAAAGAGCCGAAGCTCTTTTTTTATATACTATTTAATTATTCTCATAATTATTCGATGATGTCAGCAACAACACCTGAACCAACTGTTCTACCACCTTCACGAATAGCGAATCTTAATCCTTTTTCGATAGCGATAGGAGTGATTAATTCGATTGTCATGTTAACATTATCTCCTGGCATAACCATTTCTACACCTGCATCTAATTCGATAACACCTGTAACGTCTGTTGTTCTGAAGTAGAATTGTGGTCTGTATCCATTAAAGAATGGAGTATGTCTTCCACCTTCTTCTTTAGTTAGAACGTATACTTGTGATGTGAATTTTGTATGTGGATGAATTGTTCCTGGTTTACATAGAACTTGACCTCTTTCGATGTCTTTTCTATCAATACCTCTTAATAGAACACCGATGTTATCACCAGCTTCTGCTTGGTCTAATAATTTTCTGAACATTTCAACACCTGTTACAACAGTTTTTCTTCTTTCTGTTGTTAAACCGATGATTTCAACTTCATCTTGTAATTTAACTTCTCCTCTTTCTACTCTACCTGTTGCAACTGTTCCACGTCCTGTGATTGTGAATACGTCTTCAACTGGCATTAAGAATGGTTGGTCGATTGGTCTTTCTGGTGTTGGGATATAGCTATCAACTGCATCCATTAATTCTTTCATTGGAGCATATACAGGATCGTTAGGATCTGTAGATGTGCTTTCTAGAACTTTTAATGAAGAACCTTTGATTACTGGAATTTCATCTCCTGGGAAACCATATTCTGATAATAAGTCTCTAACTTCCATTTCAACTAATTCTAATAATTCTGGGTCATCAACCATATCACATTTATTTAAGTAAACAACGATGTATTTAACACCAACTTGTCTAGCTAATAAGATGTGTTCTCTTGTTTGTGGCATTGGACCATCAGCTGCTGAAACAACTAATATAGCTCCATCCATTTGAGCTGCACCTGTAATCATGTTTTTAACGTAGTCAGCATGTCCTGGGCAGTCAACGTGTGCATAGTGTCTGTTATCTGTTTCATATTCAACGTGTGCTGTGTTGATTGTGATTCCTCTTGCTTTTTCTTCTGGAGCTCCATCGATTTGATCGTAAGCTTCGAATTTAGCTTTTCCTAATAATGATAAATATTTTGTAATAGCTGCTGTTGTTGTTGTTTTACCATGGTCAACGTGTCCGATTGTACCAATGTTAACGTGTGGTTTGTTTCTTTCAAATTTAGCTTTTGCCATTTTAAAATCCTCCTTATTTTTAGTTAGCCGTTCTTTATGAACATAGCTACTTTTATTTTTTTAAAATTTAATAACGTAATTTTGTTATGCACTTGCATTTTACAACATTTTCGTTAAAAATGCAAGTACTTTTTATTTTATATTAATTATTCAGCTTTTTTTCTTGAAGCAACGATTGTTTCAAGTACTGATTTTGGAACTTCTTCATAATGAGATGGTTCCATAGAGTATGAACCTCTACCTTGAGTTTTTGAACGTAAGTCTGTTGCATAACCAAACATTTCTGATAATGGAATAAATGCATGTATTTCTTGCATTCCATCGTTTGCATCCATACCTTCCATTCTTCCTCTTCTTGAGTTTACATCTCCTATAACATCTCCCATATATTCTTCTGGAACTGTTATTTCAACTTTCATTATTGGCTCTAAGATAACTGATTTCGCTTGTCTACATCCTTCTTTGAATGCCATAGAAGCAGCTATTTTGAAGGCCATTTCTGAAGAGTCAACTTCGTGGTATGAACCATCAACTAATGAAACTTTGAAATCTATAACTGGGTAACCAGCTAAGATACCGCTTTCAGCAGCTTCTCTCATACCTTGTTCAATTGGTTTAATATATTCTTTTGGAACAGCTCCTCCAACAATTTTGCTTTCGAATTCTATTCCTTTTCCTGGTTCTAATGGTTCCATTTCAAACCATACGTCACCGTATTGTCCTTTACCACCAGATTGACGAATAAATTTACCTTGAACTTTTACTGCATTTCTGATTGTTTCTTTGTAAGCAACTTGTGGTTTACCTACATTACATTCTACTTTGAATTCTCTTTTTAATCTATCAACTATGATATCTAAGTGTAATTCACCCATACCAGCAATAATTGTTTGACCTGTTTCTTGGTTTGTATAAGCTTTAAATGTTGGATCTTCTTCAGCAAGTTTTGCTAAAGCAATTCCCATTTTTTCTTGAGCAGCTTTATCTTTTGGCTCAATAGCTATATCAATAACTGGTTCAGGGAATTCCATTGATTCAAGTATTATTGGATGATCTGGATCACATAAAGTATTCCCAGTTGTAACATCTTTTAGACCTACTGCTGCAGCAATATCTCCTGAATAAACTTTGTCAATATCTTCTCTATGATTTGAATGCATTTGAAGAATTCTTCCAACTCTTTCTTTTTTATCTTTACTAGAGTTTAATATTGTAGAACCTGATTCTAGTGTTCCAGAATAAACTCTAAAGAAACATAATTTTCCAACAAATGGATCAGTAGCAATTTTAAATGCTAATGCTGCAAATGGAGCATCATCTGAAGTTTTAGCTTCTGTTTCTTCTCCTTCTAATGTTTCACCTTTAATATGTGGTATATCTAATGGTGATGGCATATAATCAACTACTGCATCTAATAATTCTTGAACACCTTTGTTTTTGTATGAAGAACCACATGTAACTGGAACTATTTTATTTGCTATTGTTCCAATTCTTAAACCTTTTTTGATTTCTTCTTCTGTCAATTCTTCACCATCTAAATACTTCATCATTAACTCTTCATCTTGATCAGCAACTGCTTCAATCATGTTTGCTCTCCATTTTTCAGCATCTGCTTTCATATCTTCTGGTATTTCTTTTTCAACAATATGTTCACCTAATTTATCATCTTGAATAAATGCTTTCATTTTAATAAGATCAACTATACCTTGGAAATTATCTTCTGCTCCAACTGGTAATTGAATTGGAACTGCATTTGCTTTTAATCTGTTTTTTAATTGATCAAC
>OHAF01001850.1_pt1 | contig 17922 bp, 13 predicted proteins | sample 1577041 | NCBI WGS metagenome assembly OHAF01 (sample SAMEA3541495, study PRJEB24748) | human gut metagenome | biome: human gut; feature: human-associated habitat; material: faeces | place: China | collected 2012
CAGGCGGAGAATCCTGCTTCGCAGGATTCTTTTTTAAATAAGCTATTGTCAGCTTCAGTTCTGATATCCCATTGCTTTGTGCGTTCCGTTTCCTTTTTCAGGAGCGGCCTGTGTGTTGTCAGTAGACTGGCTTTCTTCAGAGCTCTGTGCGTAGGAAAGGGTGATGGTCAGCTCCTTTTCTGTATAAATGCCGCCCTCGCCGGGAGACTGTACCGTAATAGAAACCGCTTCTCCGGCTGCGTAGTACTGCAGCTTTTCTTTCAGCTCCTGAATGGTGCTGACGGTCTTACCATCGAATTTTGTGATGACGTCACCCTTGCGGATGCCGGCCGCTTCTGCACCGCTGCCCGGAGTAACGCTTGCTACATAAACACCTGCGGGGATGCCATAGGCTGCGTTGATGTTGGAATCCACGGTGATACCTGCGATACCGATGCTGGATTTCTGGCTGTCAGCAACCTTGGTTCTGGTCGTCTCATTCATCAGCTCTTCGATGATGCTGGATACTCTGGTGATGGGGATTGCATAGCCCATGCCTTCCACCTCTGTGCTGGCAAGCTTTGCAGAGTTGATACCAATAACCTCACCCTTCATATTGACCAGTGCGCCGCCGCTGTTGCCGGGGTTGATGGCCGCATCTGTCTGGATGTAGGTAGGTGTCTCTTTTGTGGTAACAGTGCTGGAAATGAGGGCATTACTGTCGCTGGAATCCGAAGAGGAAAGGGTACGGTCTGTAGCGCTGACAATGCCGGTTGTAACGGACTGACCATAGCCGAGTGCGTTGCCGATGGCAACAACCTGTTCACCGACCTTTAAGGAATCGGAATCGCCCACTGCAGCCACTGCGATCTGGGACATGGTATCATCGGAAATGCTGGAAAGCGGAACGGCGATGACTGCCAGGTCGTTGTCGGAATCTGTACCCTTGATGGTTGCTTCATAAACGGAGTTGTCAATGAAGCTTGCAGAAAGGGTATCCGCGCCTTCCACAACGTGATTATTGGTGACAATCAGCAGCTCCGTATCGTTTTTCCCAATGATAATACCGGAACCAACGCTGGTGCTCTCTACCTCCTGAGCCTGACCGCCGTAGCCGAACATGCTGAAATAGTTCTGTACCTCCTGTACAGATTTATTTGTGATGGATACGATAGAAGGCATAACGGATTCCGCAACGCTGGAGACGTCCAGACTTCCGGAGGATGCTGCGCTGCCTGTGCTGACCGGTGTGGTAGCCTTTAACAGGCTGCTGGAAGAGCTTGCTGTCTGGGAAGAAGCGGAAGCACTTTCCGAGGATGCAGCTGTTGAAGCATTGTTCCGATAGCCTGCCGCGTAGTTGACACCCAGAAAGGTACCGGATGCAACGCCGCCAAACAAAACAGCGCTCAGTGCAATTGCACCGGCTTTTTTTGCAATGCGTGCTGCATTCGTATTTTTTTTGCGGGGACGAGTCGGTGCCTGCTGTTCCGGGGTATTGGTATAATGATAATCCTGCTCTCTGTTGTCGAAGCTCTGGTTTTCATTTTCGTACATAACTGTCACTCCTTTTCTTATTCTGCCGGCGAGCTGCCTGATCGGTATCAGTCTGCCGGGAAAAACGGTTCAGCGTTAAGCTTTACGCTGAACCATTGGTCTTTCTCTTTATCTGAGAAACAGTATAAAAAGGATTTGTGAGGAATGTGTTGGAAAAGTGTGAGGATTATGAGGAAAAATTGCGAAGGAATTGTGAAAATAGCTGTTGACAGCCGGATGGAGCTTCAGAATACTCTTGTATTCTGAATGGTTCCGGTTTCCCGGAAAATTTCCCATTCGCAGATATTGACCGCATGATCTCCGATGCGTTCGAGGTATTTGGCCAGCATCAGGTCATCGAGGCTCTCTATCGCATCGGAACGATCTTCTTTTATGTGGATAACGATATCATTCTTTACCTTATCAAAAAGCTTGTCGATGATATCATCGGAAGCGATGACATCATTCGCTTTTTTCTGATCCCGGGCGACAAAGGCGCTGACTGCCTCGTGTACCATCTCCCGGGAAGCTGCGATCATTGGCTGCAGATGTCCGGAATAGCGTTCCAGCTGCTTGTGATCCATCTGCTGAATCAGCTCTGCGATATCAGAGGCGTGGTCTCCAATGCGTTCGATATCCGTAACGACCTTCAGAATAGAAGAAACCGTGCGCAGATCCTGTGCGATGGGCTGCTGGGTTGTAATGAGCATCAGGCACTGAGCTTCGATGCTGCGCTCCAGGTTGTTGACATTGCGGTCATCGGCCACGATCCGCTCTGCCAGCTGCATATCTCTGTTTTCGATGGAAAAAAATAAATTTTTCAGGGAAGCTTCAACGAGGTTTCCCATTTCCTCCAGGCTTTCGGAAAGCTGTACCAGCTCTTCACTGTATAATTTTCTTGTTGTCATAGATACCTCCATTTAAAATGAAAAATCGCAATGTAATGCCTGTTTCCTATGCTGGGAAAGAGAAAAAACGGGTAGGGTCTGTCAGGATCAGCCGAACCGTCCGCTGATATAATCCTCTGTGCGCTTATCCTGCGGATGGGAAAAGATCTGCTTCGTATCGCCGAATTCCACCATTTCGCCTACAAGGAAACAAGCGAGAGCTGAAGAAATACGGGCAGCCTGCTGCATATTGTGAGTGACAATGACAACCGTGTATTTTTCCCGCAGGTCTGCCATCAGGTCCTCGATTTTCATTGTAGAGATCGGATCAAGGGCGGAGGTGGGTTCATCCATCAACAGGATTTCCGGTGAAACAGCAAGGGCACGGGCGATACAGAGACGCTGCTGCTGACCGCCGGAAAGACCGAGGGCAGATTTCTTCAGGCGATCCTTGACTTCATCGAAGATCGCAGCATTTTTCAGACTGGTTTCAACGATTTCGTCCAGCTGAGCCTTGTTTTTGATACCGTGGATCCTGGGGCCGTAAGCGATATTGTCGTAAATGCTCATGGGAAAAGGATTGGGCTGCTGGAATACCATACCGGCTTTTTTACGCAGCAGAGTGACATCTACGTGGGGATCGTAGATGTCCTCGCCGTCAATTTTGACCTCACCGGTGATCTTTACATTGTCCACGAGATCATTCATACGATTTAAGGTTTTTAAAAAGGTGGATTTACCGCAGCCGGAGGGACCGATAAAGGCGGTGATCGCTCCGGCCTTGATATTCATATTGATGTTTTTAAGGGCGTGATTTTCGCCGTAATACAGATCGAGGTTCTTCGTGCTGATTTTGATATTGCTCATGAATTCTCCATTCTGCAGGCGCTGCTGCGTCTGCGTTATCCTCCGGTTAATCGAGTTTGGAAACATCGAATTTCTTTGCGAGTATTTTGGTCAGAAGGTTGATAAAAAGGACGATGATCAGCAGGACAGCGGCAATTCCGAAGGCTGCGTCATATTGTGCCTTGGACATGCTCAAGTACAGCTGGATCGTAAGGGTTCCGCCGGATTCGAAGATTTTTTTGAAAAATCCTGCAAAGGTCTTGGGCAGAAGATAGCCGCTTCCGGCGGTGAATAAAAGGGCGGCGGATTCTCCGACGATACGTCCGATCGCAAGAATGATACCGGTGATAATGCCGGGCATTGCGGAGGGGAGCAGGATCGTGCGGATCATGTACCATTTGGTTGCGCCGATGCCGAGTGCGCCGCTGCGGTAGGTCGCGGGAACTGTTTTTAAGGCTTCCTGTGTGTTTCGCGTGATCAGGGGAAGAACCATCAGGGTCAGGGTCAGGGCACCGGTTAGGATGGAATAGCCAAGTCCCAGGGTGGTTCCGAAAAATACCATACCAAACAGACCGAAAATGATAGAAGGAATACCGGAAAGGGTTTCTGTCGTAAATTCGATCAGCCGGACGATTTTTCCGGGCTTTGCGTATTCGTTTAAGTAGATCGCGCTGCCGACACCGATGGGAGTTGCGATCAGCAGGGTAAGGATAACGATGTAAAGTGTATTGACGATATTTCCGGCGATACCAAAGGTTCCCTTGATGGTGCTGGGAACAGAGGTCAGGAAGGAAAGGCTGATCTGGGGCAGGCCTCTGAAAAAGACATAGCCCATAATGGCGATCAGTAAAAGGATGGAAAATATCGCAGCCAGATCGATCAGAACTGTGAGAATGAGATCGGAAGGCCGGATCTTTTTGTTTAAAATACTGGAGGAACCGGGAGCCGTAAGCTCTGTGCTCATTACTCTTTTTCTCCTTTCAGAATTTTGTTCAGGGTCATGTTAATGATCATAATGAATACGAAGAGGACAAGGCCGATGGTGAATAGTACCTGACGGTGTAAATCTGCTGCATAGCCCATTTCAGCAACGATGGCGGTTGTCAGGAAGCGGACAGAGTGAAAGGGCAGAGGGGCGTTGACGCTGCTTCCGGATACAAGGCTGATTGCCATTGCTTCACCGATCGCACGGCCGACACCGAAGACGATGGCGGTTGCGATACCGGATTTGGCTGCCGGGATCGTTACACGGAAAATTGTCTGGATCCTGGAAGCACCCAGACCCAGGGAGGCCGCCTTTAAGCTGGCAGGAACGCTGCGGAGGGCGGATTCGCTGATATTGATAACAGTAGGCAGGATCATGATCGCAAGGACAAGCACGGCTGAAATAAGGTTTGCACCGCCGGTAAACTGATGGGTCGCAGAGCCTGCAAAGATTTTCTGTTCGAGTTTATACATTGCAGGGCACAGCAACAGGATACCGAGCAGACCGTAGATAACGGAAGGGATACCGGCCAGCAGTTCAATGGCGGGGCGGACGATTTTAGAGAGGGGCTCCGGAGCTGTTTCTGCAAGAAAAACAGCAGTCAGGACGCCGATGGGAACGCCCAGCAGGATCGCAAGGGTTGTGCCGACGATGGAGGTCAGAATGACGTATAAAATGCCGTAACTGGGATCTGCAGCGGTTGGCTTCCATACTGTGCTGAACAGAATCTCTGTAAGTCCCACCTTTGTAAGGGCGGGAGTACCGTTTAAAAACATGTAAACTGTAATGGAAATGACTGCAAGAACGGCGAAAAATGCACAGATGGTAAAAATGATCTCAGCAGTTTGTTCTACCGCGGATCTTGCTTTTTTATTGCCGATAATAGAATTCATAAAAATCTCCATTCCGCAGGCAGCCTGCAGAAGACTGCCTTTCATCAAAGGTTATCTCCCATGCGGTTATGCACACAATACCGGAAAATGCAGGTCCGACATTGCCGGGCCTGCATCCAGCAGGGAGTGTTTTGGAAAAGAAATGTTGTCAGTCAACTGTGATCAGGCCAACGGATTTGATCAGAGCCTTGCCCTCATCGGAGCTGAGGTAATCAAACAGTGCCTGTACTTCGGTCTTCTGCTCGGAGATTTCACCTTTAGTTGCCATTACGAAGGGTCTGGACAGTGCGTAGTTACCGGCCTTAATATTTTCTTCTGTTGCGTCTACGCCATCGAGCTTCAAAGCTTTTACGGAATCATCTACAACATCAAGAGAAACATAACCGATCGCACCGGGGGTGGAAGCAACCTTTGCCATAACGGCACCGGTGGAATCCAGTTCGTTTGCGTAAACGCAGGCATCTGCGATGTCCAGCAGCTCTTCAAACGCACCTCTCGTACCGGAGCCTGCCTCACGACCAACAACAACGATCGCCTGATCGTCTCCGCCAACCTCACTCCAGTTCTTTGTTTCACCGGTGTAGATGGAAACCAGCTGATCCTTTGTGAGGTCTTCTACCTTGTTTGCAGGATCTGCAACTACTGCGATACCGTCAATTGCGACGATGTTTTCCACTGCACCTGCGCTCTTTTCATCGTCCTTTAAGTTTCTGGAAGAGTTACCGATGTCAACGCTGCCTGCCAGGACGCTTTCAATACCTGCGGAAGAACCGGTGAACTCAGCAGTTACGGTCACGTTGGGATATTTTTCCATGAAGCTTTCTGCAACTGCGTTTGCCAGCTTTTCCATGGAAGTGGAACCGGACATGCTGACGGAACCGGAAAGGTCTGCATATTTGTCTGCGCTGTCTGCGCTTGTGTCAGCAGCCTCGTCAGCTGCTGTGCTGACAGCCTCGACGGTGGGTTCAGCTGCTGTGTCAGCTGCACTTGCTGCAGTATCTGTTGCAGCAGTATTGCCGCAGCCTGCCAGAGTGCCAACTGCCAGTGCGCTCATTGTAAGAAGTGCGATCAGTTTGTTTTTCATAATGTTTCTCCTCCTTGATGCCGGAAGTATTCTGTTCCGGGCTGATGAATGAAATATAGTGAATGCCTGAAGCCATATGCTGTCTGCCTCATTGCGAGACTTATGATAAGTCATTTGAGCAATGCAAGATATCACGATCCGGTTAGGAATGGGTAAAGGTTGTGTAAAAGGATGTCGGAGTCAAAAGCCCCGACCCGGATGCCTGTGGAGCGCTTCGAGGTGTAATATACATAAATATACATATAGAATGTATATCGACGAATAATATACATACAGGTGAATATTTATACAAGAAAGAGGTAAAAAAGTGAATATTTTGTGAAAATTTATACTTGATTTTTAAAGGAAGTGTGATAGTATAGATGTCATGAAACGGATTTACAACGGAAAAGGAAATCCCGTTTAAAGATGTCTTTAAAAATAAATCTAAAGATAAAAGAATAAGGAGACATCAGAGGAGAAGATTGAAAAATAAGATTTTTCAATCGCGAGATTTGTGTCTGCGCGCACTTGACACAAACTCGGCATGCGCAAAAACGTGCGCAGAAATGAGGAGGAGAAAAATGAAAATGAAAAAATTACTGACAAGCGTATTGGCAGTAGCCATGGTTGCTTCTCTGGCAGCATGTGGTTCTTCTGCATCCACAGAGACAACAGTACAGGCAACAGAGACTGCAGCAGAAAGCACTGCGGCAGAGACAGCAGCTGCAGAGACCGATGAAGCAGCCTCCACAGAAGCAGAAAGCACAGATACCGCTGCTTTTGATCTGGCTGGCAAGAAGATCGGTGTTCAGCTCGGTACAACAGGTGATCAGCTGGCAACGGAATATGAACAGAACGACGGTTCTACTGTAGAACGTTTCAACAAGGGCGCAGATGCAATTCAGGCATTAAAGCAGGGCAAGATCGATTGCGTAGTGATCGACTACAATCCCGCAAAGGCTTTTGTGGAAAAGAATGATGATTTACAGATTCTGGACGAAGAGCTTTCTTCTGAAGAATATGCAATGTGTGTCAACAAAGACAACAGCGAGCTGACTGCAAAGATTAACGAAGCGCTTACTCAGTTAAAGGAAGACGGTACGCTGGATGCTATCGTTTCCAACTACATCGGTGATGAGGCAGGACAGCATCCTTATACCTCTCCGGAAGGTGTAGACCGTTCCAACGGCACACTGGTTATGGCAACCAATGCGACATTTGAGCCTTATGAGTATTATGAGGATCAGAAGGTTGTCGGCATCGATCCTGATATCGCGCAGGCTGTCTGTGACGTGCTTGGTTATGACTTAAAGATCGAGGATATGGAATTTGATGCAATCGTCAATGCAGTTGTTTCCGGCAAGGCTGATTTCGGTGCAGCAGGCATGACGGTAACAGATGAGCGTAAGCTGAGCGTAGACTTCACAGATACCTATGCAACAGCAAGCCAGGTGATCATTGTAACAAAGTAATTACAAGAGATAATCGGAAAGCAATTATAATATGGAAGATTTTAAACTCAAATTTATTGCAAACTTTATAACCGATAATCGGTGGAAATATTTCACCAACGGATTGGGAACAACTTATGTTGTTTCCTTTTTCGCTGTTATTCTGGGCGTTGTCATCGGCGTGCTGATCGCAGTGGTGCGGTCGTCTGCAGATAAGCTGGACCGTCCTCCACTGGTGGTTAAAATTCTGAATGTGATCTGTAAGCTGTATCTGACGGTTATCCGCGGAACCCCTGCAATGATCCAGCTGCTGATCATGTATTACATCGTGTTCGGTTCTGTGGATGTCAGCAAGCGGCTGGTTGCGATTCTGACCTTCGGAATCAACTCCGGCGCATACGTAGCGGAGATCATCCGTTCCGGTATCATGTCCGTGGATCAGGGGCAGTTTGAAGCAGGCAGAAGCCTGGGACTGACCTATGTGCAGACGATGTGGTATATTATTATCCCTCAGGCATTTAAAAATGTCCTGCCTGCCCTGGGCAACGAATTCATTACCCTGTTAAAGGAGACGTCTATCTGCGGTTACATTGCATTGACGGATGTTACGCACGGTGCGAATACCGTCAGAAGTCAGACCTATGAGCCTTATATGCCGTTGTTTGCGGCGGCTCTGATTTATCTGGTCAGTGTGAGTGTACTTTCAGCTCTGATCAGCAGACTGGAAAGGAGGATGCGTGTCAATGAGCGATAACGGACAGGAAAAACAGGTTCTGTTTGAAATCAAACAGCTCTGCAAGTCCTTTGGACCGACGAAGGTGCTGGATCATATTGATGCGACGATCCGCCAGGGTGAGGTAGTCGTTATTGTAGGTCCCTCCGGCTCCGGTAAATCGACCTTTCTGCGTTCCTTAAACCTTCTGGAAATGCCGACCTCGGGCGAGATTTTATTTGAAGGAAAAGAGATTACCGATCCGAAAAGCAATTTAAATCAATATCGTCAGAAAATCGGAATGGTGTTCCAGCATTTTAATCTGTTCGCAAATAAGACGATTCTGGAAAACATGACGCTGGCACCGATCAAGGTGTTAAAAAAGTCCAAGGCGGAAGCGGAAAAAGAAGCGATGGAGCTGCTGGCACGTGTCGGCCTTGCAGAAAAAGCAAACGCTTATCCGGCACAGCTGTCCGGCGGTCAGAAACAGCGAATCGCCATCGTTCGCTCGCTGTGCATGCATCCGGATGTTATGCTGTTTGATGAGCCTACCAGCGCGCTTGATCCGGAGATGGTTGGCGAGGTTTTAAGTGTAATGCGGGATCTGGCCCACGAGGGTATGACAATGGTGGTCGTTACCCACGAGATGGGCTTTGCCCGGGAAGTCGGCACGAGAGTGCTGTTTGTGGATGAAGGCAGGATCAAAGAGGAAAACACGCCGGAAGAATTTTTCGATCATCCGAAAAACGCGAGACTGCAGGAGTTTCTGTCGAAGGTGATCTAAAGGAGATTTTTTCGGAAAAACGACAGAAAAAGATTGATTTTGCAAAAAACCATAAAAAATTGATATAAAATGGGAGAATTTCAACATGCCGGGGCAGTTGCAGTTCTTCCATTTCTTTTGTTACAATAAAAAGGATAGACTGGTTATCTTATCCGCGTTTTTAGAGAATGACTTTTGATCAGGAGGAGCAGGAAAATGGGAGATGTAACGCAGAAACGGACGCCGGGGGAATGGCGAGAGCTGCTTTCTTCGCAGGAATTTGAAGAAGCCTATGAATATGAGGGCGATGACCTTGGGGCGGTTTATCAGACACAGGGGACAGACTTTGCACTCTGGGCCCCGACGGCAGAGCGGGCAGAGCTTTTGCTGTATCGGGCAGGAAGCGCAGAGGAGGGTGCAGCAGAGCCCTTTGACCGGACAGAAGCGGTACGCACAGAAAAAGGCGTTTTCCGTGTGCATAAAAGCGGAGATCTTTCAGGCGTTTATTATACCTGGCTTGTAACGGCGGACGGGCAAACACAGGAAACTGCAGATCCTTACGCAAAGGCCGCCGGAGTAAATGGACAGCGCAGTATGGTGATCAATCTGAAAAAAGCTGAGCCGGAGGGCTGGGACAAGGATCAGGAGAAGCTGCCAAAGGCTCCGGCACCCGTTGTCTGGGAAGTGCATGTAGGCGATTTTTCCCACGATCCTCAAAGCGGTGTTTCGGAAGAAAATCGAGGGAAATATAAAGCGTTCTCAGAAAAGGATACCTGTCTGGATGGAAATACAGGAAACCCGACGTGCATGAGCTGGCTGAAATGGCTGGGTATCACTCATGTCCAGATATTACCGATGTATGATTATGGTTCGGTAGATGAAACCGGAAAGAAGCTCCAGTATAACTGGGGGTACGATCCGATGAACTATTTTGTACCGGAAGGCTCCTATGCGACCGATCCGTATCATGGAGAAGTACGGGTGCGGGAATGCCGTGAAATGATCCAGGCATTGCATCGCGCGGGAATCCGGGTGATCATGGATGTGGTGTATAACCATACATTCAGCATAGACTCTGTTTTCCAGAAAACTGTTCCGTATTATTTTTACAGACAGGAGGCGGACGGCAGCTTTTCAGACGGCTCCGCATGCGGCAACGATACTGCAAGTGAGAGAAGGATGTATCGCAGATATATGATCGACTGTATTTGCTACTGGGCAAAGGAATATCATGTGGATGGATTCCGGTTCGATCTGATGGGACTGCATGATACGGAGACAATGAATGAGATCCGTGCGGCACTGGATCGCCTGCCGGGTGGAAAAGAAATTCTGATGTATGGCGAACCCTGGGCAGCAGGCAAGACTGCGATCCAGCCAGGCTATGAGCAGGCGCTGAAATGCAACGCAGCCCTTTTGTCTGACCGAATCGGATTTTTCAATGATGATATTCGGGACAGCATTAAGGGCAGTGTTTTTGAAGTCAAGGAGACTGGCTTTGTCAACGGAGCAAAGGGACTGGAGACTCAGATTCGTTCCAGTGTGCTTGGCTTCTGCGACGGAGCAGGCGGTTATCAGCCATCGTCTGCACAGCAGTCCGTTTCCTATGTCTCAGCCCATGACAATTATACGCTGTGGGACAAGCTGGTGCATACGCTGACGGACAGCATGGAGCCGGATTTTGGCGCATACAATGAAGAAGCTCTGGCACAGAACCGTCTTGCCGCGGGTATTTATTTTACCTGCCTGGGAATTCCGTTTTTGCAGGCGGGAGAGGAAGCGGCGCGTACGAAATACGGTGACGACAACAGCTATCGCTCCGCTGCGAAAGTGAATCAGTTAGACTGGACCCGGATGCAGGAATATCGGGATCTGGCGGAGTTTTACCGCGGTCTGATCCTGTTGCGAAAAAGTTTTCCGGCATGGAGGCAGAGCAGCCTGGAGGTGCTGGATCAGATCTCCTTTGTGGACGCACCGGAAGGCTGCGTAGCCTTTACCATCCGGGCAGGGGCTGAGCCGGAGGCTGTTGCAGAAAGCGCTGGCACAGACAACGCTGCACCCTGGCAGGAGCTGTTTATCATTTACAACGCGAATAAGGAAGCTGTGGAATTTCGACTTCCGGGCGGGAAATGTTCTGATCCGGAACAGGAGCCTTCTGAAAATTATTTTGCCCTGGAGGGCAAGTGGCAGTTGCTTACAGATGGAACACGGTTTAAAATAAAAGGAGACACACAGTTAGAGCAGATGAAAGAACTGGAAGGTTCTGTATGGGCAGAACCGGTGTCTATTACAATATTAGGAAGATAAGAGGGAACAGGTATGAGAGCAAGCGGCGTGCTGCTTCCGGTATTCAGTCTTCCGTCTCCGCACGGGATCGGCTGCTTTTCCAAGGAAGCCTATGAATGGGGGGATTTTTTGAAGCTGGCAGGACAGCAGTATTGGCAGATCCTGCCGCTGGGACCGACAAGCTATGGGGACTCCCCGTATCAGTCCTTTTCTACGTATGCGGGCAACCCGTATTTTATTGATCTGGAGGAGCTGGTGGAAGCCGGGTTTCTGACCAGAAAAGAGGTAGAAGCCTGCGATTGCGGCAAAGCGGCCAGAGATATTGATTATGGAAAACTGTATGAAAACAGAATGCCGCTCTTAAAGCTGGCATATGAGAGAAGCCTGGAGAAGCCTGACCCGAAGTTTACAGCATTCTGGACAGAAAATGCCTGGTGGCTGGATGACTATGGCCTGTTCATGGCAGTGAAGGATATTTTTGACGGAAACAGCTGGGATCAGTGGGCAGAGGATATTCGCTATCGCTGGGATAATGCGATGTGGTATTACAAGACCAACTATTCTAAAGAAATCGGCTTTTATGTATGGCTTCAGTATCTGTTTTTTACACAGTGGCAGAAACTTAAAAAATATGCCAATGATAAGGGACTGAAGATCATTGGTGACATTCCGATCTATGTGGCATATGACAGCGCGGACGTCTGGGCACATCCTGAGATGTTCCAGCTGGATCAGGAGAGAAAACCCGCCGCAGTTGCAGGCTGTCCTCCCGATGGATTTTCTGCAGACGGACAGCTGTGGGGCAATCCGCTGTATCGCTGGGATCATCACAGAAATACCGGCTATGACTGGTGGGTAACACGGATCTCCTGGTGCTTTAGACTGTATGACGTTGTCAGAATCGACCATTTCAGAGGCTTTGATGAATATTTCTCCATCCCTGCAAAGGACAAAACCGCGGTGAACGGTCACTGGGAAAAAGGTCCTGGTATTGAGCTGTTTCAGGTGATCAAGGCACGTCTCGGTGAAAAACCGATTATCGCAGAGGATTTGGGCTATGTGACGGATACTGTCCGCAGAATGGTAAAAGAAAGCGGCTATCCGAATATGAAGGTTCTGGAATTTGCATTCGATTCCAGAGATTCCAGCGGCGCGGGTGATTATCTGCCGCATAATTATGAGCATAACTGCGTAGCTTATACCGGCACCCATGACAATGAGACGATCCTGGGCTGGCTGTCCAGCATTAAACCGGAAGAGGTTCAGATGGTGCGGGCATACTTAAACCGTCCTACAGAGAGCAAACAGGTTTTGGCATCCGAGCTGGTTCGTACCACCATCGCTTCTGTGGCGGATACCTGTATCATTCCAATTCAGGACTATCTGGGACTGGATAACAGCGCAAGAATCAATTTCCCGTCAACGCTGGGCACGAACTGGCGCTGGAGACTGATAAAGAGTGACCTGACAAAGGCGCTGGCAGATTCTATCCGCAAGCAGAATATTGTCTACGGAAGAGTGATGTGGGAAGATCTGCAGGAGGATGAAAAACCGAAGGATCCGGAAGAAGAAACAGAGACAGAAACAGAACCCAAGCAGAAAAAAGACAGCTCTGTAAAGGAGGAAAAAGACTGATGGAATTCGGAAAATTATGCAGTTGGGAAAAGCAGGGGAATCGTGTCGTTTTTCAGTTTGAGAAACGAACAGGACGCGTGGAAATCCTCACACCGGAGATTTTCAATGTATTTTCGGGAGTGGTGAGTGAAGAGCATCGCTCTAAGGCCATTGAGGGAGACAAGTCTGTTGCAGTTGATTTTACGGCGGCAGAAGCAGGCGGCGCCGTAGAAATTTCCACAGATGCAGTGACTGCACGGATTTACGATGATTTCAAGGTCGATTTTTATAAGGCGGACGGCACCGTTTTGTGCCGGGACTACCGGGGCAGCAGAAAGATCTGTGCCGGTCTGAGTGATGAACTGAAGGCATTAAAAGAAGCAGAGGGACACAATGTAGAGGAGCAGCGCACGGAAGCGGTAGAGGTTGTCAAACAGCTTGAGGGTGATGAAGCCTTTTACGGACTTGGTGATAAGACCGGCTTTATGGACAAGCGCGGCTATGAATATGTGATGTGGAATACGGATGATCCGGCTCCGCAGATGGACAATTTCAAGTCCCTCTACAAATCTATTCCGTTTTTTATTACTTTACATAAAAATGCAGTGTTTGGCCTGTTCTATGATAACACCTATAGATCCTGCTTTGATATGGGCAAGGAATCGGAGGAATATTACTGGTATGGCGCTGCAGACGGCAATCTGGATTATTATCTGATCGCCGGCGAGAGTATGCCGGAGGTGCTTGGCAATTATACTTATCTGACAGGTACGGTTCCGGTTCCGCAGAAGTGGACCCTTGGCTATCATCAGTGCCGCTGGAGCTATATGTCTGAGGAAGAAATCCGGGATGTTGTTTCCCACATGAGAGAATGCAAAATCCCCTGCGATGTCATTCATCTGGATATCGATTATATGGATCACTACAAGGTATTTACCTGGACACCGGATAAGGAGCGCTATCCGGATCCGGAAAAGATGATTTCTGATCTGGCGAAGGATGGTATCAAGATTGTGACGATTATCGATCCCGGTGTAAAGCTGGAAGAGGGATATTCTGTTTACGACAAAGGTGTGGAGAACGGCTATTTTGCAACGACACCGGAGGGTGAGATCTATGTCAATGCAGTATGGCCGGGAGATGCGGTTTATCCGGATTTTGGCAAAAAAGAAGTGCGTGACTGGTGGGGCGAAAATCAGCAGTTCCTTGTAGACAAAGGCGTCCGCGGCGTGTGGAATGATATGAATGAGCCGGCAAGCTTCCGCGGGGAGCTGCCTCAGGACGTGGTGTTTACCGATGAGGACGAAAAGAGCGACCACGCGAGAATGCACAACGTTTATGGCCATAACATGGCAAAGGCAACCTACGAGGGCTTAAAGCAGCGGGACGGCAGACGTCCGTTTGTCATCACGAGAGCCTGCTATGCCGGTTCGCAGAAATACAGCACAGCATGGACAGGCGACAATCACAGCATTTGGGCGCATCTGCAGATGGCGATCCCGCAGCTGTGTAACCTTGGTATGAGCGGAATGTCCTTTGTCGGTACAGACGTGGGCGGTTTCGGTTCGGATTGTACAAAAGAGCTGATGTGCCGTTGGGTAGAGGTTGGATGCTTCTCTCCGTTATTCCGGAATCATTCCGCAATCGGAACACGGTATCAGGAGCCTTGGAGATTCGATCAGGAAACCGTGGATATTTACCGGAAAGCAGCGCAGCTTCGATATCATCTGATCCCGTATTATTATGACCTGTTCTTTACCGGAGAGAAGACCGGACTGCCGATCATGCGTTCCCTGGTGCTTCATTATGAAAAGGATGAAGTAGCAAAGGAGTGCAATACAGAATTTTTGGCAGGCCCGAATCTGCTTGCTGCACCTGTTATAATCCAGGGCGATCGCAAGAAGATGGTTTATCTGCCTGCAGGAACCTGGTATGACTACTGGACAGGAGAAAAGATTTCCGGCGATCAGGGACAGTGGATCCTGCGGGATGCTCCGCTGGATACCTGCCCGCTCTATGTAAAAGCAGGCGCAGTGCTGCCGGTATGGCCGGAGCAGAATTACGTGGGTGAGAAGGATACCGATCAGGTGCTGATGCTGGAAGTGTATCCCGGAGAAGGAAGCTGGGATCATTTCCAGGACGACGGCGAAAGCTTCGCATACCGCAATGGTGTATACAATCAGTATCACTGCGAACTCAAAGACGGAAAGCTGACCGTAGCCTGTGTTCATGATGGCTATGAAAAGCATTATCAGCGCGTACAGGTTCATTGCCTTGGAAAGACCTTTGAGGCTGAGCTGAAGGACGGCGCATGCTGTGTAGAACTGTAAAAAACGCTCTACAGGGTTCATAGAAAACAAAAAAGACCGCAGAACGTGCACATTGTTTGTACGGGTTCTGCGGTCTTTTTGGATTCATGACATTAGAATGCACACTTTACGGGAATTCTAATGCTTGTATAAACTTAGTGTGTTTTGTCGGAGCAGGCTTGGGTTTTAGTCAACCTTTACCGGATTGGTAACGCTGACGGTATGATCGTACCATTTTCCTTTGGTTCCGATCAGGGCGAGGTCAAAGTCTTTATCCAGCGCTTTTACCGGAACATCGAATCCGTTTACTTCTTCGGTTGTGCCGTCATCGTAGGTTACGGTATCGGTGGTGGGCTGTAAAAGCTCTGCACCATCCTTTTTGGCGTCAGCAGCCTTGCCGACAAACAGGTTTACGATGTTTTTGGAGGTCAGGCTGATGTGAATGGACATCTGTCCATCTTTTACAGTCAGGACACCTTTTCCGTCGTTTGCTTCATTTACATGGAACATGCCGCTGTCAGTTTTGAACTCTGCTTCATAGGTTCCATCTTCCAGGACAGCATCTGTAGTGTCAGAGCTGGATGTAGCCGATGTGCCGAGCTCTTCCATAGCAGCGTGTGTGTGGGAAACATATAAATCCTGGATGACAGGGATCTGTCCAAGACCGGCGATCTGGGTTTCAATGCTGTCAAATACGCCGGAGGCTTCGAACTGGCTCTTCCAGGAGTCATCATCGTCGCCAGCCATATCATTGTTTGCATGGTCGCCGGCAACAACCATCAGAGGACGGAGAACCACTTTTTTGTAGCCGGCTTCCTGAATCTTTTCGATCACTGCTTCGCATGCAGTATCTTCAGGTTCACCCTCTACAGTGCCGATGAATACATTGTCATATCCGAGGGCATTCATCTGGTTCTGCATCTGGCTGTAACTGATTTTTGCGGTATGAGAGGTTCCGTGTCCCATGAATACGAAAGCAGTTCCGTCTTCCTTTGCAGCGTCAAGGCTTTCGTAGCCTGCAGTTTTTACTGCCTCTGCTGTAACTGCCTTTGCAACTGCTTCTTTATCACTGTTTACGGAATCGTCTGCAGAGCCAACTTCACCCAGAAGAGGCTCGGCGATGGATACGGATTCAAACTTGTCACTGTAGTTTGCAACCGCTTCGCTCAACTCATCATATTCTGCGCCGTGCATCAGATGAGTAGGCTGTACGATCAGATCCTTTACACCGTTATCAACAGCACGCTGCAGTGCCTGATCCATGTTGTCGATTTTTTCACCATCCCGTGCCTGCACATGGTTGATGATGATCTGCGCAGTAAATGCACGTCTTACGGACCAGTCGGGATATGCTTTCTGCAGTGCTTTTTCGATGCCGCCGATATCCTCTGCACGGCTGTCGTTAAAGGAAGTACCAAAGCTTACAACAAGCAGTTCGTTTTCCCCGATCTCATCTGCGTTTAAGGGATCATCCTTGGAAGCGTCGCCGGTATCTCTTCCGAAATAATCGGGATCGGCGTTTTCGCCTTCTACCAGTTCTTTCTGAGCATCCGTCAGTGCATCCCATGCTGCCTTTGCTTCGGCACACTGTTCATCGGTGTTATCGTTTCTTTCCTGAACATAGATCTGGTCGATCAGGGCCGCTACTTTGTCTGCGGCTTCCTGGTCAGATTCTGCGTCAGCGGTTTCCGCTTCCGTCGCAGTTTCCTGCACAGTTTCAGTTGCGGTGGATTCCACAGCGGTTTCAGCTGTAGAGCCACATCCGGAAACCAGCGCAGCAGTCATCGACATGGATAACATCAGTACGATCAGTTTCTTTTTCATAAGTTCCTCCTTGGGAATGGGTTCGGATTGCAGAAACGACGGGCGTCGGGCAATCCGGTATCAGAGGACAATAAAATTTTGTCCTAACAGTGTGTGGATATGGCGATAAATGAGTGATACGGGAAATTTTCGTTCAGATGCCGTTGAAAAAAGAGAAGAAAGGCGAAATGTGCAAAGTTGGATCGCTGAATCAACTCCATAGAGCGGAGCCATAGCTTCGAATCTCGGAGCGCAACAAAATAAAACCAGAATTGTTTCTGATTTTGCAGATTTCGTACTGCCAGTTTCTCGTGGCATGAATGAACGGTAACTTTTCATTCCTGTACTGCGAAAGGCAGGTCTCCCGACTGAACGCTCTGACGCTTCGACTCCCTTCCCGGTCTCCCAGTGGTAATAAGCCGTCGCTTGCGAATCACGGTGACGAGTTCGCGCAGGATTTGCACCCGCTTCCCTTTTCACCAGACGCATATGGTCTGACACCTTACGCATTTATTCAATTATGCCTTATGCCAAATTATTCTAGCATTCCTACCGTTCATTGTCAATGTGGGGGAAGAACGAGATTTGTGTCTGCGTGCACTTGACGCAAACTCGGTATGCGTAAAAAGTGTGCGCAGAAATGAGAGGAAAGATGAAATCTGATTTTCGGAACGTTGTTACTGATGGAAAATGCAAAAAATAAGCGGCTTCCGAATCCTCGGAAACCGCTTATATACTGGCTTTTTAGAAGAGCGACAGACGGGGCTCGAACCCGCGACCTCCACCTTGGCAAGG
>OHAF01001852.1_pt1 | contig 17885 bp, 18 predicted proteins | sample 1577041 | NCBI WGS metagenome assembly OHAF01 (sample SAMEA3541495, study PRJEB24748) | human gut metagenome | biome: human gut; feature: human-associated habitat; material: faeces | place: China | collected 2012
TAACAAAGCACTAAATAAAACGCAATTAAAACTTAAAAAATATACATAATTCATAATTTATTAATATTTTTCTTACAGTCATCATGCAAGTTTTCCTGTTTCCATGCTCTTCCTGTCCATGCGAAAACTTCCAGTGTATTATTTCTGCATCTTCATATACTAGCATTGCAACACAAAAACACTTTCAAAAGAAAACAACAACCAAGGAGGAAATTGATATGTCAAACACAAAATCTTCTAACCAGACAGCTGTACCGGAAGCAAAAGGTGCGTTAGACCGTTTCAAATTCGAGGTTGCAAATGAATTAGGCGTACCGCTTACAGACGGGTACAACGGTAACCTGACTTCTAAACAGAATGGTTCTGTCGGAGGTTATATGGTCAAGAAAATAGTATCAGAACAATCGCTGAATTTCAATTCTATATTTTATATCATTCCCAGAGTCATTGTCAACTACAGAACAACATTCCCAGGTATTTCGCTTTTAATATTTTTATTCCATCCCCTGTTAAAGGCATCTCTCGTCGCACAATCTTCCCTTGTTTAATAATAAAACCTTGTTTATACACCGGATATGTTTTCTGGTGTTATAAACAAGGTATACGTCTGGTCAAAAGCTCAGATCAAAACAATAATTTAGCGGAGAGCCCGTCCATCCCCTATAGTCTTTTCCTGGATTTTGATAATATGCAGGTTTCTTTGTTGTATGATACCACACTGATATTTTTCGTACATTTTTTAAGGAAATACTGGACCCATTTTTTACTTTTCTGGACTTATTTGGGTAATTAACTATAATCTCATCAATTTTGTAACCATTACTCGGAGTAATCTGGATTTTTCCCGTATTCCTTTTCAGTCACGCCGGACACGTCGTAACCGGTGGTCGACGACGAATTCGAATCGACGGAAGCTTGGGAATCCGTTTTGTCGGAGGTTCCGCAGGCTCCCATCGAGACGACCATCGCCGCGCTCAACGCGAGCGCCGCCCAACCTTTCAGATTCCTCATCATGGCAAGTCCTCTCTTCAACCCAGCCAAATCAACCAGCCAAACGTGGCTATGGCATAACCTAAGAGCGGATTGCTACGAGCGTATTAACGGACGCAAAAGTTCCGAAACATTCACTCGTTGGTGCCGGGGGTGTTGATCTCCGGCTTGCTGATGGCACCGTCCTGAACACCCCAGTACTTGAGGATCTTCATGTAGGTGCCGTCGTCGATGAGCTTCTGCAGGGCCTTCTGCAGGGCCTCGTCCATCTGCTGGTCGCCCTTCTTGACGACGATGCCTTCCGGGGCGATGCCTTCGGTCTTGCCAAGCGTTTCGAGTTCGCCGTCGGTCTGCGCGATCGCGTAGCCGGCGACCGGCGAATCGGCGTAGAACACGTCGGCCTTGCCGGTGACGACGTTGGTGGTCACATCGGTCTGCAGCTTGTTGGACAGGATCTGGATGTCAAGCTTGTTGTCCGCCTTGCACTGTTCGGCGCCCTTGTTGACTTCCTCCTCCTGTGTGGTGCCGGTCTGCACCGCGATCTTCAATCCGCACAGGTCGGACGTGTCGATCTTGCCTGGGTTGCCCTTCTTGACCACCCACGTGGAACCGGCCTTGAACATGCTGACGAAGTCGACGGCCTTCATGCGTTCCGGGGTAATGGTGAACGACGAGACGCCGATATCGTACTTCGAACCGATTGATGGAATGATCGAATCGAAATTCGACGTCTGCGGATCCGCCTCGAGGCCGAACGTTTTCGCCAACGCCTTGACGATGTCCACGTCGAAGCCGACCGGCGTCTTGCCGTCCGCGGCCAGGAACTCGGCCGGCGCGTACGACGTATCCATGCCGACGGTCAGCTTGCCGTCCTTGGTGACGGAGGACGGCAGCATCTTGGCGATCTTCTCGTCCTTCTTCACGCCGGACACGTCGTAACCGGTGGTCGACGACGAATTCGAATCGACGGAAGCTTGGGAATCCGTTTTGTCGGAGGTTCCGCAGGCTCCCATCGAGACGACCATCGCCGCGCTCAACGCGAGCGCCGCCCAACCTTTCAGATTCCTCATCATGGCAAGTCCTCTCTTCAACCCAGCCAAATCAACCAGCCAAACGTGGCTATGGCATAACCTAAGAGCGGATTGCTACGAGCGTATTAACGGACGCAAAAGTTCCGAAACATTCACTCGTTGGTGCCGGGGGTGTTGATCTCCGGCTTGCTGATGGCACCGTCCTGAACACCCCAGTACTTGAGGATCTTCATGTAGGTGCCGTCGTCGATGAGCTTCTGCAGGGCCTTCTGCAGGGCCTCGTCCATCTGCTGGTCGCCCTTCTTGACGACGATGCCTTCCGGGGCGATGCCTTCGGTCTTGCCAAGCGTTTCGAGTTCGCCGTCGGTCTGCGCGATCGCGTAGCCGGCGACCGGCGAATCGGCGTAGAACACGTCGGCCTTGCCGGTGACGACGTTGGTGGTCACATCGGTCTGCAGCTTGCTGGAGATGACGTCCATCTCCGCCTTGCCGTCGGCCTTGCATTGCTTGGCCATCTTGTTGGCGGCGGTCTCCTGCATGGTGGCGGTCTGCACGGCCACCTTCTTGCCGCACAGATCGGACGTGTCGACCTTGTTCGGGTTACCCTTCTTCACGGCCCATGCGGAGCCGGCGTTGAAGTGGCTGACGAAGTCGACCGCCTCGAGGCGTTCCTTGGTGACGGTGAACGACGAGATGCCGATGTCGTACTTGGCGCCGACGGCCGGAATAATCGAATCGAAGTTCGCGGTTTCCGGATCGGCCTCAAGACCGAACACTCCGGCCAGCGCCTTGGCGATGTCCACGTCGAAGCCGACCGGCGTCTTGCCGTCCGCGGCCAGGAATTCGGCCGGCGCGTACGACGTATCCATGCCGATGGTGAGCTTGCCGTCCTTGGTCACATAATCCGGCAGCATTTTGGCGATCGCGTCGTCCTTCTTCACGCCGGAAACATCGTAACCGGTCAGTTCGCTGGACTTCGAACTGGATTTCGACGCCGAGGCGTCGCTGTCGTCGCTGGTGCCGCATGCCGCGCCGGTGGCGAGCATGGCCACGCTCAACATGAACGCGGCGGCGGTTTTCAGGGCTTTTCCTGCTTGCATGTTCCCTCTCCTATGGATTCATATCGGCCTGTTCAGCCGAACCGTATCCTAGCGTAAAGAGGGTGTGTTACAAAAATTTTCCTGAATCGGCGTTCTTTCACTATGTGAAACCGGAATTTTTCCGATTTATCGCACCTGCTTGTTGGCGTATCGCATGGCTCGCAGCGCCTCACGCTTGTCCTGCTCCTCGCGAAGCGACTGGCGCTTGTCGAATTCCTTCTTGCCTCGGGCGAGCGCGATCTCGACCTTGACGCGGCCGTCTTTGAAATACAGGCTCAGCGGAATGATGGTGAATCCCTTGGCCTGGGTTTGGCGGGCCAGCTTGTCGATCTGCGCCGCATGCAGCAGCAGCTTGCGCTTGCGTTTGGGTGCGTGGTTGTTCCACGTGCCGTTGAGATATTCGGGAATGTTGGCTCCCTCAAGCCACATCTCCCCACGACGGTCGATGGTGATGAACGATTCGGCCAGCGACGCCCGTCCTTCACGAAGCGACTTCACTTCGGTGCCGGTCAACACGAGACCGGCCTCATACTTGTCTTCGATGGCGTAGTCGTGACGCGCCTTCTTGTTCTGCGCGATCGGTTTGGTTCCCTGTTCCTTGGCCATGTCGGACCTCCTTCCCGGTTCTTTCGATCAGTGTATGCAACGCGACTCCGTCGACCATATCACGAAAGCGCGTCGCCCGACGATGCGGACGGCGCGCTTGCCGTGGTTTCATGTCTGGAACGGAACCGTCAGTAGTGGACGTACTGGTAGGCTCCGGCGTTGGAGATCGTCTCCCAAGCCGGGAACGTCGCGAAGCCGGTGCCGCCTTCGGAGATCAGGACCGAACCGTCGGCGTTCACGCGTTCCACGACGGCCACGTGGCCGTACTGCCAGTCGGCGGTCCAATGTCCGCCTACGCTTTGGCCGCGCGCGAACACCATCGCCGCGCCGACATGCGGGGTGTTGTTCACCAGGTATCCGAGTCCACGAGCGGTATTGGCCCAATCGGCGCCGTTGCCCATGTAGGAGCCGACCGGAAGGCTCAGCTGGGAACGCCTCAGGTATGCCCACAGCGTGCACTGGCGGGACGGATACGCGGCACCGCCGACCGTGTTGCCGGTGTTGTGTCCGTAGCAGTATCCGGAACCGGCCGGGCAATTGCCGGGCACCGCATAGTTCATGCCGCTGGCGCCGCCGGAATTGTTGTTATTGGGCGTCGGAGCCGGCGCAGGTGCAGGCGCGGGAGCGGGATTGTAGTTCGTGTTGTTGTTCGGACGCGACTGCTGCTGGTTGTTATTGGGGTTGACAGCGGCGTTGTTGGAATTGTTGTACTGGTTGTTCCATGAATCGATCTGCGATTTCATGGCGACGATGTCCGCCGCTTCCTTGGCGCTCTGCGTTGTCAGCTGGCTCTTCTGCGATTCGAGCTTCTCACGTTTCACCGTGCCCTCGTCACGCAGCTTCTGCAGGGCGGTCTGCTTGGTGCTGGCCTCGCTTGCCGCCTGCTGGGCGCTTGCCGCCTGCTGGTCGGCCTGCTCCTTGAGCTGGGTGATCTTCTGTTCGATGGCGCCCAGACGGTCCTTGCGGTTCATCGACGTGTTCAGCTCGTTCGCCGCGTCGGTTGCCGCGTTGGATTCGCTTCGCGTGACCGCGGCCTGTGACTGCATCTTGTTGACGAAATCGTCGGCGGTCGTCGAATCGGTGACGAAATCCAGCACATCCGACGTGCTGGAGCCGTGGAAGCTTTCGCGGGCGAGCTGCGCGACGGCGGCCTTGGCGTCATCATAGTCGGAGCCGGTCTGTTTGATCTGCTCCTCAAGGTTCGCCTTGTCCTGCTGGGCCGCTTGCAACCGCTGCGTGGTCGCTTCCGCCAGGCTCTGCGCCTGTTCTGCCGCCTGCTGGGCAGATTCCGCGGCCTCGACCGCCGCAGGAATCTGGTTGTCGTTCAAATCGGCCAACTGCAGAATCGTGTCGGCGAGATCGCTGCTCACGCCGACAAGCTGCGACTTCAGCTTGGCGTGGTTCGACACCTTCGCCTGGTATTCCGACATGCTCACGGCATGCGCCTGCGGAGCCGGCGCGGCGACGACCGCGACGCCGCCGGCGCAGAACATAGCCGAAGCAAGCATCAGTCCAACGATGGGCCGCACCTGTCTCGTCATTTTCCTAGACATGTATTCCCTTCCCGAAATCCACCTATTTCGACATTGTATCCAGCAAACTTCAAATATGCTGAACATCTCGTTCAGCACTCCGCCGGTTTATGCCTTCAGGTACTTCCTCAGCGAGATGCTGGACGCGACGATCGACAGCACGACGGCCCCCACCACAAGGGCCGGTGCAAGCAGCCATACCGTCTTCTGGTTGATCAGAGGCATCCACTGCACGCTCTTCGACAGCCAATCCGTGATGAACAGCTTCACCATGGCGCTCAACGTTCCGCAGGCGAGCAGCGAACCAATCAGCGACGCGAACACGCCTTCCAACACGAACGGCAGGCGGATGGTCCAGTTCGAGGCTCCCACCAGTCGCATGATCTCGGTCTCGTTCTTACGCGAGGCGGCACTCATGCGAATCGTCGTGCCGGTCAGCATGATGGCCACCAGGATCATCACGCCGGCGAGCGCCACGGTGACCGCCGTCGCACGGTTCAGCACCGAGAAGACCGGGTCGAAGATCTTGCGTTGATCCTGCACTTCCTCGACACCGGTGCGGCCGCTCAACACTTCGGATACCACTTGGTATTTGGTCGGGTCCTTCAGTTTCAGACGCAGCGACCCCTGCATGTCGGCGGCGGTGAGCACGCGTCCTTGGTATTCGCCGTTCGGATACTGCTTGAGGAAGGTGTTCTTGTAGAAGTCCTCACGGCTCACATATGTGATTTTGGAGACGATGTTGCCGGCTTCCTCGTTGATCACGTTCTCCAGATCGACGATCTCCTGGTTGGAAGGCGCCTTGCCCGACGAGCAGGACGCCGCCTGGCTGGCACCGTCCGGGCACAGCCATACGACCACTTCGACCTTGTCGTACCATTCGCCCTTCGCGGCGGTGATCTGTGCCTGCATCAGGCCGGACACGCCGATGAACAGGAAGGAGATGAATGTGACCAGCATGACGGAGATGATCATTGAAACATTGCGCTTGAGGCTGTTCCATGTTTCGGAAAGGATGAAACGAAAACGCATCAGTCGTGCTCCTTGGTGTCCTCAGGGTTTTCATCGGACGGTGCCGGCGGGACGGGCGGTTCGGGCGGTGTCGGAGGCTCGGTTTGGGTCGGTGGAACGGGCGGTGCAGGCGGAGCGGACAGCGCCGATACTTCGTCGGCACCAGTCTCGGAGGCATCATTTTCAGCGGAGGTCTTGGCCTGTTCGTTCCGTTCGGTTTGCTCGGCCTGTTCCTGGTCGGCCATCTGTTCGAGGCTCAGTCCCTTGCCCCAGGTCAAGGTGGTCTCCACTGACGCGAAGGCCTCGCCGTAACGGCCGGTGCGTCCGGAATGCACGGATTTGGCAAGACGGGCGATGCCGTCGTTCCCCTGTCCGTCATGGACGGCAGCGGCGACCACATCCACGGCGTTCACCACGGTTTCGGCGCGCGTCGCGCCTTCCACGTCGACGGTGTCGTCAGGAGCGTTCGTTGAATCGATGGCGTTCTGTCGACGGTATTTCGCGTTCGGATCGGAAGTGCCCAATGCCTGGTGCGATTTCGACTCGACTTCGGCGTCCGGGAAATACAGCGCGGAATCGTAGGATCCCTGCTGCTCGTCGCGCACGATCTTGCCGGTGTGCAATTCGACCACGCGTTTGCGCATGGAGTTGACGATCTCCTCGTTGTGCGTGGCCATGACGATGGTGGTGCCGGTACGGTTGATGGCGTCCAACACTTCCATGATGCCCAGCGACGTGGTCGGGTCGAGGTTGCCCGTAGGCTCGTCGGCGAGCAGGATCTGAGGATGGTTCACATACGCCCTTGCGATGGCGACGCGTTGCGCTTCGCCGCCGGACAGCTCATGGGGGTAGTTGTTTTCCTTGCCTGTGAGCCCCACCGTCTGCAGTACTTTGGGCACCAGCGATTTGATGGTGGAACGGCTTGTGCCGATCACTTCAAGTGCGAAGGCGACGTTCTCCCATACCGTCTTGTTGTTGAGCAGCTTGTAATCCTGGAAGATAAAGCCGATCTGCCGGCGATAATGCGGCACCTGCCGTGCGGACAGGCGTCGCAGATCGTTGCCGGCGACGCGGATCTCGCCATCCGTGGCTTCCTCCTCGCGAAGCAGCAGGCTCAGCAAGGTGGTCTTGCCGGAACCGGACGCGCCCACAAGAAAGACGAAATCACCTCGATCGATGTCAAGATTGATGTCATCCAATGCGGGACGCGTGCCCTTTGGATAGACTTTGCTCACATGTTCAAGCGAGATCAGCGCCATCGTGTTTTCCCTCCGCCTATCGCTTAGGCTTCTTGTTCCTCGGCTGCCGCGCGACGCTGTTCGTGACGCCAGCGGATGCCGGCTTCGATGAACTCGTCGATGTCGCCGTCGAAGACAGCCTGGGTCTGCGAGGTCTCATACCCCGTGCGCAGGTCCTTGACCATCTGGTACGGATGCAGCACATACGAGCGCATCTGGTCGCCCCAGCTGGCCTTGATGTCTCCGGCGAGCTCCTTCTTCTTCTTGGCTTCCTCCTCGTGGCGCAGCACCAGCAGTCGGGACTGCAGCACGGCCATGGCGGCGGCGCGGTTCTGAATCTGAGAGCGTTCGTCCTGCATGGTCACCACGATGCCGGTCGGGATGTGGGTGATGCGCACCGCGGAATACGTGGTGTTCACGCCCTGTCCGCCAGGACCGGACGAGCAGTAGGTGTCGACGCGGATTTCGGAATCCGGCACGTCGATGTGATCGGTCGCTTCGACCAGCGGAACCACTTCCACGGCGGCGAAGCTGGTCTGACGGCGGCCCTGGTTGTCGAACGGGGAGATACGCACCAGACGGTGGGTGCCACCCTCCACGCTCAGTCGCCCGTATGCGTACGGGGCGTCCACCTGGAACGTGGCCGACTTGATGCCGGCTTCTTCCGCGTAGGAGGTGTCCATGACCTTGGCCTTGTATCCGTTGCGTTCCGCCCAACGCAGGTACATGCGCAGCAGCATCTGCGCGAAATCGGCCGCATCCACGCCGCCGGCGCCGGAACGGATCGTCACCACGGCGGAACGTTCGTCGTATTCGCCGTCAAGCAGCGTCTGGATCTCCATATCGTCGAGATCCTTCTGGATGCTTTCGACTTCGGCCTTCGCCTCGGCCAACGTGTCGGCGTCCTCTTCCTCCTGGCCAAGCTCGACCAGGGTCTCCACGTCCTCGATGCGCTGGTCGGCGGATGCCAGACGCTTGAGCTGCGACTGCACCGCGGACAGCTTGCTGGTCACTTTCTGTGCGTTTTCCGGATCGTCCCACAATCCGGGTTCGGCCGCTTTCACTTCAAGGTCCTTGGCCTCGGCGGTCAGTCGATCGACGTCGAGGGCCTTGGAAATGGACTCGTATTTGGCGCGCGCTTCGCTGATCGCCTCGGAGTAATCAAATTCTGCCATCGTTTACACCATACATTTCTATTACGTTCCTGACTATTCTGACATGGAGCCGTCCACGGCTCCCGCACAATCCATAAGGTTTTTCCACGTGCCCACATCCATTTCCCACATGGACGGACCGCGAACCTGTCCGCACGCATACGGGAAACCGGGGCCCGTTTCGGATCATACGGGCCCGAAGGCGTCAAAGCCCCGCGTAGATCGCAGGAATGACCAGACTCAGCAGCATCGCCGCGGCGATGACGATGCACACCGTGCGCACCATGGTGCGGCGACGGCGTTCTCGCTGCTCGCGTTCGTCCCTGTAGTCACTCATACGCGCCACTATACCGGCTCGCCCCTACTTAGCGTTTCTTGCGAAACGCCTCGAAAATCACTTGTGGTAAGGTTCTCCGGCGTTGATTTTGTATGCGCGATAGATCTGCTCCAGCAGAATCACCCGCATCAGCTGGTGCGGGAACGTCATTTTGGAAAAGCTCAGCAGGTAGTCGGCTCGTTTGAGGATCGCGGGGTCGAGTCCCAATGAGCCGCCGATGATGAGTTGGATATGGCTGGTGCCGTGGAGTCCGAGGTCGTTGATTTTCGCGGCGAGCTGTTCGCTGGTGAGCTGCTTGCCTTCGATGGCGAGGGCGATGACGAACGCATCGTCACGAATATGTTTGGCGATGCGTTCGCCCTCTTTGGCCTTGATCTGCCGTTCGAGTCCGTCGCTGGCATGCTCCGGTGTCTTCTCGTCGGCCACTTCGACGATGTCGAGCTTGCAATACCGGCCCAGTCGTTTCGAATATTCCGCGATGGCGTCGCGCAGATACTTCTCTTTGACCTTGCCGACGGTGATCAGTGTGATTTTCACGAGTTTCCTCTTGCGGAGAGCGCGGATGACGCTCTCCGCCATTCCGTTTTCAGTTCTTGTGGAGTTTCTCGTTGAGCTCGATGCCGGTCTTGCGGTAGCGCGCCTCGATGCGGCCGGACACGGAGTTGCGGATGAACAGGATGTTGTCCTTGCCGGACAGTTCGGCGCCCTTGACGGTTTCGAGCGGTTCGCCGGCGGCGACCTTGGCCTTGTCGTAGATGGTGACCTTGGTGCCGGCGGTGACGTACAGGCCCGCTTCGACCACGCAGTTGTCTCCCAGGGAGATGCCGATGCCGGCGTTCGCGCCGAGCAGGGAGTGCTCGCCGATGGAGTTCTTGAGCTTGCCGCCGCCGGACAGGGTGCCCATGATGGACGCGCCGCCGCCGATGTCGGAGCCGTTGCCGACCACGACGCCCTGCGAGACGCGGCCTTCGACCATGGAGACGCCGAGGGTGCCCGCATTGAAGTTCACGAAGCCGGCGTGCATGACGGTGGTGCCTTCGGACAGGTGCGCGCCCAGTCGCACGCGGTCGGCGTCGCCGATGCGCACGCCGGTCGGCACGACGTAGTCGACCATGCGGGGGAACTTGTCAATCGACAGCACGTTCACATCGACGTGCGGCGCCAACACGGCTCCGGACTGTCGGGTGGCGGCCATCACGTCAAGCTTGCGCAAAGCGAAATCGTCGACGGCGAACGGACCGTAGTTGGTCCACACCACGTTGTTAAGCTTGGCGAAGATGCCGTCGAGATTCAACGTGTTCGGCTTGGCCAGACGCATGCTCAGCAGGTGCAGACGCAGATAGGCGTCGGCGGCGTCCTCGATCGGCTCGTCCAGCTTGGACACGGTGAACACGGGCATGCGGCGCACGCCACGCGCGTCGGCCTCGTCATGCGCGATGGCGCCGAAGTTGTGATTCGGACGCGAGGTTTCAGCCGGAGCCTCGCCCAACGTGAGTTCCGGATACCACACGTCAAGGGTGTTGCCGGCCGCATCGATGCTTGCCAGGCCCCAACCCCATGCGGTGCGCTGTTCAGTCATGTGTACGCTCCTTTGACCATGCCGGAGCCGTAGACCGGTTCCAGCGATTCGTTAGGTTCTTTCGTTCCTTGAAACACTGTAGCGGCAAGCCATGGCAGGCGCATGCGCACGTCCGAAACCGGAGCCGCGTGTCAATATCGTTCAGTGGCGCTGGTCCATCGGCACGTAATCGCGTTCCGTGTAGCCGGTGTACACCTGGCGCGGACGGCCGATTTTCGTGTTCGGATCGGCGAGCATCTCACGGTATTGCGCGATCCAGCCGGGGATGCGGCCCAACGCGAACAGCGTGGTGAACATGGACGGATCGAAGCCGATCGCACGGTAGATCAGTCCCGTGTAGAAGTCGACGTTCGGATACAGATGACGAGACACGAAGTAATCGTCGCTCAATGCGATCTGCTCCAGTTCGGTGGCCACGTCGAACAGCGCGCGCTCGTCCGCCGGCAGCTTCAGCGTGTCGGCGCGTTCCATGATCTTCTGCAGATAGGTCTTGGCGATCGCCGCGCGCGGATCGTACGACTTGTACACGCGGTGGCCGAGGCCGGAGATGCGATGCCCGTTGGCCTTCGCGTCCTCCACGAATTCCTTGACGGTTTTGCCGGAGTCGCGGATGGCCTTGAGCTGGCGGAGCACCGCCTCGTTGGCGCCGCCGTGCAGCGGGCCGGACAGCGCGTTGATGCCGGCCGCGACCGCGGAATACAGGTTGGCGTGCGCCGAACCGGCGATGCGCACCACGGACGTGGAGCAGTTCTGCTCGTGGTCGGCATGGATGATGAGCAGACGGCCAAGCGCGTGCACGTACAGAGGATCGGATTCGAACGGCTCATACGGCACGGCGAAGCACATGCGCAGGAAATCGTCGACATAGCCGCGCGAGTAGTCCGGGTACAGCATCGGCTCATCGCGACGGCGGCGGAAGATGTAGCTGACGATGGTGCGCGCCTTGGCCATGATGATGGTCGCCGCTTCGTCCAGCTGGTCGGAATCATTGATGTCCGTGGTGTCCGGGTAGAACGTGGCGAGCGCGTTGACCGCGGATGCCATCACACTCATCGGATGCGCGGTGCGCGGGAAGGAGCCCATGAACGTACGGAAGTCCTCCCCCACCATCGTGCGGTGGTTGATGTCGGAGATGAAACGGTCGTACTGGTCCTTGTTCGGCAGTTCGCCGTGACGCAGCAGCCAAGCGACTTCAAGGAAGTCGGACTGCTCGCACAGCTGCTCGATCGGATAGCCACGATAGCGCAGAATCGAGTTCTTGCCGTCGATGTACGTGATTTTCGATTCGCATTGCGCGGTGGTGAGGAAACCGGGGTCGAGTGTGACCCAGCCATCATTGCGCAGCGTGGACACCACGATGCCGTCCGCGCCCGCCGTGGCTTCGACCACCGGCAGGGTGAAGTCCTTGGATTCCACACTCAGATTGGCTGTGGCCATACTCGTTCGCTCCTTACCAGTTCAAAAAGTACCGCCCACTATATGGCATGCGCGTTTCGATATGTGGGTTCCGTCTCAAAACGGGCATGAAAAAACGGGCTGTGCGTAATCGCACAAGCCCGTTTTCATAAGGTTTTGGACTAGTCGCGGACGGTGAGGATCACCGGACCGTTTTCGGTGATGGCGATGGTGTGCTCGCTGTGTGCGCCACGGGAGCCGTCCTCGCTCTTCAGCGTCCAGCCGTCCTTCGGATCCTGGTAGATCTCGTCGGTGGTCTTGAGGAACCACGGTTCGATGGCGATGACCAGGCCCGGACGCAGCTTGTAGCCGTGATGCGCCTTGCCGTCGTTCGGCACGTGCGGATCGCCGTGCATGATATGGCCGACGCCGTGTCCGCCGAACTCCAGGTTGATCGGATAGCCGTATTCGCGTGCCACGTCGCCGACGGCGCAGGAGACGTCGCCCAGACGATTGCCCGGCTGAGCGGCTTCGATGCCGGCCGCCAAAGCCTCTTCGGTGCACTTGATCAGGCGCAGGTCGTCGGGATGCTGCGTGCCGACGCAGAAGCTGATGGCGGAATCCGCGACCCATCCGTCGACGTTGATCGCCAGATCGAGGCTGACCAGATCGCCGTCCTTCAGGTTGTAGTCGTACGGAACGCCGTGCAGCACGGCGTCGTTCACGGACGTGCAGATGTAGTGCGCGAACGGACCGGTGCCGAAATCAGGCGCATAGTCGACGTAGCAGGACGAGGCGCCCTTGCGGTCCACGATGCGCTTGTGGACGAATTCGTCGATTTCCAACAGATTGGTGCCGACCTTGGTGAATTCCTTCAGGTCGCGTAGGATGCCGCCGACGAAGCGGCCTGCGGGCTTCATCGCTTCAATCTCTTTAGGGGTTTTCAGTTCGATCATGCCTTCAACCCTACTTCGCGGGCCATACACCGGCGAACGATGTTCTCCTTTCTGTATTCCACCTTGCGTTCCACCCGAATATTCGATTCGAATACACGATGTTGTCACCAAAGATGGATAGTGTGAAGCCATGAACAACACTTCGAATTCTTTGGTTTCGGGTATCGATCCGGCATCGTTCTCCGCCGTGACCGGCCCGTCTCAGGACTTGTTCCGCTTCGTCAACGGCCCGTGGGTCGACATGTACCGTCTTCCCGACGACCGTTCCCGGTATGGTTCCTTCGACAAGCTCGCCGAGGATGCGGAAAACCAGATCCGCGACATCCTTGAAGAGGATGATTGCCCAGCCGTCAAGTCGCGCGCTTTGTACCATAGTTTCCTTGACGTCGATGCCATCGACGCGGCCGGACTCGCCGCCATCGAAGACCAGTTGGCTTCCATCGACGAGGCCGAAGACAAGGCCGCGCTCACCCGCGCGCTTGGCGCCATGAACCCGACCGGCGGTCCAGACCTGATCGGCATCGCCGTTTACGGAGATCCGGGAGCGCCGGAGACCAATGTCGTGCACATCGAACAGGACGGTTTGGATCTGCCGGACGAGGCCTACTACAGGGAAGACCATTACGCGCCAATCCGTGAGGCGTATGTCGAGATGGTCGCCAAGCAGCTGAAGAACGCGCATCTTGCGGCCGGTGACGAGGATGCCCATGCGCAGGCCAAGCGTTTCCTTGACGTGGAGACGCGCATCGCGGCGAACCATTGGGACAACGTGTCCACGCGCGATTCGGTGAAGACCTATAACCCGACGGATTACGCCGACCTGTGCGCCATGCTCGCCGATGTTGACCTGGACGCTTGGATCGACGCCTGGCAGAACGCTTACGACGCGACCACCGCGGCTGCCGTGCAGCCGTTGGATTTCCGCGGCTGTTTCAGCCACACGATCGTGCATGAGCCAAGCTTCCTCACCGGACTCAACGCGTTCTGGAAGGAAGCGTCGCTGGATGATCTCAAGCTGTGGGCCCGCGTGCATGTGGTGATCGGCTCCACATTGGAGCTTCCCCACGAATTCGACGAAACGAATTTCGACTTCTACGGCAAGACGCTGTCCGGGCAGAAGGAGCAGCGTGTGCGTTGGAAGCGTGGCGTCTCGCTGGTCAACGGCATCTGCGGCGAGGATGTCGGCCGCGAATACGTGAAGCGTCACTTCCCCGAAACCTCCAAGCAGCGTATGGAGCAGCTGGTCGGCAATCTCATCGACGCCTACCGTGTGTCCATCTCCAATTCCACTTGGCTTGGCGACGAGACCAAGGCCAAGGCATTGGAGAAGCTGTCCAAGTTCGTGCCGAAGATCGGCTACACGAACCATTGGCGTGACTATTCCGCGCTGGATGTGCGCGAGGACGCCGGCTTCGCCCAGAACATGCGTGCCGCGAACCTGTATGAGACCGGCTACCAGCTGGCCAAGGTGGGCAAGGCCGTCGACAAGGACGAATGGCTGATGAATCCGCAGACGGTGAACGCCTACTATGAGCCGTCCATGAACGTGATCGTGTTCCCGGCCGCCATTTTGCAGCCGCCGTTCTTCAACCCGGATGCCGAGGATGCCGCGAACTACGGCGGCATCGGCGCGGTGATCGGCCATGAGATCGGCCACGGTTTCGACGACCAGGGCTCGCAATACGACGGCGACGGCAAACTCAACGACTGGTGGACCGAAGAGGACAAGGCCAATTTCAAGGCGCTCACCCAGAAGCTCATCGACCAGTACAACGAGTTCGTGCCGACGCAGCTCGCCGAAAAGTATTCGGATGACCCGTCGAAGGCCCCTCATGTGAACGGCGCGTTGACCATCGGCGAGAACATCGGCGATTTGAGCGGTGTGAACATCGCTCTCAAGGCCTATGCGTTCGCTCTCGATGAAGCGGCCGGCCGCGGCAAGGATGGTTCCACGGAAGCCATCGAAGCCGCGCTTGCCGATGCTCCTGAAATCGACGGCTACACCGGCCTGCAGCGTTTCTTCCTGAGCTACGCTTCGATTTGGCGCACTAAGAATCGCGACGAGTTGGCGGAGCAGTATCTGCAGATCGACCCGCACTCCCCCGCCGAATGCCGTACGAACGGCATCGCCCGTAATGTGGACCTGTTCCACAAGGCGTTTGGCGTGCAGCCCGGCGACGGCATGTGGCTCGCACCGGAGCAACGCGTGCGCATCTGGTAACAGGCCATGCCAGCGATCGCATAAGCGTCAGGCAATCGTCAGAAGCCATCGCCGCCGAATTCCTCACGTAGGGGTTCGGCGGCGTTGCTATCCGCACCGGCCTGCGAGCCGCCTTGCTCGTCAACGCCGGAACTCTGCCCGCCCATCGCATTGACTGAAGTTTCGCCCCGCTGTTGGGCGGCTTGCACATATGGATCACGTCCTAAAGCCTGTCCAGGCTGCGCGTCTTGCTGGCCGGAATCGTTTTTCTTGGCGAGTTTGCGGAAGGTGGAGACACCGTAGCTCAAATCATGCCCCGCCGCATTCGCTTCCATGACGAGTTTCGACTGTTGCTTGCCGTTCTGGTCCACCCAGCTTTCCGCCGCCAGCACGCCGGTCACGATGACCGGTTCGCCTTTTTTGAACGATTGGCAGATGCTTTCGGAAAGGCCTCGATATGCCTTCACCGTGATCCATGTGGTGGGCAGGTCCTTCCACTGTTGCGTTCGGCCATCGAAATAATGTCTGGTGCTGGCCAGCCGGAATGAGCTGGCATGCGGCATGCCTTCCCGATTGAATTGCGTGGGCTGGCCGCCCACATATCCCGTGATGGTGAGGAGACCCTGCTGCTGCGCCATGTTCGGCCCTTTCTGTTTGACGAATGATGGACCGCGGAAAGCGCCGTTGACGGCACGGAAGCGACAGGCAGTGAGGTGGATTTATGGTGAGAGAGGGTAAACTGCATGCCCTTCCCGCATCTTCACGTTTCCGCGGTAAGACCACTATCGCCGAACGTTCCATCCGTCTGCAAGCCCAACCGGAGAATGTGGATAACTTGAGATCGTCGGGCGAGTCGTGGATTGTCAGTGGATAATTTCGACTTATCCACCGACATCCACAATCCTCATGTGCGTGAGATGCGCACGGTATTCCCCATGAAAAACAAAAAACGGAAGACCACCTGCTTGATGGTCTTCCGTTGCCGTATGTCGTTCGTCGGATCAAACCGACGCGCTACGGATTGCCGTATGTCACTTGAGCAGTGCAGCGACGCGGTCCGCGATCGCCTGCGCGGCGTCCGCGACCGGCACCGCTTCGGCGTTCTCACCGTTGCGGTCGCGCACTTCGATGGTGCCGTTGTTGACGGTGTCGCGGCCGGCGACGGCGATGATCGGCACGCCGATGAGTTCGGCGTCCTTGAACTTGACGCCCGGAGACACCTTCTTGCGGTCGTCGAAGATGACTTCGATGCCCTTGGCCTCAAGCTCACCGATCAGCTGTTCTGCGGCTTCGAACGCGGCCGCATCCTTGCCGGTGGCCACGACGTGCACCTGTGCCGGCGCGATGACTGCCGGCCACGCCAGACCCTTCTCGTCGTGATGGGTTTCGGCGATGCAGGCCATCACACGGGAGACGCCGATGCCGTAGGAGCCCATCCACACCGGAACGGTCTTGCCGTTCTGGTCGAGCACCTTCAGGCCGAGCGCGTTGGAATACTTGAGGCCCAGCTGGAACACCTGGCCGATTTCCACGCCGCGCTCGAAGCTCAGCGGGCCGGAACCGTCCGGGCTCATGTCGCCATGACGTACCTGCACGGCTTCGACGGTGCCGTCGGCCTCGAAATCGCGGCCGTACACCAAATCGTAGTAATCCACGTCCTGCTCGTCGGCGCCGGTGAACCATGCGGAACCGCGTGCCACGTGCGCGTCGATCAGGTAGCGCAGCGCGTCACCGGTCTCGGACGCGTTCTCGGCCTTCTTTCCGTCGCGCGCCTGCGGGCCAAGCGCCATCGGTCCGATGTAGCCCTTGACGAGTTCCGGATGCTTCTTCAGATCCTCGTCGGTGGCTTCCTCGATCTCGGCCGGGGTGAACTGCGCCTCAAGACGCTTCATGTCGACGGTACGGTCGCCCGGAACGCCTACGACCACGAGCTCGCGCCACGGCTCGTCGTGGTCTTCGTCCTGCGGATGCATGACGGCGATGACGACGTTCTTCAGAATGTCGGAGGCCTGCCAATCGCGGCCGTCGGAACGAGGATGGTTGGCGTTGGCGAATTCGACCATCTTGTCGATGGTGGCCGCGTCCGGGGTCGGGCGCTTTTCGGCTGCCGGCGTTGCGGTAAAGTCGATGGCTTCCGGTTCCGGAGTGGTCAGCGCCTCGACGTTCCAGGCCTTGCCGGACGGCGACTGGGCGAACGTGTCCTCGCCGATCTGGCTTTGCAGCGAGGCGATCTGCTGATTCAGGCCGTCGATCTCATCGGCGACGTGCTCGAGGAAGACATCGACCTCGTCGACGTCGTAGCCCTTGCGATCGATGGAGAAGCTTTGGTTATGGATTTCAGCAGAGGTGATAGCCATCTTTGTATCCCTTCATCTGATGTGCGGGAATGCGCAGGTGCGCACCTAGAACAAGTTTACTAACAAACGTACACCGAATTGTAGTACAAGCAGCGCGACGATGGGCGTTACGTCCACCATACCTCCAATAGGGGGGATCAGGCGCTTGAACAGGTTCAAATACGGGTCGCATATGCGCGCGAGCACGTTGTTGATGTCTGCGAGGATGCCCCGATCGGTCGGGAACCATGACAGCATGACGTATACGAAGATGATCATGCTGTACGCATCGGAAAGCGACACGATAAGGTACTTCAAACTGAGCATGCGGGGTGTTTCGCTCCTCGCTAACGCCCCGGGCGCCAAGCCCGGGGTCGGTTTCGATACGTACGGTTACAGGATGCCCTGAGAACGCAGGCT
>OHAF01001854.1_pt1 | contig 17855 bp, 12 predicted proteins | sample 1577041 | NCBI WGS metagenome assembly OHAF01 (sample SAMEA3541495, study PRJEB24748) | human gut metagenome | biome: human gut; feature: human-associated habitat; material: faeces | place: China | collected 2012
GGTATCCTGCTTGCCGGCTGGAGTTCCAACAATAAGTTCTCGCTTATCGGAGCCATGCGAAGCGGTGCGCAAATCATCAGTTACGAACTCTCCTGCGGACTGAGCATCCTGACGATGGTAGTCCTGATGGGTACGATGCAGTTCTCCGAAATCGTAGCCGGACAAGCCGACGGCTGGTTCATCTTCAAAGGACATATCCCGGCTCTGATAGCTTTCATCATCTACCTGATTGCCGGCAATGCGGAAACCAACCGCGGTCCGTTCGACTTGCCCGAAGCCGAAAGCGAGCTGACGGCAGGCTATCATACGGAATACTCCGGTATGGGCTTCGGCTTCTTCTACCTGGCAGAGTACCTGAACCTGTTCATCGTAGCGAGTGTGGCGGCCACGATATTCTTAGGCGGCTGGATGCCGTTGCACATCGTGGGCCTGGACGGCTTCAACGCTGTAATGGACTACATTCCGGGCTTTGTATGGTTCTTCGGCAAGGCATTCTTCGTGGTGTTCCTGCTGATGTGGATTAAATGGACATTCCCGCGTCTGCGTATCGACCAGATTCTGAACCTCGAATGGAAATATCTGGTTCCCATCAGCATGGTGAACCTGATTCTAATGGTATTAATCGTAGTATTTGAATTGCATTTCTAAGCCGGAGCAGCACCGGAGCAATATTTCCTTTCGGGCAACACTAAATAATAATTACAACAATGAAAGAAAAAGAACATAATTCTTACATAGGCAGCCTCATACACGGTATCACTTCCCTGCTGACGGGCATGAAAACCACTATGACCGTTTTCTGCCGGAAGAAGACCACCGAACAATATCCGGAGAACCGGAAGACACTGAAACTCTCCGAACGCTTCAGGGGTACGCTGACGATGCCCCACAACGAGCAGAACGAGCATCATTGCGTAGCTTGCGGCCTGTGCCAAATGGCTTGTCCCAACGACACCATCAAAGTGACGAGTGAAACCATAGAGACGGAAGACGGTAAGAAAAAGAAGATATTGGCGAAATATGAGTACGACCTCGGTTCGTGCATATTCTGCCAGCTCTGCGTCAATGCCTGTCCGCATGATGCCATTACATTCGACCAGAATTTTGAGCATGCAGTATTCGACCGTAGCAAACTGGTGCTGACGCTGAATCATCCGGGCAGTCACGTAGAAGAGAAGAAGAAATCCGCCGCTCCCCAAGCTGAAGTAGCGAAGTAATTAGTCATTCATAATTAGTAATCAAAAACATGGAATTCAATCTTGAAACAATAGTATTCTACTTCCTTGCGGCTTTCATTACCGTATTTTCCATACTGACGGTAACTACCAGACGCATGGTACGCTCGGCCACTTACCTGCTGTTCGTTCTTTTCGGTACGGCAGGCATCTATTTCCTGTTGGGATATACATTCCTCGGCTCTGTACAGATTATGGTGTACGCAGGCGGTATAGTCGTCCTCTACGTCTTCTCCATCCTGCTCACCAGCGGTGAAGGCGACATCGCGGGAAAGCTGAAACGCAGCAAGTTCCTTGCCGGGCTGGGCGCTACCATAGGCGGAGCCATTATAGTAGTATTCATAACCCTGAAACATAAGTTTATCGCCACCACCGACGTGGTGCCTCTTGAGGTCAACATCAAGACTATCGGGCATCACATGCTGAGCGGCGACAAATATGGTTACCTGTTGCCTTTCGAAGCTGTCAGCATCCTGCTGCTGGCATGTATCGTAGGCGGATTATTAATCGCACGTAAAAGATAAGAATTATGATACACATGGAATATTACCTGATAGTCTCGGCTATCATGTTTTTCGCCGGCATTTACGGGTTCTTTACCCGTCGCAACACATTGGCGATATTAATTTCGATTGAGTTGATACTGAACGCTACCGACATCAACTTCGCAGTATTCAACCGATTTCTGTTTCCCGGCGGACTGGAAGGTTACTTCTTCTCACTGTTCTCCATTGCCATTTCGGCAGCCGAAACAGCAGTAGCTATTGCTATCATTATCAATATCTACCGCAATGTACGCAATATCCAAGTGAAGAACTTAAATGAAATGAAAAACTAATTATGGAACATACAATACTAATCCTTATCCTACCTTTCCTCAGTTTCCTGATACTGGGGCTGGCAGGTATGCGTATGAAGAACGGATTGGCAGGAACCATCGGCACCGTTTCACTGGCAGGGGTGACGTTGCTTTCCTACCTCACTGCCTTCAATTATTTTGCAGGAGGGCGTACGGCAGAAGGCGTCTATCCTACTCTCACACCTTATAATTTTGAATGGTTACCTTTCACAACGAACCTGCATATTGACATGGGAATCATGCTTGACCCTATTTCAGTTATGATGCTAGTCGTTATTTCCACCGTCAGTCTGATGGTACATATCTATTCATTCGGATATATGAAAGGTGAAAAAGGCTTTCAACGTTACTACGCATTTCTTAGCCTGTTTACCATGTCCATGTTGGGGCTCGTAGTAGCAACTAATATTTTCCAGATGTATGTCTTTTGGGAACTGGTAGGTGTTTCTTCTTATTTACTTATCGGCTTTTATTACACCAAGAAAGAAGCGATTGCTGCCAGTAAAAAAGCATTTATTGTTACCCGTTTCGCTGATTTAGGCTTTCTGATCGGTATCTTGATTTACGGCTATTATGCCGAAACATTCTCGTTCACCCCCCAACTTCAGGTACTTGCAGTTGCCGGAAGTATGATACCATTGGCCTTGGGGCTAATGTTTATCGGTGGTGCCGGTAAAAGTGCGATGTTTCCATTGCACATCTGGTTACCGGATGCTATGGAAGGTCCTACTCCTGTCAGTGCATTAATCCATGCTGCTACCATGGTAGTAGCCGGTGTATATCTGGTAGCCCGTATGTTCCCGTTGTTTATAGGATATGCGCCCGAAGTGCTGCACTGGATAGCTTATATCGGTGCGTTCACTGCATTCTACGCCGCTAGTGTGGCGTGTGCACAAAGCGATATCAAACGTGTGCTCGCCTTCTCCACTATATCTCAAATTGGATTTATGATTGTTGCATTAGGCGTTTGTACTTCCATGAATCCTCATGAAGGAGGACTAGGCTACATGGCATCCATGTTCCACCTGTTCACACATGCCATGTTCAAGGCATTGCTGTTCTTAGGAGCCGGATGTATCATTCATGCCGTACACAGTAACGAGATGAGCGCCATGGGAGGACTTCATAAATTCATGCCCGTCACCCACTGGACATTCCTGATTGCTTGTCTGGCTATCTCGGGTATCTGGCCATTCTCAGGTTTTTTCTCTAAAGACGAAATTCTGACCGCCTGCTGCCAATTCAGTCCTGTTATAGGATGGATAATGACAGGCATTGCCGCCATGACAGCATTTTATATGTTCCGCCTTTATTATTGTATTTTCTGGAATGGAGAATGGAAAGGACACTCCCACGAATCCGGACCTGATGCACATACTCCGCATGAGGCTCCACTTACCATGACATTCCCGCTGATGTTTTTAGCCACTATCACCTGTATTGCCGGATTCATACCTTTCGGCAATCTGATCAGTAGTAACGGAGAAGCCTATACCATTCATCTGGATATGCAGATAGCTGCTACAAGTATCATTATTGCTATAGCATCCATCGCTTTAGCTACATGGATGTATGCAGGTAAGAGACAACCCGTAGCCAACTATCTGGCGCGCACATTCCCACGTTTGCACACAGCAGCTTACCACCGTTTCTATATGGATGAGATATGGTTGTTCGTAACCAAGAAAATCATCTTCCGGTGCATCAGTACTCCGATAGCCTGGTGGGACCGGCACGTTATCGATCAATTCTTTAACTTCACTGCGTGGAGTACTCATGCTACCGCCGATGAAATACGCGACATGCAAAGTGGAAACGTACAGCAGTACAGTATTTGGTTCCTTGCAGGTGCATTGATATTGACGCTGATACTATTAATTTAATGAATAATAAAAAATCCGCCGCATGGCCATTTTTTAATTTTTAATTTAAAAAGATGAACATACTAAGTTTTTTCATTATAGTTCCCTTGTTGATGCTCGCGAGCCTTTGGGCTTCGCGCAGCGTCAATCAAGTTCGCGGAGTGATGGTTGTCGGATCTTCCATTTTATTGGCATTATCCGTTTACCTCACCATTGATTATATCGAACTACGCCAAGCCGGTGCTACAGGAGAGATGCTGTTCACAGCCAGCACAGTTTGGTATGCACCGCTCCATATATGCTACTCAGTAGGAGTAGACGGTATATCAGTAGCAATGTTGCTGCTTAGTTCCATTATTGTATTCACCGGTACTTTTGCATCGTGGAAGTTACAACCATTGACAAAAGAATATTTCATGTGGTTCACTCTATTGAGTGTAGGGGTATTCGGATTCTTCGTTTCAACAGACCTGTTCACCATGTTCATGTTTTATGAAGTAGCCTTAATTCCAATGTATCTGCTCATCGGTGTATGGGGAAGCGGACGTAAAGAATACGCCGCCATGAAACTTACATTAATGTTAATGGGTGGTTCTGCATTTCTACTGATCGGAATTCTCGGTATTTTTTATGGTGCAGGCGGTGAAACTATGAACTTGCTGGAAATCGCCAAACTGCATATACCTCATGAAATGCAACGCATCTTCTTCCCGCTTATCTTCTTGGGGTTCGGAGTCTTAGGAGCTTTGTTCCCTTTCCATACATGGAGTCCCGATGGTCATGCTTCTGCACCGACTGCTGTTTCTATGCTTCACGCTGGAGTATTGATGAAACTAGGAGGTTACGGATGCTTCCGTGTTGCTATGTACCTGATGCCTGAAGGTGCAGCCATGTGGGGAGATGTATTCCTGATATTGACCACTATTTCTGTAGTTTACGGTGCATTCAGTGCTGTGGTACAAACCGACTTAAAATATATCAATGCCTATTCCTCCGTATCCCACTGCGGATTGGTGCTCTTTGCCCTGCTGATGATGACACGCACCAGTTGTACGGGTGCTATTCTCCAAATGTTGAGTCACGGATTAATGACCGCTTTGTTCTTCGCCCTTATTGGTATGATATACGGACGTACCCACACTCGTGATGTCCGATTAATGGGAGGTTTGATGAAGATTATGCCTTTCCTGGCTGTAGGTTATGTTATTGCTGGTCTTGCTAATTTGGGACTTCCGGGACTAAGTGGTTTTGTTGCTGAAATGACGGTCTTTGTAGGTTCTTTCCAAAATGATATGACCACATTCCACTGTGCAGATGATGTTTTGACCTTACTGATTCATCTGGGATACCTTGCCTATGACAGCAAAACTGAAAAAGCATTTATTCCGAATGAAGAAGTCCGCAGTGCATTCGTTCTTGCAATCAGAAATAGAGGTTGGGATGAAGTTTACAAGGCAATCGAAAATTCAGAAAAACTTCTAAAAGCGACCCTTGCAATGAATGAAACAGCAGTAGCAAAAATGCTACAGGATGTTCATATGCAAAACAGCTCCAGCCTTGTGTATAACAATGAGGTATCGCTGGCAAGTATTATTCAGCTTGCGTATTACACAGCAGCAAAGGAGTACACAATCATAAGAGAACTGCCTGCCGGTGAAGGATTTGCTGATATGGTTTTCATTCCCAAACGAACCTCAAAGAAGCCGGCATTGGTTGTAGAACTGAAATGGGATAAGAGTGCTGAAGGTGCTATTTCCCAGATTAAAGATAAAAAATATGTTACTGCACTGGAAGAATACAAAGGAAATATCCTACTTGTAGGAATCAACTACGATAGGAAAACTAAGGAACATCAGTGCAAGATTGAAAAATACGAAATGTAAATAGTACAAAAATATCTTAGCCCACCATGTGAGCATCCAACTTCGTAATGATTTTACGGAGAAGGAAACTTACATGGTGGGCTATTTTTATACTGCCCGCTATACCACAGACAGCACCCAAGAAAAATCAAGGGTGCCGCTGTGTCGCTTATGCGGGCAGTTTTCTGTTATGTAGTTTGAACTTTTGTAGTTATGCTGTGTTCAGACGGTGCGCCTGAGAATTCAAATTCCTAATCCATATAAAATCGCCTTTAACTCTTTTACAGTCCTTGTGAGAATTTCCTCTACGGTAGCATTGCAGTCCAGCAGCAGACGGTGGAGTTCGGAGTCTGCCGTGGATACAGAGTGATGAAGGCTGTCTACCAAGAGATCATCTGTGGATACCTTGGTCTTGCCATAGGATATCACCGCCGTTTCTTTTATTGTACCATAAAACGGCAATAACAGCCAGAAATATTTGGCTAAATATCAATATGCCAGCACACTAGCAAATTGAGGAAAAGGCTGCAACTACAAACATTTTTCCGAAAATACTCTAAATCAAAACAATTTTTTTAGTACTGTATTTGTTAGTATGGAAAAACTTGGGAATATCTGGTATAATGAATAGCAGATAATTAGCAGTTATCCATTATCTCTAATTGTATTAAGGATATTCTTTTTCAGAGGAATGGTATACATGAAATCAAATCGCCTATTTATAAAAACCAAAAATAAAAAGATAGAGTATATGCAGGATAAGGTTTTAGAATTACTATTTTATATTTTCAGAATATTTCCTGTTCAGAAAAGGAAAATTGTTGTTTCATGTTTCAAAAATCACGGTTATTGTGATAGCCCCAAATATATTATTCAACAACTGTTAAAATTAGATTGCACGGCAGACATAGTCTGGCTATGCGATTTTGAAAATCCACCTGAAATGCCAGCTTGCATACGTCAAGTCCCATATCATTCGATCCGGGGAATATACGAACAGGTAACAGCTCAAATATGGATTTCTAATCGCCGCAAGTCACGATATGTTCGAAAACGAAAAAATCAATATTATATCCAGACATGGCATGGTGGTGTTCGACTGAAAAATATGGAACGTGCAGCAATAAATAAGTTGTCCAAGAGGTATATTGATAGTGCAAAAAATGATTCTAAAATGATAAATTTATTCTTGTCTAATAGTGACTTTTCTACCTTTCTTATAAGAAGAGATATGTGGTATTCAGGAAAGATACTGCAAAAAGGACTTCCGCGAACGGATGTATTGTTAAACGGAGATCGTAATACTATAGCTAAAAAAGTAAAGTCTTGTCTATCAATTAATGAAGACAACAAAATATTATTATATGCGCCTACTTTTCGAGCAGATATGGGAGTTACCCAATACACACTGCCATCCAGTCAAATATTGGCAGAACTGGAAAACTGTACAGGCAATAAGTGGACGTTTGTCATTCATATGCATACAAATGTTTATAACCCCAAATGCTGGCCAGGGAATTCAGAAAAAGTAATAAATGCTTCATCTTATGAAGATGTACAGGAATTACTTATAGCAGCTGATTTTTTAATCAGTGATTATTCCAGTATTATTACAGATTTCGCATTATTAAATAAACCTATACTGCTATATTGTCCAGATTTAGAGGATTATCTTTCGGACAGAGGATTTAATCAGGATTTTAATGCTTTGCCTTTTCCAAAAGCATATACAGTTTCTGAAGTTATAAATAAACTTCCAGCAGCTGTATCGCAAAAAGAAATAAATACATTGGATTGGATGAAGAAAGAGTATGGCCTGTGCGAAACCGGACGTGCTTCCAAAACAGTCGCAAATATAATAAAAAATGTACTGGAGGGAAAAGAATAATGCAAGGTCTTTCAACAATCATAACTTTTTATAATGGATTGTCTTCCTTAAAAATGTGTATCAAGCTGCTGCAGGATGCATTAAAAGCAGAAGATATATATGAAATTATTGTCGTCAATGACAATCCAACCATGAATATTAACTTTTTAGAGGATGAATATTCTGTCCAGGTATTAAATATGCCGGAAAATAAAGGGTATGCAGCAGCCTGTAATTATGCTGTTGATCACGCACGGTATGATACATTGTTGTTTATGGATTGTGATATCTATCCAACAGGTAATTGGCTACAAAACATGAAAAAAATATATGCAGATATAGGGGAAAAGGGATGTGTATCCGCGACAATCTATGAAACAGATTCCGGAAACTTATTTGGATATGGTATGGGAATTTATGAAATTGATATTCTGTTGTTTCTTCGCCATGGAAAGCCTTCTGCATTCTCCCAAAAAGACCATGATGTTCCTCTTGTGTCTTCTGGCTGCATGATGATGAATCATAATTTATACCAGGAACTTGGCGGACAGGATGAAATGTGCATGAACATTCATTGCGATGTAGACCTGGCCTTTCGTGTTCGAAAAGCTGGCTATACAAACAGAATGTGCGCAAACGCCAAAGTTTTTCACCGTGGACAGATTTCAGGACCTATTCGGACAGTACCTTTTAGACAAGATGTAAAAGCATATTTATTCAAAAAATGGGGCGATGAATTATATCAATTATGCAATGCTGAAAACTATTTAAAAGAGCTCTGGATGGAAGCAAATTATAAAAAAATATCGCAAAAAAGTGTCATTGTTGTAAGTTTTAGTAATTCGTTATACCGTGATAAATACATAAAGCTGTTCACACAATTGTTTGACATTTCCATTTTGCAATTTTTAGATATAAAAAATGTTACCGGCGCCACACACATTATTTTGCAGGAAAATGTAACCTGGGATATATGCCGATTAAATATTCCTATTGTATATTTTGCAGATGATTACAGATTATTGCTGGATAACTACTATTGGTTTACAAATCGTAATGAAGAGGATATTATTTTTGATAAAAACGGGAACCTGATGTACGGATCAGATTCCCTGGAAACTAATAGTTAAAGAATACATGTTTAAACTGTAAAGGCCAATAGCCGTCTGTCAAGATGTTTTCGCTCCCAGAGATAAGCTGGTTGTAGTAAGAAGAGAGATTATCGAAATAAGCCTTTTCAAACAGCTTATCTCTTTTTGATGTATCCCCCAAAATATTATAAATGAATAGCAAATTGTAGATTAGCGGCTTGTGTGTTATCGGGGAGACCTTGAATTTTTGATAAAGAGCATATGCCTGTTCAAGTTCTTCCTTAGCTGGCACATATTTACTTTGCAGAATGTAGGCAGCGCCTAAATTTGTATGCAGCTTTACTATTCCATCTTTATTCACCCTTTGAGCGGAAATTACAAGATCCTTTCGCCATGTGGAAAATGCAGCTTCAGCTTTATTACTGAAATATTGAATAATTCCTAATAAATTTCTGCTTTTTATTTCCATTGCTGTTCCATTAATTTCAAGTGCACGGTTCAGTGCCAAATCTGCCAGATACTCTGCATCCTCCAGCTTATCTGTTAGTAAATCCACAAAAGCTTCCTGCGCAAGAATTTCAGCACTTCGATTGATGGTTGCTTTTTCAGAAATGTGTTTTTCTACCGCTTTGCTAAAATATAGAATTGTATTTTCCTTATCTTCATAGGCACGATAATAAATATAAGCTTTGTCTGAATAAGAGACACTTTCCCACTGTGGTTCTTTACATTCTTTCGCTATTTTTAATGATTCATCAATTGACAATAATGCGTTTTCTATATCATTTATCGCTAAATATACGACAGAATACCGATTGTACATAATGAAATCATAAAAGTTATTCCGTCCTTTATACTTCTTGAAATAATCTAAGACGATTAATGCATCGTCATAATCCGCTGCTGAAATACAGGCATTTGAGTACCTGTGAAAGAAACGGCAGGTATCAATGGACGTAAATTCCGAAATACTGTATTGCTGCAATATTTTATAGGCTTTCTTATAATAATATACGCTTTGAGACAAATCCTGATAAATTCTGTATGCGTCTGCCACTGCATAGTAGACATGAAATTTTGCTCCTGCATCCATAAATTCTGCAAAGGGGTTAGGCACTGATTCTTCGGAAGCATCCTGAGTTTTCGGAACATCTTTTAATAGCTCTGTGCCAATATGTATGACTGCCTGAAAATTTCTTTTGTCACATTCGCTTGAGATAGAAGATATTCCAAACCTGACAGCTTCTTCATATTCGGAAGCGCGTATATAACAGTCAAAAATTGCTGTTGTCCTAAGGTTGGATTTGTACCAGGCATTTTCATTTAGCCACTTAATAATTTTCAGAGAAAGCGAGCGGTCATTCTGATAAAATTGGTACCCTTCAAAATATCTGTAAATATTGTCATGGTAAAATACAATTTTAGGGTATTTATCCATGTACTTAAAAAATAAAGATTGACTTAATTCAAATAACATATCACCGTCTATATTTAAACTAGCCAAAAAATCAACAGGTGTTTCTCCTCCAAAATACAATATTGACTTCACAACAACTTTAAATGCATCGAAATATCCCAATGTGGTATCAAAAGAGAATTTTTTATGCATTTGCAGTTGGAAGCGTTGATCGATAATTTCCTTGCTTTTTACAGGTACTTTATTTATAAAGTTTTCAATTTCTTCTTTTTTTGAAGGAATCACCATATTATGTGTTGATATATTAATTAAATTCTGGTCATAAAACCAGTGAATCAGCATAATAATATCAAATGGTCGTTTTCCGCTTTTGTTTAATAGCAGGCGCGTAAAATAATCAAACCCTTGCAAATTGGGAATAGCATGATAATACAATGTTTTCGCATCATTGTTCTGCATTTCACCGCAAGTATACACATACGAAGCCACGTCTTCGTATTCGTTTATTTTAGCCAAAAATTCATTTACAAATCCCTGAGAGTCAAGAGGCACAATTTCTGTATTTGTGCCTAAAGAAAAAATCACTTCAGGAAAACATTCCTGTAAATGTGCAATCAGGAAATATATGATATCCAGAGTTTCTTTATCCAGACATTGTAAATTGTCTATTGTCCAAATTAAAGAAACTCCGCCTACTATATTACAAGAGAAGAAAAGAAGTGCCTCTTTCAGATAATATAAGATATCAGGATCTAATTTCTTATGAAATACAAAAGAAAAAACTGCCTCACTTACTTTTGAGTTCCCATAATATTGCTTGATTATTTTAGAAAAATCATCTAATGTGCAGCTGATATTTCCAGTGCCATAAGGTAACCCCAGACAAGCACATAAAAATTCTCTTAAAATTTCAAATCCGTTTTGTTTTTTTGCATCGCAATATAACGTCTGAAAATTATAACTTTTAGCAGAATTTATTATTTCAGACAATAGCCGTGTTTTTCCTGTTCCTGATTTCCCAGTTATATTAAGCATATAAATTGGGCTGAATCCGTTGCCCTTCAGAAGCGGAAGAATTTTACTGCTTAAGAAATTCTGTACATTCTCTCCTACCAATGGATAGTAGATGAGTTTTGTTGGATCTATATATCCGCCGGGAACTTTTTGGGAATATGTATGACCATTGCACTTATATTTTAAAGTAAGTGCGGGTATATGCTTCACGGTGTAAGAGCTTAATACTTCAGCGCGTATTTGTATAACACGGTTACTTCCCTGCAGCATATTAAAACAATTGTGGATTTCAGGAACATGAAATATAATATCTGCCATTTTCGGTAATGTGCAGGTTACATCTGAAACAGTTGCACTATACAAATTAGTCAGATAAATATCAATGTAAAAAATATTATCTCGTTGCAATACGAGTTCCGATTCTTCTGTATATTTTTCCGTATCTTCAAATACACTAAAAAAACGAGATATTCTTAAATCATTTTTTATTATTTCATTTGATTTTTCAAAACCATATTGAAAACGTGGAAGAATTGATAATTCCTGATACAGACGGTTCCCATATATGAAGGTGACAGAAAAATTATGCTTGGCAGCAACTATGGAAACATGTTTAACCGCATTTCTGGTAATATCACTTGTAGAGAAATAAATCAGCTCATTAATTCCTTTTGAAATAACCAAAATAACATTTTTAGATATTTTCTCAAGGCCAAGGGCACGGTTGTGCCTCTTGCATTCAGCCCATATTTCATAGGGGACATCCTGTGCAGTTCCTACAATGTCTTTTCCACCATCTTTTTTCAAACGCGTACCGTGTATGGTAATATTTTTGTTTTTATAATGCAAGGTCAGGTATTCCGTGCAAAGCTGTTCAAACTCCTCGTCTGTAAGGCTGTGTATATATTGCTGGATGTTCATTTGTATTCATCTCCATAGGAAGTAATGGATAACTGCTAATTATCTATTATATTTGTGGATACCATGGCAAAGATAACAGTAAATTCTTTTGCTTGCTTTACATGTGTGTGGTATACTTAAGCTACAGTGAAATGAAGAAGTACATAGCAGTAATTCAGACAAGAGATTCAGTGTTTATTCAGTGCGGAAGATAAAGAGGTTATATGCTTATGAGAATCGTTACACAGGCCATCAGGGTGATTGATTATGAAAACAATAAAATTTCAGCAAGAAATATTATGCCAAAGTTTGGGGAGTATATTGAACAGTTGATTTCTTACATAAATGGGAATGTTTCTGTAAGGGAATACAAAACACAATCAACGGGTACAGAGGTCATTAGCAGTATATTAGAGATCATAAAGCACCAGGCAGAAGCTGAAATAGTTCTGCAAAGGATTGATATAATAGCAGAACGCCTGCTCCGAAAGGAAAGACAGGCACAAGAGCAGATTGCAAGTATGGATATTAGAGTGCAGAAAGGAAGCCTGATCTTGGCTCTGATCGAGGATGAGGGGAAGGTGCTGTTTCTGTTGGCGAAGGTAGAGCATACGGATTTCTTTGATGATAGTGATTACAGCATTAAATCAGGCTTTTCAAAGGACACAAAAAAGATCTGGAAAACCTGCCTGTTTGAGATTGATGATTTGAATTCTGTGAAATTTTTAGCCAGAATATATTCTAATACGGTGGCGAAATACTGGTGGCATGATTTTCTGGAGTTAAATGAACTTCAAAGTGATGAGCTTAATACCAAGAGAGCGTTTAAAGCCGTAGAAAGTACACTGAGCAGAAATCTGAAAAAAGATGCACCATATGACCATATGGTAATCCGTAATGCAATGTACTTGTATTTCAGTAGTGTCGAGCAGTTCGATTTTTCTGAAATGTTAGATAAAACGATTAAGAATTATTCCCCTAACGACATGAAGGCGGAAAAGAAAGAAGAACTTATTCAGAAACTGTGCGACCTGCCTGAAAAACAACACTTTGACTATCAGTTTAAGCCGGTTCTGTCAATGATTAAGCCTAAAATGAAGAAAACGTATGATGTATATAGCGGAATTCAGATTAAAGTATCTAGTGCGGTTGAAAATTTGAAGGACATCATTGAGGCATATGAGGACGGTGATGGCAAACGGTATCTCAAGATCCGTATGGATAATGATATAACCTTCCGGACATTTGAGCGTAGGGAGGGGAGATAGGAGGGATTTGCTTTGCTGGAGCATATAAGGGATAAGGTTTTGGGATTGAAAGAAGAAGAACGCAGGAAATTCTATTCCGCCTGTTTTTCATTCCCATCTTCTCAGGCTTTAGGATTTTCAGAATTGATGGAGGTCATACAAAAGATTCCATCAAGGGATGAAGTCAGAATTTTTTTGTCGTTGGAAAATGAAGATCCCTTCATAATAGTGAAAAATTCAACTGAAGCAGAGTACAGAGCGTTTATTGAAGAGACACTGGAAGATGAGATGATTTTTACAAAAATAGAGATAAATAAAACACTGGCAGATGGGCACTTTTCAATTTACCGATACCAAAAGTTTGTGGAGGATATTGTCGGTTTATCTATGGAAGACGTGCTGAAAACATTCTCTATGTTTCTGGATGGGGCAGGGAAAAATATAGTGTTTGAACTATTTGACAGTCCAAATATTTTTTATACGAAAACAATGTATTTTCTTCCTGTGGGGAATAGAGAGATTGATTGTAATTTTAGCAGGACACAGCGTTTGCTGGCTTGTAGGGATAATACGTACTTTTATAACCAGGATTCCTATGGATTGCTGCCGGATGATTTTAAGATAGAAGTAGGGTATGAGGGAAACCCATTCAAAGAATTGTTCATGAAGCTGGAAACAATTTTGGCAGCAGGCTTCATTGCATCCAATGCTACGATTCAGGGTGGGCAGATGAAACTGCAGATTATGGGACAGCGTTCTGTTGATTATGTATGCCGTCTAAATGAGATAACGGGAAACCAGGTGCTGTACAAAATATATGACTGGATATATTCAGGCGGAAGTTCTATTGACAAAGCCATTATTGCAAGAAATATTATCTGTCTGCATTGCAAATATGAGCCGCTGCTGAACCTGGACGAAAAAGTTCTTTCCTCTATCCAGTCTAATTACAATCTGTATTTGAAAGATAACGTAGGACAGTATCTTGAACTGAAAAACAAAGTGGCAGAATTTATAAGTGACATTGTGTCGAGAACCGGGGAATACGCCACAGAATTACTTGATAAGTTTAAAGCAAATGTTATAGCAATATTTGGCTTCCTATTTACAGTGGTCATAGCCGGTATTGTATCAGACCAGCCGTTGAACAATATTTTTACAAAAGATATCACGGTAATTCTGGAATTAGTCCTGGTGGGTTCTGTGGTATATCTGTTCATTTGTTATGGGCAGTCAAAGTATCAGATGAATAAAGTTTATGAAAGTTATGAGAAACTGAAAAAATCCTACGATAAGATATTGACCGAGGATGATATTCAGGAGTGCTTTCGGGGTGACTATCTGATCTTAGATATGAAGAAGACGATAGGAAAATCTGAAAAGATATATTTGTTCCTATGGGTTGTTTTTCTTCTGGTGCTTCTTGTGATTGTAGAATATATTAGTGAAGCTCCGGTTGTAGTTCCTTTTTTGAAAAAAATTGTTGGACTGTTCTATAATTAAAGACGAAAAATCCCTTGTGCATTAACTAAAACTGTTAATGACACTGGGGATTTTTCGTCTGAAGGTATTTTTATAGATTTAATAATTGCTCCTATTGAAATTAGTGCCAAATACGGTAGTATGATGCTTATAACAGATAGGAGGAATCTAAAATGAGATTAGAAGATAAACTGGCAGCATATTTGGAGTACTGCGAATATCGAAAGCAACTGGACAAGAAAACACTGAAAGCATATCGCATTGACCTGCGTCAGTATTTTGAACATGTAAATGCGGATGAACCTGATAAGGAAAAGATTGAGGAGTATGTTACGCATTTGCATAAGAGCTACAAGCAAAAGACTGTAAAGCGGAAGATAGCATCAATAAAAGCGTTTTATAACTATTTAGAAGAAACTGAAATCATTGCTGAAAGCCCTTTTCGAAAAATAAAAGTCAAATTCAAAGAATCAGTAACTCTCCCAAGAATCATTCCTAGGGAAGAAATAGAAAAGCTTTTGAACCATATGTATCAATGCCTGAATGAGAACGATAAAGCATCCCGTAAATTTATGCTGCGTGATGTAGCCGTGATTGAAGTGTTTTTCGCAACCGGGGCGAGAGTGTATGAAATCTCCAACATCCGGGACGACAGCATTAATCTGAATACGGGCTTGATCAGGCTTATGGGAAAAGGCGGGAAGGAACGATATGTACAGATCAGCAACACTTCAATTTTAGAGGTCTTGAAAAAATATTACGATGAAAATGAGCAGTCGATCAAGAAAAGTGGTTATTTTTTTGTAAACAACAGAGAAAGCAGGTATACGGAACAATCTATCCGGCTGATGCTGAAGAAGTATACAAAGCAGGCTGGGATCGAGAGAAATATTACTCCTCATATGTTTCGTCATTCATTTGCGACATATTTAATAGAGGAGGGCGTAGATGTAAGCTGTGTTCAGCAGATTTTGGGCCATAGTTCCATAAAAACAACTCAGATTTATATACATATTGCGGCTAAAAAACAGGCTGAAATATTAAAAGAGCTGCATCCCCGGAATAATATGAAAATCGTTGGTGCGGCATGATTTTCTGCCAATATGTGAACTTCCAGTGAATTTACGACTAAAATCGATTTACCCGCATAAATACTGGATTTTCTGTGGAAATATAGGTGAACCAGTAGTCGTAAGTTTACAATTATACTACATTGGGACGTTTTCCTTTGTGGTATATTAGGACATTATCATAAATGGTTCATAGAAAAGTTATAAAATGTGATAAAAAAGTTGAAAAATGAAAATGTTTTAGATATAATAAAGCAATGGAGAATTTTTTTAGTTATATCTGTATAGCTGCAAATTGAATAATAAGCATAGATGCTGTAGCGTATTAGACTACGAGGGGATTTATGTTATGACTTATCAGCATTCTTGTGAAGTATTGAACTTTGCAGGGATGTTTTGGCATATATAAGTATTGACTATGAGGGTGGGATTACCGATTGATTGCGAAAAATGAACTATTAAAGAAATATAATATTTCTGAAGATGAATTTGAGGTAGCTGATATTAAATGGGAAGAGCTTGAATATATTTATAAAGACTTTTCCGAAAAGAGAAGTTCATATGAACAGAAACTGGCTGAATTTCAGAAAGAGTTCTTGATGAACATTTCCGAAAATGGTATTCATTCTATACGAACAAGAGTGAAGGATGCAGAACATTTAATTGTAAAGATTATCAGAAAGCGACAGGAGAATTATAAGAAGTATAGAACGCTGGATAAGGATAATTATGAAAAATTTCTTACAGACTTGATTGGAATTCGTTGTTTTATACTTTTTAAAGCTGATTGGAAGAAATTTCACGCATATCTTGAAGAAAAAATTGAAGATAATCCCCAGTACTATTTGGATGATTGCTTAAAGGATTTTGACGAGGATACAGAGCATACTTATATGGCGGAAATGCCGAAGGTTCATATTCGAGATGGTGATGCACGAGAGATATATGAAACTGTGCTTCCGCCTGATGCAATAAAAAATAAAAAGATATATCGATCAGTACATTATATCGTTAAATATCATGGCGTTTATATTGAGATTCAAGTGAGGACATTGTTTGAGGAAGGATGGGGTGAAATAGATCACCACATTGTTTATCCATATTATCAGGATGACATGTTATTTCAGCAATACACCAGTCTGCTGAATCGTTTAACGGGGCTAGCGGATGACATGAGCAGCTTTTTTTGTGAAGTAAAGCGTTTGGAAGAAGAGCATTTGCAAAGAGTGAAGACAGAACCGGATGGAAATGAGTCTCAAAAAATAGTAGATGAAGAAGACGAAATTAGTAAGGCTTGTCCTGTTGAGGAGAAAGAACCTTTGTTAGATGATAATACTGCTGCAGCATGTATACAAAATGTATTATATGAATGAGAGGAAATTTATGATGTCAGAAAAAAATTATTATTCAAAAGAGACAGAAGATTTTGCCAATGAAAGTATGAGACAGATAAAGTGAGGTGTGGTAAGAAACCATAAATTGAAGAACAGTGCAAGAATTCATACTGGTGAAATGGAAGAGGTGGAATGTGATGCATTTTGTAACTTTCTGATGTCGAAAAATTATTTTCTGGTAGATGAATTACGAGGATGTGAGAATGCGTAATATTGAGAATATTTATACTGACTATAATGGTCTTGTTGATGAGATAACGGAAGAAGCAATTAAGAATCGCATAAAGCAGTTTCAAGCAGAGATGCAAGCCTTTATTGATAGCAATAAATTGCAGGATAAGGTCTTTATTCACCAAATGGCACTGAATCACGCTGTTATGGACTATTATTCTGATATTCAAAGATTAAAAAGTTATCAGGAAATAGGTCACATTAATGAGGTGAAAATCAAGGCATACGAAACGTTCTGGCTTTTGAAAAGGCGGCCTCTGCAGTTAAAAGCCCAGCTTGAAGATGATAAATGGCTATATATAAATGAGAAATTTTTATTAAGAT
>OHAF01001860.1_pt1 | contig 17834 bp, 12 predicted proteins | sample 1577041 | NCBI WGS metagenome assembly OHAF01 (sample SAMEA3541495, study PRJEB24748) | human gut metagenome | biome: human gut; feature: human-associated habitat; material: faeces | place: China | collected 2012
GTGAATTTTGCTTCAAAGAATTTGCCGCCGTCTGTTTATTCTGGAACTTTTTTGTCCTCTGGCTTCTCATAATATTACTTACCAATCCAAAGAACGATATTCTTATTGCGGCAATTCCTTTTTGTCTCCTTTATTATTCCAGCAGCCCCAGAAAGATTTCTCTCCGCTCCACTTCTTCCGCTTCCTCATTTCCGTCCGCCCTGGCGTGCAGCAGCGGATATTTTGATCCCGTGCGCAGCATCTCCATCACCGACGCATAGTTGGCATATTCCGGCGACACCAGAATCATTCCTTTTCCACGCGACAGTTCCTGCTCCATCAGGCTGCACAGATAGCGGAGGTTTGCTCCGTGAACCAGCGGAAACTTCTCCCGGATCTCCTGTAAGCGTTCGTCCGGCTGCTTCCAGCTGCCGTAAACGCCGCGGTAAATCTGCATAAATTCATGCAGCTGTTCTGTAAAATGCTGCGGAATCTTTCGCCCCGACTCCGCAGTAAGGAACCACAGATATTCCGAGAGCGGCATATACACCGGAACAAAAGCATGTTTCCTCACCGCTTCCTCCATATTCTGATTCAGATAAGCGCTATGCAGCACAATCGGATCGCCGGCCAGCAGCAGCTGTCTGTCCTCCGTCACATATACCGCCCACTCCTGTAAAAGGCTTTTGGTCCACTCCCTGCTCCAGGCATCCGGCGCGGCGGTCTTCTCCCGGAAAGAGGCACGCACCTTTTCCCGCCACTCCTCATCCAGACAGTACCATGCATCCCCGAGTAAGAGCACCTGCCACAAGATATCCGCTTCTTCCGCAAAAAGCAGCTGTTCCAGAAACGGTGTCACAAGATGCGCCCTCTTTCCGTCCGTATCTAAGACCGCACGCAGGATTTCCGGAACCATTCCGTCCGCCTCCGCACCCTCGGTCTGGAATACCAGAAACTGTTTTTCCTCCCCGTCCGTCTCCTGCAGCCGGTTTGCAATCTGTCCTGCCGCAGCCGAGAATGTACAGTATTCTTTTGCGGTGCTGTACGCTTTTCCCGCATGAAGATCCTGCGCCGTGTAATCCGGCAGCACTGCCGTGCGTTTTTCTTTCTGGTTCAGGTAAAGTGCCATCCACTCTGTATACACGGACAGCGGCGGCAGATACACCGTCTCCTGCTGCGGTTCTTTCATATCTTTCGTATCTTTCGTGTCTTTCTTCCCGTCCCGAAGCCGCCCGGACAATACGGCTGCCTCCGGCAGTATGGCGCGCTCCGTGCAGTTCTCTACATGAGATAAGCTGTTTAAAAACGCCTCGATTCTCGTTATCACTCCCACCTTGGACTGATGCTCGTCCACCTCTATTTTCAGGTACGGCTTGTCCCCCATAATTTCCGCAAAAAGGTGGGAGATCATGCCGTCCGGTCCGCAGCCGTGGTTCGTCAGATAGACGGCATACAGATTCGGATGCTCCTTAATGATCTTCGCTCCCGACAGAATGTGCTGCGCAAATGGCCAGTACAAATTTGGATAATGACCGGACAAATCCACATCATGTCCTTTCAGATGGGAAAGTGTCAACACTCTGCACCCTCTCTTTAACAGTTCCCCGGGAATTCCCATATTTAAAACCGGGTCTGACACGCCGTAGTTTCTTGTAATCAAAACGAGCACCTTGTCCTCCGGTTTCAACTCGTCCAGGATCTGCGCGCCAAGTTTTTCAGAATTCTTCTCACAGCGCACCATCGCCGCCGCGCCCTTCGCGAGCGCCGCCGCACACCGTGCCTTGTCGCATCCCAGTTCCTCACCCGCTCTGATCATCGCTCCCGCAAGCTGCGGTTTTCCCATATCCAGATCCAGAACCGGGCAGATCAGCTCCACGCCGCGCTCCGAAAGCCCCAGCACACTTGCGACAATCCGCGGCGCTGTCTGCATATAGACACAGCCGTAATTGTGCGCAACGCCGGAAGTCTCATGCCGGATCGTGTGGATACACGGGATAAAAATGTAGTCCACCTTTTTTTTCGCAAGCCATTCCATGTGCCCGTGCAGTAATTTTACCGGATAACAGGTCTCCTCCGCCGCCATCTCCTGTCCGAGCGCAATGATCTTATCGTCCGTCTCCGGCGACAGCAAGACATTAAAGCCGAGAGTCTTAAAATACTGGTACGCCATCGGGAAAAATTTATAAATCATGAGCGCACGCGGGATTCCCACAGTCTTTTTCCCCGGCAGCAGCGTTCCGTCATAGCCTGCCAGGAACCATTTCTGGCTCTTCCGGTAATTCTCCTCATTCCGGATGCTCTCCTTTTGGGATGTACCGCCCTGCTCTTTTGCCGCGAGCGCCGCTCCGTATGCCCCGGTCACATCGTAAAACGGCGTGATGTGAAGCCGTTCTCCAAACACTTCATAGAAAGCCGCAACGATTCCCTCGTTATGCACGACTCCGCCCTGAAGGCAGATATGTTCTCCCTTGCGCTTATTGCCGACTACCCTGTTTAAATAGTTTCTGACAATCGAGCGGCATAGCCCTGCACAGATATCCTCCTTGTCCGTGCCTGCCGCAAGCTCCGCTGCAATCTTGGATTCCATCAACACGGTGCAGCGCTCTCCCAGATCGATCGGCACATTTGCTTTCAAGGCACTGTTTCCGATCTCCTCCAGCGATACTTCCATGCGGTTCGCCTGTTCCTCGACGAAGGAGCCCGTACCCGCCGCACACACTTTGTTCATCTCGAAATCGACGACCTGGCCGTCCCGGATACTGATGTATTTGGAGTCCTGACCGCCGATCTCAAACACAGTATCCACCTCCGGGCACAGATGGGCAGCCGCGCGCGCCTGCGCCGTGATCTCATCCAACACCGTGCCTGCACCGGTCTTCTCCGCGATAAAGTAACGCCCCGATCCCGTGACGCCAATGCCTTCCCACGTGAGTGCTTCCCCGTATTTCTGCTTTAACTGTGCCATTCCCTGCTGCACCGCGCCGAGAGGATTGCCGCGCGTTCTAAGATACAGATCGTCAATGACGGCTCCGTCCTCCCCCGTCAGCACAAGGTTTGTGCTCGTGGATCCCACGTCAATCCCGAGCCAGAGCTTTTCCCCGCCACGTAACGGTCTGGTCCGGTGAAGTGCCTCCTTCTCGTAGTCATATCGCGGCAGCGCCTTTCTTTTTTGCTCCTCATCCGCCACCTCCCTGCGGATCGGGTGTTTCCAGTCGAAGGCCAGCTTCCCGCGGCATGCACAGGCTGCGATTCCGGCAGCAGACACCACAGCTCCCTCTTCCCCGCAAAGCAGTTTTTCCTCTTTTAATCCGAAGATATCACAGATGGCGAGGCGCACGCCTTCATTATAGACAACGCCTCCCGTCACAAGCACCGGCGGCTGTACCGGAAGTTTCCGCACGACCGCAGATTTAAAATTGCGGATCACGGCATAGGAAAGTCCGAGCAGAATATCTTCCACCGGCACACCTTCCTGCTGTCTGTGGATCAGGTCTGTCTTGGCGAACACGCTGCACCGTCCCGCAAGCCGCGGCACACTTTTCGCCCGTCTGACATACTCCGAGTAGGCGGACAGCGGAAGTCCGAGCCGGTACATCTGATCCTCGAAAAATGCTCCCGTTCCGGCGGCACATTCCCCGTTCATGGCGTAGGAGAGCGTCTCTCCCTCACGGATTCCGGTAAGGAAGCAGGAATTCTGTGCTCCCATCTCTACGATGCTTCCCGCGTCCGGATAGAGCATTCTCTGTCCTTCCAGAAGGCTGCTGATGCGGTTGATCTGCACTTCCTTTTGGATCCCCGGATACAAACAGACTGCACCGGGATTGACCGCTGCATACAAAATCCTGTCGCCGCACGATGTCTCCACCTGCCCAAGCATGTCCACAAGATTCTGATACAGTTCTCCGCGATGCAGTCTGTAATCTTTATATATGATGTTTTCGCCTTCGACAACAGCGATGGAAATACTTCCATTTCCGATGTCGATTCCAAGTCCTGCTTCTCTCATTGCTTTCCTCCGAAATTGCCTCTTACGCATAGTTAGAATATTCTAACTAAATGTATCACATTGCAAGAGCCGTTTCGGTTGCAAAAGCAACGGAATCAATTTTCTATCAGAGAAAGATTCTCAAATAGTTCGATCAGTCTAACTTCAATCCTGCCAGAAGCGAGCCAAGGCTGGTTCCTGTGGATGTGTGGTCTGTGTATGCCTCCAGATCTTCCACACCTTCGGTATCTACCATCTCCTCTGCCAGCGCCTTCATGGACAGGCTGATCTTATTGTCGTTGGTATTTAATACCTTTGCCTTGACCTTCTCTCCGACCTTAAGCACTTCGGACGGCTTTCCGATTCTGCGCTCACAGATCTGTGAGATGTGTACCAGTCCGCTCAGTCCGTTGCCCAGATCAATAAATGCGCCGTACGGCATCAAGCTCTCGACAGTTCCCTCAAGCACGGTTCCCGGCACGATCATAGAGATCTTGTGATTGCGCTCCTCCGCCTCTGCCTCGAGTGCGACCGCCTTTCCGGAAAGCACAAGCTTTTCGCGCTCCTCATCCACTGTGATGACCCGGACCGGAATCTCTTTTCCTACCCAGCTCTCCGTATCCTCCACATAAGCGGATGTGATCTGGGATGCCGGAATGAACGCGCGGATCCCCTCAAGATATGCCACAACGCCTGCCTTCACGTTCTCCTTGATGCGGACGGTTACCGTTGTACCCTCCTCCATCATCTCTTTGAGCTTCTCCCATGCCTGCTCTTCATTGGCTTCCCTGCGGGAGAGAAGAATGTTGCCTGCGCCGTCGTCTACCCGGATCACGGTCGCTTCGATCGTATCCCCCACATGCACAGCCTCCGCCAGTGAGAAATCCGGATCGCTGCTCATCTCCTCCGCACTGATAAATCCCGGTGCATAATATTTCAGGTCAAGCGTAACGCCCTCCTCGTTGACATCGATCACCGTGCCGGTTAAAATATCTCCCTCTCTGATTCTGCGGAAAGAAGCTTCTAACTCCTCCTTGTAATCATCCATTGATTCCATGTGTCTTAAACCTCCATCTCTTTTTCTACCTGTAGTGTACCACATTTCAGTCTGATTACAACCTTGAATAAGTCACCGTCCACCTCGATCGTCAGTTTTCCGCCCTGCGCCTCGGTAAAACTTCTGGCGATGGCAAGCCCCAATCCCGAGCCCTCCGTACCGCGTGAGGTATCGCCGCGCACGAAGCGCTCCGTGATTTCCTCCGGATCAAAATTCAGTTCCGTCGCCGACATATTTTTGATCGTGATCTCCACGAACTCCTCCGGTGCCTCCCCGGATGTGTGCACCTGCACGTACACGCGGCTCTGCGGCATCGCATATTTCTGGATATTGACAAACAGATTTTCAAAGATGCGGAATGTCTTCTGATTGTCGAGCACCACGATCACTTTTTCCTCCGGCACATCCCAGCGCAGCGTAAGTCCCATCGCCGCAAAGCGCTCCGTATGCTCCACCGCAACCTGCTTTAACAGATTCACCACATCGACTTCCATCGGATGCAGCACAATATTGTTGCTGGTCGCCTTGCTGACCTCAAAAAGATCCTCGATCAATATTTTTAACCGCTGGCTCTTTTTATCGAGCGTCTCAATGTATGACCTGCGCTCCTCCTCCGTGATGTCCTCCTTCTTTAACAGTTCCACGTAGGTTGTGATCGCCGTGAGCGGTGTTTTTAAATCATGGGAAACGTTCGTGATGAGATCCGTTTTCATTCGCTGGCTCTTCACTTCCTCATCCACCGCCTTCTTAAATCCGTCGCGCACCCTGGAAAGCTCCACCTTCATCGGCTCATATATTCCCAGATCCTCGGTGATCTCCGTGTCCAGATCTCCGTCCGCCATCCGGCTTACACTGCGCAGCAGCGCCTGATAATCTCTGCCGATCCTGTCATAATATTTTTTGATAAAACAGAACACAAAGATGGAGTACACGATCAGCGCGCCGATGCCGAAAAACCACATCATCGAGCAGAGCGACAGCACCGCAAAGTTGATCAGCACGATTTTCCAGATCGTCTTTGTGGATTTTTCTGAAAAATCCACATGCGCCACCTCATAGCGGAACGTGTTCCACAATTTTTTCAACCCCGGAAAAATCTGATAAATCAGGCTGTACTGTCTGATATATTCCCTGACTCCCATGGAAAATACCGGACGCAGTACGCGAAGCGCCGCATACCAGATGCCATACAAAAACAGGAGCGGAACCATCATCTGTCCAAGCTGTAAGATGGCTCTCCAGGCATTGTTTCCAAGTAAAACATCCACTCCTTCGCTGTAATAGGAATAGCTTCTTATGATATCGTAGAAGTTTTCCTCCATACATGCCATGCAGCATACGGCAATCACCGCCATCTCCATGAGATACCATTTCCCCGGGCGCTGTATCGGTATGTCTTCCTTCCAGATGCGTCTGCTCGTCATAAGAAACATCCATCCCGCCACCGCAGCAAGGCTCACCAGAAACAAAATGCTTCCGCCAGACGCGCGGTACACCAGCACCACCTGCACCCAGTAATTTGTCATATCCTCATACGGATCTCCCAAGGAAATCGTATCACTCGTTGATACCGGAAGTCCAAAGATCACTTTAAAATCCTTCGGTCCCTGCAGCTGACCCGCTTCCACATATCCGCCCAGCGACTGTCCCAAAAGATTTTCCCTGTCTACATTCTGAAACGCCTTGATCAGAACGCTGCCGCTGATATTTTCGTCGTACAGCGGTGTCACTTCCAGCGCGCCCTTTTCGTCAAAGGATAAACATACGATGTCCGTATAATACTGCTGCAGCTCATCCGTCACGGTTCCATCCGCGCACGTCTCGAGCAGCTGATCCGTATTTTTCACGCAGTCGGCACTGCTTTTGTATACACAGTAATCGATGTTCCAGCTGTCACTCTCAAACTGGCTTTTCCATTCGTCCAACGTAGAGGTTACCGTGTCCTTTATATACTGGTAATCTTCCTCATCCATCGGCAGATTCAAAAACAGTCCGCCTGCATCTGCCTGCCCGCTCCGCTCCATCTGCTCTACATACAGGACATAGCTGCCCTGATAGAGTGTCTGTACCGTATCGTTGTCCACGCTGTCCGAGGACTCGCGCATCATCTCCGCTTTCTGCTGCTCTTTCTGTCTCTCAGCCGTCCGGTACACCACCGGGAAAAAACACATGGTAATGATCGTGATAAAAATGATTCCCGCGATCGCTATGATAATCCGCTTGCTGTTGTTTACGGCATCGCTGTTGTTGCTGCTGTTGCCGGCACCATTATTTCTGCTGGCACCACTGTTGCTGCTGGCATCGTTATTTGCGCTGGCATTGTTATTGCCGGCACCGTTGTTTCTATTGTTGTTTTTCAATTTTATATCCAACACCCCACACCACCTTTAAGTATTTTGGATCTCTCGGATTGATCTCAATCTTGTCCCGGATATTTCTCACATGCACCATAATCGTATCGGTATTGATCGCCTTTTCATTCCACACGCGCTCATAGATCTCGTCCGCCGAATATACACGCCCCGGTGTCCGGATTAAGAGCGCAAGTATCTTGAACTCAATCGGCGTCATCTTCACCGGTTTTCCATCCACAAACACCTCCACGGTGTCCTCATTCAGTTCCAGTCCTCCGATCACATGAATCCGGTCGTTCTTTTCCTCCTTCGGACTCCTGTTTGCAAACTGCGTATACCGGCGGAGCTGGGAATTGACACGCGCCATCAGTTCCAACGGTGTAAACGGCTTTGTCACATAGTCATCCGCCCCGATATTTAACCCGATCACCTTGTCGGTCTCCTCTGACTTCGCCGAGAGCATAATGACCGGAAAGTCATATTTTTCCCGCAGCTTCATGGTCATTGTAACGCCGTCCATGCGCGGCATCATGATGTCGACGATCGCCAGTGAGATCTTCTCCCGCTCCATCACCTCAAGTCCCTCCACGCCGTCTGCCGCCTTGAATACGTTGTAATTCTGACTCTTTAAAAAGATTTCAATTCCGTCCCTGATTTCTTTATCATCCTCAACAATTAAAATGTTATATTGTTCCATTTTTCTGCTCCTGCTCTTGTTCTCTTTTCTGCTATCATAACACATCCGCCACAGAATCACACGCCTCCCCGTGCATTGATTACATTTTACCTGATCTGCCGCAAAATTCCCCGCAGAAATACCCGAAGAATTTCTAAAGAATTATTTAGAATTATTATCTTGACAACTGCCACTTCGTAGTGTATAGTAGTACAAGTGCTGAGGCAACTCACACAGATGCTGCTGTGGCTCAGTCGGTAGAGCGTCGCATTGGTAGTGCGGAGGTCACGGGTCCGATTCCCGTCAGCAGCTTCATTGAGAAGAAGCGCAAATCCTTGAATGAAAGGGTTTGCGCTTTTTTGTGTTATGATATTACAGTGTTATGGTATTATGACAAATGTATTGTGATGGAAGTCTGGATGAGGAGGGGGATATACGGTTGAGGCGTTAATGCTATCTCGTGTCCAAGGGGAAAGTAGGAAAACTTTTTCTTGTCCTGCGGGTCTCAGCGATACTTTTTCTACTCTTGGACCCGATTTTTGCTTCTATGCGGGTCTGGTTCGCACTTTTTCTCGTCTCAGACCCGGGGTGCTCTTCCCTTCTGGCATTATGTCAACCTTTTTCCATTCTTTCCGGGTCTGGCACGCGATTTTTCTCCTCTGGGACTTCGCCTTTTCCTTCTATCAGCCCCGGATTCCAGTTTGTTTGACGATTCTTCACACATTTTTCAACACTGCTTCATACCTTTTTCACATTTATCCGGTATCTTAATCATTGTCAAGAGGAAATCCCCATTGACACAATTTCTTTTTCATAATATGGCCGGTAAGTACCCCACATCTTACCGACTTCTCCTTCTTTTTATAAAATGATAAACGTACAAAACGCCTCACCATCCGGTGAGGCGTTTTGCGTATTCCTGTTGAATACCCAGATTCTGTCAACTTCTCCTTTACTACATGCGATTCATCATCTTAATGTGTGACTTGAACAGGGAATAATATTTCATTCCCTTGTCTTTGCCATAGTGCCCCTGCAATGCTGCGCGGAGAGAATTGAGATTCTTTCGCTTTCCGTTTGCCTGATAGAGGAATCCCGAAAAATCTTCCGGCGGTTCCTTTGCATATTCACTGTGGTCAAAAACCATTTTGCAGTACATGTCAAACTTTTCTTTTAAGCCATAAGCCGGAAGTTCTGACCAGTAAGACGCATACTCTGCATTCGTCTTCAGTTCCTGATACAGCCGCTTGCCTTCTTCCTCGCCGAGAAGCGCAACCAGCGCATTGTGAAAATCCACCAGATTTTCCTTGCTGATGCAGGCACACAATGTCTTTAAAATTGCTCTCTCTGCATTCAGATCCAGTCCAAACTTCACTGGCGCTTCGCTCTGGTCCGTGGCATTTGACACACTCTGTGGATTCTCTGACATTTCTTCTTTCAAATCCATCATTTCTGTCATCTGTCCGGATTGTTCCTCCGTCAGATCCGGCTTCTCATTCCCTGCGTTCTGCGTCTTTGCTTTGTCACTCTTCTGTGACTTTTCCGAACGATCCGGTTCTGACATACGCTCAGACTTTTCTGCTTTCGCTGACTTTCTTGACCGTTTTGCCCTGCCAGTCTTCTCTGACGGCTCAGCCTTCCCGGATTCCTCTGCCTCCTCAGCCTTCCCGGTCACTTCCGGCTTCCCGGATTCCTCTGCCAACCCAGCTTTTTCTGCCGGTTCAGCCTTCCCGGATTCCTCTGCCAGTCCAGCGTTTTCTGCCGGCTCAGCCTTCCCGGATTCCTCTGCATTTCCAGCCTTTCCGGACGCTTCCGGATTCCCGGATTCTCCTGCCTTACCGCCGGCTTTCGACGGTTCTGACTTCTTGAATGACCGTGGCTTCTTTGACTGCTCTCTGCCACGCTCTGCTTCCGCTTCCGGGCCAATCTCCCGAACCTGCTCTGCTTCCGCTTCCGGGCCGTTCTCCCGAACCTGCTCTGCTTCCGCTTCCGGGCCGGTCTTTCGAACCTGCTCTGCTTCCGGGCCAACCGCTCTGGTCTTCTCCTGTTCCGGCTCTACTGCTGCCCCGGATTCCTTTGCCACGCGCTGCTTTTTCTCTGTCAGCATTCTGTGGCATTCCTTTCCGCTCAAACGGCTCACCGGCATTTTCCGCGTTGACCAGTAGCGCACCGCAGCGTCAAATCCCGTATCATTTGATACAATAACATACTCCCTGCCCGCGTTCTGGCTCAGGCGATAGCCAAGTTCCGATACCAGCTGGAAATCCAGCGCATTGCTTCCCTCAAAACACTTAATAAAGTCTGCTTCCTTTTCCGTCTCCTTGAGCATCCTCACATTTTCGTAATTCATATGCGGGCTCTTTGTCGTATAAAATACAAGAACCTCGTCATCTTCCTGCGAGGATACCAGAAGCGGCACCCATATATCTCCTACATTCTCACTGTCAACCAAATAAATTTTTCCCATTCATTCTCCTGCTGACAGAATCCTTTTTTATTGTACCACATTCCGCTTTTATACTGCAATGTTGTTTTTCCGCTGACGCTTCTTCACTTTCCCGTGTTCTGTTTTATAAAATATCGATGTACTCCCCCGCAAGCGCCTTGTTCATGCTGCGCACCGCACAGAATTTTCCGCACATGGAACAGGTGTCCTCGTGCTCCGGTTTGCGGTCCTCGCGGATTTGTTTTGCGGTCTCGGGATCAATCGCACATTCCCACTGTGCATCCCAGTCCAGCACACGGCGTGCGTCTGCCATCTTGTCGTCAATCTCTCTTGCGCCCCGCACGCCCTTGGCAATGTCTGCCGCATGCGCCGCAATTTTCGATGCAATGATACCTTGCTTGACATCCTCCACATTCGGAAGCGCCAGATGCTCCGCCGGTGTCACATAGCACAAAAATGCAGCTCCATTCTGCGCGGCGATCGCTCCTCCGATCGCGGAAGTGATATGGTCGTACCCCGGGGCAATGTCCGTTACAAGCGGTCCCAGTACATAAAACGGTGCTCCCATGCAGATCGTCTGCTGAATCTTCATATTCGCTGCAATCTGATCCATCGGCATGTGCCCCGGTCCCTCTACCATGACCTGCACATCTCTTGCCCAGGCGCGCTTTGTAAGCTCGCCCAGCCGCACCAGTTCCTCAATCTGACACACATCGGACGCATCCGCCAGACAGCCCGGTCTGCAGGCATCGCCCAGAGAGATCGTCACATCATGCTCCCGGCAGATCTCAAGAATCTCATCGTAGTACTCGTAAAACGGATTCTCCTCTCCGGTCATACACATCCACGCAAACACCAGTGAACCGCCTCTGGATACAATATTCATTTTTCTCTTGTGCTTCCTGATCTGCTCGATCGTCTTGCGCGTGATTCCGCAGTGCAGCGTCACAAAATCCACGCCATCCTCGGCATGCAGGCGTACCACATCAATAAAATCCTTTGCGGTCAGTGTCGCAAGATCCCTCTGATAGTGAATTACAGAATCATATACCGGCACGGTTCCGATCATAGCCGGACATTCCGCCGTCAGTTTTCTCCGGAACGGAATGGTGTTCCCGTGCGAGGAGAGATCCATGATCGCATGCGCTCCCATGTCAACTGCCGCCATCACTTTTTCCATCTCCACATCATAATCCTTACAGTCTCTGGAGATTCCGAGATTTACATTGATCTTCGTCCGCAGCATCGAGCCGACACCCTCCGGGTCAATGCATTTGTGATGCCTGTTCGCGCAGATGACCACCTTTCCCTCCGCAACGAGCGGCATCAGCTCCTCTGTGGTCATGCGCTCCTTCGCCGCAACCTTCTTTAACTCCTCTGTCACAATTCCCTTGCGTGCTGCTTCCATCTGTGTTGCATACTGTTCCATATTTTTCTGCTCCATTTCTGCAGAGGGTGTACGAAAAAAATCCGGCGTCGCAGTGACGCCGGATTCCACAAACTATCTGATCCATCATTCGCTCCCTACGACAGTATTAACTGACAGGTTCCAAGAGTCAGGTTTTAACCTTCTCAACCGTTTACGCATGCGCACAGTCCCTCTGCGATATATTCTTTTTCCTCTAACACCTTATCTCAATTCTATGCTTCTGTCAATCTCCCTTTCCTCAGAACTGCTCTTTTCCATAACAAAAAAAAGAACAGCCATCACTGGCTGCCCTTTTAGGAGAAGGTATTTTTACTATGGGGTATAGCAAAAACTATATATAATGTATTGGGGGGTTTTTACGTTTATTATAGTACCATGACTGCGCAAAGAAGTGTGCACAAACTTCACAAAACTTCTGTTCCATTTCTATACATTTTGTACAGTACCTTAGGACTAGTATTTTTATTTCCGCAAAATTTTGCACAACCGGTTGTTCATTTCCCGCTCTTTTTTGCAAAATGCCATTTTTGCCTTCCCTCTATCTCTGCCGGATCTTTCCCTTGATACGCGAGAGCGCATTGTCGATTGTCTTGGGACTTTTCCCGAGTTCCTCCGCTATCTGGCGGTAATTTTTTCCTTCCAGATATGCGTCTAAAACCTGGCGCTCGAGCGCGCTTAACTGTTCCCGCAGCTGCTCCCAGAAAGCGGTAAAATTCTCCTGCTCAATCACCAGCTGTTCCGGATCGTCCATCTGGTCGGTGAGAAGCGTCTCCGCCAGAGATTTCCCTTCCTCCGTGGTCTGGGAATAAAAAGACACGTAAGTATTCAGAGGTACATGTTTTTTCCGGTTGGATGCCTCCACCGCACTGTAGAGCTGTCTGTTGATGCACAATTCCGCAAAATGGAAAAAGGATGTCTCCCTGTCGGACCGGTAATCCCGGATTGCCTTAAACAGTCCGATCATCCCCTCCTGAATCAGGTCATCCGTATCTCCGCCAATCAAAAACATCGCATTTGCCTTGCGAAGCACCAGCGGCTTGTACTTTTCCAGGATATAATCCATGATCCGCTCGTCGCCTTCGCGCAGTTTCTGGATGAGTTCTTCATCCGCCAGCTTCTGATATTCGTCCACGTCTTCCTCCGTCTTCCCTCTCTGCCCTGCTATGCCGCCCAAACGTTCCGCGCCCGGCTGTATTTTCCGCAGCATAAAAATCTGTCCGCCTATGCCTGCTTTGTCATCTTACATCATCCGCTGTCTGACGATCTCATAAGCAAGCACACCGGCTGCCACGGAAGCATTCAGAGAATCAATGTCACCCTTCATCGGAATGGAAGCCACATAATCACAGTTTTCGCGCACCAGCTTGCTGACACCCTCGCCCTCGCTTCCGATTACAAGACCGATCGGTCCCTTCAGATCCAGATCATACATCTGCGTGCCGCCCATATCCGCGCAGACAAACCAGATGCCCTGCTCCTTTAACTCCTTGATCGTCGCCGTGAGATTCGTCACCTTGGCAACCGGCGTATAGTTCAGCGCGCCGGCGGACGTCTTTGCCACAGTCGCGGTCAGTCCCACCGCCCTGCGCTTTGGAATAATGACCCCGTGTGCTCCGCAGAGGTTCGCGGTACGGATGATCGCCCCGAGATTGTGCGGGTCCTCAATATTATCCAGCAGAAAAAGGAACGGCGGCTCTCCCTTTTCTCTTGCGATCTCCAGAATGTCGTCCACTTCCGCATATTCGTACGCTGCCGCCACCGCGATCACGCCCTGGTGCTTCTTCGTCTCCGAGAGCTGATCCAGACGCTCTTTTTCCACAAAATGGATAATGGTATCGTGCTTTTTTGCTTCTCTTACGATCGTGCGCACCGGTCCGTCCTGACATCCGTCCAGCACAAAAAGCTTGTCGATTGTCTTGCCGGAACGAAACGCCTCAAGCACCGCATTGCGTCCCTCTATTTTTAATTCCTCGTATCCCATGTATTCTCCTTTTCTTTCTGCTTCCGGCAGGCGCTTTCTGCTGCCTGCAGCATCCTCTGCCACCGGCAGACGCTCTATGCTTTCGCCCTCTGATTCCTCTTCCCGCGGCAGACATTCTATAACTTCAAATGCAGCCCGTCCACGCCGGTCTTCACCAGTTCCACCAGACGCTCAAACTCATCCTGTAAGTACAGCCATCCCATCAGCGACTCAAACCCGGTGGCCTTGCGGTAGTCGGACATCGTCGCATTCTTTGCCATCGTCGGCGACTTGGCATTTCTGCCGCGCCGGTAAATGTCCGCTTCCTCCTCTGTCAGAAGCGGCAGAAGCACCTCCATCATCTCGGCCTGCGTGTGCGCCTTGACAATCTGGCTGGTCCGTTTGTGCAGTTCTCCCGCTCTGGTATTCCCTTTTCCCACGACAACAGAACGGATGACGAGATCATAGATCCCGTCACCGATATAAGCTAGTGTCAGCGGTGAGTAGGTGCGGATATCGACTTCCGCAATCCCGAACTGTTCCTTAATATAAGAATCGATTCCTCTTCCCATACCAGCTTCCTCTCCGACTCACGCTTTATGCCAGATCACACCCTCGCGTGTGTCCTTTAACACAATTCCTTTTGCCAGAAGATCATCCCGGATCGCGTCCGCCTTTGCAAAATCCTTCTCTTTCTTGGCAGCTTTGCGCTCCTTAATCTTCTCTAAAATATATGCCTCAAGCTCTGCATCCACCTCTGTGTCTTCCGCCGGATTCTCCACCTTCGCCGTCGTCAGGTTCAAGGAGAGCACGCGGTCAAAATCCTCCGCCAGCGCGCGCTTGGTTGCATCGTTTAAGGTATCATCCTTGAGCAGGTCATAGACGATTGTAATCGCCATGGAAGTGTTCAGGTCATTGGAAATGGCATCACAGAATTTTTCCTTGTACTCTGCAAATTTACCCTCATCCACTGTGCCGTCCGCCTTCAGATCCGCGATTCTCTTCACAAGCTTTTTGTAGGCAACGCTCATGTTGTCCAGCACCTCGTAGGAAAACTCAAGTGGCTTTCTGTAGTGGGACTGCAGGCAGAACATACGGTACACGATCGGATCGTATCCTTTTTCCTGCAGAAGCGACACCGTAAGGAAATCCCCCTTCGACTTGCTCATCTTGCCCGACTTGTCGTTCAGGTGGTTCACATGGAACCAGTAACCGCACCACTTGTGTCCCAGATAGCTCTCGGACTGTGCGATCTCGTTGGTGTGATGCGGAAAAATATTGTCCACGCCGCCGCAGTGGATATCCATATATTCACCCAGATGCTTGATGCTGATGCAGGAGCACTCGATATGCCATCCCGGGTATCCCACGCCCCACGGACTATCCCATTTGAGCGCCTGATCCTCGAATTTGGACTTTGTAAACCACAGAACGAAATCATTTTTGTTCCGCTTATTGACGTCCTCCTCCACATCGTCGCGCACACCGACTAACAGCTCTTTCTCGCTCTGGGAAGAAAAAACATAATAGTCGTCCAGCCTGGAAGTGTCAAAATAGACATTTCCGCCTGCCACATAAGCGTAGCCCTTCTCCAGCAGCACCTCGATCATGTGAATAAACTCCGGGATGCAGTTGGTTGCCGGCTCCACAACGTCCGGACGCTTGATATTTAACTTTTTGCAGTCATCGAAAAACGCGTCCGTGTAAAACTTCGCAATCTCCATCACCGTCTTGTGCTCGCGCTTCGCACCTTTTAACATCTTATCCTCACCGGTATCCGCATCGGAGGAAAGGTGTCCCACGTCCGTGATATTCATGACACGTTTTACATCGTAGCCCACATAACGCAGTGCTTTTTCCAGCACATCCTCCATGATGTAGCTGCGCAAATTGCCGATATGCGCGTAATGATATACCGTCGGTCCGCAGGTATACATGGCAATCTTTCCATCCTCATGCGGAATCACCGTATCGATATTTCTTGTCAGTGTATTGTAAAATTTGAACTTATTCTCCACTTTGGTATTCTCCGTTTCTTTTTATTCTTATTATTCCTGTGACGCTCCGGCTCCCGTGCTTAAAATACGCACTTCTTTTTCCAGATCCAGCACACGGTTCACCAGTTCGGCATTCTCATGCTGCAGCACGGTGATATCCTCCTTCACAGGGTCCGGAAGATGCACCTGATCCATGTCATCCTGCGGTGTCCTGATATTGTCGCGCTTTACAACGCGTCCCGGCACTCCGACCACGGTGCAGTTCGGCGGCACTTCCTCGATGACGACGCTTCCGGCGCCGATCTTGGAATTATCCCCGACCGTAAAAGAACCGATAATCTTCGCCCCGGCACTGATCATGACATTGTTCCCGATCGTCGGATGACGCTTTCCGGTCTCCTTGCCGGTACCGCCAAGTGTCACGCCCTGATACAGCGTCACGTTATCTCCGATGATCGACGTCTCGCCGATGATGACGCCGCTTCCGTGATCGATGAAAAATCCCTTGCCGATCGTCGCTCCCGGATGGATCTCAATGCCTGTTTTTCTGGCTGCGCGTTGCGAAATAAACCGCGCCCAGAAATAATGCCCTTTAAGATAAAGCTTATGCGCCCTTCTGTAGCTTAGCATAACATGAAATGTCGGATAAAGCAAAACTTCCATCGGACTTTTGATCGCCGGATCGCGTTCCTTGATTACCTGAAACTCTTCCTTCATATACCTTAGGATACCCATCTCTTCTCATTCCTTTCCACATACAAACCAGAACAAAGTTTCCTATTACAAAAAAAGGATCATCCGTCTCCTAGAGACGAAATGATCCGCGGTTCCACTCTACTAAAATCATATGATTTCACTTGACGCATGTAACGTATGCCAGACGTACCCGGCTACGGCATCCCTGCATCCTGCGGTGCAGATGACTCTCGCCGGATCAGCTCACGGAGGCACTTGGGGACTCTCTCTTCCAAGACTGCTTTCAGCCGGTGACAGTCTCTCTCTGACGAATGTCCGAATCCTTACTCTTTCCGATCTTCGCTTTTCCAATTCATCTTTTTATCGGCAGAAGATACCTCTCCTGCCTACTATAGTTTATGCACTTCCCGTGTTTTTGTCAATCTTTTTTCACTGCATGTTTCGGCTGCAGCCGCCTAAATTCTTCTTAGCTCATTGTACGCTTCGTCCGCAGCCGCCGCAGCCCGCGCAGCCTGCCGCAGAGTCCGCCACAGTAAAACTTCCCTCATAAAAACTGGAAAGCGCGCAGATCGCCTGTGAGGAAATCCCTTCCTCCGTTCCGGTGAAGCCAAGTCCCTCCTCCGTGGTCGCCTTGACATTGACTTGATCCGTGCTGATGCCGAGCGCTCCCGCGATGTTTTCCTCCATCTGCGGGATATGCGGGCGCATCTTCGGCTTCTGCGCAATGATCGTCGCATCAATGTTCTCCACCACGTAGCCCTTCTCCCGGATCAGCTCCGCCACATGGGAGAGCAGCTTCATACTGGAAATTCCTTTATACTGCGGATCAGTGTCCGGAAAATGCTTTCCGATGTCACCTAATCCCGCCGCGCCCAAAAGCGCATCCATAATCGCATGAAGCAGCACATCCGCATCCGAATGTCCGAGCAGACCAAGCGTATGCGGGATCCTGACACCGCCGATAATCAGATCTCTGCCCTCAACCAGTTTATGCACATCGTAACCCATTCCTACTCTCATGATACCCTCACTTTCAAGCCTTTTCTTATGAAAGAACAAAAATCCCCGGACACACAACTGCTTGTATTCCCGAGGACTCTCTAGTAGCGGAAGGGAGATTTGAACTCTCGACACCACGGGTATGAACCGTGTGCTCTAGCCAACTGAGCTATTCCGCCATATTATATTGATATCTATGGGACCTATAGGGCTCGAACCTATGACCCTCTGCTTGTAAGGCAGATGCTCTCCCAGC
>OHAF01001862.1_pt1 | contig 17814 bp, 16 predicted proteins | sample 1577041 | NCBI WGS metagenome assembly OHAF01 (sample SAMEA3541495, study PRJEB24748) | human gut metagenome | biome: human gut; feature: human-associated habitat; material: faeces | place: China | collected 2012
AGAAGGGAAATCCCATGTCAACGTTGATTCTTGTATTCCATCCGCATCTTAAGGACGGCTCGCGCGTGAACGCCCGCCTGCTCGCCGAACTCACCGCACAGGGCGAGGACGACATCATCGTGCGCGACGAATACGCCGAATACCCGAACTTCTCCGTCAACGCCGACACAGAGCACGAGCTGCTGGAGGCTGCCGACCGCGTAATCCTTCAGTTCCCGTTCTACTGGTACTCCTCCCCCGCGCTGCTCAAGGAATGGGAAGACGAGGTCATCACCGCAGGCTGGGCCTACGGTGGAGGCCACGCACTCAAGGGCAAGGAGCTCAAGCTGGTGGTCACCACTGGTTCCGACGCCGCCAAGTACCGCAAGGATGGCGAGTACAGCCACACCATGGAGGAGCTGCTGAGCCCGTTTGAGGTCGTGGCGTACAAGGTCGGCATGAACTATGCTGAGCCGTTCCTGGTGCAGGGCACCGCCACCATCGGCGATGCGGAGCTGGATCAGGCCGCCGCCGATTATGTTTCGGCGATTTTGGACTGAATAAGCTGAGGCCGGGTGCAAGTCGCACCCGGCCTTGTTGTTTCGCGGGCTAGCCGCGGTCTCTCCCAGTCAGCCTGCGGCTGACAGTTCCCTCGTCAGAGAGAGCTTATTTTTTGGATCAGAGGGAGTTGATAGCTACTTCTTCAACGGCACGTAGATCACGTCGTCAATGAGCTCGCGATAGTGCTCAACGATTTGCGCGCGACGGGTCTTCAGGCTCGGGGTCAGCATGCCGTTGGCCTCGGTGAATTCGTCTGGCAGAATCTCGAACTTACGAATCGACTCGGCGCGGGAAACGCCCTCGTTGGCGGCGTTCACCGCACGCTCCACCTCAGCGTGAACGATGGCGTTCTTGGCCAGCGAGGCCAGATCGGGTTCCGGTTTGGCGCCCTGGGATTCCAGCCAATTGTTGGCATCCGCCAGATCCAGCGTGACCAGAGCGGCCACGAACGGCTTCTTATCACCAATAACCAAGCACTGGTTGACCACAGGCGAGGTCATCACGGAAGCCTCAAGCAGACCCGGCGACACATTCTTGCCACCAGCGGTGATGATGAGGTCTTTCTTACGGCCGGTGATGGAGATGAAGCCGTCTTCGGAGATATCGCCCAAATCGCCGGTGTGCAGCCAGCCATCGGTGATCTGCTGGGTGGTGACCTCAGGGTTGTTGTGGTAGCCCCTGCACACCAGCGGTCCCTTGACCACCAGCTCGCCGTCCTCGGCAATGCCGGCGGTGATACCGCACATCGGCATGCCGATGGTGCCGATGCGGTTGTCCTCTGGCAAGCTCACACACACCGGGCCGCAGGTTTCGGTCATGCCATAGCCCTCAAGCACCGGCATGCCGATGCCGTTGAAGAAGTGGGAAAGCTCAGAGTCCATCGGGGCACCGCCGGTGATGGCGAAGTCGGCGTTCGGACCGAAAATCGTGCGAATCTTCTTGTACACCACCTGCTCGTAGAAGGCGTGGGCGATGCGTCCGGTAATCGGCAGCTGCTCACCCTTCTGCTCGGCCTTGGACCATTCGCGCGCGTTTTCGGCGGCGCGCATGAACATCTTGCCAGCGAATCCGGTGCCGGCGCGCTGGGAGGCGGCGTTGTAGACCTTCTCGTACACACGCGGCACGGCGAGCAGCAGCGTGGGACCGAAGGTCTCGAAGTCCTTGACCATCGTCTTCATATTGGAGCTCAGGGCCAGCGAAATCGTGCCGCCGAAGCTGAAGAATTCCATGAATCGGGCGAACACGTGGCTCAACGGCAGGAACAGCAGCAGGCGGCGGTTGGGCCATGCGCCGGCGCGCGGCATGTACTGCAATGCGGAGAGTACCAGGAAAGCGAAGTTGCGGTGGGTCAGTTCCACGCCCTTCGGGGTGCCAGTGGAGCCGGACGTGTAGACGATGGTGGCGCGGTCGTCGCCGTGGGAGGCTTCCTTGTATTCCCAGAATTCGGCATCGGTGACGCTTTCGCCATAGGTCTTGATGGCGTTCAGGCCGCCGGCCTCGATTACGAACACGTTGCGCAGGGTGGGTACCTCGCTGCGCACGGATTCGATCTTGTCGCGCTGTCCGTCATCTTCGGCGATGGCGAGCGTGACTTTGGAATCGTTGAAAATCCAGCTGACCTGGCTGGCGGAGTTGGTCTCATACACCGGCACAGTGAGCGCGCCGATGGACATAATCGCCATATCCAGCGCGGTCCATTCCCAGCGGGTGTGCGAGACGATGGCGACTGAAATCGCCCTTATTGACGCCAAGTCCGATCAGGCCCTTGGCCAGATCGATGACCATGTCACGGAATACTTGGGCACTGTACGGGTGCCAAGTGCCATCATCGCCCTTGTATTCGATCATGGCACCTTCGGGATCGCGCTTGGCGCGGTTATCGAGCAGATCGAACAGGTTGATGTCGCTGTCAATCGGCTCCTTGACGGGATTGGTGAACTGCTTGACGATACGAGTATCGTTTATGGCCTTATCAGCGATGTTTTCAGTCATACTCCCCATGTAACTCCACGGATGCTACAAAACACGCCGCGAAACAATGGATTGTCCAGACCAAATGGCCCCGGCAATCCGTTATTTCGGGCAAACCAGGTAAATCTGTCGCACCGTACATTCAGCAGATTACTCGGCAGAGTCATTGGCCTTTTTCAGCTCGTCGCGAATCTCCTGCAACGTGGCGAGAGTCTGCTCTTCAACGCTAGGCCCCTGTTCTTCAGCGTCAGCCTCATCCTGGATAGCAGTAAGATCACGAAGCTTATTAATCGGCAGAATCACGCAGAAATACACCGCCACGCCAACAAGCAGGAAGTTAATCAGCGCATTAAGAATCGCACCAAACGAAACGGTCGAGTTGTTGAACGTGATGGTCAGTAGTCCGGAAAGATCCGGTACGCCGCCGATCATGCCAATTAATGGGCTGATGAGATTGTCTACGATGGAATTGACCACAGCGGTAACGGCAGAGCCCATCACCACACCTACCGCCATATCAATCATTGATCCGCGCGACAGGAATTTCTTAAAGCCATTCAACGGACCTTTATCAGTCAAAGCAACAACTTTGCGAGCGGTTCCTCCCGTGGCCTTGGCAAAGTCGGCGGCAATATTCATGGGATTGTGGCTATTCATAACGGCACTCCTTACAAAATTCGGACACTTCACTTGTATCCGACTGGTTTCCCACGACTCCATTATGCCGCTTGTTGGAATACCCCTATACCACTGCGGCGTTCCCGTACATGACTATGTACGAGAACGCCGCCAACCCTGCTTGCAGAGAACCTGTTAGAGCTGTTTAGAACTGAATGTAATCGACTTCCGTATGTTCGCCGGTTTCCAAGTATTTCGCCACATCATCAGGACCGGCGAACACCAGTTCGACCGCTTGCGCAATCATCAGATTGACACGATCCATTGGTGTAAGGTTCTCGAAATAGCCGTACACCGGAATTCCCAGCGCATGTGCATATCCGATTTCGAACATCGTGCCTGGGTCCTCGTCCATAAGATTGGCGACCACGGCTTTAGCAGCATTAACGCCACGGATATCGTCCGCAAAGCATCCTTCAGGGCCTGCTTCTTCGATCTGGCTGACAAACCGCGGCTTGAACAGTACCTTGCCATGGTCTTCCAGTATCTTTTCCAAACGTTCCATACTTGCCGTTTGTTCAGGATCGAAGAACGGACCGGCCACATAGAAGTCATACTGCTTGTCTTCACTCATGGTCTCTAGTCATAGCGCAGCAACGTCGAACGTCAGCCGTTATTTTCACTGTATGGACAAGGGGTCGTATTGTGAACATTGCTACGGGATAACCGTCAACGACTACGTACGTTGCCCACGATTGGCGCATGCCGCCGCTCTTGCGCCGTCCGCACTGCCAGCCCGACAGCCGCGATTGACGATTTGCATGGCGCGGCCATCGTCCATCAGGTGGAAGCCATGCTTCTGGTAGAACGGTGCGTTTTTGCTTTCCTCAGGCATGACTTCCAGCAAGAAGTAGTCGCGATACTTAGCCTTGACCAGTTCAACGAGATGGCTGCCGATATGCTGCCCGTGATATGCCGGATCTACCAGCACCCAATGCATATAGGCCACCATTTCGGTATCGTCGAGCACGCGAACCAAGCCGACCAAATGGCCGCCATCCCATGCGCTGATCACCGTATCCGAATGCTGCAATGCCTTGAACAACCGTTCCGGCCACTGCGCCGATTCCCAACCTACCGACTTGAACAGCGCCTCAACCTGCTCAACAGTAAACCGCTTCTCTTCCGTGTATTCGATAGCCATGGACCCTCACGACAACCGTGAAGCCCCACATGTCTTTGCATAGTTTCACACGACGGGATGATGGATAGTGGAACCTATACGTTTACACATGCCTAATGCCCATGGCTCATCACCGATGAATAGAGGCTGAGATACCGTCATGTTTCCGAAGCCAAGTGCCCGAGATCGGATTCGAACCGACGACACCCGCTTTAGGAGAGCGGTGCTCTATCCACTGAGCTACTCGGGCAACGACGTTTCATTGTACACGGCCACACGCCCAGTCGCATCATGTTCGCGTGGCAGCTTGCGCAAGCCATCCGGCAACCTGAGCAAGCCACATGGAGGAACCCGACATCAGGTCATGGCCCGGTCTTTCGTGCCAGTTTGGTGCGAACTGCTCTTGCGCACGGCGAAAAGACACTGAAAGACAAGCCGTACACGGTACAGTGGCAAATCGCACGAAAAGCAAAGTAACAGTAAACAAGCCGGAGGAAAGGGCAGCATGGCAAAGGCACGGAGTACTACCACAGGCGCAAGCGTACGAGCTCGCGCCGCTGCCAAGCCACGCTCTGCCAGAGCCACGGCACGCCCAGTATCCAAGTCTGCCGTGAAGCCACACAAACGGCATCGTCTGCTTGGTTTTCTCGCCACGATGTTCGCGCTTCTTGCCCTTGCCGGCGCTGCCGCCCGCGCGCTGCCTGCCGATTTACAGGAACTGCCATTTGCGCCGATTGTGGTATCGGCAACGCCATGGTTCACGTTGCTTGGCTTGATTGCCCTGCTGTTGGCCATCGTGTCGCGGCGTATCCTTGCCGCACTAATCGCCATCGCCGCAATCGCATGCAATGGCTATTGGCAATATCCGTTCTTCTACTCGACCGATCCACTCCCCCAAGCCGTGCAGAACGCCGTGGCCGCAGCCTCCCCCAACACCAGCGATGCCTACGCGCGCGTCATGACCTTCAATGTGTATAAGGGGCAGGCCGACCCGCAAGCCATCGTCGAGCTGGTTCGCGATCAACGCGTCGAAGTGCTTGCTTTGCAGGAGACCACCGAGGATTTCGTCAAAAAACTCAATGAGGCTGGTATTGAGCATTATCTGCCGTATGCGCAGGTCTCATCGTCTGACGGCGTATTCGGTAACGGCCTCTGGTCGGCCACGCCACTTGCCGATCCGACCGACGATGACGTGAATTCCAGCGCCTCATTCATGCCCGGCGGCACGGTGGATATGGGTGGCCAGCAGATTCGATTCGTATCCGTGCACACCACCGCTCCCGTACCCGGCTACTGGCGGCAGTGGAAGCGATCGCTGGATGAGTTGGGTCTGATGCGCGAGCATACGGATACACGGTATATTTTCATGGGCGATTTCAACGCCACTTACGATCACACGCCATTCCGTGATTTTCTTGGCGACCGGTTCGTGGATGCCGCACGTGAATCCGGACATGGGTTTACGTTCTCATGGCCCACGAACCGTGCGGCTGTGCCAATGTTCGCCGGTATTGACCACGTGGTGCTTGATCAGGGCATGAAGGCCGGACAATGCAAGGTGGTCAAAGTCGAGGGCTCTGATCATGCGGCATTGTTGGCTACCGTGGCGGTTGGGTGATTCCCCTCAATAGGACTAGAAACCGAGGCGGGTGCGGCCGAATTGGTCGAGCCAGCGCAAAATCGCGCCTTCACGCAGCGCCCACGGGCAGATCTCGACTTCCTGAATATTCAGGGCCTTCATGATCTCGTCGGCCACCACGCCGCCGCCCACAATCTGCATCGTGCGTTCAGGCGTGATGCCGGGCAAAGCCACGCGCTGCTCAGGCGCGATCGCCGCCAAACGAGGAATCCAGTCTTCCAACTGCTCACGAGTCATAATCCATGAATCTTCGCGGCCCGGCGCACGCATCACCGCACCGCACAGGCGAGCCAGCGAGCGGAAGGTCTTGGAGGTGCCAACTGCATGATTCGGGTGCTTGGATTGCGGGAAAACCTTGACCATCGGCTCCAGAATCTTGCGCACGTTCTTACGCACGTCTTCCAACTCGTCGGGCGTGGCCATGCCGGAAGGCAGAAATTCAGTGGTGACGCGGCCCGCGCCAGCCGGGGCGGAAAGCGCTACGGTCGGCTCTTCGTCGGAGCCCATCGCCACTTCGAGCGAACCGCCGCCGATGTCCAGCACCAGCAGTCGGCCGGCATCCCAACCATACCAACGGCGGGCGGCCAGGAAGGTCAGGCGAGCCTCATCCGTGCCAGACAGCACAGTGACGCCCTGACCAATCAGTTCCTCGATCTTGTGAATCACTTTGTTGCCGTTCGGCGCCTCGCGCAGGGCGGAGGTGGCCATAACCAGCAGCTGGGTGATTTCGTATTCCTCGGCCAGCCGCATGCACTGGGACACGGCTTCCAGAATCGCCTCGATGCCGGACTTCTTGATTGAGCCGTCGTCCTTTAAATACTTCATCAGGCGCACTGTGGATTTGGTGCTGGCCTCGGGGTCAGGGCGAGCGCCGGGGGCGGCGTCGACGATAAGCATGTGGATAGTGTTCGAACCGATATCAAGCACACCAAGTCGCGTGGTATGCGAACGCAGATTGACCATGATTCCTATTCCTGACCTTACCTAACCCGTGATGGCCGAACAACGGGCCGACCATCGCAATCAGCCAGCCGTGCGCCACCATGGCGAGTCGTTCGGCCGGCAACCAACACCGTGAGGCCAGCCGAACATCACACAAACTCGACTACTGTACAACAATCACACCGGCTGCCGCGCCGTTCACAGCGATTCGACGAACGTTCCGAGACGTTCCAGCCCCTCGGTCAGGGCCTCACGTGAGGCGGCATAGCTCAGGCGCACATGCGTATCCGCCGTGGCCGCGCCGAAGTCGCGGCCAGGAGTCAGAGCCACATGGGCTTCATCCAGCGCGCGTTCGCAGAACGTCCAGGCATCCAGACCAGTGCGGGAGATGTCGAAGTAGGCGTAGAACGCGCCATTCGGCTCCACCTCAACCGGCAAACCGATGCGCTTGAGCCCGTCAATCACAATGCGGCGACGGGCCAGCAATTCCTGACGACGAGCTTCGCATTCCGCCAAGCTTTCCGGCGTGAAGCAGGCGAGCGCCGCATGTTGCGTGGGCGTGTGGGCGCACAGGTAGTAGTTGGTGGCCAGATCGTCAACCGCTTCCAGCACAGTGGGCTCGTCCGGCAGAATCGCCCAGCCGAGGCGCCAGCCGGTCATGCCGAAGAACTTGGAGAAGCTGTTGCATACGATGGCATCGGGGTCGCAGGCCAGCACGGATTTGACTTCGGTACCGTCCGGCTCCCGGTCAGCCAAGTCGAGGTAGGTTTCGTCCACGATGCGCCATGCGCCGCGGCTGGCGGCCAACTTGCACACCTCGTCCAATACGTTGAAGTCGATGGTGGTGCCGGTGGGGTTGGACGGCGACGTGATCATTACGGCCTTGGTCTTGCTCGTCCAGTACTGGCTGCACAGGTCGGCGGTCAGGTGGAAGCGGGTGGCGGCCGAGGTCGGCACATCGATGACCCGGCCTTCAAACGACCGCACAAGTTCGCGGTTGCATGGGTAGGAGGGGTCGGCCACAATCACATCGTCACCGGGGTCCACGGTCAGCGCGGTGGCCAACAGCAGAGCGGCCGAACCGCCGGCGGTCACGCAGATACGCTTGGGGTCGATGTCAAGGTCATGACGCTCGCGGTAGAAGTCGGCGATGGCCTGACGCAGTTCAGGTAGGCCCATGGCGGCGGTGTACGGCAGGGCCCGGCCGTCGTACTGTTCGCTCATGGCGTCGCGTACGGCGGGCGGCGCGCCGAAATCGGGCTCGCCAAGGCTTAATTTGATGACGCTGGTACCTTGGGCGATCATCTTGTCTGCTTGTTCGCCGAATACCATGGCACGGAAGGGATTGGCCTCACGCGCTCGGCGGGACATGACTGGAGACGCGGCCGGAGATTGGGGCTGCTGCGCTGCTTCGTTTTCCATATTTCGGTTCTATCCGCCTCACGGGACAAGGTTTCTTCTTCTATAATCACTGTAGGTCGATTGAGTGCACCAACCCGCATTCAAGGAGGAATAATGAGTCGATTCAATGGCAAGCGCGCCGAGTTCGAGGCCAGCGGCGAAAAAATCAACGTCGCGATTCTGGGTGCGGGCCGCATAGCTCACACCATGGCCGGCACCCTGACCCAGATGGCTGAAGATTCACTGTATTCCTCATGGATTCACCCGTATGCGGTAGCGGCCCGTGATATTACGCGCGCGCAGGCTTTTGCCGACCAATGGCATTTTGACAAGGCTTATGGATCGTATGAGGAGTTGGTGGCGGACCCGGATGTGGATCTGGTGTATATCGCCACCCCGCACAGTCTGCACGCCGAACAGGCGATCCTGTGTATGAAAGCCGGCAAGAACGTGCTGGTGGAGAAGTCGTTCACCGCGAACGCCGGGCAGGCACGTGAGGCGCTGGCCGTGGCCGAGGAAACCGGCATGCTGTGCACGGAGGCCATCTGGACGCGCTACATGCCCAGCCGCAAGCTCATCAACGAAGTTATCGAGTCCGGCGAGATCGGCGAGGTGAAAGCGGCGAGCGCCAACCTGTGCTATCCGGTGTCCGGCAAGGCACGTATGACCGATCCGGCCTGTGCCGGTGGCGCGCTGCTCGATGTGGGCGTGTATCCGCTGAACTTCCTGGATATGGCGGTCGGCGCCGACCATGGCCGTACACTTGATCATTTCGATACGTCGATGGTGCCCGCCGAAACCGGTGTGGATGCGCAGAATTCCACCACGTTGTATTACAGCGACGGCACGATGGCCGTGTCCACCAGTTCGATGCTGGTTTCCTCCGACCGCGGCGGCTATGTGTGGGGCACCGAGGGTTATCTGGTGGTCACCAATATCAACAATCCCGAGTCCATCGACATCTATGACAACGCCCACAAGCCCGTGCGCAGCATTGCGGTGCCGCCGCAGTTGACCGGTTATGAGTATGAGGTGGCCGATGCGGCCAACGCGCTGCTGGACGGCAAGATCGAATGCGAGGCGATGCCGCACGCCGACACCATCCGCATCATGGAGCTGATGGATGCGATTCGTGACCGTTGGGGCCTGAAGTTCCCGTTTGAATCCTGATTTCAGCTCCCCTCCAGAGGGGAGCTGAAATTATTCCGCTGAATCTGCATCTCCTTCAACAATCTGCTCATACAGCCGTACGAGGCGTTCGTCGCGCACGGCTTTCGTTAATTCGCACTCCCATACGGTAATTACACGCCAGCCAGCGGCCTCCAGTTCGGCTCGCTGCGCGATGTCTCGATTGTGATTGCGCAGTAGTTTCGCCTGCCAGAATTCCACGTTCGATTTCGGCATCGAATGTTTGGAACATCCTTCATGCATGTGCCAGAAACAGCCGTTGACAAACACGATGGCGTGGTATTTCGGCAGTACTACATCCGGGTGTCCGGGGTAACGCTTGTCGTTCTTGCGGAATCGCAACCCCTTGCGAAACAGGTAGCTGCGTACCAGTACCTCAATTTTGGTGTCTTTGCCACGAATATGCGACATCGTGTACGAACGGGTACCCCGCTCATACTTCTCCACTGGCTGTTTCTTGCGATTCACGCACTCCAGACTACCGTGACGTTGCGGCGAGAATGAGAGCCTGAACGAACGATCACCCATCTTGCCCGTCCGTGTCTCTTATCGCGGGCAACAATCATCTGCCGGTCGAGACTGCCCGATTAGACTGAGTTCAATGGATGACATGACGATTCGTAGGGCCACGGCGGCCGATATTCCCCAGATCGACGAACTGCTGCGGCAGGTGCTCGAAGTGCATCATGCCGGCCGACCGGATCTGTTCAAAGGCGGTGTCAAGAAATACACGGACGAGGAATTGAAGGCGATTCTGGCCAACGATCAGACCCCTGTGTTCGTGGCGGTTGCGCCATCTGCCAATGACGGCAATGACGCCGAACATAACGCCGACTCCCCCGCCACCGACCAAGTGCTTGGCTACGCATTCTGCGTGTTCCAGCAGCACCTCAACAGCAATATCCTGACCGATATCAAAACCCTGTACATCGATGATCTATGCGTTGACGAGCGGTCCCGCGGCCACCATGTAGGCTCCACCTTGTATCGCTACGTGCTCGACTTCGCCCGTCAATCCGGCTGCCACAACGTAACGCTCAACGTCTGGGCCTGCAACCCCAAAGCCCAAGCCTTCTACGAACGCATGGGACTCACTCCATATTACATCGGCATGGAGCAGGTGCTGTAGCGCCGCCGTTTCAGCAGCACGATGATGGCGATGATCGCAGCGAGGCTGCATAGGGCCACGCCATATACAAAGCCCGGAGTTCCGAAATTCATGAGGCAGATTGTGATGTTACCGGTAGTGGTTACCGAAAACACGACGATAAGCGCGACGATACGAATCATATCCAGCAGTCCAGCTGCTTGAGCCAACAGACGCTCCGGTACCACCAATTTGGCCGCCGTGCACAGCAAAGTCGCCTGAACGGCGAGCAGAATCGCCCATTCCCAGAACATGGACGGTTCTTTAAGCAACGTGGTCTCCGGAAACATAGACACCACCTCATTGATAGACCACGGCGCCACAACAATCTCCACATATGCGAGCCCAATGCAACACACGACAAGCACCACGGCAATGGCATAGCGCCAAGCGACGTCTGTTTTGCGAGATTTACGAGAAATGAATGCGATACCAGCGTTCATGGCTATGCTCCTTAATCCAATATCAATATCAATGGATGAACCTGCACTGCACCGTATGCCACCATCATAATATATCGAATATCGATATAAAAATATCGAAAAACACTTTCACCATTCACCTACACATCCGCAAACCCATGAATACACATGTTCTTAATCGGGATGGGGAGTGCACAAAGAAGCTCTGTCATCCCAGCAGATTGAGGAGATCGTCCTTGGTGAGGGTGGCGATGGAGGCGGGGGCTTCGGTGAGGGCGCTGGCGCCGGCGCCGGCTTCATCGGCAAGCAAGGAAGCGTCGGTGAACTGGCGGGCGAGCTCGCTCTTAGTATGCTGAAGCTCCAAGATACGTTCTTCGATGGTGTCCTTGGCCACCACCTGATACACGTTGACGTCTTCGGTCTGGCCGATACGATGTGCTCGGTCGGTGGCCTGATCCTGTGCGGCGGCGTTCCACCATGGGTCGGCGTGGATGACCACGCTGGCACCGGTCAGGTTCAGTCCGGTGTTGCCGGCCTTCAGGGAAATCAGGAAGGCAGGCGTATCGTCCGCATTGAACTGGTCGACGAGTTCGAGACGCTTCTTCTTGGGCGTGGAGCCGGTGATGGTGTAGTAGCGCAGGCCTTGCGCGTCGAAACGTTCGGCGATCAGATCAAGGAAGCTGGTGAACTGGGAGAAGATCAGCGCCTTCTTGCCTTCGTTCACACAGGTTTCCACCAGTTCGGTGATGGCGGCAAGCTTGGCCGATTGATCCTTGGCATCGGCGTACAGCAGCCTCGGATCGCAGCAGATCTGGCGCAACTTGGTCAACTCGGCGAGGATGCGAATCTTCGACGTGTTGAAATCGGCTTCTTCGCTGTGTTCGAGCTGCATTCTGAGCCGCTGCTCGTGAGCCGCATACAGTTTGCGCTGTTCGCCGGCAAGCCGCACGGTCAGCGTGGTCTCTAGCTTGTCCGGCAAATCGGTCAACACCTGGGACTTCAGCCTGCGCTTGATGAACACGCCCACCAACGACTGCAATTGGCGAGATACCCGAGCGGCCTCAGGATTGACTTGTGCGGCGGCCCGACCTTCAGCCGTGCTGCCATCCGCGGCCCGGGCATTGGAGATGGGCAACTCATAACGCTCATGGAATCGCTTATATGAGCCGAGCAGCCCCGGCATCAGGAAGTCGAAAATGCTCCATAGTTCGGAGAGTCGGTTTTCGATCGGCGTGCCAGTCAAGGCGAAACGATGGTCGGCGGCCACGGCCTTGACCGCTTTGGCTATTTTCGTGGTGTGATTCTTGATGTACTGGGCTTCATCCAATGCCATGACATTGAAACGTTGCTCATTGGCGGTGTAATCATCGACATCTCGGCGCAGCAGGTCGTATGAGGTGATGAGCACGGTGGGTTCATCCGCCCGGAACGCACGGCCGATGGCGGTACGGCGCTCGGCTTTGGTACCGGCCACCACCACGGCATTGAAGCTCGGGGCGAACTTGGTGAATTCGGCACCCCAGTTGTACACCAAGGACGCCGGGCACACGATCAGCGATGGGCCAAGGCTGCCGTCGCCCATCTCGCCGGTATTCCGCTGATATCGAGACAGGAGCAACGCGATAAGCTGCACGGATTTACCCAAGCCCATCTCATCGGCCAGAATGCCGCCAAAACCCTTGTCGCACAACGTGTTCAGCCATTGAAAGCCTTCGACCTGATAAGGGCGCAGAATATGCTTGAGACTATCCGGCACTTCATACGACTTAGGGTCGATGATCTTGAGATCGTCGATGTATTCGGTGAACGAAGCGTCCTTGACTACATCGGAGCCGTCATCCGGCAGCTCACCATCCAGTAGGAATGCTCGACCGCCCGGCAACTCGATCAGTCCGGAGTTGAGCTGCTGCTCGCTCAGATCGAGGTCGCTGGCCAATCGGTCCAACGTGCTGAGATTCGCGCCGCTGAGTTTGACAAGCGTGCCGTCCTTCAACTGATGGAATCGTTGACGCCGACGGTACGAAGATAGCAAGGCACCCACTTCGTCCGGCGGCACTTCATCAGCGAGGGGTGATATCTCCACCAAGTTGCCTTTGATGGACAATCCGACTTTGACGCTTGGTGGCTTGGGCGCGATCAGCCGGTCAAAAGCCGGTGTGGTGAAGACCTCCCCCACTTCCTTTAGTGCCGGCAATCCCTCGTCAAAGAGACGAACGATCTGCGTGGTGTCATCGCGATCGATAGTGGCCGCATCAGACACGAATTTTTTGGTGGCCTTTCGCGCGGCCGGCGTTCGGAACCCATTCACCGTCTGATGAGTGGCGGCCGCAACGCGCTTGCGCTGGTCAGGCATGGTAAAGAATTCACGCACTACATCAATCGCAAGATGCTCAGCGTCGAAATCACGCCCAATCACGCCCCGAGACAAGGGGATGGAACGCTCGCCCTCAGCATGCACCGTCGGGCCATCGGGTAGCAACGGGACAATGGCATCGCCGTAGCGTGCCTTGACCTCGCATTGCACACCATGCTCATCACGATCCAGATAAAACTGGAGGCTGCATTCCGTAGGACTTAATTCAGCCAGCTCGCGAGGAATCTCACTGGCCTCCAACAGTCCGGCACCAACCAGCTGAGGCAATAGCGTGCGTGCGAATAGGGCGATGTCATCGCCGGCAATGACCTGTCCCTCGCCATCGGGTTCAAACAGGTCTCCCAATAGTCCTCGCAACGGAATCAATCGTTTCGGGCAACGGACGAATCGGCATCCTGCTGCGCTTTTACGCTGAGAGCCCGCCATCATGGCGGATACCGCACCGGCCGGATTAGTGGAGGCGAGCAACAGCCATACATTCTTGCCGCCGTCAATCACGGTTTCCACCGCTGGCACTCCGGTAAGCAGGTATCCGGCATCCGGACCATACGTATTGAAATCACGCCGCGCAATGCGCATGAGAAAATCTGGCTCGCCACCATCAACTGGCACCGATGCAGGCTGCCCGGAGAACCATGTGTTCAGCACGAGCTGTACGCCTCTGCCCTCACGTACGGACAGCAACCGGGCCACTTCCGGTGCTGAAAGCGTCAGATGACGGTCGATGGCGATATGCCCGTAATACCTGTCCTGCTGCTCGGCCGCACGACGCACGGCCATCGCATCATCAAGGACGTCCAGCAGGGGGCGCGAATCATCATCAAGCATATCCGGCGTATGAGTAAAGGCAAGCTTCTGCCCATAATCCGCATAGTCGCCGTTCGCCATGGCAAGCACAAATTGCGGAATCGATTTCAGCACATAGCTGGACCCATTGGAAGCCGAGCCGATCTTGAACTCCACGCTCCACACGCCGTCGATGAAACTCAATATCGGGACAAGCTGCACCTGCCCCAAGCCCACAGTCTCGCTGTCACCCTGATACCCGCCGCCTCGGGTGCCGGCACGAGAGCCGTATCCGCTTTTTGTACGCCGAGCATTTGCACCGTTTTTCCCTTGCGTGGCATCAAACCGACGCATAACCGCATTGCGACGACGAATTTTGGCTTGAGCGTCTTGCCTATCGGCGTGCTCCATATAGTCAATCAGCGTCCGAGACGGTCGTGCGGCCCCGGCACGGTAGCCTTCAAAACGCTGCGGATCATCGCAGAATATGAAGGCGAGCGCAATCATGTGCTTGCACATGCCATAGCCACGGCCGTAAGCCGGGCATGAGCACTTGCCGCCGACGGCTTCTCCCGTATCGAGGTCGAATTGCACGCTGGTGCGATACCTACTTGATGGGCTGGTGGTGCCACGTAGAATACCGTCAAGTTCGGCATACCCGGTTCGATGATTTTCGCTGTATACCGGATTGATAACCATGGTGGCCGCTTTGCGCGCAATGCTACGGGCACGAGCGAGCACGGCATTCGACGATGACGATTCCACATCGTTGCGTAACGCAAGGATAGGGACGGCATGGGCTTCGGCACGCTTCGCAGACCCGGCGAAATGGCCTTCGTCCTCATCGTCGAACCATACGGAACGTCCTTGCCTGAAACGATAGGGCATCACCGCATCGGCGGCGGACAAACTGTCCGTTCCGCCAAACGTTACGTCTCTGCTGCCGGCCGCGCCTGAGCTACCAAGTATTCCACCCGTCTCACCAGAAATGCCGCCTACTCCGCCGTTTTTACCGGCATAGATGCCCCTGCCCCCATTAGTGTCATCAGTGTCATCTATGTCATACCGACCGTCGTCGTAATCGGCATCTTCGTCGTCTCCCCTTTTCCAAGGATTGCGACGACGCAACGCATGGCCCCAGGAAACGCCGGAATCATCATCCCCATAAGGCAGGAGGCCATCGTCATCCGCATTCTCGGGAACATGGCCAAACACACCATACCCTTTGCTCATGGGCGAGCCTCCTTTCCAGCGAATGTATTTCAACCCAACGTTTCCATCCTAGACGAAGCGCGCGGTAGCCTTAATGTATGGATGCAGACAAGCCGGCGCAACGCAAATCCTATGCAGGGAACACCACCCTCGAAATCTTCGAGGTGCTGTGGCGTCACAGCTACTTTGGGCATGGCCTGACCGTGCGGCAAATACTCGATGAACTTGCCCGTAAACACCAGCTGGAAGATCCAAGCGAGCTGCCGACCGAGAAGACCATACGAAATCAGCTCAAAAAGCTTACCGCCACGGAATTTCTCGGCAGACATATCGGGCATCTCGCCGAAAGTGATCTTGCCGGCATCGAATGCAAGAATCCACAACCCGGCTGGTATCTTGATGCATTCCTGTCCACCGCCGAAATGCGACTGCTGCTAGACAGTCTTACCCTATCTCGCATCAGCCTCGACACCATGGACGACCTCATCGGTAAAATCCGCGAGCTCGCAGGCGCCGCCGGGCAGGCAGTAGGCTACCTGGACCATGTGGCCACCTACACGCATATCAACGGTGAGTTCCTATCCACTATCGACCAGCTGAATCAAGCCATCGAAGAAGGCCACGGCGTAACCTTCCAATACCGTGATTACGGACCGGATGGCACCTTGATACCGCATAAAAGCCGTACGGGTGCAGGCCGAATTACCTACACCGCCGACCCTTACCAGATGGTGTACAAGAACGGACGCTATTACCTCATCTGCCACCTGCATGGCGAAGACAACCTCCGCATTTTCGTGGTCAACCGAATCGCCAACGTCAGCGCCAAAGGCAGGAACGGCACAGTGCCACTGGAAAAACCAGCACCAGCTGATTTTGACGCAGTGAACTTCATGCGCCACCGTCCATACCCCGTAGCCGATGCCCCGATTCGCATCCGCATGGCCGTACGAGACGAATCCATGCTCAACAACGTGTTCGAATGGTTCGACGACCCTCAAATCAAACATTCACCGGACGGCACACAGTTCGAAGTCATCGTCGATGCTCCCGAACGCGCTGTGTTCTGGTGGGCATTGCAGTATTCCTGGGATGGCCGCGTAGTGATTCTTGAGCCCGATTCGCTCAAGCGCAAACTCTATGATGCCGGGCGTCGCATGGCCACAGCCTATGCTCCCGAATGATGCAACATCACATCGCACACCTCCTTGTCGAGTTGTTCACCAGCGAATTTCACCGGAGAACCTATCATCCCATCGCCAATCACACTCGGTAATTTTTTACCGGGAAATACGATTTCAAGCCATTTCGCGGGCATCGTCCCTCACCTAGGCGCACATAAGGCTAAGGTGGGAATCATTAATCGCATCGCGCGTCCACAAGCGTGCACTAGCGCGTACAACAATAAGGAGCAACTATGAGCGAAGAGCGTACCGCATGGGGCTGGGGTCTGGCCAGCGTAGACGCCGCCGGCACCACCCTGGACGTCTGGTACCCCGAACTGAATCTCGGTGAGGCACCGGCCGAGTCCGATCGCCCGAACCACAATTTCGGTACTTTGGCTCACGATGAGGCCGACGCCCGTGGCATTCGCCGCGTGCCGGTATTCGTCGTCAGCCAGTTGGACGAGCCGATCAGTAATGCCGCGGACGCTTACCTGAAGCTCCATTTGATGAGCATGCGCATGGCCAAGCCGAACACGCTGAACCTCGACGGCATCTTCGCCCAGCTCGCCAATGTGGTGTGGACCAACTACGGCCCCTTCGCCGTTGAAGACTTCACGCTGCGCAAGGCCGACGTCGAACGCGCCTCCACCGAAGCCGCTCTCGCTTTCGCCTCCCAGGCCGGACTGCCTGCCGCAGCTCCTGCCGCCACTGTCAACGTGTTCGGTGTGGATAAGTTCCCGCGTATGATCGATTACGTAGTGCCCACCGGCGTGCGCCTCGGCGACGCCGACCGCGTGCGCCTCGGCGCTTACTTGTCTTCCGGCACCACCGTGATGCACGCCGGATTCGTGAACTTCAATGCCGGCACGCTCGGCGTCTCCATGGTCGAAGGCCGTGTTTCGCAAGGCGTGGTCGTGGGTGACGGTTCCGACATCGGCGGCGGTGCCTCCATCATGGGCACCTTGTCCGGTGGCGGCAAGCTGCGCAATTCCATCGGCGAGCACTCGCTGCTCGGCGCCAACGCCGGTATCGGCATCTCTCTGGGCGATAACTGCACCGTCGAAGCCGGTCTGTACATCACCGCCGGCACTAAGATCACCATCTGGGACAAGGCCAAGGCCGCCGCTGGCGAGCCGCTGGAAGTGGTCAAGGGTGCTGAGCTCTCCGGCAAAGACAACATTCTGTTTATCCGCAACTCGGTGAACGGCCGCATCGAAGCCCGCTA